>Ga0209475_10000885_pt1 | contig 45677 bp, 40 predicted proteins | sample tdDd471_FD_187128 | JGI IMG/M metagenome (GOLD analysis project Ga0209475, IMG submission 187128) | Marine sediment microbial communities from the Atlantic coast under amendment with organic carbon and nitrate - tdDd47.1 (SPAdes)... | ecosystem: Environmental > Aquatic > Marine > Coastal >... | reverse complement strand
CGCAGCAGTCTTACCGGCTTTCGAATGACATGTGGAATAATCGGCATGCTCCTTGCGGCGGTCCTGATGAAACCCCTGGTAAATCTTTTTGGTGGCGGAGCAGCAGGCTACCGGGTAGCTTCGGCAATCTTTGCTGTTTTTGCTGTTGTAATAATCTTTATTAGCTTCAGTAATGTACGGGAAAAAGTCACCGAACATCATGATGAGCAGAAAAGTGTTTCCCTTAATCTGAAAGCCCTGGGCAAAAATTATCCCTTCATACTGCTGGTTCTCGCCTTTGTTATCAGCGCCATCGCGGTCTACACAATCGTGATGATGGTAAATTACTATTTCAAATATAATTTCAACAATGAAGGCATGACCTCTGCCGCCTTTGGAACCATTTTCATATCGGCCATTATTTTTATTCCCTTCTGGGTCTATGTTGCCAACAAGACCAGCAAAAGGACTGCCTTTGTATCTGGACTGATGATTTTTACCGTTACCCTCATCAGCATTTACTTTGTTGATAACCTGACAATATCCCGTCTCCTGATGATACTCGCGGTATCAGGAGCCGGTATGTCAGCTTACATGTTTTTCCCCTGGGCAATGGTAGCCGATACGGTGGAATATTCGATATGGAAATCGGGAGTACGCCAGGAGGGGTTCATCTACGGCTTCTTTGTCTTTGGTCTGAAATTTGCACAGGCTGTTGCGGGCTTCATTGCCGGCTTTGCCCTCGACCAGGTTGGATTTGTCGCAAATACTACGCAGAGCCCCGAAACCCTGGAGGGTATAAAAATTATCATGACCCTCATTCCTGTGGGATTTATAAGCGTCAGCATTATACTAATACTCTTCTATCCGATAAACGCACAAATGCACCAGAAAATGCTTGATGATATATCAAGAAAAGAAGTATCTTAAAAAAAACAAGACCAGGAAGCAATGACATGAATATCAAAGTAGCCGCCGAGGCAATAAGAATCAACAACTTTGAAGAAATCGAATCTGGCCTGAGAATTTACAGTGCTTCGCGTCTCATCTCGGGAGACACGACTGTCGCAATGGTTGCCAGTGAAGACACCGATTATATTCTCGCCGTCGGCTCAGGCCCTCTCTTTGATGAGCTGACCGGTGAACGGACCGATGATTACCTTCTCGCTCCCCTGAGCCATGAGAACCGACTGGTACTGAACCGGCATCTTGGTTATACCAATCCAGTCTGCTGCGGCCGGGAGGGAGTGTCTATAGGTCTCGGTGACCGCCTCGGGATTGCCGCGGAGGGTCACGTCAGGGCCATTGCGGGCCGCACGGTTATTCCTGTATTTGCCCAGCAGAGTAAGCGTGAGCTTGACCTGACACAACGAAGTTTTAAAAGCGTACTCGATGATGCGGTCTTCGGTATTATCAGGGCCGGATACCGGGGCCCATTCGGTGCGGATGCTGACCATCTGAAAGACCCAAAAGATATTGCCGAAGCGATAAATCTCGGCTATTCAATGATCACCCTCGACTGTTCTGATTTTATCGAAAAGCAAAAAGAAAACATGACAGAGAAGGAAGTTAAAAAGGCAATAAAGAAACTTCCTTCTGAAACAACAGCCTATTATATCAACAAGTACAGCGACAAATCCTTCAGCATTGAGAATGTTGATATTTTTTTTCCAGGGGAAGAATTAAAGATCCATATTCTCACCTATCACAAGGCAATAAAATTTATGATGCAGATATACCGGCAGTATATTGAGTTGGCCCCCCGGGAAATGGACTTTGAAATATCAATAGATGAGACCGAAACACCGACCTCACCAGCGGCCCATTACCTGATAGGCCGCGAGTTGGAAGACGCGGTGGTACGGGCAACCAGTATTGCCCCCCGGTTCTGCGGAGAATTCCAAAAGGGTATAGACTACCGGGGAAACATTAAGCAATTCAAAGAAGAGCTAAAAACACATGCCGCTATTGCTGATCATTTCGGCTACCGCCTCAGCATTCATTCGGGAAGTGACAAGTTTTCTATATTTCCCCATGTGGGTGCCGTGACAAAAAAACGCTTTCACCTTAAGACTGCAGGTACCAGCTGGCTTGAAGCCCTTCGGGTCATAGCAGCCAATGAACCGGAACTCTACCGAATTCTCCATACCTTTGCCAGAGATAATTTCCCCAAGGCCCTGAAATATTACCATGTCTCAGCAGACCTGGCGTCAGTCGCCCCCCTTGAAGAGACTGACGATAAAGACCTGCCCCGATACCTCGATGAGGATGATGCCCGCCAGATGCTTCATATCACCTACGGGCTGATACTCCAGGAAACGGATAGAAGTAAAAAGAAATACATGCGGGATGGGTTATATGCTGCTCTCAAAAAACACCGAAGAGATTATCGGGACAATCTGCACAACCATATCGGCAAACATCTCCGTGACCTGGGCTTACTCGATGTGTAGTAAAAGTGGAAAGATACAAATGTAAAGTAACAAGTTTTAAATTGAAGGCGGGGATGGTATCCTCTCCTTCAGTTTATACATCCCTGCCTTCTAAACTCTTAAGGCGGGAGCATGATTAAAAAGAATTACATCTTTCAAACTGCAATCCATATCCCGGGTAACAATCTCACATTTTGCCATAAACAAAAAGAAAATGTCACGTCCGGCCCCGGAAAGAGACTCAAAGTTACCCTGCCCCTTACTGATTATCATGTCGGCATCATTAAAAATTTTAACAAAATTTTCTGAACAGTCTTCAAGAATGGTACCTGGTGCGTCAGAGCCGTTATCGATAACCGGAACAATGCCTGATATACCGGCAATATCCGCATCTTCACGAAGGGCATCATTAATCACTGCTCCGCCTCTGACTGCAAAGGTAATTTTTCTGCCTTCGGAAATCTTTAAAAGCTCTTCAATTAGAAGTCTGTCAAAAAAAGTTTCTCCCGCGTTGTCCCCGAGATAAAGAATCGTTGTTGATTTTTCAAGAGTTTCCCGAAAAGCCCTGTAATTAAAAATTCTCTCTTCCTGGCCGGCGATAGTCTCATTTAACAGGGCAATGATTGCCGAGAGTTCTTCTGATACATCAATGGCACCTTTGATTCCATAATCAATAATGTTCCCGGCAATGGCATAGGTAAGGGCCGCGTAAAGAGGATCATCGGATTTTTTAATTATATCCTTAAGCCCCTCGTAGACAACAGCTGCTTTCTGATTACAGATTTCTTTAACTGCACGATAGGGATCCTTTGAACCGGCAACATCCCGGACAATACGGTGAATTTCCTGCGCCATTTCAGGGGGCGATGAGCTGAGGGGGAATTTTGGTATCTGTTCAGCGACCCGGTCAATGACCCTTTTCTGGTCTTCTTCATTAAGACCTGCCAGCCTGGCACATTCAATAGCCTGTCTTAAAAAACAGGGTATACATTCGAGATAAGTTTTCATGGTAGACTATAGTTCCTTAATTTTTTTTATAATTAGAATTCTTTTTAAAGGCAAGGATGGTAATCATCGCCTTCAAAAAGAATTCTTAATCTTCGATAGGATACTTTCGAAAAAGCCAGTAGGCGGCAAAGAGCATAACCGAACATATAGCAAAAACCACCGTGATACCGTCAGGATCTTCTGCCGTACCACCGAAAAATTTCAGACAGAGGGGGCCGATAACCGAAGCGATGCCGGCAGCAATCTTAATGACCAGCCCCATGAGACCGTCGTACATCGCTTCGCGACGGTAGCCCGTATATTTTTCATCAAGATCAATGAGGTCAGCAAATATCGGCCTGATTAGAACAAAAAATGAAGCAAGGGGAAAGACAAACAGCACCATGGGTACCATTGAGTGGACCAGGCTGATGATCCCCGGTTTCAGAGGCGCCCCGCCCGCCGCAACCACCAGCTTATTTATTCCCCAGCCGATGAAGGGATAATCATTCATAAAGGCCATCACCGGCAGGGCAAGGCCGAACATCAGAAAGCTGATGCCGAAGACCTTTTTCTTCCCGTAACGATGCGAGTAATGATAAACAAGAAAAAACATCGGCAGTGAGGCCACCACGATCGCCCCCTGAATGTAGCCTCCCACATGGGCCCCCATCCCCATGATCAAGGTTACCATGAATGGAATCATGGCAATCAACTCATCAAGGGCAATACTGAAAAGCATCAGGGTAATTACAAATATGACAAAGGGACGGTTCTTGAGACACTGGCGTATCGATTCAATGAGCCCGAAGGGAATCTCCTTGGCGCTTGAATGGGGCTTTTCTTTAACAAATATTATCGAAAGCCAGAAGAAGAGAAGAGCAACAATGCTGAAAACGATTATAGCCATCTTATAGCCGTCAGAAATATTTACAAAACCGGCATCAATCCCCTCGGGAAAAATCTTTATAAAGATACCGACAGCAATAGTTGCCATGAGCGTTCCGGCGACTTCAAAGACCCCCATGTACGAAGATATCTCGATACGTTCTTTTTTGCAGGAAGTTATCTCAGGAAGAAGTGATATGTAAGGCGCCACGACAGCCGTATAAAAAATCCAGAGCCCCGTCAGGGTTGCCAGCAGCCAGACAATATTGACAAAACTTCCTTCACTCCCCGGGGGATAAAAAAGAAGCACCGCGCATACCGTCAGGAAAGGAGACCCGAAAAAGACCCAGGGCTTTCGGCGTCCCCACCGGGTATTGTACCGGTCTGAAGCAAAACCGATTATTGGCGCGGCTGCCGCGTCTACAATTCTGCTGATGATATTTATCACAGCAAAAGCGGAGTAACTGACCAGCATGATACGATCACCCGCCGGGGTACTTCTGCCGGTATAGTAATACAGAAGCCAGCCAATGGTGATCATCGGCATCAGGGAGCCACCCATCATGCCCGCGGCAAAAGTCAACTTTCGCCAAAAAGGAAGTTCGCTTCTAAGGGTTGTCTTGTCTATATTTGTCATAGGGTAAAATTTATCCTGGTAGTCTCTCTACAGGACAGTTTGTTGATATGCATGTCAATCATATTTGAAGAATATTTTTCCATTTGACGCCGCCTGCTTTTCATATATATTGAAGGATGTATTATGAAGAAAAACATGACTATCGATGAAGGGTTGATAAAAAATGAATAAATTCTATAAACTGGTTCCAGCTGTTTTAGTCATCACAATTGGTATCGGGTTCCATTCCGGCATTCAGGCTGACGGCTCAAAAATCGGCAGGTATATTTCTTTTAATGAACTGGTATCAAAAACTCCTTATATCTTTAGTGTAAAGATTATAAAGATCAACCATGACTACAGAGATCGAATGGCCTATGGGAAAAATCGCCGCTATGTAAGCCGCTACCGCTTTAAAGTGACGACACAAAGTGTCTATAAAGCAGATAAAGAATTCAAAGATTTTATAAAGAATAAAAAATCCTTCTGGATAGAGCGGGCTAGTCTGACGATACCGGGAAAATGGGTATTAATAGAAGAGAAGTATAGAGAGAGCATTTCGCCTGGCGACATCAAAAAAGGGAACAGAATAATTGTGTATGGTACTTATCTTAGTTCAGGGGCTGTCTACTTCAACAATTGTGATACTGTAGAAAAGCACGAACTGTTGTTGAATTTACAAAACAAATAATTTCCTGTAACTATTCCAACGATTGATCCCTCTTACCTATTAATAACCATAGCAGTAATATTTCCATATGCAAAATTTATCTATATGCCAATAAAAGGTCTGCCCATGTATAAAACCACACTCGCCTGTCTCACAAAAAAAAGCACTGTCCAGAATATCCTGATGATTCTCTTTATTCTTTTACTCCGATCAACTGTACTGGGAAACTATACGGTTCCAACCGGCTCAATGAATCCAACAATCCTTGAAGGTGATAAATTCTTCTCGAACAATACAGCATACAGCCTGCGGGTTCCCTTTACCAAAAAACATCTTCTCAAGTGGAATTCTCCAGAACGGGGAGAAATCATAGTATTTCTATACCCGGGTGACAATAAAACTGATTACACTAAAAGGGTTATCGGTGTTGCGGGAGATACCATCGAATTAGACAAACAAGAAATTATCCTCAATGGTGTTCCTTTAAAAAAGAAATTTCTTCACGGCAATGAAGAATATAGCTTTTACCAGGAAACCCTCGGGAATAAAAAGTACACTATCAAGCTCCACAATCGGCTGCTGCAGTCAGGGAGAGTGAAAAAATTCATTGTACCGAAAGACAGACTGTTTGTCATGGGAGACAACAGGGATAATAGTTTTGACAGCCGCTACTGGGGATTTGTAGATCTGGAACAGGTAAAGGGAAAACTTATATTTCGATGGCTTTCAATAAACCCTGAGGATTTTCACCTGCGCATGGAAAGAATCGGTATTGTAAAATAGATTATATCAGCTCTCCCAGCCATGGAAAAGCAGAGTATGCCAGCCATGCCAGAAGCATATTAAAAAATATACATATTTATAAGCTTGATTTACTCCTATATAAATTTTTGCAGCGTTGAAAACAAAGTAAACAATTACAAAAGGTAGACCAGTCAAAGGATAAACAAAATACCCACTGCCCCCATTCACGACATTGCAAAACCTCCCCCCTCCAAACAAAAACAGCTTATTGTGCAATTAAATAATCATGCCTACCTTCGGTGTTCCCAATGCTTTTCCATCTTTAAGCACCTGCCTGCCGTTTATGAAAACCGCCTCAATACCCGCGGGCCTCATATTTGTTTTTGCGGAAGTGTTGCTGTCCTTAACCAGCCTGCTGTCAAAAACCGTGATATCGGCAAAATATCCCCTTTTCAGAAAGCCGCGCTTCTTCATGTTAAACCTTTCCGCAGAGGCGCCTGTCATTTTATAGACCGCTTCTTCAAGAGTAAGCAGCCCCTTTTCCCGGGCATACTGAAGGAAAAGAGGAAAGTTTCCATAGGTACCTGGATTCTGAGCACCCTCGAGGTAGGGAGACGCGTCGGTCATGAAAAATGCAGCCGGGTGACGCATCATGGTATGGATATTATCGAGATTGCTGTACCGGTGGTTCAGAACCCGGGCGATGCCGTTACTCTTTCGGGCAAAGTCAATAAAGTTATCAAACTGAGAAATGCCCCGCTTGGCGGCAATATCTTTTAAAAACATGCCGTTATATTTATTAAGCTCAGGATGCATGGCATTAATTATTTGAATGTCCTGATAGCCAAAACCCAGAAGAAAGACAATAAGCTCAAGCTCTCCCCGAAGCTTTAACATCTTCCATGTATCATCATAGACCTGGGGAACCTCGGCAAGAAACCATTCGGGCATAAAGACATTGATGACCGACGTGCCGCAATGGTAGGCGTAGGTATCAAACATCACATCAAGGCCGCTTTTCCTGGCGCCGTCAATAAGAGATAATGCCTCGTGACAGGTATCCCAGGTTTTAGCACCCACAAAGATTAGATGAGAAAGTTGCATACGGACATCAGTCTCTTTCGTCAGGGAAAGCATGTCATCTATTGCCAGAAGATTGTGAGGCCGACCGAAAAGATCCAGGGGATAAGTGCCGCTAATTTTCGAATAGGCTTTCATATGAGAAGTAATTATTTTATCTTTCTTTTTAACCATACGGGCAATGGTCTTCATTTCATCCATTGTGGCAAAAATGCCAGGTTCATACTGCAGGCCCAAGGAGACTCCGCAGGCTCCCTGCTCTATAGATTCTTCAAGAAGATAGATCATCTTTTTCGTTTCATCCTTTGAGAGAGGAGATGCCTTAAATCCACGAATAGATGTACGTGTGGTACCATGTCCCGCAAGGGTTGCAATATTGTGAGTAATACCAATCTTTTTCAAATGAGTTAAATACTCATCCATGGTTCGCCATTTCAAATCATAGAGTTTTCCAGTCCTTTCCTGAAGCATCTCCATGTATGGACTCTTCTCCATGAATCCCCCCATGCCGAAGCCGCAGTTGCCTGCTACAAATGTTGTAACACCCTGTTCGGTAAAGGGAGTTGAGAGATGAAGATATTTTTGAGCAGGAAGAATCCTGTCCATGTGAGAGTGGCCGTCAATAAAACCTGGGGAGACTACCTTTCCGCTGCAGTCGATTACTTTCCCAATGAAAGATATGGAATGAGGTGTAATATAATCAATTTTATTTCCACTTATGAGAAGGTCTCCCTGAAAAGCTTTTTTTCCAGAACCGTCAACAATGAGTCCATTTTTCAACAAGACCTTTTCGGCACCACCGGTGACCGTAACTTTTTTTCTCTTTTCGCCAGTTAATTTCTCTTCAGGAAGAAACTGCTTTCTCGTATAAACAGGAGCATCGTCACTGCTGCATCCTGAATCAAAAAGGGGAAAAAAAGCTGCAACCGCTGCAGTCTTTGCACTGCCGACAATAAATCTTCTTCGTGTAATATCCTTGAATCTCATAGAAATCCTCCCCGATAAGATTATTGAAGCCCTGTACATTCAGCATGCATAAATAACAAATCCTGTCAATCTATTATAATCATCAGTAAATCTTCAGAAACCGCTTCACCTGCTGGTCCCAGTCAGGAGTTTTTACTTCCAACCCCTCATTTAGAGAAGAAAGTTCAAAGGCCTTCTGACTTCCTTCATGCTTCACCTCAAGTAAAGTCTCATCAAAACCGATCTGTTCATCATATTTTTTAACACCAAAGTCAACAGCCCTCTGATGCAAAAATGTTCTGCCTGATGGAGCCGACGCGAACCTGCAGGCATAGACCACCGGTTCACCAACAATACTCAGGTCGCCGTTTATGGTAGTCATGCTGATACGGCCGAAGTCTATACCGATACCAAGTCCCGTGTCTTCAACCTTCCCCCGAAAAACTTTTTTCTGTTCATTGTAGAAGCTGGTAAATATTTCATGAGAGGCTTCAGCGGCGTTGAGCGCCAACAAAAATGCATCGGGTCCCGAATAGAACAAAGGGAAAAAAGCAAGGATGCCATCGCCGGTAAATTTTTCATAAATTCCGAAATTGTCCATAACTGAACCGGAAAGGAGTGATGTGAGGGAAGTTATAAACTCAGCATACGCCTCGGGTTTTTTTGCCTTGAGCATCAGGTCTGTCGACCGGCGGATATCCATAGAAAGGACCACAGCATCACATTCAGTCATGGAAAGAAAAAGCTTCACAAACTTTTCAGATTCAAAGAGCTTTTTCCGGGCATCTTCATTTACCCGGGAGACAAGAAAACGAATCCGCTCCTTTTTCTGAAGATCAACAATGTCATCCTTCAGCTGACGGATGAGCTCATCCTGCTTTTTTCTGCCGATTATGGTCTCGGTCAATTCACGGGTTTTCCCTTTGACCCGATCCTTCAATTCATTGATCTGGGTTTCAAGAAGAAACTGGTTTTCTATAGTATTCTCCGGTTTACCAGGAGGCTCTTTTCCAGCTGCTATTTTTTCAATGATAGCCTCAAGTGAGATAGCTGAAAGTTCCTGAAGAAGACCGGGTCTTGCCTTTGCCTGGTCAAGCCTCTCCTTCAGCCGGGTAAGCCCGTTTCCGCGGCCAACTTTTGTATTTACTTCATTTCTCTTTTTCTGCATAAGTGATTTTCCTTTTTTATAAGCTTAAAAATTATTTCAAACTGCATTCTATGAAAACTATTGACAGGAAGTATCGGCTATGCAAGAATTTTTTTATATAATACCCACGATCCATCATATAAAAAATAAGATATTCCGGCAAATGAAAATGTACAAAACACTTCTCCCTCTGCTGCTTATACTTCTTTTTTCTGGATTAACCGGCTATTCTGCGAATCAGATCTATTCGATCAATGAAGCTTTACATACATATACTGACGCCCACAAAAGCTTTGCAAAAAACGACTACGACAAAGCAATTTCCAGATATCGAGATGTAGAAAAATTTCTTGCTGCACATCCGCGCTTTAAAAAATATTTCGATCATCATTACAGAAACTTTTCAATGATTGAGCTTGTTGAAAGGCATAAAGCTCTCGGAAAATTTGATCCCCAATATATACATAAAATTGCTGTATTATACATCAATAGAACAAAAGCCCCTTATAAAAGAAAAATTATCATTGGCCGTTTATCAAGAAAAGATTTCCAGGCCGCTCTTCTGTCGCAGAAAATATGCACCAAATTCACGGAAGTCATGACAAGCGGAAACATGACTTTAAATTTTCGTCAGGTTCAGGTCAATTCAGCGGTAACCAGGATTGAACCTGTCAGCCGATTTGATAAAAGGCCGACTCCTGATATAATTATCAATTCAATATCTCCATACCCCTCTGAAACCATAAATGATCTCGCTAAAAATTATGACACATTTCTCTTTTACTGGAATCATAAAAACAACAACAATAGAACTTCTTACAATATGGCCCATGGATGGGGTGGAGCATATAAGGTTCCTCTCGTTCCCAATACTATTTACACTCCTCAGCGGGGAAGAATTGTACTCTCTACCGGGCTGATAGACAAGCCTGGTACTATCTTTCATGAACTTTTCCACACTCTCGAAAAAACATACGGCATAACGCCTATTCATGGGTTCAGGGACGCGCAGCGAAAAAGCTTCCCAAACTGGAAAGGCAGCGGAGAGTTTGATTACTATCAATATCATTACAAGAGAATAAGAGAAAACAATAACCTGGACAAGTTTATGATATCAAAAAGATATCCCTTCGATCAATCATTTAGAAAATTAACTTTAAGCTCCAAAAAAATTCAATCCATCAAAAAAAATCAAAAAAGAACTGCATTAAAGCTCTATTTCGAAGCAGAATACTATTTAAAATCCAATCCAGTCAGAGCAAAACATCTTTTAATTAGATCAATAAAAATAAATCGCTATTTTTCACCGGCTCTTTTCAGACTCGGATCACTGCTTTATTCAAAAAAGAAGTACCAGACATCAGAGAAATATTTATTAAGAGCATACAGAATTAACCCTCTCAATTCTGGAACATGCTACATGCTCGGTGTGTTAAAATACAAATCCAGGAAAATAGATTACTCTTTGCGGTTTATGACAGAAGCCGTAACACTTAATCCCGGGTTTGCCAAAGCCTACCAGTACCGAGGATTTATCTACTATCAGAAAGGAGCCAAAATAAAAGCTGAAAAAGATTTCTTAAAATCTATCAGTTTAAACAGGGGCTATCGAAAATGGATTTCCTCATACTTGAAGAAAAAAGTGTCTGCTGGTGATCGAGACGCAGAAGAAATAATGTCCCGTTTGTTAAAAAAGTAATTTATCAAAATCGGTATATTCAACAAAGCGAAACTTTTTCAAACATTAAAGCCAGATTAATACCCTGGTACTTTTTTCTTAAAAGACCAAAAAAACACTCACCAATGTAACTTTAGCATTCAATAAAACTCTTAAATTCTATATTACAAGCTAATGGAGGCCGGTGATGAAACTTAACAGCCAACCTGAAGCATTTTGCACAGACAGCGAATGCTTCTATTATAGAACCACAAAAAACATCTACAATCATACAATTTTAACTCAAAGCATGAAAGAATACCGGGACCGCTGGGGACTATTGACGGTAATTTAAGTCTACTTAGAGGGGAGCGGGATAAAATTTCAAATTCCATTCCCCTGCTACTTTCCAGCGCAAAGAGGGCAGCCTCTAATCTTCAGGTGAATCTTTTTTTCTCCTCGGGTCATTATCCCCATAAGATAATCATCACGGTTCATCTCTTTTTTGCATACCGGGCAAACCCGAGCCAGACAGGATTTGTCTCCATAACAATGCGGACACCCGAAAACGTGGACAACACTTGAAGCTACTCCCCGGTATTCATGGGATGTAACTTTTTCTCCCGATTCCAGCATCGATCCGCAAATTGGACAGGGCTTCTTTTTATTTTGCGATACTTGCAGTTTTTCATTGTTTCCCGATAGATCAGCTGGTCTTTTACTCATAAAAATTATCACAAAAAAAATGATTGAAACCAACACCAGGGATATAAATATATAGCTCATTTCTTTAACCACTATGTAATAAAAAATACCTGCAGGAACAATCAACACAATTGGCATTTACATGCACATAAATGCCAATTAGAATTGACAGCATACTACATATTGCATTATCAATATACGTACCAAAAGTAAGGACTAATATAATATTTTACAACCAGAATGAAATTTTCGCCAAAAAAAATGCTTGTGGTATACTTACATCCATCAGGAGAAAAAAGCAAGATGAAAACTTTCCTATTTTGCATCACGATACTCTTTTTATTTTTTTCTCTTCCTCTCACCCTCAACAGTGATGAGAAACAGCCTGTTCGTGAAGACTTCAATGATCTTTCCAAATGGAAGCCATTCTTTTTTCGTGGTATAGACCGTCACAGTCGATATACAATTAAAAAAGTTCGCGAAGGAAGTTATCTGAAATTAGAATCGAAGGCTTCGGCTTCGGCACTGATATTTATAAAACCCATCAACGTGTATCGTTTTCCTGTAATCCGCTGGAGATGGAAGATAGAGGGAGTTCACAAAAATGGAAATGCCTTGAAAAAAAGCGGAGACGATTTCCCCCTTCGGGTTTATATAATTTTCACCTATAAAGCCTCCGAAGTCCCCTTAACTGTTCGTATAAAGTTCAGTGCCATTAAGCTGTTTTATGGATACTACCCTCCCCACAGTAGTTTAAATTACATCTGGGCCAACAGAGCTCATACAAAACAAGTGCTCACAAGTCCCTATTCTGCCCGGGTAAAATTATATGTTCTTCGGTCGGGAGATAGAGAGAAAAACAAATGGAAAAAGGAGAAGGTCAATATTCTGAAAGACTACTTTAAAAGTTTTGGCAGCAGACCTCCGGCTCAGGCTCACATTGCGGTTATGGCAGACAGTGACAATACCGGGGGATCTCTCACTTCATATATTGATTATATTACTCTGACAGAAAACTAATAGATCTAAAGCAGCTGACAGTATACTTCATCAAATATCACAAAAACTTCATTACTATCAAATAAATAATTTGAAGCGGATACCTCAAGACTGATTTTATCATTTAAGATACTCATATGTAAAAAAATAGTCTGAGTTTTAGTGTTTCCTGTGATACAATCTAGCTGGTTTTTAATTTCAACTGATCTAATATCTCCAAGACTTGAAAAAACAAAGGTGAAATTTTCCAATGGAAACCCAAGGCTTTTCCTCGCCATCAATATAAAATTACTGTAGGCATTATAGTCAAAAACAAAAAAATATACATAACCCAACAAAAGAATAATTGTTGGAAAAAAATGAATGAAATCAGCGAGAGAAACTCCTCTATCTTTATTGATATGGGAGCGAATATAAAGATACAACAGAGGCCCCAGCAAAAACGCAAAAGGATCAATAAACGTACTCATCAAGACTAAAAATCCCGGTGTACCTGTATTATGAAGCAGGTTTGTAAATTAAATTACTGAAATGAGAAACAAAAACAAAGCAAAAAAAACATGAGGAGTCCTATTCTCTTTTTTAAACCCCAAAACGAGAGAAGCAATAAAGAGGCAGACAAAGGAGCCGATTCCTAATATCACTGATTCGAACGTACTCACTGGTTCCATATGCTATAACAATTTCTATAAAATATATTTTGATACTGAAAAACCCCGACGCATATAATACTGTATGCCCCTGTGCAATAATTCTAAAATATTATGCTGAAAAACGCACCTGCCATGCAAGGCTTTTATACATTTTGTTAAAATTTATGAAATACATTGACACACTTTAAAAGACAAACATATTATAAAGATCCTTTCTCTCCCAAAAAAACTTGACACTCTGAACCAGTAGAAATATCTGCTAAAACATACCATTAACCAGGAAAACACCATGGACACCATTTCAAGAATAATCTGCAACGACCTTAAACTACGGGCCTACACAGTTTCATCACTCCAGACAGCAACTGAGCTGACGGCGATTCATGAGACTACGCCCAATGCAACTGTGGCTCTCGGGCGAACTATAAACGCGGCGGCTCTTCTCGGAGCAACCATGAAGCCCGATTCCCCTCAGACCGTATCATTGAAATTTTTCGGTGACGGTCCCATCGGCGAGGTCCATGTCCAGTGTGACGCCCGGGGCAATATCCGCGGCTATGTGCAGAATCCCCGCCTCGACCTGGCTCATGACATCGGCACAATCAGCTTTTCAAAAAGTATCGGCGCCGGTTTTCTTTCCGTGATTCGTGATCTCGGCATGCGTGAGCCCTACACCTCCACCCTCCCGCTGCTTTACGGGGATGTGGCGGGGGAAGTTTCCTACTACCTGACCACGTCAGAACAGATTCCATCAGCCCTTATCATCGCCCTTGAGCTTAACAGTGAAGGCGCCATAGCCGCCTCAGGTGGAATCCTGATACAGACCTTTCCCGATACACCAGACCATGTAATTGAAGAACTCGAAACACGAATAAAAAACATGGCAAAACCGCTTGGGAAATCTCTTCTTGAAGGAGAAGACACCTTAACGATTCTCCAGGGGCTGTTTCAATATAAAGATATGGAGATACTCGAACAGGTCCCTCTCAGGGCCCAATGCCGATGCAACCGGGAAATGCTCCAGGGAACACTTCAGGGAATAGAAGAAAACGAACTGCGTGATATGATTGAAAAAGATCAGGGAGCAGAAGTTGAATGCACCTTCTGCAGAGAAAAGTATACTTTTTCTGCCGATGATCTTGAAAAGATAATTTCAAACAAGGGTCATTGATTAATACGCTTTAAGGATTCGGTCTTTCCGTTTCTTCCGATTTTAAATATTATCCCGTTGATTCTCGGATTACCCGACGCCACTTCAAAGCGTACACGGGTACGGGAAAGAAACCGCCGTATTGATTCTTCCTTTCTCATACCAATAACCGAATCAAAGGGTCCCGTCATACCCGCGTCGGTAATATAGCCGGTCCCGCCGGGAAGAATCTCTTCATCAGCAGTCTGAACGTGGGTATGGGTACCGTAGACCGCCGAGGCTCTCCCGTCAACATACCAACCGAAGGCCCTTTTTTCTGAAGTTGTCTCAGCATGAAAATCTACAACTACGATGTCAGCCTTCTCTCCGACTTCATCGTACAGACGGTCAAAGGCTCTGAAGGGACAATCAATGGGATCCATACTGGATCGGCCCATGAGATTCATGACGCAAATAGATGTTCCCCGAACCTGAAAAAGATGCCACCCCTTTCCCGGCACCCCGGGAGGAAAATTATCGGGACGAAGAAGATTGTCTTCACTTTCAATAATTTCCAGAACATCATTGTTATCCCATACATGATTGCCGGTGGTGACGACATCAACACCAAGTTGCATCAAATCTTTAAATATTTCCGGAGTAATTGATCTTCCCCCGGCGGCATTTTCACCATTGACAATGACCGCGTCGATACGATGAATATCAACCAGCGCCTGAAGATTATCAGCAAGAACGTTGCGCCCCGGTCTGCCGACAATATCACCAACAGCGAGAATAGTTAAGGCTGCACTCATGTAAACTTCCTTTAAAATAAAAACAGGGGCGATAAAACCGCCCCTGTTAAATTTACTTTATGTAATTAGTTACTTTGCATAATCAATAATTCTAGTCTCCCGAATAACCGTTACGCGAACGATACCCGGATACTTCAATTCAGATTCAATCTTGGTGGCAATGTCCCGGGCCATGCCCTCAGCCTTGCCGTCATCAACCAGGGTGTTATCTACCATAACACGAAGTTCACGTCCCGCCTGAATGGCGAAACATTTATCAACACCTTTAAAGCTCTGGGCAATGTTCTCAAGATTTTCAAGACGCTTAAGATAGGTATCAAGAGACTCGCGACGCGCTCCAGGCCGTGATGCTGAAATGGCATCTGCAACCTGAACAAGTACCGCTTCAAAGGTCTCCTGTTCCCGATCATTGTGATGAGAGGCAATAACATTAACACACTTGTCTGACTCACCAAACTTTTTAGCCATCTCCGCACCAACCAGGGCGTGAGCACCTTCTCCCTCGACAACGCTTCCTTTTCCGATGTCATGAAGCAGACCGGCACGTTTGGCAAGCTGAATGTCGAGATTCATTTCACCCGCCATGATACCCGCCAGGTTCGCGACATCCTTGCTGTGATCGAGTACATTCTGGCCGTAGCTTGTCCGGTACCTCAGTTTCCCGATATGGTACAGGGCATCACTGCTGAGTCCCGGTATACCAAGCTCATAGGCTGCCTTTTCACCCTCTTCAAGCATTGATTCTTCGATTTCACTGGTAACTTTGTTAACCACTTCTTCGATCCTGGCAGGATGAATTCTTCCATTCTGGATCAAACGTTCAAGTGAAATCCGGGCAATCTCCCGGCGTACGGGATCAAACCCTGATATAACCACAACTTCCGGTGTATCATCAATTATCATGTCCACGCCGGTAAGATTCTCCAGGGTTCGGATATTTCTTCCTTCACGGCCGATAATTCTTCCCTTCATTTCATCTGAAGGTAGTGATACAGTGGTCACGGTACTTTCTGAGGTATGCTCTGAAGCGTTACGCTGAATGGCGGAGATAATGATATCCTTCGCTTTTTTGTCTGCGGTACGCCTGGCTTCTTCTTCGATTTTATTGATAAGCTTAGTGGATTCAAACTTCACTTCGTTTTCAAGGTTTTTCAGAAGGGCGGTTTTCGCTTCCTCCTGGGTCATTCCGGAAATTCTTTCCAGTTCCTTGTTGTGTCGTTCAAATTCCTGTTTAAGTTCTTGTTCTTTTTCTTTATTTTCCTGCTCTTTAAGCTGAACTATCTTCTCTGTTTTCTCAACTTCCCTGCTTCGGTCGTCAATGCTTTCTTCTTTTTGAACCAGACGCTTTTCAGATACCACCACTTCCTGGCGGCGTTCCCTCATTTCTTTTTCCATGAGGTTTTTTTCTTTCAATAGCTGGTCCTTTGCCTCGATAAGCAGTTCTTTCCGCTTATTCTCAGCATCTTTGACCGCGTCTTGTAGAATTCTATGAGATTTTGACTCTGCAGAGCTTAGTTTTATTCTGCCGAGATATGACCTGATTGCATATCCGATAACGGCAGTCACAGGGAGAGCACAGATGAGAATTATAATTGTCATAGTAAGCCCCCTTTTTTCCGGATTCGAGAACTGACGCCCTCTAAGCGGCAGTTTTCTCCGGTATATTAAAATCAGGGAGAAGGGATACTCAGGTCTGGAAAAAAACCAATCTGCAGATCTATTTCCCGGGCTTGGAGTATTTTTGTTGAATTTTTTCTGAAACGAATTGAGGAACCAGGCTCGAAGTGTCGCCATGATAGCTTGCCACTTCTTTTACCAGTCGGGAAGATACCAGTGAGGTTTCTTCGCGGGACATCATAAATATTGTCTCAATCTCCGGTGCCAGTTTATGATTTACAGCCGCAATAGGATTTTCATATTCAAAATCACTCACGGACCTGAGCCCGCGAATTATAAATGATATATTCCGCTCACGACAGTAATCAATTAAAAGACCGTCAAAAGCAACAATTTCGATATAGTCCCCATACTCCCTGCAACAGTGCTCAAACATTTCAAGACGCTCTTTAAATGAAAAGAGTCCTGATTTCTCACTGTTCCTGGCAATAGCAACGATAATCTTGTCGCATATATTCTTTGATCTCTTGATTATATCGAGATGACCATAAGTAAGAGGATCAAAGGATCCTGGATAAATGCCAATTCGCATAAAAAATTCTAACTTCTCCTGAAACACATATAATAATTAATATAGACTTCCTGTCAAGAATATTATCATTAGACAAAAATAAACGATAGCTATTAAAAATTTTATAGCTACTTACTGCTGCATGCCCGCCTGAGACCTTAAAAGCGACGCCTTCAGGGGCCGACTTCCGGCATCATATCAGCCAGGACTTATCCAGCTGACTTGCGGGACAGAAGTCAGCCCGCCGGGGGGATTCAGGGGTGGGAAAAACGGGGGTAATTTTTTAATCTAAAAAAGGAAGTAAAAGCCCCCTTCTTTCACCGAATTTTGGTTGCTTTTTTCCAGCACCATGAAAAACTACCTGCATAAAAAATTGAACTAGGCTGCCTTTTGGGGCCGCCTTTAGAACTCTGGAGACATTACATGGAAAACTCACCCCTCAGCAGCGGAAAAACTTTTATGGTAAAAAATTTCCGTCAAAGCTTTATGCTTACCTGGCTGTTCCTTGGCGTTGGACTTATCCTCCTTGGTCTTTTTATGCTTCTCAGCTTTACGGTACCAAGAAAAAGCTATTTCTTTTTCTTCCTTCAAAATTTCGGCCTTTTCCTTGCCTTTGTAACCCTGCTTCTCGGCTATGCCGGGGTTTACCGAATCGTCACGGTCCCTGATGGTGCAGTAAAAATTACCCGAAACGCCGTGAAGACAACCTTTAAAAAGATCCATTATATTGCCGGTATCGCCTTTATTACCGCCATCATGATAACCCTCATCATTCTGATAGAAGCGGGCTTCTCGGTGATTTCCCAGATACCTGTGGCGGGACCGATGCTGATGGCCCTCTTCACCATCCCGATTCAGCTTCTTAATTTTGCAGTCATTCTCGCGGCGATTTTCATCTTTGCCATCTTCCCTCCCCTGGTGAGTGAAGCGGGAAGTATAAAGGATATTTTCATTGAGATGAAGATTTCCATAAAAGAACGATGGCTCAATGTACTCATCTACCTGATTATTTCCCTTTCTGTTCTCTTTTTCGCCTTTTTGATTCTTTTCTTTCTCATTAAATATAGCACCGGGATAACTCAGGCTGTTCAATGGAAAATCAGCGCCGCCTACCCAAAGATCCTGAAGGGCATCACCATGAAGTCTTACTTTACGGATATTATTTACAGTATCACCCCCCGGGCCTCAACCCTCGGAATGCTTAAAAATTCAGCAAAGGGGCTTTTCAATCCTGTTGCTGCGATCGGTTATATAACCGGTTTTTCATACCTGGTAGTTTTTACCTTTTTTGCCGCATTTCCCCTGGCTCTCTTTTTTAACATCTCGTCAATATTTTTTGGCCGGGTAAAAATAGACAAATAAAGGAAACTAAAATGAAATCACATCGCGAATACCTGACCTTTAATACCTCATCAAGGAGAGAATACCTGAATATAACCAGGGACGTTGATGAGGTCCTGAAAAACAGCGGCATCACCGAGGGACTCTGCCTGGTAAATGCCATGCATATAACCGCGTCGGTGTACATCAACGACGCGGAGAGCGGCCTCATCCAGGACTTTGATGACTTTCTCGAAAAACTTGTCCCCCATGAACCTTTAAGCCTCTATCGGCACAACCGAACGGGAGAGGATAACGGTGACGCCCATATTAAACGAACCATTATGGGAAGGGAAGTTGTTGTGGCCATAACCGAAGGGCAGCTCGACTTTGGACCCTGGGAACAGATATACTACGCAGAATTTGATGGAAGACGGCCGAAGCGGGTTATGGTAAAAATCATAGGTGAATAGTCATGGAACTGGTTGACGTTCACTGTCACCTCGAAAGCAGCTATCTGTATAAAAACCTTGATACAGTACTTCGCGACGCAGTAGATACAGGCGTTAAGAAACTGATAACTTCCTCTATCACCCCTGAACAGTGGCCTGTCTCCCTTGGTCTCGCGACCCGATACGAAGAAGTTGAATGCGCCCTCGGGGTTCACCCCTGGTATCTTGATGAATCTTTTTTCAGTTCCCTTGACCTGCTTGGAGATGAGGCTCGAAAGGGGGCCGTTGCCATTGGTGAAATCGGCCTTGATATCAAAGTTGACTTTCCTGCCCTTGACCAGCAGGTGCCATTTTTCGAAAAACAGCTGGCTGTCGCCCGGGAGCTTAACCTGCCGGTTATCATGCACTGCCGCGGGGCCTGGCAGGAGATACTGAAAAGCATTAAACGTGTCGGCATGCCGGAAGCGGGAGGTCTTCTCCACAGCTTCAGTGGAAGCCCTGAGATAGCCGAAGACTTTATCCCCCTGGGAATTTCATTTTCCATGGGAGGCATTTTGACCTATAGAAACAGCCGTAAGCGGAAAAATCTTCTTAAAAAAATATACCCCCGGCACTTTCTTCTGGAGACAGACAGCCCGGATATTCCGCCAGTTGAAGTCAGAACCGATCCCGCATCTCCCAATGTTCCCGCGAATATTATTTACAATCTCCGGGCTGCTGCGGATATACTTGAAAAATCAGCCGAAGAAATTGCCCGGGAGACCACGGCAAATGCTGTCAGAATATTCAATCTTGACATGAAGCGGCAGGGATAAGCCATGAACCAGTCAAGAACAGAAATCATAACAGGAAGTGAAGGTCTCGAAAAACTTCATACCGCGTCAGTTGCGGTATTCGGCCTTGGGGGCGTCGGGGGCTATGCCCTTGAGGCACTGGCCCGGGCGGGCATCGGTACCCTTCATATCTATGACTTTGATACTGTGGCGGCAAGCAACATCAACCGGCAGATTATTGCCCTTGATTCGACCATGGGCAGCAACAAAACAGAAGCGGCGGCAAATCGCCTCCTTTTGATCAATCCTGACCTGAAGCTCCATGTCCACCAGGTCAGGCTGACACCTGAAAATATCCCTGATATTTTCAGCAGTGATTTTCAATATGCTGTAGACGCGATAGATGATATACCGGCCAAGATTGAGCTTCTTGTTCAGCTTACTGAAAAGAAAAAAACATTCATCTCGTCCATGGGCGCGGGGAACCGCCTTGATCCCTCTAAGATACTGATAGATAATCTCTCAAAAACAAGCTACTGCCCCCTTGCAAAAAAAGTCCGCAAGGGACTTAAAGCCCGGCAGGTATACAAGGGTGTGCCGGTGGTCTATTCCACCGAAGAGCCGGTTCGAAAGAAAACCCACGAAGGGGGAGGTCCCGTGGGAAGCATATCATACCTTCCGGGGATCTTCGGACTCACTGCAGCAGGCTATATTATTCGGCGAATACTGGGAAAAATCAACTGAAGTCTTTCCACATAGTAATATATTATTTGAAGGTACCTGTCATGATGCAAGGCTGTTTTTTAAAACAACAACGATAGAATCATTATCTTCCATCTCAGTATAAGATGCAATGTGTAAAATGTCAAAATGAGGCTCAAAACTACGGCGCAGTTCGTCTCCCAGGTAATATTGAAAAAAAAGTCCCTCAAATTCTTCGGTCTTATCACCTTTCCAGAAAGAATGAAGCAGAATGCCGTCTTTATGAACAACTTCCTTCTGTCTTTTCATCGACTTCAGTAAGGCACCTTTTGTGAGATGATGAAGCACTTTATTAGAATAGATCGAGTCAAAGGTCCGGTCAGTTTCTATTGCAACGGCATCCAGGAGCAGCAGATCTGCCCCGGGGTTTACTTTTTCATACCGGTCAATAAATATTTGAGAAAGATCCGAACCGGTGACACGGTAATCTTCCTTTAACATATCGAGGTCTTTTCCCGGCCCCATGCCCAGTTCCAGTAGTGACGCCCCGGGATTGAGATATTTTTTTAGTATATCAATTAGATTCTTTCCATCATATCCATCAGCCATTTCAATGTAACTCTTTACATTTTTTTCATCATCAAAGAATCCCATATTGCCTCTCCGGGGTAGAGTTACCCCCTGCTCTTTTCAGGATAATATATTGACAAAGAGTTTCAAAAATGCAATATTTTTACCGGATACATCAAAAGAGAAAGGAGCATACCATGAGCGACAAGGTGATAATTTACGGCAAACAGGGATGACCCTATACAGATAAGGCCAGGTCGGCCTTCGGATCAGACGCTGAATACATCGATGTACAGAAAGATAAAACCAGTCTTAATGACATGCTGAAGTTATCAGGGGGACGGCGCCAGGTTCCCGTAATTGTTGAAGGAGAAAAAGTAACAGTCGGTTACGGCGGCACCTGAGGCGTATAATGCCTGCCGTGAGCAGGCACGATACTGTATAAAAAAAAGTTTATCCGGTTTTTTTAATTATCGACACCCCGTCCCTGAGGGGCAGAAGGGTTACCAGCAAATCCTTTCTTTTAAACACATACTCATTAAAAGCCCGAATAGCCTTTGCGTCGATATCTTCGGTATTCTCTTGAAGCACTTTTCCATACCAGAGGGTATTGTCAGCAACTATGATTCCCCTGTCAGAAAGCATCGGAAGTGTCGAGTCAAGGTATTCAATATAGTTCTCCTTGTCAGCATCGATAAAAACAAGATCAAAGGGGCCCCTGACATTCTTCAACACCTCGAGGGCTGTTCCATTATGGAGAGTTATCTTCTTCCCATGGGGAGACTTACTCCAGAAGCCCCGGGCAATTTCTATAACTGTTTCATCAAAATCAATAGTCACTACTTCACCTTCTTCGGGAAGATGCTCTGCCATGGCCAGTGCCGAATAGCCGGTATAACATCCTATTTCAAGAATCCGCTCTGCCGAGAGTGTTTCAGCAAGAAGCCCGAGAAATCCCGCTTCCAGTGGACCGATCAGCATTTGCGCGTCATCACGGTTATCTTCAGTAAATTTATAAATTTTTTCACATTCTGCAGAAGGAGCAGAACTCAAAAGAGTGCTGTATATTTCTATATTACGATCGGTTATCTCCATTGCGGCCTCACAGTAAATCAATATTAGCGCTTCAAAAACCTCGTGCCACTATTTGAGACTGGAACTCAGAAGAAGTTACTAATCCGCTACGGGGGGGGGGGGGGGGGGGTAACCAGGCAGAGGTTTTTTTATATGCAGCAGGGCTATGAAACTGAAAAATTATTTTGTCAGATCCCGAGAATCAACTTTGCCATGGTAAAGTAAATGACAATGCCTCCCATGTCCACAAAAGTCGTCAGCAGAGGACTTGAGACGACCGCAGGGTCAACCTTAAGGCGAGTCGCCAGGAGAGGAATAAGGGCCCCAAAAATTGTAGACCAGAGTACCTGGAGGGTGAGACTTATTCCTATTACAAGTGAGACATTCATAAGGGTAAACGCCTCGGGTATTCCCGCCCCGGGGAAAAAATATACCCGGCCAAAGGTTATGAGGCCGAGACAGATGGACAACCCTAAGCTGATAAGAAATTCTTTCTTTAAAACCTTTAAAAGATCTCCCGGGTCAAGTTCGTTCAAGGTTAAAGAACGAAGTACTACGGTTGCAGACTGCGAACCGGTATTTCCACCTGCTGCATTAAGAAGGGGAATATAAAATGTAAGAATAATCAATGCCTGAAGGGTTTCCTGAAAGGCCTCGACGATCAATCCGGTCAAAAGACCAAAAAAAGCAAGTATTATCACCCAAAAAGCCCTCTTTTTAAAATGCACAAAAGCCGGCACTTCGAGGTAGCTTTTTTCCTCAACTCCCCCACTGATAGCCATCAGCTTTTCAAGGTCCTCTGTTTCCTCATCACGAATAATATCAATAGCGTCATCATAGGTAACGATTCCCGCCAGGCGTTCACTCCGGTCAACAATAGGAAGAGCAATGAGATCATATTCTTCAATCATCTGGGCAGTATTTTCCTGATCATCATCAGTATAGGCGTAGATGACCTCTTTTTTCATGATCTTTCCGATTTTCTGCCGTGGACGGGAAAGTATCAGTTTCTGAAGAGAAACAAAACCGATCAGTTTTTCTTCATCGCTGATAACATAGATATAATAAATAGTCTCTTTTGAAGGGGCTTCTTTACGGATTTTTCTTATGGCTTCTTCAACGGTCAAATTTTCATTCAGGGTGGCGCAGTCAGTTGTCATGATAGCGCCGGCCGTTTCTTCCCGGTAGGAAGTCAGTTTTATAATATCCGTTCGTTCAGGAATAGGAAGGTAAAGAAGCAGCCGGTCGGCTACATTTTTCTGCAGGTGCTGAAAAAGGTCAGCACGGTCATCAGGAGGCATCTCAGTAAGAAGTTCAGCGACATTTTTCTTCATGCTTCCTGAGACCATTTCAACCTGAACATCAATATCTATATATTGAAAAATATCTGATCGGAGGTATATATCAACCTGGTTTAAAAGACGCCAGATCTCTTCAGCTCTCATCATGCCCAGGTATTCAGCAATTTCCTTCGGATGGCTCTCTTCAAGAAAAGACTTGAGAATAGCAAACTTTTTCTTTTTTAACAGTTCTCGGAGTTCCGGGACAAGTATTGGATTTTTCATACACATGCTCCTGGGCAGATCCGGATAGCTGCCTCACTAACGCTCACGGAATTGGCAATAGATTTTGTCCCTCTAAGATAAAAGGGCAGTCCAGGGAAAGGAAGTAACAGCTCCCTGAACAGTGAAGATATTTCCCGCTCGACAATCCTGTCAACTTCTTTTAAAGAAGATAAAAGTGCCATGCAAATGGCAGGGCACTTTTTAACTACTGAACTACAGATTTATTGAAATTTTGCGCTCTTTTTGAGAAACTCAGACATGTTCTGGTCAGCATCCTTCAATGACTTATAGTGAGCTTGAGCAACAAACATCACGGTATCATAAAAAGCATTCAAATGAGGGACAACAAATTCCCGTTTCAGCTGATTACGAAGCGATGAAGCGGTAGTATTCTTGACATCCCCAAGTTTTTTCTTATCAAGAAACACCCTCCCCTTGTAAATATGTGTAAAAATCATGTCACTTACATCTTCCGTACCGGGAGACGGATCGACAATCAACACTTCAGTTGTTTCACCGCTGTTATAAAATCGTTCGTAAATTTTTGACTCAACCCTGGTAACCTTTCCCCCAGAGATAATAAACTTAATCGATTTTGTCCTGATACCAATAACATCCCCTATTCCGGCAATATTGTTAACTATAATATTAGTTTTAATAAAGCGATGCTTTTCAATTTTGATAAAATCTTTTCCCAGATCATAACTGGTTCGATACGGTATTATCCTGATATTTTTGGTATTTATAAGATCATATTTCGTAATAACATTAGAAATTTTATTATTTAAAAGGGCAATTTCACGATCCAGTTCTTTACCCTGCTGCTTCAAAACATCAGATTCAAGAACATATTTCTTTTTTGATGTTGTCTTCTGCTGAGTAAAAACCGGTACAGCAACTATAACAATAAGGGATATACAGAAAATTTTACATATTCCTCTCATTGGATTCTCCTTAATTTCGACATTTTAATGTACCATAGCATTTATTAAAGTTCCTGTCATTATAATTTTACCCGGGAGCGAAAAGTTTTTATATAAAAAAGGATATAAATTTCTTGCATATTTTGCCGTCTCCAGCTATGACATTGCAATATCAACAATCAGCCATGCAAACCGAATAGTAGAGAAAAAAAAATGCACAAAGTTCTTCTGGTAGATTTTACCGACTACAAAGATGAGTTAAAAGACCTTCTTGAAGCCAATTCTTATGAAGTTATTATCTGTGAAAATGCCTTTGATGCCATGTCAAAGCTAAAGGCTTACGACTTTGACCTGGTCATTTCTGAAGTTGAACTTCCCGGTGATAATTCCTTTGACCTCTACAACTATATGACCAGCAATTATCCTTATATTCCGACGATAATGATGACTGACAAAAACCTGGATAACTTTTTTGAGGATATTTTCAGAGAAGGCATTGGCAATGTACTCTGTAAACCGGTTAGAGAGAATGAACTGATAAACCTTGCAGCCAAACTGATAACGAAAAAGGATATATTCGGCATCAGTAATTTCATAAAGGTTACCGGACCGCTGCGGAGAATACGCATTTCGACTTCCCGGCAGATTCAAACGGCTATCAATACGCTTATTGATGAACTGATGGATTCTGGAGCTGAAATCGCCAATAAAATGGCCCTGAACCTTGTACTTAATGAACTTACTATAAACGCGGTATACCATTCCCATGGACTCACGGCAGAAAAAGAAATGCGTCAGACAGTAGTCCTTAAAGAAGATGAATTTGTTGAAATTCATTTCACGTGCAGTGAAGAAAAATTTGCCATTGCCATAACCGACTACAATGGAAGACTGACAAAGATGCGAATTCTCGACAGCATCAACAATGTTATCACCCAGGAAAACCTTCTCTCAGAAGCAGTTGAAAAAGGAAGTGATATTTCGGGTATGATTTCAGAAACGGGACGGGGAATCGACCTGGTGCGCAAGCTTGCAGGTGAATACTACTTTATAATAAAAAAGGATTACCGTACCGAGGTAATCCTTATATTTAACAGCCACCCGAAGCCCGGGGACGACTCACCCTTCTCTTCATTAAAAATCATTGAAGACAACGCGGAATAAGACCGCTTATCTACAGGTATACCGAAACACCGGCACGCATGGTTACACCCGACATGATCGCGTCATACATACCAGAATAACCGTAGCCACCGACCATCTGCTCAGACCATGAGTCCATAAAAAGATTAAACATAAATTTATACCCAACGGAAACAAAGTATGAGAACTGGCTGTTATAGTTTATCAAAACATCCACAGTTGCATTTGTATAGTATGATGTAGTTGAATCGGTCTTTTTCAGCTTACCCCCTGCCGGATACTCAAGATCAGGAGTTTCAAACATCGATTCTGTAATGTTGTAACCTGCGTGCACATAGTCATACTGCATGTAGCTGTAACCGAGAAAAATACTTGGACGCACGTAAAACATACGGAAAAACCTGAAGATATACCCGTACCCCATCTGATACTCGATGCTGTTGGTAAACCTGATAGTCGATTTTGACAACAATGTCTGGGAAGGATCATAAGGCGCTTCAAAAGTCATGTTATTGTAAGTAAATGTATCAGCCAGACTGAAAATAACCGAGGTTAAAACCTGAAAACTATGCCGCTTATATAAATCAAATGTCACACCAAAATTGAAGCCCAGGTCTCCGGCTGTATCCTTAAAATGAGTAGTAGTAATATGATGATAATACTCCATGCCGAAAATAAATCTCAGAGAAGGTGGTAAAAAGTCATATGAATCTGATTCGATCAAATAATCAGTTGTAACTTCCCCAAGGGTTTCCCGTTCGAGCCTTCTTGTTTTTTCCGTAACCGTAGAGCCGCTTTTCACATCAATTAGCTTTACGGTTACCAGCTCAATAGTTTCATCTTTACTCGACTTGAGTTTCCCGACTATGAGAAAATCAGCTTTAGTTTTTTTTCCCAGCAAAACTTCCTTTTTTGATCCATAGAGATTATTATCATCAAGATCAAGGTCATCCTGTACATCCTCTACATCATCGGAATCTAAAAGCCGGTATTTTTTTGTGCCGGCAAGACGGCTGGTCAGCATATCAATGAAGGCAAAATTAATATTTCTCTGACTCCTGTCATCATCAAGGCGGTCAAAGGCGGGAATAGCCACTGATGGTCTGCGCACTCTCCGGGGGATGAACGCTATGATCGAATCTACGAAGGAGCTCATCTGCCGGTTCAAACGGGCAGCGGCAATTTTTTCAGCATCCGGTTTCTCTACCGCCTGTTTATGACTGGTGGTATTTTTTTTCTTTAAAACAAAAGCCTCTTCTGCGGAAAGGGCTCCGCAAACAATAAAGACAAAAAGAACGGTATAAGTAATTTTTTCAATCATCGCTTCCACTTGTGGAGATAAAATATTTATTTAGGTTTACAAGAAGGGAAATATAACACTTCGGTTATATTTCCCTCTGCTGTTGTTTCTTGAACTATTCTAATATGGTGAATTCTTAAAAGATGTTGAATAATCAACCCTGATTTCTTCACTTCCAAAATTCTCAATCATCCACTCTGGGCTGAGCCCCTGTACCATAAAATAACTGTTAGATCCTTCAACCACATTACCGCCATCAACATGGAGATAATAATCAAGATACCCGGGATACGGTCCGCTGAATGTCAACTTTCCCCTGATATCCCCGTCTTTACTCATGCCGCTGTCCATGTCGTCACTACCGTCAACAGTCAAGCCGAAGTTACTATAATTTACAAAGGTCCATTTTCCGTTTCCTGATGTCCCGCTGACAACAAGTCGATAATTAATAGTTCCACTGATAAACCCGGGAAGTGTTACATTGGCATTTGCTCCGCTGTCATAGTCTGCAACCCGGCCTACCCCAAGGGCCTGGGCAGTACGCTCTTCACCTGCAACAGTTTCATAGTAGGCTATGCGGACAAATTCATCTATTGTAACTTTCCTGAATCCCGTAGCCGTATCACTCGGCGTTCCCTCTTCTCCATCACTGTTATATGCAACTATTCGATAGGCGTAAACCCCGGCGGGAATCGTTGTATCTTCTAAAGTCGGTTCAGTCAATCCCTCCGCAAGGGGAGCATTTGAATCGAAAGTGCCGGGATATACAAGGGCGCGGTATACCTTATAGGTAACACCATCACCGCTTACGGGATCCCAGGAAACAGTGACCTTGTCAGAAAAATCACCCTGGCTGACCGTTACATTCTGAGGAGCACCAGAAGCATTTGCAGAAACAAAGTATCCTTCCTTGCAGGCACTCATTGAAATAAGACTTCCATTTTCGCGCCGGGCAACTACACGGTAAAAATAATGGGTACCAAGCTCAACACTCTGGTCATCATAGTAGTAGACATTCCCCTCGGGAAAAGTTCTCATGATAACAATAGGCTCAGGATCGGGATCGGGAGGAATTTCCGTACCGTAGTAGTCGGTCATGTTGCCGGTAAAATCTCCCTCATTGATAACCTGGGTACCGTCTTTATTGACAATAAGCATCTGACTGTTGCCCACGCCGCCCTTAATAAAATAGTCTATCGGTGAATATGAAAGAGAATTATTTTCATTCTTAAAGGCGATGGGTCCCCATTCTGAATTTATCTTAAGGTACTTATCTGAATCGGGATCAAGTTCACAGATAAATTTCCCCTCAGCCTGATCGTTAATTCTTACCATAACCTGGCCGATGGTATACCCCAGGCCCCAGGTAGTAGGCAGCCATTCAACAAGGCTGGGGAAAGAGACTACAAAGTTCAATTCAGCATCGGCTTCTGGACCAGAACCGACAATAACACGAAGCTTTGGCTCCTGACCCGCAGCAATGTACCTGTCACCACTCAGATCTTTTTGAGTCGTATATGCTATTTCAAGGTATCGTGGATCGATCCAGTCATCGGGATGGACAACCGGTTCGGGGTAGACGGTTATAGATTCTTCGGCATTCTCTACACGCCTTTCAGGATCACCAGTATTAATAACGGCAATTTCTTCAAAGGGACCATCAGCTGAAGGTCCGCGGAATACGGTATATGTAGCCGTGTCTTCAACCTCTGACCAGCTGACAGCAACACGGTCGGTGTAAACCCCTTCGGTTGCCGCTGAACTGACTCCCCTGAATACGGGAGTTTCAAAATCTGTAGCCGGGGGCATGCAGCCTGCCGCCAGCAAAGTGAGAACCAGAAGGGTGCCAAAAATCAGCTTAGAAACTGTAGAAAACCTGTTGCACATAACCTGCTCCGGTTATTGATATTTTAAATAACAATTAAATTAATCAGTTAATACTGTTTAATTTAACCGTGTTAAAAACATTGTCAATTAAAATTCTTTTGTATATGCTAATTTTTTAACTGGTTAGTTTAACCGCCCTTAAGGGCTTTTAATAAGTTTAAATATACAAAAAATTATCAAAGACGTCAACAGGGTGACCAGACAGCCCAGGGGGACAAACCAGGGCCAGAAAAGAGACCCAAACCTGAAAACTGCCGCGACAGTGACAATACCCGTGAGCATTCCCCCGAGAACCACACCATCGCTGGTTGCAGGAAAAAGGCGGGCAATGATAAAGAGCCCCAGTACGCCGCCATAGGTGATTGACGTAATGGCAAGCCCCAGTTCCACGAGAGGGCTGGTTGTTGAACCGAGTAGCGAGGCAATAGCAACCAGAACCAGGGTCCATATCAGGGCAATACCCCGGGAAAAACGCATCTGTTTCGCGTCATCGAATCCCCGGGTATCGAGCTTTAGTATATCAATGGCTGTTGAGGCGGAAAGTGAATTTATCGAAGAACTGAGAGATGACATGGCAGCGGCAAAGATACCCGCCAGCATCAGGCCCCGCAGGCCGTGGGGAACATGATGCAGTATGTAAAAGGGAAAGATTTCATCGGGCCGGGAGAATTTCTTCCCCCCCAGTGCGGTGATGAGGAAAATCCCCAGGAGAAGAAAAATGCCAAATTGAAAAAAAGCTGTAATTCCGCTCCAAATCATCGCCTTGCGGGCAGCGGAAACATTTCGGCATGAAAGGGCCCGCTGTACAATCAGGTGATCGGTCCCGTGGGAGGCAATAGAGAGAAAAGCCCCGCCGATGAGCCCGGAAATAAGATTATATGATGTAAAAAGATTTCCCGAGAGCCCCCAGGAAAAACTAAAAAGCCGCTCTGCAGGCGCCAGTTGAAGAATACCGGCAAAACTGAGTCCCGTACTCTTCATGACCAGGAGTATCCCCGCCGCAGCACAGGTAAGGTAGAGAAAGAACTGGATAGTATCCACGACAATAACCGACCGGATTCCTCCGTAATAGGTGTAAAGGAAGGTAGAGGCCCCGATAATCATCACCGGCACCCAGTAGCTTTCCGTATTCATCATCATTGCAAGGGGTATAGCAGTGGCAAAAAGCCTGATACCGTCGGCAAGGAGCCGGGTTATATGGAAGATAACTGAAATAATCTTTCGCGGCAATTCACCAAACTGCTGCTGCAGGTATTCATACACAGTACGGGCGTTACCGGAAAAATACGCGGGAAGGAGAAAAAAGGCAACAAATATCCTGCCGAGAATATACCCCAGGGCGATATGGAGAAAACCGGTACCGCTCACATAAGCCAGCCCCGGTATTGATATAAAGGTCAGGGTACTGGTCTCGGTAGCCACAATTGAAAGTGACGCGAGCCCCCAGGATACATCCCTCCCCCCGAGAAAGTAATCCTGCATATTCCCTGCCCGGGATGATTTCATACCGATTACATTTATAACTATTAGATAGAAGGCTATTACAAATATATCAATTGTCATGGTATAGAAGGAAAGATTCCCGCTCCTTTAAAAATTCTTTTTCTTCTGTTTTCCAGGGAGATTCATTGGTAAAATTATCTCCAGCTTCCAGTGCCTCACGGATTTCACATCCCCCGGTTAAAAGATCAAAGGCGGGATGGATGTCGTTAAACTCATAGACATCATCGGTAAAGGCGAATTCACCATGAAGCCTTTTCATTATCTCCACCAGCTTGACGCCGAAAAAAAAGGGCCTGAAACGCTTCAGGTCAGTGACATGGATATAGATCCCCGGGCATGGTGTTAAGGCAAACTTGTTAAAGGTCGGCTTAAAGAACTGCTTTCGGAGGACACATCCCTCCAGGGAGCTTTTTTGAAATTCTTCAATAACCGCGTCGGCATTAAGAAAGGGGGCCCCGAAAAGTTCAAAGGGCGTAGTACTTCCCCTCCCCTCTGAGATATTGGTTCCTTCCAGAAGACACATTCCGGGATAGACAAGGGCTGTTGAGAGAGTCGGCATGTTGGGGCTCGGGGGCACCCAGGGAAGCCCGGTATCAGAAAAGATACACTTCCTCTCCCATCCCTTCATTTTAATAATAGTCAGTTCAAGGTCATAACCGAAAACATCCCGGGCATAGAGAGCCATTTCTCCGGCGGTCATGGCATGACGCACAGGAACCGGTGCGACTCCCACAAAGGATTCGTATCCCTTTTTCAGCCGGGGCCCTTCTGCGTTAATTCCATTAAGGGGATTGGGCCGGTCGAGAACCATGAGTTCTGTGCCGGTGCCCGACAGTCGCTTCATGCAGTAAATCATTGTATTGAGATAGGTGTAGTAGCGGCTCCCCACATCCTGGATGTCATAAATAAGCACATCAATATTATCAAGGTCGTCTTTATGAGGCGTAAGGGAGTCTATGGTGCTGCCGTAGAGACTGATCACAGGAATTCCCGTACCATCCTGCTCAGAGCAGGGATCCTGGTCCTGTTCTGTACCAAAGAGACCATGCTCCGGTGAAAATATTTTTTTGATTTCAATGCCCCGGGCGGTGAGAATATCCCAGGAGTATTCAAGCTGTGAGGTGACCGATGTGTGATTGACCAGGAGGGCAACCCGTTTCCCCTGAAGAGGGGAAACATCATCGGCCAGAATATCGAGCCCCGCTGCTGTCCGGTGACTTCTGCCGGATCGCTGCATGGTACTTAGAACCAGGCTGTTATGCCGATAATCGGAAGATAAATATTCTGGAATCCCGTAACATTGTCTCCCGCGTTGTCAAAGGCAAGCATGATGCCTACATTTAATATCACTCCGCTGGTGAGAACAAACTTTAAGCCCACTTCGTTGCCGTAGCGAAATCCGATGCTTTTGCCAACATTGGAATTGTAGCTCATACCGGCGAAAATCGAAGTATAAAAACAAAACTGGTCCTGCTTGTCGAGGCCGAAGGCAAATATGGGGCCTGCTCCCACATTATAATTCTGGGAGCCTGAAGTAATATTAATATCCGCCTCACCATGAAGACCGATACCGAAGTTTTTCATAAAGAAAAAGTTGAATATGGGAATAATTTTAAAACGGGTATTATTATCAGTTTCGTCACTCGACATTCCCTTAAACTGGGCGGAAATATATCCACCGGCTTCAAAGGTAAAGGGGGCAAGGTATTTTTTGTCCCTGATGCTTATGGCGTCTTCAATTTCTTCTTTTACGATTTTGCGAATGTCACCGATAAGCTTGTTTTCATTTATTACTTTTTTACTCGCCTTTCTCTCTTTGCTTATGGTGGTGTCTATCTCTTCCCGTACGGCTCCCCTCAAATCATCAAGAAATCCATCAGATTCAGCGGCCCTCACTTCTGAGAGAGGTTTCTCACGGCGCACATAGTCTTTTTTCCCTGCGGGATACTTACGGTTTTTCCGATCCCGTTCGGTACGATAGTCTTCGTAGCTTTCCTGGGCCACAAGGGGATAGAAAACCCCGGTTATAACTGAGAACATTAGAATGGATACACAAATCCACTTAAAGATGCGCATGAGCAAGCCTCCCTTTTATCCAATTATATTATCGGATAAAATAAAAAAATATTGATTAAAAACTGTAGTTAAGTATAAAAAATATCGATTATATAGATAGAAAGACCTGTTTCTCTCTATATATTATATGTTATGTAAAGGAAGTTTAAAAGGAACCCTTCTATGAAACAGTCATATCGTTTTGCCGCCGTCGCAATAATTATCTTAATCACGGGATTCGCCGCCCTTTACAGCCAGGGATTTACGGTGAAAAAAATCATTAACTTCAGAGGTCCGATTAACTCTATGGGTGACGACTACTCCCCTACCCTGACCGGTGACGGAAACACCCTTATCTTTAATTCCCGCCTGAAGGATGAAAAGATACATAACATATTCATGTCCCGGCTCACACGAAAAGGCTGGACAAAACCGGAATACATGAAAGATATCAATTCAAATGAGAATGACGAAACGCCCTTCATTACCCCTGACGGAAAGACAATTATCTTTGCATCAGACCGCAAGGGCAGCCTTCGCCCCTCGGTTACCGCTGACGGTGCGGTACGCATTACCTTTGACCTGTACATATCCAACCTGATTGACGGAAGATGGACGAAACCGGTACCGGTTGCCGGTGACGTAAACACCCAGAGAAATGAACGGTGCCCCAGTCTTTCTCCCGACAGAAAATTTCTTTTTTTCAGCCGATGGCGTTACAAGAACATCCGGCGAAGTGTCATCATGGTTGCCGAACTGAAGGACAACAGGTATGTCAATGCCGTTGAACTTCCCCCTTCAATAAATACTTATAACTACGACCTGGGTATGTCCCCTTCACGAAACGGAAAAGGATTTTACTTTTCTTCACGGCGCCCCGGGGGATACGGGGGCTGGGACCTCTACTACACCCAGTATAGTGAAGGAAAATATGAAGAACCGGTAAATCTTGGTCCCCGGATCAATTCACCGGACAATGAACTTTTTCTTACTGAAGCGGGCAAAGAACTCTTCTTCTGTTCAAACCGAACCGGCGGGCTCGGGGGATACGATATATATGCAACAGGATATCCCGCCTTTATCATAAAGAGGAAGGTAGAGAAAAAGAAAACAATTATTATACCGACAGGGCCGGAACCAGTTAAAAAGAAAGAACCGGTCAGAGAAAAAATCCCCATCAAAAATGAAGTTCCGGCAAAGAAAGAGACCAGCAAGGCGAAAGATCCTGATATTTCCACCAGGGATTCGGTACATCCTGAAGACCCCCCTGTCAAAAAGGAAGAAAAGGTTATCATTCCCGGCACCCAGGACGATGATGGGCATTATGAAGAGACTGAAGATCTCCGCACGAAGATTCAATTTAATATAACCAGCAGCGAAACAGGTAAACCGATTATCCTCCGCTTCAGGGTTTACCTGAAGGATACGGATAATCCCGCTTCTAACGCCCTCAGGGTCATAAAAAGAAAATCTGATACCGACGGAAGTTTCATTGTATATCCGAAAGAGGATGTGACAAGTATCGTCCTGAAACTTGACGAAAAAGGCTTCTCTCTCCCCCGGACTTCTATCACCGTAAAACCGGGAGACCAGAGAAACATTGACGTGGAAGTTTCCCCGGACCTGAAGAAGAAGATAGATTTTATTTTCAGACCGGTTTACTTCTCTTTTAAGTCTTCAAAAATAAAACTTTCACACTACCCGTATCTGCATACTATTATCAATTATCTTCGAAAGCACCGGGAGCTTAAAATTGAGATTATCGGTCATTCAGATTTTCGCGGCACCAGCAGGGCTAATTACCTGGTCAGCATACGGAGGGCCCGGGCCATCAAAGACTACTTCATTAAGATGGGCCTTAAGGAAAATCGCTTTACCGCGCAGGGAATGGGTTCCAAGCGGCCATTGACTAAAAAACCGGGAAAGGTTTTTTATGAGCTTAACCGGCGTGTTGAGTTTAAGGTTATGCAGTAGCTGCTGCAGCAAAAGACAGCATACTGTTACAAATTAAAAAAGGAGACTACTATAGTCTCCTTTTTTAATTTGCCAGGAAAAAACGGTATCAAAAACCGCTCAATACGACAAATCACACAGTAGATTTTCTGATAAAGCTGCCGGAGACATCGGTAACAGTTTTATAGTGACACATCGGTAACACTTTAAAAACATGAATCACTAGCTTATTAAATAAGCACTCGACAATCAATCAGCGTCATAATCATAAAAATCATCACTCAGGTCAGCTGCAGCCATACCTTTACTATCTTTCAGCTTTTCATTAGCTCCTGCTTCCCGAAGAAAAGCTATGATCTCTTTGTCGTCCCGGTAGGTTGCATGCATAAGGGCGGACCAGCCTTCATCATCCTGATCATCAATATTTACTCCTGCTTTGAGCAAACGCTTTATCATCGGTATCGAACCGGTCTCCACAGCAACAATTAAAGGTGTTGTTTCCAGATGTCCCCGGGCCATAGCCAGATCAGGGACCGTCTTCAGCATTCGGTCCATCACTGAAACCAGATTTCTATCAATGGCCCCAAAAAAGGCTTCAACGATACACTCAGCACCACGATCTATAAGCAGAAGAGCTGTCTCCTCATGACCCTGACGGGCTGCATTACTCAAGGCATTATCACTATCAGTTCTCGCCATAATATCAGCACCTGCATCCAGTAGAATATGGCAGCACTCGGTATGCCCCGCATAGGCTGCCCGCATCAAGGGAGTGTTCCCATGCATTGAGATGGCGTTGACATCAGAACCGAGATCGAGAAGATACGTGATGAGTTCTGGTGAATTGCTGAAAGAAGCATGCAGCAAAAAAGTTTCCTTCTCTTTACAGCCGGAGATATCACTGGTTACCGACACACCGCGATCAATAAAAAGGCGAACAGTTTCAAGGTCACCACCGGCAAAATATGGAGGAATATAACCATACTGATCTGCTACAGACATACTGGCGCCCTTTTCAAGGAGCATCTTGACAATAGATGCGTGGCCTCCCATGGCCGCATGCATCAGCAGGGTACGTTTGCGTTTGTCTACATAATCGGCATCTTGCCCACCTTTAAGCCACTGTTTAACTACGTCCAGATTCCCCTTTTCTATTTCTTCAAAAATTGGTTCCATATAATCCTTCTGTCATTTATTGTACTCAGCATAAAATTCCCTCACTGCCCTGAGAAACTCAGGCATGCCTGTTACCAGGAGCTCAGCTGCCGTATCAAGAGACTCAGGCGTACCGATATCAATCCAGGTCCCATGGTGGACAAAATACGAAAGCCCCTTATCTGCAATCAGGCCGGTGTACCCGGTATACACAACACTGGAAAAGCCTGTTTCAAGAAGGGGAAATATCTCAGGCGAAAAAACCGCCGCTCCTGTATAGTCATACAGAGGAGCCATCCCGCTTTTCATGGAATTTTTAAAATCAACGACACGGTTCCCATCAATCGAAACAGTTGCCTCTTCTTTTACTACTTCTTTAACGATAATCAGGCCGGGAAGTTTTTCAGCCTGATATTGTTCAATTGCCGCGGTCAGGTCAAGATCAATGAGTATATCGCTGTTAATAAGCACAAAGTCATCATCAAGAAGCTCTTCGCATTTCTTAAGCCCTCCCCCGGTGCCGAGGATCTCATCCTCTTTCGAGAAGGTAACATTAAACCCGAAGTTATCATGGTCATTGAAAAATTCTACGACACGATCGCCGAGATAATGGATATTGCAGACGATGTCTGTCACACCACTTCTTTTCAGGATATACAGGGCATAACAAATTGAAGGGATATCCGCAACAGGAATGAGAGGCTTCGGAACTTTTTCAGTTAACGGCCTGAGGCGTTCACCAAAACCGGCGGCAAGGAGAAAAGCTTTCACGGCTTCACCTCAATATTAAGAGTCTTAAGATACTCACTGAGAATACTCCATGCCTTCTGTGTCTGGTCGGTTTTATCAGCATATGAGGCGGCAAGCTTCAACCCCGGAATAATATACTGCTCAAAAGAAGGCTTATCCGCTTCGGCTGCAAGGTAGCCGTAACTTCCTACCGCCTTGATGTTTCGCTGGAAGGCGCTGAGATAGTAAAAGTAGTCAAATTCATCTTGAGACATGGTGCATAGATTTTTTTCAGCTGCTGCTTCTCGGTAATAATTTTTAAGATTTTCCCGCATCACTTCCTTCAATATAAAATAAGGATCATAGAGAAGAGAGACCAGATCATACTGGGGAAGCCCCAGGCGGGCATCCTGAAAATCAATTATTTTCAATTCATCTTTAGAAACCATGATGTTACGGGAATGATAATCCCGATGGTTCAGGACAAAAAATTCAGGCCGGTCCATTGCAGCCGAGATATCTTCAAAACTGCGGCTCACTTCATGAAGCAGGGCGTTAACTTCCCCCCCGAAAAATCCTTTAAGGGTGTGGGTAATAAAAAATCCAAATTCAAAATTCAACTTGTCCCGGTCAAAGGCGAGGCCGAAGGGCACCGGCTCTATTCCTTTAATACTTTGTATATCAATGAGTATATTTATCGCACTTCGGTAAAGACTGAAAATTTTTTTATCAGTCATGGCGCTGCAGTAATCCTGAAGCAGCAGATCGCCCAGGTCTTCTTGAAGGATGAGGCCCGCTGCCTCATCGACATCAATAACTTGAGGAACCGGCACCCCTCCTTTTGAAAGAAGGCGGTGAAGAATAAAAAATGGATAGGTCGCCTCTTTCACACCCCGAAGGTTTTCATCAATGCAGAGAATGGCGGTCCGGTCAGTGTCGTGAACCCGAAAGTAACTTCTCGTGGAGGCATCGCCACCGAGGCGAAAAAGATTTTTTTCTGAAAGGAAGTTTTTCTTAAGGAAGGCTGCTGCGGTATTATTTTCGATATCCATTTCTGGTAACGTTTAGAAACATAAAGGGGATGAAGCCTTATGCCCATCCCCCCGGTTGAATTATTCAGCTCCGCGCCTGAGAAAGGCGGGAATCTCCAGGTCTTCCTGTGAGACATCCCTGCGGCGCCGCTGTTCGTAGTTAATAGAAAAAGTTTTTGCTCCCGCAGCTTCCTTTTTCGGCGTATTTTCCTGGCTTCCTTCGATAAGAGTGAGGGAAGTTCCGGTCTTCTGGTCAAGGTCTGAAAAAGTTTTAGGCGGAGTGGCGAGCATATTCTTTTTGCGGTCAAAGCCTGTTGCGATTACCGTTACCCGAATACGTTCGTCAAGTGCCGGGTCTACGGTGGTTCCGAATATTATGTTTGCATCGGGATCAACCTGGCTGGTTATCACTTCAGTAACTTCATTTACTTCATGAAGGGAAAGATCATTGCCCCCGGCGATGTTTATCAGTACCGCACGGGCTCCCTGAATGTTGGTCTCTTCAAGAAGAGGACTGTTGACCGCCATGGTAATGGCTTCCATTGCCTTGTTCTCTCCGGTTCCGATACCGACACCCATAAGAGCGTCTCCCGTCTCTTTCATAACGGTCTTAACATCAGCAAAGTCCACATTAACAATACCGGTAACCATAATAAGGTCAGCTATACCCTGAACACCCTGACGAAGGATATCATCAGCAAGCTTAAAGGCGTCATCAATGGGTGTTTTTTTATCAATTATTTTAAGGAGGAGGTCATTGGGGATGGTTATCAAGGTGTCCACCATGCCTTTCAGGTTCTGGATCCCTTCTTCTGCCCGGGTCATTCGCCGCTTTCCTTCTACCTTGAAGGGCTTGGTAACGACTCCCACAACAAGGGCTCCCTGTTCCCTGGCGATTTCCGCCACAATGGGGGCTGCCCCGGTACCGGTTCCGCCTCCCATGCCTGCAGTAATGAAGACCATATCAGCACCCTGAAGGGCTTTTTCAATTTTATCACGGTCTTCGTTGGCGGCTTCACGGCCAACTTCAGGATCAGCGCCGGCGCCGAGGCCGCGGGTCAGTTTATTCCCGAGCTGAATTTTTTCCGGGGCCAGGCTTTGTTGAAGCTGCTGGGCATCAGTATTGGCCACAATAAAATCAACACCATCCATTCTTGTAGCAATCATGCGATTAACCGCATTGGTACCCGCACCGCCGACACCAATGACTTTTATACTGGTATTCAACGGCCTTTCTTCCTCTAACTTAAACATTTGTCCTCCCCCATAACCTGATGTTATGTCGCAGACTAGATTATTATGTCTCATTAGGCAAGCAAAAAATAATATAAAGATTAATTTTTATGGTAAAAATATTAATTACTGTTATAAAATTTAATTAATATCTTTTGTTAATTATGTCTAATTAATGTAATATAACCATTAATTAGACACATTAATCTTTCAGTAAAAATATGCCCTATAAAAGCTATCGAGACCCACATAAGACACTATAATTACAACAAAAGGCTTAAATAACGAAACAAAAGCGTATATAGTGTTAATCTTTTTCCTACAGATACTCCTCAAACCACCGCTTCATGCGCTCAAACATTCCGCCTTTCTTCTTCTGGTATCGGGTCTTTCCCCGGAACCGGTTCATCCTGATACCGTACTTCAGGAGGCCGACGCCATTGGCATACTGGGGAGTTCCCACCACATCCTTGAGCCCCACAATGCTCTGAGGCGTACCGATACGAACCGGCATATTGAATACCCGCTCACCCGCTTCAATGGCCCCGTCAATCATGGCGCCGCCGCCGGTGAGCACGACTCCGGCAGCTATCATATCTTTTTTGCCGCTTTTGACCAGCTCAAGTTCAACCATTTCCATTATTTCGGTCATCCGGGGCTCAATGATCTGAGTCAGCTCCTGCCTGAAGAGACGACGGGGAGCCCGTCCTCCCACCGAAGGTACTTCAACCGTTTCATTGGGATCGACCAGGTCAAGGACGGCACAGCCGTATTTTCGCTTGATCATCTCTGCCGATTCAAGAGGGGTCCGCAGGCCGATTGATATATCATTAGTCACATGGATGCCGCCGACAGATAATACAGAAGAATAGGTTACCCCTCCCTCCATATAGACGACGATGTCTGTGGTTCCTCCACCGATATCAACCAGGACTACCCCGAGCTCCTTTTCATCCTGTCCGATTACCGCATCGGCTGAAGCAAGGGGATTAAAAACTACATCATGGTAGAGAAAACCGGCACGGTCGACTGCCTTCATCATATTCTGAATGCTCGCCGTTGCTCCGGTAATGATATGCACCTCTGCCTCGAGACGGACACCGCTCATGCCGATGGGATCTTTTATGCCCATCTGGTCATCAACACTGAACTCGCGGGAGAGAACATGCATGATTTCCCGGTCAACAGGGATTACAATTGCCTGGGCGGCCTCAACGACCCGCTTCACTTCGGTATGACTGATAGTCCGGTTTCTGTTGGTAATGGCAACAACTCCGCGGCTGTTCTGCCCCTTCACATGCTGCCCGCTGATGCCGACAAATACTCCGCTTACCTCGTATCCCGCCATCAGCTCAGCGTCTTCGATGGCCTTTTGAATGGCCGCCGCTGTATTATCTATATTAACAATTATGCCGTTTTTAAGACCCGTAGACTGAGCCACACCGACACCGGAAACCTCAATCTGGTTATTTTCATCCTGCCGGCCGATAACCGCGCATGTTTTTGTTGTCCCTATGTCAAGACCGACTATAATTTCTTCCATGTTTCCTCTCCGGTTTATTACCGTACTACGATCCTGCTGCTTTCGATTATTATTTCTTTTGGGTACTTTTTTTCACTGTCACAGTATCCCCCGATGATCTCAAGGCGCCTGAAGTTCACCCTCCGGGGCTCAATGAGAAACCGGGTGCCCCTGCCCCTCAGCCTGACAGTAATCTTCCCCACCGAAACAAAGGAGAAAGACTCAATTTCACGAAAAAGCTTTTTCTGCTTTTCACGAAGGTACGCCAGGTTACCCATCAGTCCCATGACCCGGGTAGAGAATTTTCCCCCTTCGAGATCCTTCCTTTCACAAAAAATAAGGGGCCGGCTGCCTCCAAGGAGACGGCTCCGGGCAATAATTTTAAAACGCCGATCGACTTCAAGAAACACCGTTTCACGGCGGTTTTTCACCGCAAGAGTACAGAAGGGACTTTTCTCGCGTATCTCAATAATGAGCTTTCCGCCCTTTGAAGAGAGAGAAAACTCTTCGATGAGGCTCATGGCGGAAAGGCGTGATTTCAAAGAATCTGTATCAATAAGAATCGCTCCCGCTTTTCGCTTAAGGGGTACTCCCTCTATAATTTCATATTTCGAGAGATTTGTGAGCCCCTTAAAGAGAACTGCCCCGAATTCTTTCATACTTTCTCCCCTGCCGGTTACCGGAACCATCAGAAGGAGGAATGTACATATCGCGGCGATTCTTTTCATATTCAGAGAACTTCCTTTATCTTCTCTATTATTAATCGACCTGATTTGTAAATATCTCCAGCCCCAAGGGTAACAATTACGTCACCTTTTTGGGCACTTTTGGCAATAACATCAGGAATATCTTCAAATTTTTCAATTACCGTCGCTTTTCGGTTCTCATGCTTCTCAATTGATTCGGCAATGAGGGAAGAGCTGATGCCTTCAACGGGCTTTTCTCCCGCCGGGTAAATCTCCGCCAGGAAGATCTCATCGGCATTGGCAAAGCTCTGGCCGAACTCATCCCAGAGAAGCTCGGTTCGGCTGTAGCGGTGAGGCTGAAAAATCACCAGGAGACGACGGTCAAGCTTTTTCAGTGCCGCAAGGGTCGCCCGGATCTCTGTGGGATGGTGGCCGTAATCATCGATCACCAGAACACCCTTTTCTTCACCGATACGCTCAAAACGGCGCCCCACACCCTGGAAGGCAGCGAGGCCTTCACGAATCTGCTCTAATGGTACCTGGAGATCAAGGGCAACGGCAATAACCGAAAGGGCGTTAAGAACATTGTGATTACCGAGGGAAGTTATACTGAACTCCCCGAGGGAACCCTCTCCCTGGACCGCCTCGAACTTCATGCACGATTCTTCAAGGCGGACATTAACAGCCCGGAGGTCAGCGTCATCGGTAAAACCGTAGGTCACATAGGGACGTTCAATCCGGGGAAGTATCTCCCGCACCACGGGATCATCGATACAGAGAACCGAATAGCCGTAGAAGGGAATATTATTTATATATTCGATAAAGGCTTCTTTTACATTGTTAAAGTACTTGTAGTGATCAAGGTGATCAGCGTCTATATTGGTGACAATGCCGATGCTGGGTAAAAGTTTGATAAAAGATCCATCAGATTCATCGGCCTCAAATACAATATATTTTCCTTCACCGACCCGGGCGTTTGACCCGAAGTTAAGCACCTTGCCGCCGATTACTGCCGTGGGATTGACGCCGCCGTGAAAAAGAAGATAGGCGAGCATTGATGAGGTGGTTGTCTTACCATGGGTTCCCGCGACGCCGATTCCGTGCTTGAGCCGTACCAGTTCAGCGAGCATTTCACTCCGGTGAATAATCGGTATATTCCGCTTGCGAGCCTCGATAAGCTCAGGGTTGTTCGGGTCTATTGCCGTTGAGGTTACCACAACATGGTAATCCTTAATGTTCGAGGGGAAATGCCCCTGGAAGACCTGAGCGCCCAGCTCTTTGAGGCGGCGGGTCTGTTCAGACTCGTTCAGGTCTGAACCTGAGATTTCATATCCCATATTAAGCAGTATCTCGGCGATACCGCTCATGCCGATGCCGCCGATACCGATAAAGTGAAGTTTCTTTGAATTTCTAAACAAAACGTTTCTCCTTGTAAAGCCGGGTTGCCTTGCCTTGAAGGCGCGAAAGCGCTTTCGCGCCTTCAAGGCAAGGCAATCCGGACCATTCTTATTATAAAAGCTGCATCATGTCATCAATAATGGTCGCCGCGGCTTCGGGACGCGCTGCCTCGAGAGCCATGCGTGACATTTTCTCAAGATTACGGGGATTCCCGAGAAGATCAAAAATAATCGGGGCGACCTTTTCAGCTGCCGCGTCGGCATCGGGTATCTTGACCGCCGCACCGGCACGTACAAAGTCATCGGCATTTTTATCCTGGTGATTGTCCGCCGCGTAGGGATAGGGAATCAGCAAAGACGGTATTCCCGTGGCTGCGAGCTCCATCATGACTCCGGCCCCCGATCTGCTGATGGCTATATCACTTGCCCGGTAGGCGAGGCCGACACGGTCAATGTATGGCGAAAGATAAATCGAGCCGCCGTCCATTTCATTCTGTACCTGTTCTTTAAAGGTATCATAGGAGTACGCCCCGGTGCTCCAGATGATTCCTACATCTTTCAGTTCTTTTGAGAATTCTTTTTTCAGGTCAAAGGTCAGTTTATTAAGGTTGAGGGCTCCCTGACTTCCCCCTATAATCAAAATCACCTGGCTGCAGTGCTCAAGGTGAAAGGCCTTCTTTGCTTCTTCTTTTGATTCGTTGCGGATAACTTCCTTTCTGATGGGATTTCCCGCATGAAGAAAGGCAGCGGCGTTCTTCAGGTACCCGGTTGAACTCTCAAGGGTTCCATAGATTCTCATGGCAGATTTTTCGAAAAGCCGGGTTACCCGTCCCGGTACGCTGTTCTGTTCGCAGAGAAAAACCGGCACCTTCAATGTTCGAGCCGCCAGAAGGGCGGGAGCAGAAACATAGCCCCCCATGCCGACTACCGCTGATACTGCATGGCGGCGTATGACCCGTCGGGCTTTCAGCATGGCAAAAAGAAATTTTATCATAAAAAAAGGAAGTTTAACCGGATTCATGGTAAAGGTCGGTGCCCCGTAAAAAATCGCGTCTCCTTCTTCCATGCCGTCAAAGGTGGAAAAGCGCCGGTCATTTTTTCCCGCAAGAAAGATGGCTTTTTCTCCCCTTCCCTTTATTTCTTCATAGAGGGCCACACCGGGACTGATATGTCCCCCGGTTCCGCCCCCGGTTATCATTATCGTTATATTTTTCACTGCCACACCTCTTCTCCAAGGGGAGCCCTGGTTGCCGCGGCTTCCCGGTATCTTGAAATATTAAGAAGAATTCCCGCCGCAATCATACTCGACAGCAGCGAAGATCCCCCGTAGCTGATAAAGGGAAGAGGAATTCCCGTTGTGGGAAGACTTCCCGTTACCACACCCATATTGATATAGGCCTGTACCACCAGCAGCAGCCCGAGTCCGATGGCCAGCAGTCTGCCGAACTCATCAGGGGCGTTGATGGATATGGTAATGGCCCGCATAAAAAGCAGAAGGTACAAAACTACAATAAAAGCCGTGCCGAAGATTCCCACCTCTTCGGCAATGACGGCAAAAATAAAATCCGTGTGGGGCTCAGGAAGACGAACAATCTTCTGGGTCCCGTACCCGAGACCCACGCCGAGGATGCCGCCTTTTTTAAATGCAATAAAGGACTGTATAATATGATAGCCGTTGCCGAAACGATCCTTCCACGGATCAAGATAGGCGAGAATCCGCTCACGGCGATAATCGACCTGGTAGACCAGAAGATAAAACATGGGAAGCGATAGAACCATCAGGGTCAGAATGTACCTGAGGGGAAAACCGGAAACAAAAAGAATGACAACTGATACGATCAAAAGATCAACACCGGTACCAAAATCGGGCTGCAGCATGATGAGAACAAACATCAAAGCTATTATCAGCAGGGGAATAAACATCTGCATCACAGGGCTTCCCACCGTGTCAGCATCTGACGAAAAGACCTTCACGAGATAGAGAACCATGAATATTTTCACGAACTCTGAAGGCTGCAGGCGGGCGAACCCGAAGTTTATCCACCGGGCTGAGCCCTTTGCCTCGTGACCGATCCCGGGAACAAGAACCACCACAAGAAGAACCAGGGAAGCCAGAAGCATCACCGTGGTATACTTTCGGTACACCCGGTAGTCTATTTCCTGAACAACAAGGAGGGCCATGAAACTGACACCGAACCAGATGAGCTGCTTCTTCAAATAGAAAAAGCTGTCGCCCATAGTTTTCAGGGCAGACACGGCACTGGCACTGTAACACATGGCGATACCGATACCCGCGAGGACAAAGATCAGGATGAACAGAAGAATATCCGGCTCACCCTTGCGCCTGGTATCTATGACTGTTTTCAGGTCCACTCCAGTGTTCCCTCCCTCAGTTTATCAACGCCTTTCTTAAAGATCTTTCCCCGTTCATCGTAGCTTGTATACATATCAAAACTGGCACAGGCGGGAGAAAGAAGAATCATATCACCTTCACGGCTCTGCCTCATGGCCTGCACCAGGGCGTCATCCATGGAACCAGCCCGGACCGTTTTAAAGCCCGCAAGTATCTCGGCAAAAAGTTCACTCGATTCACCAATGAGCACAACCGCCCTGACCCGCCCTTTCAGCTCATCGGCAAGCCGGGAGTAATCATCGCCCTTGGTTTTTCCGCCGATAATCAGTATGCCGTTACCGGAAAGCCCTTTGACCGCCATCGTTACGGCGCCCACAGTGGTTGCCTTGGAATCATTTATAAATTTTCGGCCTTCAAAAATGCCCGCGTCTTCCATACGGTGTTCGAGGCCCACAAAGCTGTAACAGGCTTCGGCGATTTCTACATAATCAGGCACAATTCCCTTTTTCACAAGACAGGCCTTTACCATCAGAAGGGCTGCCATTGCGTTTTGAACATTATGAAGCCCCACAACTTTCATCTTTGAGGGATCAATCACAGGATTTTTTTTATCATCAGACAGGTAAATCATACCGTCACGGTAAAAAGCGTCAGCGCCTTCATTATTTATGGAGAAGGAAGTCAGGGCCCCGGAAA
>Ga0209475_10000884_pt1 | contig 45689 bp, 41 predicted proteins | sample tdDd471_FD_187128 | JGI IMG/M metagenome (GOLD analysis project Ga0209475, IMG submission 187128) | Marine sediment microbial communities from the Atlantic coast under amendment with organic carbon and nitrate - tdDd47.1 (SPAdes)... | ecosystem: Environmental > Aquatic > Marine > Coastal >... | reverse complement strand
TCTCCCGTAATTATTAATATATTTACAGGAGAGAGATTAAATACAGTATGGGAAAGGAGTTGCGTAGACTAAAAGAAGAAGAAGCTATTCTTATTTTTTCTTGAATTATCGGAAAGTTAAACAGATCAACAGATATTTGGGCGAATTCTGCGTTCTTCTAAAAGATAAAACCGGAAAGAGTGGGAGTATTGTGCTATCGAACTGCGTCCTCAATAACCAAAATAAAAAAGGACCGTTAATTAAATAACGGTCCTTTCAATGCTCAAAACAATGGCCGGGGCCATTGTCTTAGATATTTTTAATGTGCTTTTTCACCAGAACCACCCTCTCCGAGTAAACGAGCGTGTCCACGAACACCAATATGGCAGGCGGTACAACGGGTATCCGAAGCAAAAGCTGTTTCACCATCATGACACGCCCCGCAATAGCCACCGTCGTATAAGGTTGCCATGGTAAAATCATCATTTTCCTCAGCAGCACCAGCCTCCATCTCAAACAGGTCGTCATGGCATGAATCACAATCCATACCCCCATCCATAGTGTGAACTTTATGATCGAAAACGACAGACTTCACCGGCTTTACCCAGACAATAGGATCTTTCGGTCCATAGGTATCTTCATCATATTCTTCTTCCTGTTGCACATCCCCACTAGCTGAAAGCAATGCAGTGGAAAGCAGAAAAACAGCGAGAACCATCAATAACAGAATCTTCTTCATTTTTTTCTCCTACGTATCACCATCACTCCTCTATGCCTTTAGACATAGAAAAGATCAAATTACTCTCCAGCTTAGGAATTTATGTAAAATACATTAGGGACAGCGCCAGTTTCCGGTCGTAATACCCACACCATCGTTTCCGGTGAATGTACAAGTTGAGAAACTCTACTTTCAGGATCAGCCAGATTCCCGAAAACACGGACATCTGCCGGACAAGCTTCAACACAAGACGTGGTCGTCTCTCCTTTGGACAGACGTGCTTCCAGACAGAAATCGCATTTGTCTACCGCCCGTGTCTCTTCCTTGAAATACCGTGCATTATAAGGGCAAGCAGTCATACAGGTTTTACAGCCGATACACCTGCCAGGGTTCATGACAACGATTCCGGTTTTCTCATCCTTCCAGGTCGCAGTTGTCGGACAGACTCTTACACATGGTGGCCGATTACAGTGGTTACAGAGGACAGGCATAAATGTCGTCTCAAATTTTTCTCCACCTAGGGAGCGACGTTTTTCAAGAATAGTCGTCCGAAATCCATAATGCGGTACATGATTGGTTTTTACGCAGGCATCTTTGCAACGTTCACAGTCAATGCAAAGTTTCTCTCTTAGAACCATACTATAATGTGGAGAGTAGGGATATTTTCCAATCTCCGGCACAACTCCTGCCGCATGAACATTTTTAACAGAACTCAGAGATAAAACACTTCCCCCGAGATACATGCCAGTGACAGCCAGGCCAAACTTTAGAAACTTCCTACGCTCAGCCGAAGGAAGGGTACTCAGATCTTCACTTTCCATCTGTTCTAAATCATCGATTTTCATACTCGAACCTCTTGATTTTCAGCAAATCCCGGCAACTTGTGTGCAACCAGGACCTTAATTTTCTATGAGCAAAATGTATTCGCTATATATTTCGTTGATTAATGATTTTCAGAGACATGACCCCGAAACAATTTTTCACCCATCAAAAAGGTCAGCCCACAGAATGCTATACCACCCAGCACAACAAGATTTTCATGCAGACTAGGTATATAGGTGAGCAGATCAGGGTAATCAACCAGTCCCATACCATGATAGGCCGGTACAAGTTGGCCGACGATCACAAGGTCATAGCGCATAAAAAAGATCCCTACCATTCCTGCTAAGGCTGCGATAAAAAGCGCATTCATGTTCCGACCCTTGACCGCCAAAATGATGATGAACGGTATAAGCATACCAAGCGCGACCTCACCCACCCAGAAATTCATGGCATAAGGGCCACTCAGCAGGGCCTGCATTGCTTCATATTTTCCAGGAGGTTGCCCCGTCACACCGGTGATCATTTTCCAGCTGGTGAAAAAGATGATTATTGCCATCATGAGAGCGCCCATTTTTGCCACGGCTTCCATCGATTTCTTCATTTCATCACTCATTTTCCAGCCATTGGCCTTATAAGCAATATAGGTGAAGAAGATGATCGCTACGCAGCCAGACATCGCGGCTGAGGTAATGAAATAGATTGGCATATAGGGTCCGTGCCAGAATTCTCTACCATTGAGAAGACCAAAGACTGCTCCGAGATTAGAATGCGCGACAACACCAGTCAGCAGACCGGCAAGACCAAAACCAGTGGCAACCTTATGTTTATCCATCTGCAGCATGACAAATTCTATCATCATAAAAAAGAGATAAGCGCCGTACAAGGTACCCATCCACCAGATGTTAGAGGTTGGATTTGCCCCGATTACGTTGCCCACCGGCATCCGCCAGGAATTTTCAATTTCAAAGGCAATTACAAGAAAACCGGCAATTATAGTACCTATCGACATGAACACTGCCCGCTTGGCGATAGGGTTGAAATTCTGAAAACCAAAGACATGTCCAACCGAAGAAACGATGCACAAGCCAGTGGAAGTCACCACAAAAAAGACATAGGCTGCAATCAGGATGCCCCAAGGAACGCCACGACTTACACCAAAAGTATGCTCATGCCCAACATAGAGGGAATGAACACCCGCTGCGACCCCGACTACGGTCAACAACGCCATCAAACCGATTGCAATATTGTACTTTCCGGATCCGGTCGCTTCAAGACCTCCTTCCCCCGGGATGATTCCTGCCAACAAATTATTCATTGCCCATGCTCCTTCCACTGTCTAAATTACAACTTGCTTAAGTTAGTAACGCTTCAAACCAAAAAATATTACGACTGCGCACAAACGTGACACAGTTGTTTTTCATTTTCGCTCACTTTTCATAAAATAAAATTGGATTCACGCAATCATCATCAACAAATAAATTACCTCTACTGAATGCCACCAATTAATGGGATAAACAGAGACAAAATACAACTAAAAAAGGCATTCCTAACAAACTCGAAACCTAAAAAAAACATGGAATCGTCAATACATACCACAAACGTCCATTTGTTAACATATGCTCATAAGTATTTCACTATATTCTTTCGTAGTGATTTTTACATGGTATAAAATTCATTGTCAAGTGTTTTGCCGGGCAGATTTGTCAGCTATTTTGTGGTGACAATATCCACGATTTTTGAAGAACTACAGAAGGATTTTAATAATTATCAATTCACTATGAAAGAAGACTAAGAATTGGCGAGAAGATCACTCCATAACACCAACAGGAAACACTACAAAGCTGCAAGGCATCGGCAGCAATAGGTTCAATATTGACGAACTCCTTAACGTTGTTACGTCTCAACCCTGTTAACTACAGAATCGTGTCACACACCCTGACTGAAATATGATTGAGGGGAGATAGATACAACAGATTTTTCTGTAAGGAAGCTTTAAAAATAGCCGTTATTTAAGATTGGCAAACCCTGTACACCTCTTCGATTGTAGTGACACCCTGAAAAACTTTCATTGCACCATCTTTCTGGAGAGAGATCATACCGTTTTCGACAGCCTGTCTTTTTATCTCATTGGCATCAGACGTCTGCAGAACGAGGGCCTTCATATCCTGTGTCATTAGAAGTAGTTCAAAAATCCCACACCGGCCTTTGTAACCTGTGTGATAACATTTAGAACACCCCCTCCCCCTGTATGCTATGCGGTCATGACATTCCTCACCGGCAACACCAATTCTTTTCAACATTTCCGGCTCTGGAGTGTATTCCTCTTTACAATGAGAACAGATAATACGAACGAGTCTCTGCGCCAGAATGGCACTGACCGAAGAGGCAATCAGAAACTGTTCTATGCCCATATCCCTTAATCTGGTAATTGCCCCAGCAGAATCATTGGTATGTAGCGTCGAAAAGACCAGATGTCCAGTTAATGCAGACTGGATTGCAATTTCAGCAGTTTCTGTATCACGTATTTCCCCCACGAGGATCACATCCGGATCCTGCCGAACAATGGATCTAAGCCCGGAAGCAAAGGTCAAATCGATCTTGGGATTGACCTGCACCTGCCCAATACCACTGATGCGGTACTCGATTGGATCCTCAACTGTAATGATGTTGATATCCGTATTATTAATAGAGGTTAGGGCTGCATAAAGGGTTGTGGTCTTCCCAGATCCGGTCGGACCGGTTACCAAAACAATGCCATTTGGCGCCTTAATCTCTTTTTCAAAATGAACAAACCGATCTTGCGGCATACCAAGATCTGTAAGAGATATCATTACTGTGGATTTGTGCAACAGACGCAAGACCACACGTTCGCCAAAAGCTGTCGGCAGAGTTGAAACACGGACGTCAATTTCCTTATTGGCAATTTTAAGTTCAATTCGACCATCCTGCGGCAATCTTTTCTCAGCGATATTAAGTTTGGCCATTATCTTGACCCTGGAAATAAGGGCAGATTGCACATGTTTTGGCGGGCTCAACATATCGTGAAGAATGCCGTCTAATCTCTGCCGTATCTTCAGACTATTCTGATATGGTTCAATATGAATATCTGAAGCATTGTCCCGGACCGCCTGGGAAAACATTAAATTAACCAGGCGAATAACAGGAGAATCACTGGTATCATCAAGCAGATCTCCTATCTCCTCAATCTCAGAGAACAGTCTTTCTGGATCTTCATCATCATCAATATCCTGCATCACCTCATCCGCTGAGGTTTGTTTCATATCATATGCAAAATTGATAGCATTAAGAATCTGCTGAGAAGGTGCCAAAACAGTTTTATATGTTTCATGTTCCAAAATTCTTCGCAAATCATCAAGAGATTGAAAGGAATTTGGATTATTAATGGCAAAAAAGGATTCGTCGCCAGTGACAATGGGGACAATTTTGTGCTGTTTTAAAAAACTTATAGGAACCCGGTCAGTGAAATCGGCTTTAATTTCTGTAGGTAAAGATTTTCGAACCTCCATATCGAACATCATACCGAGAACCTGTAGAACAGTAAATTCGTCAAGTTCTCCATTTTTGATGAGTATTTCCCCAATCAGGTCATCACCCTCTTTTTGGGTCTTGAGTGCCTGTTCAAGAGCCTTCGAGGCTAATCCAAACTCCTCAACTAATAATTCACCAATTCTTTTCATGCCCACTTAGGTAAGTAAACGTTCATTGTAAAATTTAAAAATTCAGGGCGTTCAGCAGCCTGAGAGAGAGTCGTCTCTTCCAGTGACCTTACTAATTACCAGTCGTCCTTAAAATCCTATCGATATTTTCCCGGGCCATATCCTTGACCGTCTTTAACGACCCACTGGCTTTATCGGCCACAGCATCAGAATCACCGGAAAGTACAGCCTGATACATAATCAAAGCTTCTTTCGGCTTACCTTCTTTTTCATAGACGACCCCCATATTTATAAGGGCAAACGGATTATTTGGGTCAATATCCAGTGCTTCACCAAAATAATTCTTAGCTCCCCTGAGGTCACCCGCCTGCAGCTTTTCATACCCTCTCATGTTGAGTGTGAGTGCATGGTCAAGATTTTTTTCTTTATGCAGCTCTTTTTGTATAGCAGGTAAGACCATCGACATTTCGTCTTCTTTGGTGAGGGTGACAGCCGCAATTTCTGCAGGATTGCTCACAATACGGGGCGTAACAAAGATAAACATATTCGTTTTTCTAATCGTGCTTGACTCAGTCCTGAAAAACCAACCCAACACCGGGATATCACCAAGAATTGGTACTTTATACTCACCCTCATTCCCATCGTGGCCAATTATTCCACCTATCACAACCGTACTTCTGTCATTGAGAATAACAGTTGTCGAAGCCGTTCGATTAAAAGTGGTCGGCGTAACCCCATCGCTTCCTAAATTTTTTATCCGCACCACCTCCGTCTCGATTTCAAGACGCAGGATATCGGACTGGTTTATATGGGGAGTGATGGAAAGCTTTGTTGCGACATCCTTGTACTCAAACTGCGTATAATCCTGATCAGCAGCGGTGGTATTTTGACTGGTCTGAAAAGGTACTTGTTCACCGACAGAAATGTCAGCTTTCTTATTGTCCATAGTAAGAATCTGGGGAGTAGCAATAATATTTACATCCTCGTCAGATTGATACGCTCTAAGCACAGCACCAATATTGGCAAAGTCGAGACCACCGATGCTGATTCCCTGCTTAAGGACTCCCAAGGTAAAGCCAGAATTGACATTGGAGATTCCGGGAGGATCACCACCAATATCGGTGATAAAACCATCTGAACCAGCGAATCCAGATACAAATTTCCCATCGGAGAAGGTCCCATTAGTTGCCCATTCCACTCCAACCTCAAATTGTTTATCAACATCCACTTCCATGATAAGCGCTTCCAGATAGACCATCCGCCGGGGAATATCCAGCCGCTTTATCACATTTTCCAACACCGCATATTCATCCTTGGTAGCTCTAATTATAAGGGCATTCGTTTCCTCATCAGCCATTACTCTTACGTCCTTGGAAATTGCGGCTGCCTGTCCTTTAGGCACGCCATCCTTTCCCAGCGCCTCCGGAAGATCGTTGAGTACAGCAGCCAGGTCTACCGCTGTTGCGTTTTGCAGATAATACACGTGGATGTTTCCTTCTGCCCGTTGTACCTCTGTATCGAGAACCGCAATCAAACTTTTGACGCGTTCTAATTCGCGGACATTGGCAAGTACCAGCAGAGCGTTAACCCGTTCATATGGTACAACTTTTATTGTCCCTGTATTGTTTCTAGCAGCACCAGCCTTTTGTGGCCGGGAACTCTTCTGATAGACCGTGCTTAAAATTTTTGCGATCGCGTCTGCCGAAGCATTTACCAATGGAATAAATGCGACCTCTTCCTCCCTGGATTTGACATCAAGTACCTTGATTATACCAAGTAACTTTTGGATATTGGACATAGTTTCAGTAATTATCAGCATCCCAGATGGCGCATGGGAAATAAGAACTGATGTTTGCGAGACAAGCGGTGCAAGAACCCTTTTTATATCATCAGGAGAACTGTGTTTCAAAAGTACAAGTTGAGTAACGACCTTGTCTTCAGGAAAATCGGACACTCCCTTGCTCAGCATCTGTAAGTTTTGCGATCTGGCACGGGCTGATGGTAAAATCTTTATAACTGAACCGGACTGAACAGTGGTGAAACCATGCACCTCCAACACCGACTCAAAAACCCTATAAGCTTCTGATTCTGAAATTTTCGTGGGGGAAAGAATGGTGACATTTCCTTGCACAGCCTTATCGACCACAAAGTTTTTTCCAGTCAATTCACTGATATACTTAATAAACAATTGAATATCGACATTATCGAAATCAATGGTAATAAATCGTTGTCCACTCTGGTCTCTCTCAGAAATCGGTTTTGGCAACTCCTCAGCATAGAGGCTGCAATTGAGTACCAAGCACATACAGAAAATGACCGCGCCAATTAGCGAACGTTTAATCCTGTTCATATATTATTCACCTTCATTTTCATGGTTGTTATCTCTCTTGCTTATTCTTTCCTGATTACCCGAGATGGTCGAATAGCTCTTGGTCTGTTAATTACCCTTCTTGGTGTTCCCCTTGGTGAAACCGCAGGTGAGTACACTCTATTTTTTCCTTCTGCCGCAGAATTACCGGCAAATGGGGACCGTTTGATACCAGTACCGGGTTTTTTTACAGGGGCAGCATAAGCAGGTCGAACTTTTGCGGCTTCGCTCATATCAAGAATTTCATCCTTGCCGTTATAGGCAAGGATTACTTTTCCTCTAAGAATCTCTTTAACAGAAGCCCCCTGGATTGCATCACCCTTTTCATACAATTCCTGTTTATTATTCTTTTTATCCAAGACAATGGCTCGAGCAACTCCGTCAAGACCAGTTACGGTACCCATCAAAACAATGTTCAAACTTGTTGATTTCAAATTTTCAGCGTAATCCGAGTCAATAATTGCTGTGGACTCATCTTCACCGGGAGGGGGCCCAAACAGGTTTCTTTGCAAAATTATGCGATAATCTTGTCGTTTTTTCTGTTCAGAATTAACCACCGAGTTTTTTTCAATTGCACCAGCACTACTCAGTTTCTTTTTTTCAACAGGAACCTTCAAAACAAAGTGCTCTAACGCCTGATATCCTCCCTCAACAACAACAACACAGAGCAGGGTGATCAGAAGTAAAGGAAATATGTCGGTTATGCGAGCTGGCATAGAATCACGTGCTGAATCTGAATAACGGTCGTTTCACAGAGCCACCCACTTTAAAGGGCAGAACTGTCATCTTGTATCGTTGCAATAAGCGCTGAACAACCTGTTGCTCCTGTGGGCGGTTCCTCAGAAAGACATCAGCTGGCTCCAGGTGACCACTAAGTAAAAGGTTGCTGTTCAACAAAGGCGAAGCTATCTGCAGTTGGCCGGCGAAATCCGCGGTAATATCCTCTCCAAGAAGCTCCCCTTCAAGAAACTTGACAACACCATTGTCGTATTCCACATCCACAGTAACCTGATCAAATTCAATTATTGACAATGCTAAAATAGGTTGCAAAAGCGACATGCTGCCAGCAACTATCTGAAAAACTCCTTTGCCAGCGCCATCACCCGGCTCGGTGTTGAGTGCCTGATAACTCCCGGAAAAACCAAGAAGCCCTGACACCTGTCTATCAACAAGGCCAATGCTTTTAGTGAATTCACCAACCTCCATACCTTCCAGAAAAATATTTTCTAACTGAAAAGACCGTGCCCTTTTATCAAAATCTAGTTCCGCTTCAAAAAAACCAGAATACATCTCACCTTCAATTTTAAAAGTTCTCCAGAACCGCTGCAATTCAGGAGAAACCACCAATTGGTCAAAAACCATATCGGATTCCTGTCCGTCTATCACCTTGCTGATTGTGATATCTTCCAGGACTGCGGACAACGGAAAACGATAGCCGATATCGGTAACCTTACAGTCACTTCCCGGCAATAAATGTTCAATGCGTTTTTCACAATATACTTTAAATTTTTCTGCCGGGAAACGCACATACAACAGCACGAAAGTAAGCAGAAGTGCATACGCAACATAAAATAAAGATCGTACTGAGAAGCTGGAGTCGGCCATATCTATCCCTTTTTCTCAAAAGTTACGATTTGCAGTATTGAGTCAAAATACCCCTGGGTTTCGCCACTTTCCTGAATTGAAAATCGTCTAATAAAAACAACGTTTTCTTCTGACTCAACTAACCGAATAAATTCAACCAGAGCAGCGAGAGTAATTTGTTGAAGTTTCATCTCTACCATCGCTTCATTCCACTCATCCCCGTCAACTGTTGATGGTTTCATGTATTTTATCTGTTTTTTTACCTTCGCCTCGTTTGCCTGTCGATCGAGAAAAGTAAAAAGGGTGAAACCGGCCCCACGTTGATCAATTCTAGTTTGTATGGTCCCTTCTTCACTTTTTAAGGTATAATATTCCTGCTGCAGCTCCTTGATTTTAACCAGTTCTTGCTTTTTTCTAGCGATCGATTTTTCCAAATTACTCCGGGCATCTAGTACAGGAACAATCACCAGCTGTAATACCAAAAAGGCGAGAACAAAACCGATTCCTCCGAATAGCACCCACCTTTCACGGCTATCCAGTTTTTCAATGCCTGATTTTTTCCAAACATCTTTCAAGAGATCTTTATTTGCCCATGAAACCATAATATTTATTGCCTGGCGAGTTCCAGTTTAAGTTCGAAGTTCACCTTATCCCCTTGAATCGACTGATTAGCGGAGCTAATGGTAACATTTTTAAAATATCGAGATTTAACAAGTTCTTTCTGGACATTATCAACCGTGTTAAAATCACCGGTGACAGCTTTCATCCGAATAATGTCCATATCTGCAACCATTCTAACGACTTCCACTGATAAGTTTGCAGGAATTCGAGCCGAAAGTTCAGTAAGGAGTTCGATGATGGTATACGAGGCACCACTGCTCCCTCCAGGCCTGTAGGTTGCTTTAATTTCATTATTTTCAACTTGCAACTGCTGGACAGGATTGACAATTCGTGTTACCTCCGGCAGCGTCTCTTGGAAAACCGCAGAGACCTGCTGCCGCAAGCTTTCCTGCTCTGCGTTCAAGCTTGTGTAATTATATGCCGCATAGGCCATGGAAAAAGCAATAACTACACACAGGGGAACGGCAGTTTTTAACAACAGATTGCGATATTCCAAGAAGGATCTCTTTTTTCTGAAATCATCCTTACGAAAGTTAAATCCCCTATTTTTTTTACCACTTATGAAAACGTGCGCAAGGGTACTGTCCATCAGCTCTGGTCGATAATGACTTTGGATATTCGGTTCAAATTTGATAAAGGCCTGTGCACTCTGCCGAAAATTGTCAACGTCAACCCCCCCCAGCCTTGAAGATAAAACCGGCGATGCTGTTTTAACTTGTGACTCATCGCCTGACAAATACAACTTATAGTTCGGAACCTTTGTATCCAAAAGTTGAGAAGCAAGCACAGTCTGTATCACATTTTGAATAAAAGCATCATCGCGAACTTTCTGACCGCCAGCTTGTGGTTGAATGGCTAAAGGTCTGATAAGTACAACCTGCCTGTTCAGAGCAATAAACACACTTGCCCAGCACGTGCCGATATCCACCAGGACAAAATTATCAGTCAGAAAACCTTCAGCAATCCTATATGCAGTTGAAAGACCGCTGATTCCTATGCTCTCTGGACTAATTCCAGCAGAATCCAACAAAGCAAGGTGATTAGCTAGAAACTCTCTACTGATCATGGCCGCAACAATGTCAGTTACATTTGCCTCGGTCTTTGCCACAATAAAGTCAATGAGCAGGCTGTTCATATCAACCAGAGAATGATCCACCAACTCAAAGGGGAGTGCCTGCTCGATTTTCTTTCTGTCCGAAAAAGGCAGAGAAACATTTCTAAATGAAAAGAACTCGGCACCAAAGGTTACAAGACATGGGCCACCGACAAACCCCGTTTGCTCTTTAATTTGTTGAATAGCATCTTCGAAGGACTGCTCTACTGTATCAGCAACGCCGCATCCCGTGACAATGGTGACTTTGGAACTTCTATCCACCACCAGAGCGGAGACAGTATCTTTGTGTATATCCAGACAAAACAAAGTATCGGCCATAAATTATTCCGTTTTTTTCCCAAGCAGATTGATCTCACCCTCATTCGAGCGCTCGACAATCGCTGTCACACTGCGTGACAGGGTATCAAATTCCCCTGTGGCAATTATCTGAAAATAATTACTCGCAATAGTCAATAAGTTTTGATTTATAACAATATCCCCTGGCCAGCCATCAATCTCTTTATACCAGGCCAAGTCTGCAAGTTTTTCCTCATTCCCCTGGTCTCTTCTATATTTATCAAGCTTCTCAAGTAGATCTTCACCTATAAGGGAATCGAAACTTTGAATGACCGGAAGCGGTGCTGTACTAATATTTATTTTCCCATCATCTCCATGCACTGTCAAATAATCTGCCAGCCCCTCTTGTTCCTTTGTTCCAAAAAGAAGTTCTGGAGAAATTCCTTTTACAAACAGAAGTTCTTCAGTATATCGTACTGGGCCATTTCTGCAACTATAAGGCTTTTCAAGCGACTGATAATAGCTACTCTCCGCACCTAAATCCGACTCTTTATCATCCTCATCAATCCAATCGATCAGGGCATCAACAATGCTTCGTGCTTCAGTTTCATCTTCTATTGGAAAGCGACCAGACAAAAGCAAATTCTGAAACACCTCGCGAATCACATTACCAGAGTCGATTTCACTGCCGGCACCCGAATTCTCTCCTGTTTTCTGAACCAGACTGTTTACCTGTAACCGACCTGACAAGTCGACAACCTTCAGCTGCAGTGTACCAAATGGAAACAATCCGTCAAAACTCTCTTTGTCCAATAGAGCCCAACTATCCAAAAACGAATCAGGCTGATTCTCTGCCCCATCGTATTGAAGGAGGGCCACAGCAATGTTTACTCCTGAATCAGCGATCACTTTAAGTTGATTTTCAACACTGTAGCTATTTGAAACAAGGAATTGTTGCCAGGTTGTCTTATGGAACTGAATGGTGACCGCAACAAGCAGACTCACAGTCATGATAGTAACGAGAAGTGCCATGCCCTGTTGGTCTCGCAAAAGAGCTTTCCTTTTATTCTTTCTATTCACCTCACGTATACTTATCACCCGTTGGATCATCCCGGCTTTCTCCACAGCTACGGAAGGGCGAAAGCAGTTTTAAAAACAGTACTGCTGTCACTTTCCACTGATTCGGCAAATTTGAGTTCAACAGAGACAAGAGAAGGGATCTGGAACTCCACTGGATCAGCATCTCCGTTAGGCGAAACCTCCTCTTCGACTTGCCACTCTTCGGATTCATTGCCCTCTTGATCAAGGTAGGTGAATCGAAACTCCAGTAGACCACTACAGATGAGGTGTTTCTCTGCATCGTCACCATCTCTCTTTGCGCCGGGCAAAAGGACAGAATCCACCCTGTAAAGATTGAGAAAGCCAGTATCCAGATCAAGCTCTGGCAGATATTGCACGTAGGCATGGCCTGAAAGGGTATCGGTTTTACGTAAAACCAGATGAGCTGACGAGACAAAAGAAAGACTGTCGCCACGAGCATCTGAGTATGTGTGACTGACTCCCTGGAACACTCCACCAGGACCTGTGACAATAGAACCCAAGTCCTCAGAGAGTCTCTCCATAACAATCCGTGCACTATTGGCAGTTTTAAGTTGGTACTCTGAACCATGGACTATGTGAAATGTCGCACGATACGAGCCATAAACAGAAGATATTACGATTGCAAAGATAAAAATAGCAATGAGCAACTCAACGAGGGTAAATCCCCTCTCCCTTTCTATAGATCGGTAAATTTTCACCGTCTCCTTACCAGCTGCTATAGTAAGTAAGTGTATAATTGAACTTTGTTTCACTCCACAACACAGTCAACTCCACCTTTTTCAGTGGCTTTTCCAGGTTAGCCAAGGCCTCGGGACTGGTAAAATTTGCATTTTCCGTCTCGATTGTCCACCTGTATCCCGGAAATTCATCACCAAAACCTCCTTCATCATTATTAGGGGGAAGGCTCTCACTTTCTAATTCTGCAAGCTTACCTGAAGCCAGCATCGGTGCAATGACATTAAAATGGGCTTCAGTTGCGTTTGAAAGACTCCTTGATTGAGACCCAAATAGGGCAACAAGAGCAATGGCTATTATGGAAACAGCAATCATCACTTCCAACAAAGTAAAAGCGTGATCATTACCTGAATACGACAAATAAGGAAACTCTTTCGCCATAATCAAAAACACTCCACAATTTTTTAAAAGGGAACGGCCTCATCGGATACTATCGCAGGGTCGAGAAACGGATAAAATTTGACATTCAGATGATTCCCATCATCATCCTCAATCCGAATAATAGTATCAACCAAAAATCCCTGTTTACTTACCCAAATCACCAGATGCCCTTGTGACAAATCAACATCAGCCCCAGTTGCAGCCCAAGCCCCAGTAATTCTCACCGATTCAGGAAGCACCAACTCCCCATCCTGATCAGTAGCACTTTGCTGTTTTCCTCCCTTTTCGACATCTTTCTCATACCAGATACGATTTTCCATTTGGCTGACATGAACCAGATACGGCTGCTGAGAACGAACAGCTAACTCCCTTATCCCAGTCACCAAGCCAATTATTTTTCTTGTCGTAGATTTCAAGGGATCTGTGAAAAATGCGTTACGCATTGAAGGGATACTAATTGCGAGCATGGTGCCTATAAGAGCGGTTACCACTATGAGCTCCAGAAGCGTAAAACCCTTTTCCTTACGCACTCTTTTCGCCCCCCCCCAGGACGAGTTATGAAGTGGCCACCTCATAATGCTGGACTATTCTACGTCCCAGTTATTTATATCTTTTGCGTCCCCTTCTCCACCAGCCTCGCCATCTCCCGCAAACGAACTGAGATCAAAGTCCCCATTGAGTCCAGGGCTCAGATAAATAAAATCATTCCCCCATGGATCAACTGGGACTTTACCTTTTTCCAGATATCCGCCATCACGCCACTTTGCAGGCAGATTCCCTATAGACGGTGCTTCCACCAGTGCCTGAAGCCCCTGTTCCGTTGATGGATACATACCATTATCAAGTTTATACATCTTTAATGCAGTATCTATTCCCTGGATTTGCAGAGTGGCCTTGGTCCGTTTGGCTTCTTCCGGATGACCCATTATTTTCGGCCCAATATATCCGGCAAGAATACCAATGATGACCAACACAACCAGAAGTTCAATAAGAGTAAACCCTGCGTCCCCCGCCATGTCTCGATATTTCAAAAACCGTTTATTTTCTCTTTTCATAAAAAGGTAACCTGTATTTTTCTAAGGATTGAAGATAGTATTTCTACCTAGCCAATATAACACAAACTGCCGGCAAAGCTCCAATATTGAATCAAATTGACAAACGGGAGGGATAACACTCAACTGACTACCCTATCATCTGATTCATCTCAAAGATTGGCAATAAAATAGAGAGTACAATAAATCCAACTGCCATTCCCATTACGGCTATCATGAGTGGTTCAATCAGTGACGTCATCCCCATTATTGCGGTTTCGACCTCTCTTTCATATGCCTTGGCTACCTTATCTAGCATGACCTCGAGACTTCCGCTCTGCTCACCTACAGCAATCATCTGGACAAACATGGGTGGAAACCATTCCGACTCGGAGAGCGCATCGGTCATACTTTGTCCTTTTTGAATATGTTCCATTGCATCATCAATAACCCGCGAGACATGGACATTATTGACAAGGGTTCGAACAATCTGCATTGAGGTCATCAGGCCGACGCCACTTTCCAGCAAACTTCCCAGTGTCGAAGAAAATCTTGCGAGAATCACTTTTTGGACAACGGGCCCGATGATAAACATTTTCAGTTGGGACAAATCCCAAAGCGCTCTTCCCGATGGTTTGGAAATGAAATATCGTAACCCTAAAAAAATAATACCTAGAAAAATGAGGAAGGCCCACCAGTACATTTTCAGAAAATCACTCAGGCCTATGAGAAAAAGTGTCGGTAAAGGCAGTACCTGATCCATATCGTTAAAAACCTGAGTAATATTGGGAACGATATAGGTGATCAGGATAAATAGAATTGCAGATCCGATGACCGCCATAAAAATAGGATAGACAAGGGCTGCCCGCAATCGTCCCTTGAGTACTTCTTGCTTTTCGCCAAAGTCAGCAAGTCGCTCTAAAACTATATCCAAGGCTCCTGAGGCTTCCCCTGCACGCACCATGTTGATAAAAATTGAGGAGAATAATTTAGGATGCTCTCCCAGTGCGCTTGTTAGCGTATTACCTTCGTTCACCGATCCCTTGATCTGCGCAATTACCTTTTTCAGGACAGAGTTGCGAGTCTGAGCAACCAGAGAATCGAGGCACTGAACCAGTGGAATCCCTGCTCCCAGCAAAGTCGCAAGTTGCCGGGTCATAATGCTGATTTCCTCTGACTTAACACGATCAAACAGGCCAAGCCCTGCCCCGGCCTTACTACCTGTCTTATTTTTTTTACTTCTGCTCACCGTAATAGAAACAGGATATTTCCCTTGATTACGGAGTCTTGTGAGCGCTAAAGACTCACTGTCCGCATCTACTATTCCCTTGATATTTTTTCCTTTAGCATCAAGAGCATGGTATTCAAATACTGGCATAGAGATTCATTCTTGAAAGTTATGGCCAAGTGGCTGACTTTTTCTACCTTATCACTGGAAACATTCTCTTGTATAAATTACGAGATTCCACCAGAAAAACAATATAAAGCAAAGAAAAATGGTAATTAAATATAATCCACCGTATAATAATTGGTCAATTGTGAAAAGAGAATTCCGGAGCATGGCTTTTACAGTTCTGGGTTCGTTCGTTTTTTCAGTTTTACTTTTTGATTAATGCGCCCATGTACACTCGCTATTTTGGCCTGACTGAAAAACCATTTGCCATCGCACCCAATCCCAGATATCTCTTCATGAGTGAGCTACATCGGGAGGCCATGGCACACTTACTGTACGGAACCAGCAGCGAAGGCTGTATTATACTGCTGACTGGTGACGTGGGGACAGGAAAAACGACAGTTTGTCGTTGTCTGATAGATCAATTGCCTGACACCACCGACATCGCAATGATTTTAAATCCGAAACTCACCATCACGGATCTTTTTGAAACCATCTGCGAAGAGCTCAAAATTCCTATCCCGGCAGCTACACCTTCCATAAAAACATACATTGACCAGTTAAATGCATACCTGCTGGACGCCCATTCAAAAGGAAGAAATACAACCTTGATAATTGATGAGGCACAAAAACTCGATGTTGAAATTCTTGAACAACTTCGCCTGCTCACCAATCTTGAAACCAATACCCAAAAGCTGCTACAGATAGTCCTAATCGGCCAGCCAGAACTGCAGGAGCTCCTCTGTGATCCCAAACTCTCTCAGATTAACCAGAGAATCACAACCAGGTACCACCTTGAACCGCTACAGGCTGTAGATGTTACTACATATATCCTTCATCGACTCGCCATTGCCGGTGGTAACAGCAGAAACGTTCTTTTCTCAAAACAGGCGATCCAATATGTGGCAAAGGTTTCAAACGGGATACCTCGGGTAATAAACGTTCTCTGTGATCATGCGCTCCTCGGGGCATATGCCAATAACAGGGATCACGTCAGCCTGGATATCATGAAGAAGGCGACCCGCGAACTTGAGGCAATAACCAACCCTAAAGCTTACCCGGCAAAAAATATCGCCATAGCGATAGTACTCTTGCTACTTGTAGTCGGAGTACCGGCCAGCCTCTATTTTTTAGACGCAAGAGATAACATCGCTCTACTTAAAAACAACGTTGTTCTACTGAGCCCATTCACCGACAAGAAAGTCATTATGCAGCCTCAGGCCTCAACTCCAGCCCCCAGCAGTACATCGAAAAAAAATCAACACGGAGCAGAGGCCACCACACAAGACAGTCCTGCTGATAAGGAATAATTCCATGTCCTATATCCTCGACGCACTAAAAAAATCAGACCAGGAACGGCAACAGGGTACCTCCCCAAATCTGTACTCCGAACATGGATCCATCCCACCGGATATGGTTTTTTCTCCTTTTAAGCGACACCGTAGGTTCTGGTTAATCCCAGGTGGGGTTTTAATTTTTCTAGCCGTCCTCGGAATCTTCTTTTTTCAATACCGGAGTCAACCAACTGATAAAGAGTCGGTAGAAATAACAGAAACAACTCCATTGTCTGATGAGGTCAAAGCACCACCTCCCCATGTTCTTGTCAAAGAAAAAATCCAGGTTCTGCAACCTATAGAAGCTAACGAAGTGGCCTCAGCTCCACCAATGTTTTTTGAAAAAGAGGCTTCACAATCATCCCTTCCCTTTCTAGATGAGCTTTCTGCCAACTTACGGTCACAAATCCCCGCTCTTAAGTTTGCGGGTCATACTTATTCGGAAAATCCATATCAACGAATGATCATTATCAATGGCAAAATACTCAGAGAAGGTGACATGATAGACAGCAGCACACGGTTGATGGAAATTAACTGGGAAGGGGTAACTATCGATTTCAGTGGTACTCGTTTTCAGGTGAAGATTAATTAGCTCGAATCTTTTTCAGCCAACCCAACAAGCCCCAAAACTTCTCCCCTGGCGGTCTTTTTTTGCTAGGCCATCGCGAAATTTACATTTCTGACATGAAAAATTCGACATATCAGCAACTATTCAGGCATATCCAAGGATTGAAACACGCCATTGTTGCCTTTTCCGGAGGCGTAGACAGCAGCTTACTCGCTTATGTAACGCACGAAGCATTGGGAAAGAACATGCTGGCAATCACAGTTAAAACACCTTACATACCAGATTGGGAGATCGAAGAAGCACTGGTTTTTGCAAGAAAATATGACATTAACCACGAAGTTATTGAACTGGCAATCCCCACCGATATCATCCACAATCCACCGGACAGATGTTATCTATGCAAAAAAGAAATTTTCAAAGCCATTCAAACTCGTGCTAAAGAAAGAGACAGTTACACCATAATAGAGGGTTCCAACAAAGACGACCTGAGCGACTATCGTCCAGGAATGAGGGCACTGGTCGAACTCAACATCGCCAGCCCCCTGCTCGAGCTAGGTCTCACCAAGGAAACCATCCGAGCGCTATCTCGTGAGACGGGTCTTGCAACCTGGGACAAACCAGCCTATGCATGCCTGCTATCGCGCATCCCATACCATACTGAAATTAAAGCAACAGAACTGGAAAAAATTGTTAAAGCAGAGATGGCACTTCGCGAATTAAACATCTATGGTTCAAGAGTGAGAAGCCATGGTGACATAGCCCGCATTGAAGTTCCCAACGAAAGCTTCACCACCCTCCTTAATATCGACTTTCGAAAACAACTCATTACAAAAATCAGAGCTTGCGGCTATCTCTACGTGACTCTCGATCTGGAAGGGTATCAAACAGGCAGCCTAAACAGAACACTCCCCAATCAACAAAAATAATTTAATACTTGAAAAGATTCATTCAATTTTCAAGGAACCTTCCAGCAGATAGCGATCCCCCTCCCTGACCAGATCAAACGGGCTGTTTTCCAGGAAACGTGTATGATAACCGAGTACTTTTCCAGGAATTGAGCGTTGCAGTAGCTCCACCTGTTTCCAATGGCTATGTACACTGTCCGGATTATCAAACTCAATCTCGTGAAATACCAGATCGCACTGAGAAAACCACTCAGCAGTCAACTCTTCCCGTTTCAGGACTGTGTTAATCAACTCATCATATTTGGTATCACCCGAATAGCCAAAACACTTTCCTGCAGCCGATATCTTAAGACCAATTGTCCCGTAGGGAAGGATGTGGTGATTCCATCGGCTTTCAATTTTTACGGGCCCAAGATCAAATGGGGTTCCCGGTCGCAATGGATGAACGTCCACAAGATCCATGAGGTCAGGAAACAGCGGAGAGTACAATTCCTTCAGAAGAAGGAAAACACTGTCTGCAACAAGCAGGTTTAATCGGCGCCTGCGGCTTCGAGCACGTTGCAAGCAGGCTGTAAACCCCTGGGTATGGTCTTCATGATTATGGGTAAAAAGAAAATGTGTGATGTCGTCCCAATGAATATTGTGACGCGCAAGACTGTGTGCCGGATAGCCGCATGGGTCTATCCAGATAGCATACTTACCAAACCTAACGAGCGTGTTAGCAACTGTCCCATTAAAACCATTGCCGCTACCTATGGGGATAATTTCCAGGCAGTCCCGTATAATTTTGTCTCTCGGGATGGTTGCGAGTAATGATTCAACGTCGTCATCGGGAGTTTCTGCCGGAGTAAAATCAGAGCGGTCAAAGACAACTTTTCCTTCATCGGATATGACAACAGTGTCTGAGTTACACTGCACCTCCATCCCCGCATTACGATATATCGGTTCAGAGGGATTTGAGTGAAACCAGTTGCCGAGCCACCTCTTTCGTACAATCGAAAGACGTTTTTCATCAAAAAAATAAGGAAAGATACGTCCCAGGTGGTGATGGATCTGATTTATGTTGCCGCTTAAGCCTATATACTCTTTTCTGAGCCCGCCTCGCATTTGAGCCTGCCAGAGAATAAACTCCTCTCCGGTACGGTTATCACCAGCTAGAGATACTTCCCAGTCGGGTATAACAACAATTTCCTCTCGAAACCCTTGTTCGGTAAGGAATTTTGTAATATCCGGCATACAGCCAACACGTATCGTACCTTGGGTAGTAGCAACGAGATAAACATGTAAACCACCATAGTCAATCCGTTGTACTCTCTCCGTCAAAGTTGTTAAGCGACTGCGGTTCATTCACACTTCCATAGTTTAAATGTATATGTTTACATCTGGGGTGATAGTATCTAAATCGAACCTTCATTTCAACACCTTAATCCTTATGATAAAATAATTGTATTTTAACGATATAATAACATGTAAGGCCGATAAGAAAAATATTATTGACATCATGCTGGCTACACTGTTATAAAAATGTAAGCGTTTACATGTGGAGACTTTCATGAGCACCATTCTTGATGTTGCACGACTTGCAGGAGTATCAACGGCCACGGTGTCGAGAGTCATTAATTCACCGGAATCCGTTCGCGAACAGACCCGTGAAAAGGTCCTCCTGGCAATGGCAAAGTGCAACTACAAGTATAACGCGCTCGCCCGCGGTTTCGTTACCAAAAAATCGAACACCATCGGGCTCATCATCCCTACCATCAACAACTCAGTTTTCGCCGAATCCACTCTGGGTGTTCAGGAGTATGCCGACCAAAAGAACATCAAGGTTGTCCTCGGCAACTCGTACTACAAATACTCTCAGGAGGAAAACCTGGTAAAGGTCCTCCGGGAAAGTCAGGTAGATGGGCTCATCATCACCACGACAGATCTTAAAGGCGAGATCCTCAAATCCCTCGTTGATGAAAATTTTCCGCTCGTGCTCCTCTTCAGCACAGTTAAAGGCGGTCCAATTTCTGCTGTTGGAATTGATAACTACCGAGGCGGCTATTTAGCTACTGAGCACCTCATATCCTTAGGTCATAAACGTATCTGCATGGTCGCGGGTAATTTCTCCATGACAGACAGAAGCTTCCACCGCTGGCACGGATACAAGAAGTGTCTCAGGGACAACGGGATCCCATATGACAAGGAGTTGCTTGTCCAGACAGACTACTCTCTCTTAGGTGGCCGGGATTCAATAAAAAAACTCCTCAGTTTGGCGTCCCCTCCCACTGCTGTCTTCTGCTCCAACGACTATATTGCTTTTGGAGCAATTAAGGGAGCAAGGGAAATGGGGCTGAGTCTACCCAAGGATTTATCTATCGTCGGCTTTGACGATATGCAGACGGCCTCCTATATGGTGCCAGCCCTCACAACAATTCGCCAACCGGCAAAGGAGATGGGCCAGCGTGCGGCAAAATTGCTGCTGCAAATGATAGAAAAGAAGTCAAAACCGGTGCAGGACATGATGGAATCAACACTGATTGTTCGGGAATCAACCGCCACGGTGCCGGGTGCAAACGATAGCTGTGATTGAAATATATATAAAGGTTGCTGCAATTGTTGTAGCAACAATAACGCAAGAACGACATCACAAGGAGAGCATTATGAACATCAAGAGATCTCTGTCCGTATTTTGTGCAGGTGTTATCCTGTCTATGGGCACCCAGAGCATGGCCGCCGATGATTACAAGTTAACCCTGAAACTGAGCCACGTTTTCAGCCCTGCAGAACAACTCACCAAGTCCATGGATATGGTTGCAGAATCCATCCTGGAAAAAACAGATGGAGCAATCAACATTCAGACTTTTCCACAGGCACAGCTGCCAGCCTACAAGGAAGGTGTGGAGCAGGTCGTTCGCGGGGCAAAATTCATCTCCGTTGAAGATCCTTCATTTATCGGTGACTATGTCCCCGACTTCAAAGCGCTCTATGCACCGATGCTTTACCGCAGCTTCGATGAGTACGTTAAACTTACCGGGACCCAGATGGTCGCAGATATGAAGGCCAAGGCCGAAGAGCAGGGCATCAAGATTCTCGCACTTGACTATATCTACGGTTTCAGAAATCTAATCACCCAGAAGGTCATCACGACTCCTGCCGACTTAAAAGGTATGAAGATCAGAACTCCAGGTTCTAAATCCTATATCGATACTCTTTCTGCAATGGGTGCTTCAGCAACTCCCCTGCCATGGGGCGAGACTATGTCTGCCGTGCAGCAAGGTGTTGTGGATGGGCTTGAAGGATCTGAGTTCACCAATATCGGAACCAAGGTTTATGAAGGCCCTGCCAAACACGTTGCCAACACTCGTCATATACTCGGTACCTGTGGTGTTTATATTTCCACCAAGGTCTGGAACGAGATTCCTGCCAACTACCAGGCAATCATCCAGGATGAGTTCAGCAAGGGAGCAAATCATATGGTTGAACTGCTGAAATCTCAGCATGGTGGTGTTGTAAAAGAACTTGAATCCTTCGGCGTAAAGTTCAATGAAGTAGACGGCGATGCGTTTCGCAGTGCTTTGGCTCCACTCTACAAGGAACAGGATGGTATGACTCCTGGCGTTTTCAAGGCGATATTCTCAGAGCTTGACTCCATGAGATAAACTGAGCTATCCCGGACATTTTATATACCAAATGTCCGGGATAAAAATTCTTGGGACCCCACTCTTATTGCACCAATTTTGTGAGCAATGTCTACTACACCTAAACAACTCCTCTATAACTTCGATCTGGTACTCAGTGGTTTTTTCCTTTGTATAACTGTCCTGGTCGTTATCGTCAATGTCGCCCTCAGATACCTTTTCCACGGCGGCATTTTCTGGGCCGAAGAAGTGGCCACAACCTCCTTTATATGGAGTGTTTTTGTTGGTTCCGCTGCCGCCTACCGCTATAAGATGCACATCGGTATCGATCTTGTTTCAAAGTTCGGCCCTGCAACCTGGCGTTCATTTATTGCAGTGATAATCGATTTGATGATGCTCGTTATCAATGGCTATATCGTTTATCTCAGCTTCTTTTTTATGAACGCAAACAAACTTAAACGGACCCCGGTTTTAGATATTCCCGCTTTCTACGTTAACCTGGCATTGACTGTCGGTTTTAGCCTGATGGTTATCTACGCCCTGGGATTTCTCTACCGAGACCTTCGTACATTATTTGGTTCACAAGAAACGAGCTCACATTTGTCATAAACTGGTGACAACTGTGGGGTAATTACCGGAAAGTACAGGACGCATTATATCTGTCATTTTTGTCCTCACTTTGCCAAAAGGCGTTATAACTCACTCAAAATAAAGTCATGTCAACATTTCCTGTCATCATTGTAATGGCACTTTATTTCACCAGTATTCCGATTGCATTTGCCCTTTTGGCTGCAGGTCTTGCCTACTTTACCTTCGGTGATGTGGGTACACCACCGGATCTGATATTGCAGAAATTTATCACCTCCGCCTCATCTTTTCCTCTCCTGGCTGTGCCATTTTTTATCATGGCGGGAGAAATTATGAACTACTCTGGGATCAGTTCAAACCTGATGAAAATGGCCGATGTACTTACCGGGCATTTACGGGGTGGCCTGGCCCAGGTCAATGTGCTGCTCTCAACCCTGATGGGAGGTATCTCCGGTTCTGCCAATGCCGACGCGGCCATGCAATCCAAAATTCTGGTACCGCAGATGACCAAGCGGGGTTACAGCGCCCCCTTTTCAACAGCTATCACTGCGGCGTCTTCAGCAATTGCACCGGTTATTCCACCGGGAATCAACCTCATTATCTACGCACTCATTGCCCAGGTATCTGTGGCTAAGATGTTTATCGGCGGATATACACCTGGAATTCTCATGTGTTTTGGGTTGATGTTGACCGTGCATTTTATCGCCAAAAAAAGAGACTATCAACCATCACGGGAAAAGATGGCTTCGGCAGGTGAAATTTTAAAGCAACTCAAGGAGTCAATCTGGGGTTTGCTTCTGCCATTTGGCATTATCTTTGGCATCCGCTTCGGTATCTTCACCCCAACTGAAGCAGGCGCAATGGCGGTTCTTTTCTGTATTATTATCGGTGTATTTCTTTACAAGGAGCTAAAATGGAAACACGCCCCCATTATTCTTAAAAACACCATCCTTTCCACAAGCTCAGTCATGCTGATTATTATTGCGGCATCCGTCTTTGGTCAATACATGAGCTGGGAACGCATACCGCATCAGCTCACGAAAAGTATTCTGGCTATTTCAGATTCTCCGTGGATTATCCTGATTGTGATCAATATCCTGCTTCTTGTACTTGGCATGTTCCTCGAAGGTGGTGCCCTATTGATTATTGTCGCACCTCTTCTGGTACCACTTGTCACGACGATGAATATCGATCTCATTCATTTTGGTTTGATTATGATCGTCAATATCATGATCGGTGGGATAACACCGCCTTTTGGCTCGATGATGTTCACTACCTGTGCCATAACCGGGGTGACTGTTGGCCAGTTTGTCATGGAAATCTGGCCCTTTATCCTTATTCTGCTTCTGGTACTCGTAATCGTAACGTATATGCCTTCCGTGGTAATGTTTCTTCCTAACCTCTTATAAAAGGGTGCACTCATGATTCTCATAGGACACCGGGGGTGTTCCTACCCCGGCTATAACCAGAACACCATCCGCGCCTTTGATAAGGTGGCACAGGAAGGTGTCCCTGCCATTGAATTTGATGTGCAGTTATGTGGGGATGGGCAGTTGGTAGTGGTCCACAACCTTGATCTCAAAGAGGTGTCCAACGGAACAGGAAAAGTGTCCAGCACAGATTCCATGACACTGAGGACTCTCTACGCTGGAGATCCCGCCCGAGGTAAGGACCGCATTCCCTTCCTGCCGGAGGTGTTTGACTTTTTTGCATCCCTTCCCCAGGATGTTCGGCCGGCAATTCATCTTGAACTCAAAGGCGATGGTACCGGTAAGCCGGCAGGTGAACTGTTAGCAAGGTATGTTGCCTCTGGAAGGTTGCAGTACTCCGATGTTCTGGCAAGCTCTTTTAACTGGCAGGAATTGGGAAACGTCCGCAAGGTCTGCCCCACACTTAAAATTGCCCTAATCGACGGTCTTATGCGGCGTAAATTACTATGTGAAAAGGCGGGCGTGGTGGCAGAGCGTTATTTTGAACACATTTTCACCTATGGCTGTGAACAGTATATGATGCCACGTTTTGACTCTCTTGGAGAAAACCTGGAGTTGCTCGAAAAAGAGTGTGCCGATCTGCGGGTACGAGCCTTTCTGGCTGAAGAGATAGAGGCATGCTTAGACGGTAGATACTACACAGACGAATTGCTCGACACCGCCTGCAAGATGAGTGCTGAATCGGTGAACCTCTGGCATCGCACAGTTACACAAGAGTTTGTTGACAAAGCGCATAGCAAAGGTCTTGCAGTGCTTGTCTATACCGTAAATAGTCCCGATGAATTACAGGCGCTTGCCCATATGGGTGTGGACGGTATCTTTACCGATGATTTCTCGGGGTCTGCTTCCTTACTTGCACCTTATATTGATCATCGCTCGTAAAACAACGTGTTCAACCCTAGCATTCGCCCAAAACCGTTACAATAAAAGCCGACAATAGAGACCTCTCGTCTCTTTCATCATTTTCCACTTATATTTGAGCGATTTGATTTTCAATCTTCCTCACAGGGTTGACGCTGCCACGACTGTTACTTCTCATATGAATAAAATAGCTTCACCGATTTTTTTTGATAAAAACGACTACCACCTCCTTCAAATTGTCGACGACGTCCTCAAGCGCGGACCCGAATCCAGGGAGTTCAGATCGTTGCTGATGGAACACATGCACCCCCATGGAATTAAGGAGTTGGCGGCACCAAGGGGCCTCAGGATCGCTTACGCGGTAGTAAGCCTACTTGGTTCTTTCGAGAAAGGACGAGCCCACGATCAACTACAAGCATTGCGCTCCTTGCGTGATGAGGTGTTCCTCTCGTCATCAACATACTACCGAAAAAATACCGCGAGAGTATTGTTGCAAATCATGAAAGAACTCGTTCGTACCCGAGACAACGAGATGCGCCGGCTCAAATTGGCACATGACTTTCGAATGGTTTCCACCGGACAACCTCGTCGTATACGCAAAGAACTGAACAACTACCACCTGGTTGAAATGCCTGAAGAGTGGAACCAACTCTCTTTTGACGGCCATGTGCACGATGCCAATACCAAAGGGAGAAAATCCCCCACCCACCTCGTCATGGATGCCTGGATTAAAGGAATCCGTAATCTAACCGTCGTCTATTATAACTATGTTCGCCCTGATGTGATCGAGGAATTACTTGAGGCTGGTAGTATCCTCGACATCACAATACAGGTAGGCATAGAGCTATCTACCCGGTTCCGAGATAAATATATCCGGTTTACCTGGGAACCTAACGGTTTTAGCGACAATAAAGGTTTTTTACAGTTTCTAGGAAAAGAAGCTGTCATCGAACTAATGAAAGAAGGCCGTGAGGTTTCGCAATACCAGCAAAGATATGTCTTTGATGTATTTGAGGTTTTCAACAGCAAACATAGGTTGGAGTTAAATCGTCAGTTCGGCCTTTCACTTGCGCCTCTTGTACTCAAGGATTTCCTCTTACTGGTCGGCAAAGGTCAACCTTCCATACTTCATCTGGCCCGATTCATCCACAACAGTGTTTCAGATCGTGTTGCCCTGTGTTCCCGGCCCAAACATCAGGATAGGGATGAATGCCTGGGAAAATTTGATGAGGAAAAGATCCGCAGTTTAACCATACAATCTATCATTGATGATTATCTGGTACCGCATAAAAACCCTGAGGTTCATGACCCGACCATTTCCCAAAATGTTTCGGAGCTGCCACAACTCCTTCATTGCGATATAAAAGAAATTCTAAAAAGACTGCTCTTATTACATCCCAGTTCAAATTTCACTCTGAACCTCGGCAACCTTTCCGCACAGGATACGCTGGAACTCCTTTACGCCGGAGAAGGGATATTTACGCATATCGAGGCGTATAATCTTAAGGCTGCAAGCAATGGCATGGGCAGCGGGACAGCCACTGCCACGAGTATGCAGGATCGGACAACCAAGCTTGAACACTATAACCTCATTAGCAAACTTCAAAACGCCTTAAACGACGACAACGTCATAAACCTGAAGAGTGCAATACGAGAGATTATTTTTGATCATGACAGGCTACAGCAAAATGTAAAGAATGGGATACAACTGGTTCCTGCAGACAAAGGGGACTCAATCAGCCAAACCGATCAGCTCTCACTTTTACAGGAACGCAAACTACAACTTATAGACATACTGTCAGATCTGGAACTGTTCCACAACAGTTATAGAAAAAGAACCCTCAAATCCCGCATTGGTTCAGGGTCTACAGGCCAGGCGGAACATTGCTATGGTATGGGGTTTGTCGTCCTCGACACGCTGCCACCGCGGGCCCGTAAACACTTTTCCGGAAAAAGTGGCCGGGAAGGTAAGGTTCTTATTCCCGTCAGCGCCCAGATAACCAAAAACAATCTCATACAACCAAAGCTTGCCGGGGCAAGAACGACAGGTGGGTTTGCTCGCCACTCGGGTGGACTAAGGCGATGGACAAAATGGACCTTCGATAGATTTATTATTCATACCGGTAAGCCGGGTAACATCGGCACCCTGGGTGGACTCAGCAAGCAGATAGGTATTGGCCTTCAAATAGAAGAGAAAACGGAGACAGAATCGATCGGTGAACCATGGAAATACCTTAATACCAACGTTAAAAATACAGCAAAGGTATTACTCGGCTTTATCCCTGCATTCCTCACCTTTTTTCTCACGAAGGACTGGTGGGTACTCTCCTTTTTTGGTGCCTTTATCTGGTTTGGAATTACCGGCTCGCGAAATATCATCCAATCGGTGTTAGGGGGAGGAGGACTTCGCCGCTCTCCACTCTTAACAAGGAATTCCCTTATCAGTTGGACCAGGATAACAGACTCCTTACTCTATACTGGTTTTTCGGTACCACTTCTTGATTACCTGGTAAAAACCTTGTTGCTTGACAGAACACTTGGGGTGACGACGTCCACCGACCCGGTACTTTTGTATACGATCATGGGCCTGGCAAATGGAATTTACATATCTAGCCATAATGCCATAAGAGGGTTACCCAAGGGGGCAACCATTGGAAATTTCTTCCGCTCAATCCTCGCTATTCCCATGGCCATTCTACTCAACACTGTAATCGGAACCTTGCTCGGGATGGCAGGTATACCTGACGTGACGGGAGTTCTCCAGAAATGGGCTGCCATTATTTCCAAATTCGCATCAGACTGCGTCGCTGCTGTAATCGAAGGTGTTGCCGATCGCCAGACAAACATTACAGCAAGGTTAACCGGCTACCGTACAAAGATAACACAGCTCTTTTCTGTTTTTTCCAGGCTTGACCTGCTTTTCCCCGAAGAAGATGTCCTCGCCATACTCCAATCCCCTAAGGTTATGATGAAGACACTCAGTCGGGAAGCTCAGGATCTTGAGCGACTCATCATCGTTAACGCCCTGGATCTTATGTATTTCTGGATGTACCAACCAAGATCACGGAAGGCTCTGACACTCATCCTCCAGGAGATGTCTGAGGAAGAATGGTTGATTTTCTACCGGTCTCAGCTCGTTCTGACACGGCACAAAGAAATCAGCCAGGTTTTTGTAGATGGTCTTGTAGGTAAGCATTTTTCCAAAGCACTTTCTTTTTACCTCGATCAGTCAACTCAATATTTGGAGGATATGAAAAAGCTAAAAGAAAAATGTATGGCTGGTTATTAAGATTTGGTCAATTGGGATGAAAGGGTATTTGTGGACAAATTTAAAACTTAAAAGAAAACCAAGAGACTTTTTGCTTATTGTATTGTCATTCGTAATACACACATCCTTATATTGACAGCTGGAAAAAAAAGCGCCAGCCATCAGTGATTTCCTGACAATATTTTATGAAAAAAAATAGTAGCTATAGAGCTACTTATCAAAGTAGTACTGAATTATACACTCATTGGGCATACATACTCGGTCACCTTTGGTCGTTTTCCCTGTTGAGAACAGAACCAATATAACTGTCCACATCAAATTTACGGCGACAGCCTGCTGCATTCATGTAACGAACCTTACCAAAGACAGCACGCTCACGCCATGCCCTGTCATGCACTCCCCCTATAGACCAGGCAATACCAGTATAGCCGCTGGGATCACGACCATCCAGAGAGTAGCGGTCGTTAAGAATGATGGCACACTCCAAGGCAGTTTCAGGATCTGCTGTCCATTCGAGAATTTTTTTTGCCCAATACATTCTTAAATAACCATGAAGCTTTCCGCTCTGGATGAGATCCTGCTGACAGGCGTTCCAGAGTTTGTCATGGGTGTTGCCTTCCTCAAGATCAGCGAGTGAGTATAAATAATCTCTCTTATCGTTCCGATGCAAATCCAGCGATTTGCGTGCCCACTCCGGAAATCCTTCAAAGCTATCATAAGCCGGTTCGTAGTAACAAAAGTTATCTGAAAGCTCTCTGCGGACGATAAGTTCTTCCAGAAAGGTTGCCTGAGTATCTTCGGGCAGTTCAGAACGAGATATCATATAAGCCAGCCTTTGGCCAGATAACTGACCAAAATGCAGGTAGGGAGACAACCCGGACTGGCCGTCTAAACATGGATTGTTGCGGGTGTCAGAATAATCTTTTAATTTATTAGTTAAAAAGTTTACAGCCTTTTGCATTGCGGCCGTTTCACCGGATTCCAAACATGGACCTTTACCAATTGATTGATCTGCAATGTTCTCTGTGAGGCGACTCACATTAACGTCGACAGTAACTTTATCCCAATTAAATGGATGATGCTGAACACTCGGGATATCCGTTAAATATTGAGCCAAAACCCGTTTTATCTTAGGACGAATAGTGTATGCTGCATACTCCTTTTTGTTGGAAATGACCCAAGCTGGGATAATGTTATGCGTATCTACCTCATAAAAGGGAACTGTTAGACGGGGGATGAGGTGTTTTTTCCAGAGTTGCTTAATTCTTAATGGATCAAAATCGCTCACAAGCATATGGGCGTCGACCTCTCGTAGAAATATGGGAAGTATTTCTACAGGGCTCTTGTCAAGTATTCTAAAACTTATATTTAACCGACTGATTTTTCCCTGTAATTCCCTAAGCCCCTTGAGCATAAAAATGTAGTGACGTAATGTAGCTCCCGGATAATCAGGTATCATACAAAAGACAACAACTAAGCCTTTTTGGCGGATCATCGCTTCTTGCTGAGCCCATAAAAGTGCCCAGTTATCGGCGACTCTCTGGTCACGGGACATCCAGTAGACCACAGGACCTTCACCGCGTTGCCCTTGATGAAGGATTCGACTTCTTCGTTGGATATCAATATTACGTCTATTCATTTTTTGTTAGGATATGAAAATAATAGCTATATTATCAGTGGTTCTTGTGATCTTCAACTTGCAGTAAAATTAATACATGCTTAGTACATAATAAAGGCCAATCAAACTGGAGAGAAGATATATGGAAATAAAAGAGAATATGATGATCCGGATAGGCGTCAGTTCCTGCCTGCTTGGCAATAAGGTCCGCTTTGATGGAGGTCACAAACACGACCGATATATTACCGGTACGCTAGGTAATTATTTTGATTTTGTACCAGTCTGCCCTGAGGTTGAGTGCGGCCTTTCTATACCCCGTGAAGCAATGCGCCTCGTTGGCGACCCTGAATCACCCCACCTTGTGACCAATAAAAGTGGCGTGGACCTGACGGACCAAATGAACACATGGGCCTCAAATCGAGTGAACCAATTGGCACAGGAAAATCTCTGCGGTTTCATTTTTAAAAGTAAGTCCCCCTCTTCCGGCATGGAAAGAGTAAAGGTGTATGACAAGAACAATGTGCCCCGCGCAATCGGTGTCGGCCTTTTTGCAAGGGCCTTTAAAGATCGTTTTCCTCTCCTGCCGGTTGAAGAAGAAGGTAGGCTGCATGATATTGTTCTACGAGAAAATTTTATCGAATCGGTCTTTGTTTACCAGCGCTGGCGTAAGACAGTTGCTCAAGCTACAGCTAAGAGTCTGGTCGCCTTCCATACTTATCATAAATTACTGCTGCGATCCCACAGCGAAAAACATTACCGCGAACTTGGTCGCATTGTGGCTCAGGCCGGAACACTCGACCCTGAAAAACTTATTTCCTCCTACCAGGAAAATCTGATGGCCGCCATGAAACTCAAAGCAACAGTAAAAAAGCATGTGAATGTTCTCACGCACATGATGGGCTATTTCAAAAAGGTGCTCTCCGCCGATGAGAAAAAAGAATTACTTGAGGTAATTGAACGTTTCAGGAATCAGTATGTGCCCCTCATCGTTCCAATTACCCTGATGAATCATTATGTTCGCAAATACAATGAGCCCTATCTCAAGGACCAGTATTATTTAACCCCCCACCCAACCGAGTTGAAACTCCGCAATCATGCCTGAGACTATAGAAAACAAAACCGTACTGGTGACCGGCGCAACCGGGTATATAGGCAGACGCCTCACACATCGTCTACTTGAAAATTCTGCATTGTCAGTTCGACTCTTTGTAAGGAACAGGAACAAGGTTCAGGTTTCAATTGCCGACCAGGTAGATATCAAAGAGGGATCAACTTTTGACAAAGACTCTCTTACTGCAGCCCTTACAGGGGTTGACACGGCGTTTTACCTGATCCACTCCATGGGCACCACTGATGATTACAGCCACATGGATCGAGTCAGTGCCGAAAATTTCAGAGATGCTTGCATTGAGGCAGGAGTACGACGGATCATCTACCTTGGCGGACTCGGCGTGAAGGAAAGTGCCAGCGAACATCTCTTGAGTCGAATTGAGACAGGGGAAATTCTTTCAGAAAAGCCTGATCAAATTGAGACAATCTGGCTACGTGCAGGAGTGATTATCGGTTCCGGGAGTTCCAGTTTTGAAATCATCCGTAATCTCTGCCAGAAACTCCCTGCAATGATTACCCCCCGCTGGGTGCGAAGCCGCACCCAGCCCATCGGCATTGATGATGTTCTTTCCTACCTTTATTCATCCATAGAACTTCCCCACCAGGGTAATCTCGTAGTTGATATTGGCAGCGAAGAACTCAGTTTCCAGGGCATGATGCAGCAGGCAGCAGAGGTAATGGGGCTCAAAAGATACCTTTTTCCTGTTCCTGTTCTCTCGCCTCGCTTATCATCCTACTGGCTGATTCTCTTCACCCCTATTCCCTACAAACTTGCTTCTGCGCTTGTTGAAGGGCTTAAGAGCGAAACCACGTTGCAAAATGACAATGCAGCACAGTTCTATCCTGAAATACAACCGCTGCTATTCAAGCAAACTGTTGCTGCAGCAATTCGTGAACTCGAAAAAAATCAAGTCCTGAGCAGATGGTGTGACAGCAGTGGCCAGCAGGCTTGCGACATTAAGGATTTTGATAATCCAGCAGGGGCAATCTTAAGGGACACCCGGATTGTCTCCTATGACAATGGAGAACTACAAGAGCAGGTCTTTCAATCCGCCTGTGCAGTTGGCGGCCCTAATGGTTGGTTTAGGTACAATTTTCTCTGGAGAATCAGGGGAATCATGGACAAACTAATGGGCGGGTACGGGCTTAATCGAGGCAGGCGGTTAAATCAGGAACTGCGCGTCGGCGACGCTCTTGATTTTTGGAAAGTTGTGGATATAAAACCCGGTAAAAGGCTGCTTCTTTATGCCCAAATGAAAGTACCGGGTGAAGCATGGCTTGAGTTTGATGTGCAACCTGATCAACTCGTCCAAACAGCCCATTTCCTGCCCAAAGGGGTTTTGGGCAGGCTATACTGGTATACAGTTCTTCCGTTTCACTATTTCGTCTTCAATGATCTTGCTAAAACCGTTGTCAGTGCCTCCACCAAATTGTACTGACAACCAAACTCATCTAAGTCTGACTTACTTGGTTCAAATAGCGCTCAGCATCTAAAGCAGCTTTACAACCCGCACCTGCAGCTGTCACAGCCTGCCGGTATACCTTGTCCGCGACATCACCACATGCGAAAACACCTTCGACACCGGTGTGTGATGATTCCGGGTCAATAATTATATACCCCTGATCATCCAATTCCAGATAGTCCTGAAAAAGCTGGGTTGTTGGCTTATGACCAATCGCAATAAAAAGCCCTTCGAGAAAAATCTCTATTTCTTTATTTGTGGTATTTTTTAGCAACTTTACACCAGAGACCTCATCATCTCCAACTACCTCTTGCACCTCACTATTCCAGTAGATTTGAATATTTTCTTTTTTAAAAACCCGCTCTTGCATTATTTTTGAAGCGCGAAGTTCGTCTCTTCGTACAAACAGATGAACTGTTGGGCATAAATTTGCCAGATAGATTGCTTCCTCACAGGCTGTATCACCACCACCAACTACACCGACTTCCTTACCTCGAAAGAAAAAACCATCACACACCGCACAGGCACTAACTCCTTTATTCATGAGTCGACTTTCTGATTCAAGGCCAAGATAATTAGCTGCAGCACCTGTTGAAATAATGATAGTCAAGGCCTTATAATGTTGTCCATTTTCAGTCCAAACACTGTGATATCCCTGCCCCGTGTTAAAATCTACTTTAGCAACTGAATCCTGTATAACTTCAGTACCGAACCGTTCAGCCTGCATGCGAAAATCTTCCATCATAGCCGGCCCATCAATTCCTTTTGGATATCCGGGGAAATTTTCGACCTCATTAGTTGTTATGAGTTGTCCGCCCGGCTGTATACCGGTAATTAAGAGTGGGTCAAGATTTGCTCGTCCAGTGTAAATTGCAGCGGTATAGCCTGCAGGTCCAGATCCTATAATAACAGTTTTGCGTATCGCCTCTGACATCGTCTTCTCGTTTTAATAACTCAGAAATAAATTATATTTATTCTGAGAACTTAGATGATCAAGGGGTATTTCCCCTAGCCAAACAAATTAGAATCACGTCCTTTTTCCCCTCGTGGGATACTCATTTGCAATGAATTAATAGCTGGTATCAGTCAACTCTACTTTGCCACGGAATGTCCAGTATATCAAGGTAGTATAAGAAAGAACCATTGGCATTCCAATAGCTACAATGATAAGCCCGATCTTCTGGGTCAGAGTGCTGGATGCCGCATTATAAATTGTTATCGAAAATGCTGTGTTATTCGTAGCAGGTAAGAGGTCTGGAAACAGAGCTGCGCTAAACAGAAAAACGAGAGCCGCAATAGTACAACAACTGCTTAAAAAAGCATAAAAAGGTTTCTCTTTTGCTATTGCTCTGGGAATATTGGCAATCGCAATAATGTTAAGTAAAGGCACTAGCCAGAGAATTGGATAGTCACCAAAATGCTGTAATGAAGCAGGTACGAAGAAAACTGACCAGAAGGTAACTATCACAAACAGAGCAAGAAAGAGGTAGTAGGTTCCTTTCATCCAGCCGACAAGTCGTTGCTGTAAGTCACCTTCTGTCTTTAAGTACAAATAAATGGCACCATGCATGGCAAGAAGTGCAACGGTCAAAAGGCCTACACTTATGCTGAAGCCGGAGAGCAAATCAAGCATTGTTCCCTGATAGTCACCAAGTTCTGAAAGTTCCAGACCTTGCATAACCGCACCAACAGCCACCCCAAAAAGAAATGCAGCAAGAGTGGAACCAATAAAAAACAGTATATCCCAAAACTTACGCCAAAACGAATGTTGTCTTTTTGAACGAAACTCCAGGGATACTGCACGAAATATCAATGCAAAAAGAAGCAGCACAAAGGGTATATAAAACGCACTAAAAATTGATGCATACGCATTGGGGAACATGGCAAACAATGCCCCGCCAAATGTCACAAGCCAGACTTCGTTACCATCCCAGAGTGGCCCAATACTGTTCATAACAAGCCTTCTTTCCCGGTCGGTCTTTGCAACAAAGGGGTGCAGGATACCAACTCCCAAATCAAATCCATCAAGTATGGCATAGCCAATAAGCAAAACATTGAGGATCACAAACCAGATAATGCACAGAAGTTCAGAGCTCACGATGCACCCCCTCTATCCTTTTCTTTCTCGTTAAGCCGAGCATGCTGTCTATGAGCTGCCGATTGTGCTACGCCAAGACCTTCAAATTCTGAGGTAGCTGGCAGAGGTTCTGGGCCTGTGCGTATTTTCCTGTCAAGCACCATAATCCAGACCGCGGTCAAGGCTGCATAGAGAATGGCAAAAAGAACAAGGGACGTTTGAGCCTCTTCAACACTTACAGCCGCACTAAATGACTTGCTTGTCCGCAAACCAACCGTTTCGTCATATTGGTACACCCCATCAGCAGCTGTGACCAAATCCTTACCGCTTTCATCCCAGACCACAGGGGGATGCACTGTCCATGGCTGTCGCCCTACTTCCGCAGCTATCCAGCCGCTTTGATTTGCGATCATTACAAAACCAATAGCAAAAACAAAAGTCCAGAGAAGCGGACGTTTCGTTGAAAGCTGTTGCTTGCGATTGTAGACTATCCCCAGAGTGCACAACACAATCATCAATCCACCAAATCCAACCATCAGACGCCAGGAGAAAAAAGGGATCAGCAAAGGAGGTCTGTCCTCAGGTTTAAACCTGTCCAGACCGACCACAGGTTTGCTAAAAGTAAAATCATCAAACACCATAAAACTGAGACCACCAGGAACGCTGACCTCATAATCAATGCGTTCCTCGCGCTCATTGGGCCAACCAATGAGATTGAGATCCGCGCGACCGGTTTCATAATGACCTTCAAACGCTGCCAGTTTTGCCGGCTGGTTTCTGTAAACATTTTGTGCCTGGCTATGGCCATTGATTCCTAAGCCAATTGAAGCAGCAAGACTAAACAAAAGTGCCCCGTTAAAAGAATGACGGGCAAAATCATGGTGCTTGTCTTTTAGAATATAGTATGCCGAAATACTCAGCACAAAGAAACCACCAACGGCTGCACAGCCTAATAGCACATGGCTGAGACGCTGCACTGTTGAGGGATTAAAAACCATCGTCATGAAATCAGTAATTTCTGCCCGACGCTGGACCACTCCATCTACAATCCATGGCATCATTTCGCTTGTGCCATCAGGCATAGAAACTGGTCGGAGAATGTCGACAATGTGATGGCCGGCTGGTGTCTGCTGCCAACTGTTAGCAACGACGATCCATATTGATGAAAAGACTGAACCCAAAGCCACCATGTACATGCTGAAGAGGTATAAGCCAGCACTCACCTTTTCCCTGCCAAAAGCAACTATTGCCAGAAAGCCAGATTCAAGAAAAAAAGCGAAAATTCCTTCAGCAGCAAGAGCACTGCCAAAAACATCACCGACAAAACGGGAGTAGGTTGCCCAGTTAGTTCCGAATTGAAACTCCATGACAATGCCACTGGACACACCTATTGCGAAGTTTAAGACAAAGATTTTTGTCCAAAATTGACAAGCAATTGCGAAAATAGGTTTTTTGGTGAAATAAAACCTGGTCTCAAGGTAGGCAAGTATCACCCCGAGACCTATTGCCAAAGGCGGGAAAATGTAATGAAACATTATTGTGAAGGCAAACTGCAATCGGGACAACAGAACAACGTCCATGACTCTCCCTCCTGTTTTTTATAAAAAGAGATAATTCCAGAGCATTAAACCTCAGAACAAGGCTGTTTGTTGCTGCACCTCACCCTGCTGTTTAACCGCCAGGCCTGAGGGTTGAACGCCCCCCATCAATGCTGATAATTTGCCCTGTGACCCAACCCGCCTCTTCAGAAAGCAAATAGCCAACGAGACTGGCAATATCATCAGGAGCACCAAGTTTCTTTAAGGCATGAAGTTCCGTCACTGCCGCAGCAACCTTTTCATTTGACAATATGGATGTAGCGAGAGGTGTTTTAGTTAAAGATGGGGCAATGGCATTAACACGAATCTTTGGTGCCAGTTCCGCTGCAAGAGCTAGAGTTAGCCCACTCACGGCACCCTTTGCCATCCCTATTGAACCATGGAAGGTGAACCCCTGGAGGGCAGCAACGCTTGAAAACAGAACCACCGACGGAATTCCACTGCTTTTTTTAAGCGCCGGGAGTCCCGATTTTATGGCAAGAGCCGCTCCCATTGCATTGACTTGAAAGTCATGCAGAAAATCGGTGCTGGTAAGTCGTCGAATACTGCCAAGGTTAATGGTGCCAACACTATAGACAAGTCCGTCCCATGGCCCAGGAAAATTCTTGGCTACATCAGAAAAAAGGGTCTCATCACAAACATCCCCCAGCGTATAGCTGGCTTGTAGATCGGCCGCGAGTGATGATAGTTTTTCCTGGTCTCTGCCAATCAGGTGAAGCTCGCATCCGCTTGCCCCTAAATGCCTCGCTGTGGCTGACCCTATTCCACCAGAGCCGCCATAAATCACAATCCGTCTTGCCATTTTACTCTCCTGGTTAGAAAAAAATGGTTCCAAGAGCTCCGTTACTGATAATTGCACCCTGCAAAAAAAGTAACCTACTTTATAAAAAAGGTCTACAGAAAGACAAAACTAATACGTTAGAGATCCTTTTTCTTGGAAACAATTTTATCTATCTTAAATAGGGCAAACCAGCATATAGGCATATAAGCGGCAAACCACCACGCCATATCAAAGCAGAGTTTACACGAATTTTCGTTTGTTGTGATTATTTTATGGCCGGTAGCATCCAAAGGACCAATACGCCAACTCCAAAAATCCATATGCCTGAATGTGGTGATAGTGAAAGGCAGCCAAAAAGAAAAAAGTGTCCTCACCCGTCCCGCACTCCCCATCTTGATATATCGATCATTGCAATCAACCTCAAGAACAGAAGCCCCCCATTTGGGCCAGAGGTGAGTATCTGTAAAAACCGCCCAAACAACCTCTGCCGGTGCCTGGATTTCTCTACAAATCGAAATTCTTTTTTTCAGAAAGAATATCATTTCAGGCCTGTGATCTTGTCTTTTTCAAATAGTTTTTTACCAAAACCGCAGCATCCTCAGACGACAATGTTCTCATTCTTTGAAAAAGGGTTCTGCAGGCGTCGATGGAAAGTTTTTTAACAGCATTAATTGACTCAATCTCATTGCGAGTATGAGGAAATGTCTCATTCGTACTGAACGTTTCTTCTTTTCTCACAATTATAGAATAGATGAGCGCCTGTGCGCATCTCAACTCCCACGTTGCCCGACTGAGGCTATGCCCCCAAATATAACTCAGCGTCAGTTCATCTCCGGGACTAAAAAGATTGCCTTCATGATTCAAAATTGCCGAGACCTCCCTGTCAATTGAATGCACATGAAGATGCCATTCTTTCGAGAGACTTTGGCCTAGTAATCTATAGAGCAGAAGATGTATTGAACCAGCTTCTATGTATGTATGCTTTCCAGGTATCAATACTTCCAGAATACGGTTTACCCGTAAGGAATCTCGTAAAATAAATCGCGCGGCATCGGCCTTCGCAAAGCTGTTCATAGAGGACAATATTTGTCTAAAATTATCCCCACGAACTTCTTTGTAATAGTCAATCAACTTCCCTGTGGCATCACGTTCTGCTGAATAAACAGAATGAGTAACAGTGTTGGGTTCAATATCTTCCGGGCTGTGATCTTCAGCGAGAAACAACTGAAGACTCAGTAAATGCTCCAGATATGGTTCAACTTGCAGTATCTGCTTTCCGGCCTGAGAAAACTGCTGAAGCATTCGGTATTGGCCTAAAGTAAATTTCGGATATCCTATATCTAATTCAAGCAGGTGTTCCTTTAGCTCAATACCACCACCAAGTACTTCTGCAAAATCATGGTGAAAAGGCTCTTCAAGAATAATGACATCATGGTCCTGCATTATCCTGGCGGTGAGTCCAAGTGTTTCAGGACGGTGAGTGGAGTAACATATTGTTATATTGCTCATGGCCTTCATAACATATAAGGTAGGGACGATAGCCACTCGTTCAAGCCTCAAGCCATCAATTGAAGAAAGCTGCTCTCACTCAAGGATATTGAATAGTCTTGTAAATAGTTGCAGACAACCTGACTGTGCTGATTAGTGTTTGGATCGAAGAATTTCCTTGAAACAGCTTGCGGAAAATAATTTATATTCTTAGATTGAGATCTTAAAAATTATTTCAGCTCTTCAAACCTCACATGGACCTCATACTGACGAAATTAACGATATGACCTCTAAAAAAATCATCTTATACAGTTTAAGTACCTGTGGTTTTTGCCAGGCTATCAAAAAAATGTTCGATGACCTTGAGATATCTTTTCAGTGCATCCAGGCTGATGAACTTTCTGCAGAAGATAAGAAAAAGGCCATAAAAGAACTTAGGAAAGTTAATCCAAAATGTTCTTTCCCTACAGTTGTTGTTGATGATGAAACTATCATTGGATATAAGGTTCAGGAAATAAAAGAGAAAATTGGCATCCGTACTGAGGTTGATGATCTTTATGATATGCTCAAAAAAGTCAATGAGCCAAAAGGCTATTATTTAAATGGCGATAAGGAAAAGACCTATGAACTTATTCGCAGCCTTCTCATCAATAAGAAACGCTACGGTTATATGGCGTGTCCCTGTCGGCTCGCCTCCGGGACACGAGATAATGATCGCGACATTATTTGTCCCTGCGTTTATCGTAAACCCGACGTAATACAGTATGGCAGCTGCTATTGCTCGCTCTATGTTTCGGCCGACTGGTACACGGGTAAGATTGAACGCCAGGAAGTACCCGAGAGAAGACCTCCTGAGCTCTATGAGAGCTGAATAAAAGTTGCCTCAACAAACCACAGAAGTAGAGCAAAGGTCCCTGCTGCGTGAGCAATCGATTCTCAGGCTTTATCGTTTCCTCCTTGATTTAAATTGTTAGATAGTTATCTTATTAGAAGCTCTTCTTAGAGCAAAATAACAGTTAGGTACAAGCTAACAACATAGGGTGGGGTTTATGTCCAGAGCATCCCTTAATTTTCTAACTTTTTAAACACTGGAGGTAACATGAAAGGAGAAGTGATTTCAAAAGAATTTCAGAAAATGGTATGGGTTCAAGACAAAGACGGAAAAGAGTATGCTTGCTACATTGATGATCTTAAACAGATCAAGAAGAAAGAAGATTTGACTGAAGAAGAAAAAGCCAAGTGCATGGATCTGAGTACAGTCCTTGGTGACAGCTGGTAATAATTAATTCAAGACATTACAATATATTTTTAATATTCCCCTCTGTTAATTTAAAGGTAGCAGAGGGGATTATTGCTTCAGCCCCCAGATGACTTTTGCATGTAATATCTGTTCAAATTGTGCTCCAACAATCTATTTCCCCTCTGTTCTTTCTGCATAAAGAGGCAGTACTACCTGATAAGCCTGAAATAGCGTTTGACCAGATTCCTGCTGTTCTTTCGTTTTGAAGACTGCCGACGGAAAAGAATCATGCTCTTTATCCTTCGTACTCCTTTTGGGGTCGAAGTAAAAATTTTCCCGGCTAAGTTCATGGCAGACACTCCCTTAAATTATTCCTTGCACAAAATCTATACATCCCCACCAAGAGGTGTTCGACTCTTTACTGTTAAAGCCTAATACTCCATAAATCTCTTGTCAAATACCCAGATATTTACCCATTTTTGTTATTAAATATCATCCAATTTCCAGATGCCTCATACCTATTTGCTTGATATCCCAAGACGAAAACCCGCAGACAACGAAGAGTTAGGGGCTCATTGCCGCCACAGGAAAAGAACTAAAGTAAAAAGGACCGCCCCCATTTCCAAGAGGTTGATGTTGGTTTAAATAAATAATTCTTGTCTGATCGTTCTGGAGTTGCTTATATGAATGCAGCCTTTTAAAATAATGTATTGATCTGCAGCTTAAGTCTTTCCAGCAGAGGCGAGGACATATCTCAAAATCGTAAAAAAATAGGATTTTATAGCACGGTATCCTATGGAGTGTAATCGAATTATTATATTCTTTTAAATCGGTCTCAGTTCTAAGGAGGTTTCTGTGATTCATCAATTTGATACTGTTATTGTCGGATCAGGCGGCGCTGGACTCTATGCAGCACTTGAAGCCAGCCACAAGTCAAAGACGGCAGTTCTATCCAAACTACATCCAGTACGAAGCCATACAGGAGCAGCCCAGGGTGGTATTAGTGCGGCTTTGGGTAATGTTGAAGAGGACAAAGCCGAATGGCACGCTTTTGATACAGTCAAAGGTGGCGATTATCTTGTTGATCAGCAGGCTGCTCAGACTCTTGCAGAGGAAGCAATTCAAGCTGTCTATGATCTGGAAAACCGAGGTTTGCCATTTAATCGCACCAAAGAGGGTCGCATCGACCAGAGGCGGTTTGGTGGCCATACCCGCAATTTTGGCGAAGGGCCCGTGCGCCGTGCCTGTTATGCGGCGGACAGAACAGGCCATATGATTCTTCAGACCCTCTATCAACAATGCATCAAAAATAGTGTGTCTTTTTTTGATGAATACCAGGTATTAGATGTGATTCTTGAAGACGACACCTGCAAAGGTGTTGTTGTTGTGGAACTCGCAACCGGAGAGCTCCATATATTTATGGCAAAAGCGGTACTTTTTGCTACTGGTGGCTTTGGACGCATGTTTAAAATTACTTCTAATGCCTATGCCAACACCGGCGACGGTCCTGCCGTTTGTGCACGTCGCGGAATTCCTCTTGAGGATATGGAATTTTTTCAGTTCCACCCAACCGGCATAATGGGACTTGGCATTCTCATATCCGAGGCGGTCAGGGGAGAAGGCGGCATCCTTCGAAATCGTAAGGGCGAGCGATTTATGGAACGATACTCTCCGACTTTGCTCGACCTGGCCCCCCGTGATATTGTCGCCCGTTCTATTCTAACAGAGATACGGGCCGGTATGGGTATTCGTGGAGACTGTAAGATAGATGATTACGTTCATCTTGACGCGACGCATCTAGGTCAAGACACCCTGATGAAAAAGCTTCCTGACATAACTGATTTTTGTAAAACTTACCTCGGTATTGATCCGACAGAGGCTCCTATACCCGTTCTCCCAACAGCCCATTATGCGATGGGAGGAATTCCTACTGATGTTCATGGCAGAGTACTTAAAGATGCAAACAACACAATTGTTAACGGTTTATATGCCGCTGGTGAATGTGCCTGCGTTTCGGTACATGGAGCAAATCGTTTAGGCACTAATAGTTTACTCGACCTGGTTGTTTTTGGTCGACGTGCCGGTCAGCATATTGCCGAGTACGTAAAAACTGCGAAAACGGTAGAAATTGATCAATCCGCTGCAGATTTCGCAGAGGCCTGGTTAATGCGCATCACTGATGGTACGTCAGGGACACACGGCGGCCATATTACGGATGAAATGCAAACTACGATGATGGAGAAGGTAGGCATTTATCGCAATGAAAAAGAAATGCAAACCGCTGTGGATGAAATACAGAATCTTCGAAAACGCTACCAGGGTGTTCGTGTTCAGGATACCAGCAAGAGCTTTAACACGGATTTACTTGAGATTATCGAACTGGGCAATCTCCTTGACCTCTCACTCATTACCGCATCGGCAGCATTGAAAAGACAGGAAAGCCGTGGGGCCCACAGTCGAGAAGATTTTGCAGAAAGAGACGACGACAACTGGCTTAAACATTCTCTAGCCTATTTAGAGGGAGACGATGTAAGGCTAGACTATAAATCGGTTGATACGTCCATCTGGGAACCTAAACCACGTACTTATTGAGTAGTTGCAGGAGCCTATCATGAATATTATTCTAAAAATCCAACGCTATAATCCTGATACAGACCAACAACCGTACACCCAAGATTACACAGTAGATGTTGAACCCAATGAAAGACTACTGGATGCCCTGATGAAGATAAAGAGGTTCCAGGATGGCAGCCTTGGGTTTCGCAAAAGCTGCGCTCATGGTGTCTGCGGATCAGATGCCATGCGCATTAATGGAAAGGACGGGCTGGCTTGTAAAACTTTGATAAAGGAACTGGTTACAAATGATGGTGACACTGTCACAGTGGAACCGCTTAGGCACCTGCCGGTTCAGCGCGATCTGATTGTCAATCAGGATGAGTTTTTTGAAAAATATCGCTCGGTAAATCCATTTCTTATCAACGATGAAAAGGCAGACAGGCAGGAGAGGCTGCAATCCCAGGAAGAACGTATGGCATTTGACGATACAACCAACTGCATCCTTTGCGCAGCTTGCTATTCGGCATGCCCTGTCCTTGATAAAAAACCAAATTTCATTGGTCCTGCTGCCAGTGCTCAGGCGTTTCGTTTCATTGCAGATTCCCGTGATCGGGGTAAGAAGGAACGCTTGAACATGCTTCATACTTCAGATGGAGTGTGGGCATGTGACACCCATAACAAATGCACGGAGTGCTGCCCCCGCTCCATCCTCATTACCAAGCGCATCTACCAGACAAAAGACATGATCAAGATACTAAAAAAAGTAAAAAAATAGCAGTAACTCTATTCAGGCCAAATACCACGATGCACGTCGACCTATTGCCTAATGTGGTGTCTCAAATGCGTCCAACATCATTCCGGCACCACTTGAGTCATCAGCTTTCACATCCGGTCGACTGTTAAGTATACGTGCACAGGAATTCCAGCGAAGTACAGCTTCCTGGTTTTTGGGGTCATCTGCGGAGATTGCATCATTGAATGCTTTCATTGCCTTATCAAACCAGGCATACGCAGCGGCTCCTGTTCCAGGTCCGCCTTGTTTGAGATGAAACTTTGCCCGTCGTTCAAAGATAACGCCCAGGTAATATGATTTACTGTAGGAGCCATCCAGCTTAGCCACAATTTCCTGTGCCTGCTCAAATGCCGGGGTAACTCCCGAGTGTGGAAATTTATCAGTTAAGGCGAGCAATAAGGTTATATGGGCATCCTGGTGACCTGGATCACATGCCAAAATATCGAGGCAAATACTTTCGGCGTCATCAGGCTCATTAAGCAAACGGTATCTCTTAGCTCTATCGAGTGCTGCTGAAATTGCCTCTGGTTTCAGTGGTTTCAAATTTATCATTTTCAGTGTCCTGACAAGTAGTTTAACTGACGGTAGTCAGCAGATAGGTACACTGAGATTATATGAATTAAAATCTTATTTACAAGGCTCTCAGGTTTGAGTTAACGTCGATACAACAAAGTGTTACAAATTTTATACCTGAATTCATTCATATAAAAAGTTAAATATACTCTCTCGTTTAAAATACTAAGAATAAGCTCTAAAAATGTTACTCTCTTTATCCCAAATCAATGAAATTCAATTTCTTTACCACCTATGAGAGCAATTGCTTTTTGTACCTTAAACGATACCAGGTATCTTTCTTCATCTTCATCATTACCCATGGTACTTCTTCTTGAAAGTGATGCTATTGTTTCCTTATCTTTGATTTCTTCTTTCATCACCAGGCTTAACCTAACACCATGGAATCCATGTTCGTGCTCTATAAACATATAGTGTGCAAGGGAGTTGTGTTGCAGGTTTGCTCGCGTGAGCCTGTCCCTCATAATAAAAGCTATAGTCTCATCTCCGAGCACATGGGGCTTCGCATAGATTGCACCATTAACTTCTCCCTTATCATTAGCGGTTGAAATAACTCCAACACCAATTTTATCTGAAAAATAGTTTTTAAGATTCATATGTCCCTCACTCTTTCTTTATAATTAACAACAGATCCTGTTATCCACCCGTTGACAGCACTCATTTCCTACTTCCCTCTTACTTTTTGCTCTATACATATATGCCTTACAACAACACGACTAAAAGATAAGCCTGGTAAGCTACCACGCAATAAACGTAAAAATGGAGGTATATGGTAGCGAAAACTACCACTCCGCAAGACACAAACTGATCTCACTCAATCCGGTGGAATGTTTCAGCCAATAACCCGGAAACAGGATTTTTGTGCTTTTTTGAAATTCTGCTGAAAATTGAACATAACAGTCGCTTTGAAAGCGCAGGGATGTGAATAAGCTATCGAGTATGGGAATCATACCGGATAGCGAAACTACAAATAGATAACAATGCAAAACAGGTTATCTGTCGAAAATATGATGCACAATCAACCATGAATGCATAGCTTAAAAAACGAAGCCGACGGAGAAATCAATATTGTAGGAGGATGTAGAAAATGAGTTCAGAACCTGCCCACAACAATGCTCTTTTACGCAAAGCAAAAATACTCTTTGCCTCAGGAAATTTGGAGAGATGTATAGAGCTTTTTACAATTGCTGAAAAAAATGGCTGTCATACTGTTGATCTTTGGCTCAGCAGAGGCGCTGCTCAAATGGCCTTTGGCAATTACGACCAAGCAAAAGAAGATTTTACCCGGGTACTTAGTGAAGACACAAACAATGAAAGAGCGCATTATTTTCGTGGTATTGCACTTGTGGCCCTCGGTGAATATGAGGATGGTATTACAGACCTCACCTTATCACTCATGCGAAATAACGACAGAGGAATAGCTCATCTGGTTCGAGGCCTGGCCTATTCAGAGCTGGGCCAAGAGGCTGACGCAGTACTCGACCTAAATAGCGCATCAGCATTTTCAGATGCAGAAATCGGGAGTTTCAAAAAACTCTTTGGAAATCTTCCCGGGCCATTTCAGAACACCAGAGCGATGCTGGCAAAAGAAAACGCCCCATGGAACAACCTACTCAACCAAAATTCAGCCAATAAATTGCTCAATCTTCTCCAGTAGATTTTTTATGCAGACATTCTTGAATGAATCCGCCATTTGACTCTTATTGTTGCGTCTATAGCGATAAAAAGTAGACTGCTGTTAGAATAGACCAGCCTGCATTGTAAGGTTTTAATCTCACCTGACTACAAAAACTCTAGATGTTTTCGAGATTTGTCTGGAAGAATCTTGGACGTCAAAACACTCCGTCTTTCATTGGTTTCTGGAGTTAATTTTTAAACTTTTCAGGTATAAAAGTGCTCCTTTTGGAGCGAGTTATTGCGCTATAATCAAATTAAAGCTGAACAGTTTGTATACG
>Ga0209475_10000881_pt1 | contig 45880 bp, 39 predicted proteins | sample tdDd471_FD_187128 | JGI IMG/M metagenome (GOLD analysis project Ga0209475, IMG submission 187128) | Marine sediment microbial communities from the Atlantic coast under amendment with organic carbon and nitrate - tdDd47.1 (SPAdes)... | ecosystem: Environmental > Aquatic > Marine > Coastal >... | reverse complement strand
AGGAACACCGGGGTGCGGCCGCGGTCGGCGACCCGTCGCCCGAGCTCGAGGAAGCGGTCGAGCGGCCAGCACTTGTGGCGGCCGCCGGCGCCGGGCGCCAGGCCGACGGGGGATCGCGCGCCGTCCAGCAGCGTGTCGGCCAGCGTTGCCGCAGCCGGCTCTATCGCCCGGGTCACCGTCGGGTTGGCGGGACGGCCCGTCGCGATCTCCAGCAGGTCGAGCATCTGCCGGATCATCGCCGCCGGCCGGTGGTGGCCGCGCGGTGGACGGCGGTCGGACAGCCAGTAGTCGGCCGCGCCCGACACGAACAGCCGGTGCGGGATCCGCCGCAGCAGCAGGGTGGTCTTGACCCGGCGCTGGGTGTCGACGACCAGGTCGAAGCGTTGCCCGGCGAGCGCTGTGCCGGCAAGCGGCGGGCGCAGCAGCTCGTCCCAGCCCTGGCCGACGCCGGCGGCGTCGACCACCTCGTCGATCAGCCCGTCGACCAGCGGCGCCAGCACGCCGCCGTAGGTGCTGTGCCCCTTGCCGGCGAGCCAGACGATGCGGGCGTCGGGGCAGGCGTTGCGCAGCGCCCGCACGAACGGCAGCTTCATCAGCCCGTCGCCGACGAGATCCAGCCCGACATAGACCAGCACGCTCTGCGGCACCGGTATGTCGCGCGGGCCGGTCACGTCGACCGTCCCGGGGGCAGGGGGCTGGCGGGCAGCGCGGCCAGCCGCAGCAGCGCGACGGTCACGCCGATCAGGCCGAGCCAGGTCTCCTGCCACAGGCCGAACGACAGCATGCCGATCACCAGAAGCGCCGAGGCGGTGGTCAGTGCGGTTGCTTGCCCGGCCTTGTCCATCCGCGAGATCGCGACGCCCCCCAGCCCCAGCAGGGCGAGACCGGCGGCGATCCCGACCGCCCCGAACTCGACCCAGACCTGCAGGGCGGCATCGTGCGCGTGGGTAGACGGCGCCTTGTGGAAGCGATAGCGGTCGCGCTGCTCGTCGGTCAGCGGCAGGTACTTCACCGAGCCGAGCCCGTGGCCGAGCCAGGGCGCGTTTCGAACCTCGCCGGCGGCGTGGTCCCAGATCTCCAGCCGGTCGGTGAACGACAACGGCATGCGGATCTCGTCGCGGGTCGCCACCCGGTAGGCGGTGGCCAGGATCTGCGGTGCGGCGACGATGAAGACCAGCGTCAGGATGCCGCCGGCCACTAGGACCGGTCGCGGCCACTGGCGCGCCGCGAGGTACACCGGGATCGCGACGGCACCCGCCACCCAGGCCGCCGCCGACTGGCCGGCCAGGACCGGGGCGGCGCCCAGCAGCAACGCCAGGATCGCCGGGCCTCGCCCGACCCGGCGGGCCAGCAGGCCGGCCAAGGGAATCGCCAGCAGCAGCAGGGCCACCGCCGGGCGGTTGTTGCGGGCCGGATCGACGGTGACGCCCTGCGGAATGTCGTCGGACAGGCGGTGGAACGGCGAGTCGAAGGTCAGCTCGATCATCAGGAACAGCGACCCCAGGGCCAGCCCGGCGAGTGCCCACAGGGCGACCCGGTTCAAGCGCGCGGCTCGCAGGACGTCGGTCCAGCCGGCCGAGGCCAGCCACAGCACCAGCGCCAGCATGCCGAGCTTGAGAAGCGTCTCGCCCGACTTGCCGTCGCCCAGCGCGGGTGGCAGGTGGAAGACCGCGACATAGCCGGCGAAGCCGGCGAACAGCAGCGCGACCGGCCGCCACGGCCGGGCGGCCCGGCGGTCCCGCCACAGGGCGACGGCCAGCAGCGCTACGGCCAGGGCGATGGCGATCGGGGCCATCGCCTGCTTGGAGGCGGCGGCGACGGCCGGGAACAGGAACAACCCGACCGACAGCACACCGACTATCGCTCGGTCGGCGCGCCGGTTGCCGGGCTCTGTGGACGGTGCATCAGCCGGCGTGATGGCGGACCTCCCCGGCGACCGCGCGGGAAGCCCTCGGCTCCGCGGGTGTCCGGCCAACAATCTGTGGCGCCATCGGACGTTCGGCACTAGGTTGAGTGGGCGGTACCCACTAACACAGCGCCTACGCGCTGGAAAGCGCGTCACGGACCGTATGGCCAAGCTCGCGAGACCCGACACCGGATGCGGCGACGGCAGGTCGCCCGCGTCGACCGAAAGCCGATGAGCGCCCGCAAGCCCGAGAAGTCCAGGATCCCGATCGGCGACCAGCGCAGCCTGCCGCTGATCCGCCGGCTGTGGCAGGACTTCGTCCGCTCCTACGTCGTCTGGCTCGCCGGTGCGGCTGTGGCGTCGGCGGTGGTGGCGGCGGCGACCGCCGGTACCGCCTGGCTGCTCGACCCGGTGGTCAACAAGGTGTTCGTCGACCGCGACCGCGACATGCTGTGGCTGATCGGCTGCGCCGTGGTCGGGATCTTCGTGGTCAAGTCGACGGCGGCCTACCTGCAGGAGGCGGTGCTGGCGTTCGTCGGGCAGCGCATCGTCGCCGACGTGCAGGACCGGCTGTTCCGCCACCTGCTGGACCAGGACGTGGCGCTGTTCCAGAGCCGGCAGACCGGCACCCTGGTCTCGCACTTCACCTTCGACGTCCAGGCGCTGCGACAGGCGGTGTCGACCTCGCTGGTCGGGCTCGGCCGCGACGGGCTGTCGATCGTGTTCCTGGTCGGAGTGATGGTCTACCAGGACTGGCTGCTGTCGCTGATCGCGCTGGTCGTGGCGCCGATCACCGTCGCGCCGATCCAGAGGCTCGGCAAGCGCATGCGCCGGGTCTCCAGCGAGTCGCAGGAGCGAATGGGCGAGCTGACGACCCTGCTCGGCCAGGCGTTCCAGGGCATCCGGGTGATCAAGGCCTACGGCATGGAGGAGGCCGAGCGCCGGCGCGTCGGGGCGGTGGTCGAGGCGATGTTCCGGCTGGCGTTCCGGCAGGGCCGGGTGCGGGCGGCGGTGCAGCCGATCATCGACGTGTTCGGCGGCTTCGCGGTCGCCGGCGTGATCGTCTACGGCGGCCTGCGGGTGATGGACGGGGTCACCACGCCGGGCGCGTTCTTCTCGTTCATCGCGGCGGTGCTGATGGCCTATCAGCCGCTGCGCGGCCTGGGCAAGGTCAACACCACCATGCAGGAGGGGCTGGCCTCGGCCGATCGGCTGTTCGGCCTGCTCGACCGCCAGCCCGACATCGCCGACGCGCCGGATGCGGTCGCGCTCGACCGCGCCCCGGCCGCCGTCGCGTTCGAGGGCGTGGGCTTCAGCTATCCGGACGGCACCGAGGCGCTGGCCGGGCTCGACATGAAGGCGCCGGCCGGCAAGGTGACGGCCCTGGTCGGCCCGTCCGGTGCCGGCAAGAGCACCGTGCTGCAGCTGATTCCGCGGTTCTACGACGTCCAGCAGGGAACCGTGCAGGTGGCCGGCCGGGACGTCCGCGAACTGACGGTGAAGAGCCTGCGCGCCGCGATCGCGGTGGTCAGCCAGGAGGTCGTGCTGTTCGACGACACCGTCGCCGAGAACATCCGCTACGGCCGGCCGGACGCCAGCGACGACGAGGTTCGTGCCGCCGCCGAGGCGGCGGCCGCCCATGGCTTCATCTCCGAGATGCCGGACGGCTACGCCACCCGGGTCGGCGAGCACGGCCTGAAGCTGTCGGGCGGGCAGCGCCAGCGCATCGCGATCGCCCGGGCGATCCTCAAGGACGCGCCGATCCTGCTGCTCGACGAGGCGACCAGCGCGCTCGACACCGAGTCGGAGCGCCAGATCCAGTCGGCGCTCGCCCGGCTGATGGTCGGCCGCACCACCATCGTGATCGCGCACCGGCTGTCGACGGTACACGGCGCCGACGTCATCCACGCGTTCGAGCGCGGCCGGGTGGTCGAGTCCGGCACCCATGCCGAGCTGCTGGCCCGCAGCGGCCTGTATGCCCGTCTGCACGCCCTGCAGTTCCGCGAGGACGAGCGGCCGGCGCCTGCGGCGGTCGCCGGGTGAGGTGAGGGGAGAGGGCATGACGCGGCTTCTGCACCTCGCCAGCGTCCTGCTGCTCGGCCTGCTGGCCGGCTTCTTCTACGCCTACAGCAACAGCGTGATGTGGGGCCTGGACGACACCGCGCCCGAGGCGGCCATCGCGGCCATGCAGGGCATCAACCGGGTGGTCCGCAACCCGCTGTTCGCCGCCTCGTTCTTCGGGGCGCCGCTGGCGACCACGGTGGCGGCGGCGTTCCTGTGGCGCGGCGCCGGTGCGGCGGCCGGCATGGTCGCCGTCCTGGCGCTGGCGCTCTGCCTCGCCGCGGTCGGGATCACCGCGGTCGTGAACGTGCCGATGAACGAGGCGCTGGCGACCCTGGATCCCGCGTCGGTCGATCCGGCGCAGGCCTGGTCGGACTACTCTGAGCGCTGGACGTTCTGGAACCACGCCCGGTTCGCGGCGTCGCTCCTGGCGTTCGCGCTCATGACGATGCTGGCGCTTCGTCCGTCTCGTTGACCGCCGGATTCTCCCGCCAGCGGCGGTGCACCCAGAACCATTGCTCGGGCCGTTCGCGTACCCAGGCCTCGATGTGATCGTTGGCGGCCTGGACCATGGCGGCGACATCCGCCGCACGGTCGCCGGTCGACGCGACCTCGAGCGGCGGGTCGACCGTGACCCGGAACCGCGGCCCGCCCAGGCGCTCGAACCGGATCGGCACCACCGGCAGCCCGAACCGCATGGCGAGCTGGGCGAAGGCCGGCGTGGTCATGGCCGGGCGCCCGAAGAACCGGGCCTCGATCCCCTCGTTCATCTTCTGGTCGATCAGGATGCCGAGCGAGCGGCCGGCCTTGATCGCCGCCATCGCCCGCCGGCCGCCCTCGGCGCCCTTCGGGATCAGACGACCCTCGGGATCGACCCGGCGCCGGGCCATCAGGCGGTCGACCCAAGGGTTGTTCGGGGCCCGGTAGATGTAGTCCGCGGTGAAGCCGGAGCGCACCGCGATGGCCGGTGCGATCTCCCAGTTCGCCAGATGGGCGCCGATGAACATCACCGACTTGCCGGCGTCGTGCAGTGCCTGGATGACATCGGTGCCGGCGACCTCGACCGCGTCCGGGTTGGCGAGCAGGGTGTGCAGGTGCGGGAACTCGCCGATGTTGCGGCCGAGATTGTCCCACATGCCGTCCAGGATGCCGGCGATCTCCGCGGCGGTCTTGTCGGGGAACGCCTGCTCGAGGTTGCGGCGCGCCACCCGGTGGGCGCGCAGCAACGGACCGACGCGCCGCAACAGCCAGCCGCCGACGGCCGAGCTGGCAGTCGGCGGCAGCAGGCCGAACAGCGCGTAAAAGCCGAGGACGAAGGCGGCTTCGATCGGCTGGACGACGCGGGCGAGGAGGCGGCTCATGCCGTGGGTATTGTTCCTCGCGCCGCGCCTGTCCAGCCCTTTGGTCGGGCCAGGCGGTCGCCGGGCTCAGGCTGTGGCCGGGGACAGCCGGGCCAGCGGCTTCTCGTCGATGGCGACGTGGATCATGGCGGCCGCCAGGCCGAGCGCGACGCCGGCCCACCACACGCCGTCGTAGGAGCCGACGGTGTCGTACAGGTAGCCGCCGAGCCAGACGCCGAGGAAGCTGCCGAGCTGGTGGCTGAGGAACACGACGCCGAACAGGGTCGCCATGTACCGCACCCCGAACACCTGGGCCACGATGCCGGTGGTCAGCGGCACGGTCGACAGCCACAGCAGCCCCATCGAGCCGGCGAACAGGTAGATCGTCAGGTCGGTCTTCGGCGCCAGCAACAGGCCGACGATCGCGATCGAGCGCAGGAAGTAGATCCAGGCGAGACCGGTCTTCTTGCTGAAGCGCTGGCCGAACATGCCGGAGCCGAACGAGCCGGCGATGTTGAAGAACCCGACCAGCGCCAGCGCGGTCGCACCGACCGCCGGGTCGAGGCCGAGGTCGGTGACGTAGGCCGGGAAGTGCACCGTGATGAACGCGACGTGGAAGCCGCACACGAAGAACCCGACGGTCAGCAGGACGTAGCCGCGGTGGCTGCTGGCCTCCCGCAGGGCCTGTCCGAGGCTCTGGTTGTGCATCGTCTCGCCCTTCGGCGCCTGGATGTTCGGCAGCACGAAGGCCAGCGGAATGACCAGCAGCGCCGACATCGCCAGGTAGCCGAGCGCCGGCTCCCAGCCGAACTGGTGGATGAAGGCCTGGCCGAGCGGCGAGAACACCACCTGACCGAACGAGCCGGAGGCGGTGCCGAGGCCGAGCGCGAGCGACCGGCGCTCCGGCCCGACCACCTTGGCCATCGCCGCCATCGCCAGCGAGAACGCGGTGAACGCGACGCCGAGGCCGGTCAGGACGCCGCCGAACAGGTGCAGCTCGAACGCCGTGCCGGCATGGGCGAAGCCCCAGACCCCGACCGCGTAGACCACCGCGCCGGCGGCCAGGACCCGGGACGGGCCGTAGCGGTCGGCGATCATGCCGGCGACCGGGACGCCGACGCCCCACAGCAGGTTCTGGATCGCCATCGCCAGGCCGAAGGTGCTGCGGTCCCAGCCGTGGGCGACCGTCATCGGCTCCAGGAACAGGCCGAACACCGAGCGGATGCCGAAGCCGACCATGGCGATCAGGCAGCCGGCCACGATCACCACCAGGGGCGTACGCCAGCCGTAGTCGGCGGGAGCGGGATGAGAGGACGCGGTGCTGGACATGGAAGCCTCGTGACTGGATCGCTGGCACTTCGCCGACGGATGGGATATCATGCGTGCAGTTACACTGGTGTAGATGCACGTAAGAGTCAATCATGACCGAACCGACCGACGGCACCGGATCCGGTGCCGATACGGCATCAATCGTCGCGGAGATGCGCTGCACCGGCGCCGCGCTCCGACGGGCGACGCGGCGGGTCTGCCAGTTCTACGACGACGCGTTGCGCTCGACCGGCCTCAAGCTGACCCAATACTCCGTCCTGAGCACGCTGTCCCAGGCCGAAGACCCCTCGATTACGGACCTGGCGGACCGGCTGATGATGGACCGGACGACGCTGACCCGGAACCTCGGTCCGCTGCAGAAGGCCGGCTGGGTCCGGCTCGGGCGCGGCGGCGACGCCCGTTCCCGGGTCGTCGAGCTGACCCCGGATGGGCGCCGGATGCTCGAGCAGGCGAGGCCGGTCTGGCGCGAGGCGGAGCTGGCGGTTCGCGACCGGCTGGGGAACGATGGCGGCGAGGCCCTGCGTCGCCTGCTGGCGGATGCGTCGGCCGTGTTCGGCGACGCATAGCGGGGGGTAGTCGTAGCAGGGGCGAGACGGCCGGCACCGGGTCTGCTATGTCGGAGCCGACAACCTGCAACGACCCGACGACCGGAGGCGGTCCATGGACCAGGACAAGCTGCGCGCCCTGAGGGAGAAGTACGGCCGGGCCCCGGAGGGCACGATCTTCGATCCGGAGTTCGCCGAGGTCGGCCGACGCATCTTCAAGGCCGGCCGCCGGCCCTGGCCGTTCGCCGGGGTGTCGACCTTCCTGGATGCGCTGTACCGGCCGCTGAAGGACGACGCGCTGGACCTGGACGGGCTCGACTATGCGCTGATCGGCGTGCCGATGGACCTCGGGGTCACCAACCGGGCGGGCTCGCGCCTGGGGCCGCGGGCGGTCCGGGCGATCGAGCGGGTCGGGCCGTACGAGCACCAGCTCAAGATCGCGCCGCTGGCCGATTGCGCCGTCGCCGACGTCGGCGACGTGATGATGCGCAGCCGCTACGACCTGGTGAGCTGCCATGCCGACATCGAGGCCTGCTTCGAGCGGGTCCGCGCGGCCGGCGTGGTGCCGCTGGCGATCGGCGGCGACCATTCGATCTCGCTGCCGATCCTGAAGGCGCTGGGCCGCGGCCGGCCGCTGGGCCTGGTCCACATCGACGCCCATTGCGACACCAGCGGTCCGTACGAGGGCGCCAAGTTCCACCACGGCGGGCCGTTCCGGCAGGCGGTGCTGGAGGGCGTGCTCGATCCCGAGCGTACCATTCAGATCGGTATCCGCGGGGCCGCCGAGTACCTCTGGGAGTTCTCCTACGAGTCGGGCATGACCGTTGTGCACGCCGAGGACGTCCTGAAGCTGGGGCCGGCGGCGGTGGCCGCGAAGGCGCGGGCGGTGGTCGGCGACCAGCCGTTCTACGTGTCGTTCGACGTCGACAGCCTGGACCCGGCGTTCGCGCCCGGCACCGGTACGCCGGAGATCGGCGGCATGACCTCGCTGGAGGCGATCGAGATCCTGCGCGGGCTGGCCGGGCTGCCGATGGTCGGCGGCGACGTGGTCGAGGTTGCGCCGCAGTACGACACCAGCTCGAACACGGCGCACGCGGCGGCACAGGTCCTGTTCACGATCTTCTGCCTGGCGCGGCTCGCCGAGCCGGCCCGCAAAGCGGCGGGGTGGTGACGGGCAATCAGCCCGGCATCAGCGTGATCACCAGATCGGCCCACTCGGAATCGAGCGGCTCCTCGCAGTGCGGCTGGCCGGCGCGGTTGTACCAGTAGGCGGCGTTCGACTCGTCGCCTTCGACACGGTGCAGGTGGGCGTGCACCCAGGCGGCCTCCTTGCTGCCGTCGGACATGACGGCCTCATGGGCGGCCTGCCAATCGCCGCGGCCCTGGTGCCAGAGGGCGGCGAGGGCTGGCGACGCGCCTTCCGGCGGCGCCTCGTCGGCGAGCGAGCGACGGAACTTGTCTAAGGGCATTGTCGGCGTCTCCTGCGTTGAGACATGGGGTTGGATGCCGCGTCCGAAAACTCTAAATCACTCGACGGCGAAGATGAACCGGGCGAGCAGAGAGACAGCAGAATGAAGGGATCGGCTGCATGATCGAGGATCTGCTCCAGCACAACAGGACGTGGGCCGCGGAGCGGGTCGCCAGCGATCCGGACTACTTCAAACGGCTGTCCGGGCTGCAGGCGCCCCAATATCTGTGGATCGGCTGCTCGGACAGCCGGGTGCCGGCCAACGTCATCACCGGCCTGGAGCCGGGCGAGGTGTTCGTGCACCGCAACGTGGCGAACCTGCTGCATCCCGGGGATCTGAACGGGCTGTCGGTGCTGCAGTTCGCGGTCGAGGTCCTGCGGGTCTCGCACATCATCGTCTGCGGGCACTACGGCTGCGGCGGCGTCGCGGCCGCGGTCGACGGGCAGCGCCACGGCCTGATCGACCACTGGCTGCGCCCGATCAAGGATCTGCACGAGCGGTTCGAGGCGGACCTCTCGACGCTGCCGGACGCCCGGGCCCGGCTGGCACGGCTCTGCGAGCTGAACGTCGAGCAGACGGTCTTGCGGGTGGTGCAGACGCCGGTGGTGCAGGACGCCTGGCGCAGCGGCCGTCTGCTGTCGGTGCACGGTTGGGTCTACGGCCTCGACGACGGAGTCATCCGCGACCTCGAGTGCACGATTTCGAGCAATCACGACGCCCGGCGGTTCCGGCGGCAGCCGGCAGGCGACTGACGGCCGTGGCCGCCGGCGGGCCGTCGGCTGCCGGCGCGTTCCGTCAGACGACCGCCGGCTTGGGAACCCCGGCCTCGATCGTCAACGGCGGTTGGTCGCTCAGGAACTGGCGATTCTGGGACCGTCGCTCGGCAGCGGCGTCGTTGTACACGAACGGCAGGATCACGTAGCGGCGGCCGCGGGTCACCGGCATTGCCTCGTGCAGCAGGGAGCACGAGAACACCACGGCGCTTCCGGTCGCGGGCTTGTAGGTGTGCCGGGCGTATTCGGGGAACCGGAGGTTGCCGCCCTCGTATTCCTCGCTGTTCAGGTTGAGGCTGATGGCGAAGGCGCGATGGCTCGTCGCCTTCTGCTCGTTGTCGCGGTGGGCTCCGAAGAAGCCCCTGTCGGAATCGTCGTAGCACGCCACGATGTAGCGTTCGATCCGCGTCGCCTCATAGGCGTAAGCCTTGCGGATCTCCGGCACAACGCGGCGCACCAGCGCCGAACGGAGGGTCGACTGCAAGTCGCGGTCGACGATCTGCACGTCCTTTCGGCGCTTCATCGTGGGATCGAGAATACCCTGGGTCCGACCGTCGATATCGCGCATGAAGCCGCTCGGCGCCGGGTTGTTCTCCTGGTAGTAGTCGATGAAGCGCCGGCAGTCGCTGCGGCTCAGGACATCCGGCACGATCAGCACCGGTGCCTGCTCCGAGATGTGACGCTCGGCTTCTTGCTCCGACAGCGTGGCCACGGCGTCCTGCAGCCGGGTCGCGAGCCCGTCGACCGGGTTTGCGGGAATGAGGGTGTGCAGACGGAGGTTCCGTTCGATCAGAAACGCTCCGAGGCGCAGGACCGACGTTCCCGGACTGGCCCCTGCCGGGGTCGCGTCGATGCCGTAAAGCTGGGCGATCCTACGGTCTTGATCCCAGAACACCGTGAACTTCTTGATCAGCTGCCGAAGAACGGGGTCTTCCAGCTGTTGCGAGTCCATGGTCACGACGTAGACCAGGATGTGGCGCTGGGCCAATTGCTGGGCCTGCGCGAGCAGGGCCTCGGCCAGACTTCGCCCCGGGCCGCTTCGGACCGACCCGACGAAGGCCAGCAGGAGCCGGTAGCCGGACACCGAGTGGAAGGCGAAGGTCGGGTTGACGCTGCTGTTGGCGTAGAAGGCCGGCAGAAAGTCGCCTGATGCGAAACGCGACATGGTTTTCTCAGTTGCTAAGGGTCGCGGCCGCCCGCGAGGCGAGGAGACGGACACTCGGCTCGGGAAGCGCTCCAACCAGCGCGTAAGCGACACCTTCACGGGTGCCGAACGACACGGCGAGGCCGTCATGGGTGGTTACCCGAGGCGCGGCATCGTCGCCGAGCGAGTCGACGGTAGGGGCGTCCATCGACAGCACCAGCGATATCCGCCGCGCCTCGGGGTCGGTGTAGCAAAAGACCGCCGCCGGGCCCGTATCGGTGGCCGCGACGTCGACACGGTTGAGCGTGAAACCCTCGGCCGACAGGTCCGGTGGGGTCAGCTTGTGGGCGAACAGCTTGCCCAGACTGTCGATGGCGGAGGCCGAGGGCTCTCGCGAAAACGCCGGAGCGACCGAGGCGACGCGGTGGACCTCGGTGGCCTCGTCGATGAACGACGCCAAGGCATCGTCGTGCGCTGCCGCCCATGACGCGGCGCCCCAGCCGAGTGCCGCAGCCGCTGCGAGCGCCGCGACCTGCCGCCAGACGGTCAGCGTCGCCGGCAGCAGCTGAGACCGCTGGGAGCGCAGGTCGTTCGCCCGCAATGCATTCGCCAGATCGGCACCGGAGCGCGCGAGACGGGGCGGGAGTTCCCCCGGCTGGAACTGCTCGCTCTCGCCGAGCTCGCGAACGGCGCGGTGGTCCGACATCAACTCGTCGAGATGGCGCCGGAGCACCGCGTTGCGCTCGGCAGCTTCGTGGATCTCCGCCATGCGCTTGGTCGGCAGGTCCCCGTCGACGTAGGCGCTGAGTTCCCAGTCCTCAACCAGTTTGGACATCGTGCCCTCCAACGAGCCGAAGAGTGGTCGATCCGACCCCGTCGCCGCGGGTCAGGCGCCGCAACGCCTCGCGTCCGCGGGCCAGGCGCGACCGGACGGTTCCGACCGGAAGCTGCAGCAGGTCGGCGACCTCGTCCGTGGTCATGCCCTCGGCCGAAACCAGGACGATCACCCGGCGCTGCTCTTCCGGAAGCCGGTCGAGCGCTTCGAGTACCCGGCGGAGCTCGAGGCTCACTTCCTGGGCCACCTGCGGCCGGAAGCCGTCGTCGTTGTCGCAGATGCTCGCGAACCGCCGGCGCCGTTCGGTGGTTCGCGTCTCGGAGATGAAAGTGTTGTGCAGGATGCTGAACAACCAGCCTCGCAGGTCTCCGCCGGGGCGGAACTGGTCGGCATGGGCGATCGCCTTGACCAGGGTGTCCTGGACCAGATCGTCCGCGTCGGCGGGGTTTCGGCACAGGAACCGAGCATAGTGCCGCAAACGCTGCAGGTGCGCCGTCACGTCCAGGCGGGTCATACCCAAGGGTCCTCGGAAAGGAGCTTCGGTACGTATACGCGCGGGCGCGGTCCTGTTATCCGCACGATCCGACAATGATGTCGGATTTTTCCCGGGACGTGCGGATTAGCGCAGGGCGGCGTTGATCCGGTCGAGGACGTCGGCCCCCGGGCACAGGACGTCCTCGTCCAGGGTGTTGAGCGGGGCGTTGACCGTGTGCAGGTTGCCGTGCAGGTCGTGCGGGTCGGAATCGAGGTACAGCAGGCCGGTCGCCACCTCGCCCTCGCGATCCTTCTCCTGGATGTAGGCGAGCGCACCCGCCTTGTCCGACGGATCGTAGTCCGGCGCGATCTTCGCGAGCCGCAGCGTGGTGCCGTTGGGCTGCTGGACCTCGACGGTGGTGCCGGGCTCGTACTCGGCGGTGATCGGGGCCTGGCCGGTGATGAAGTCCAGCCGGTTGACCGCCTCGTTGTGCTCGCGGACGTAGTCGTAGCTGCGAGTCGAGCCCTTGTGGTTGTTGAACGCCACGCAGGGCGAGATGACGTCGAGGATCGCGGCACCCGGATGGCTGATCGCCGCCTTGATCAGCGGCACCAGCTGATGCTTGTCGCCGGAGAACGAGCGCGCGACGAAGGTCGCCCCCATCAGGATCGCCATCGACGCCAGGTCGATGCCGGCGTCGTTGTTGACGGCGCCCTTCTTGGCGACCGAGCCCTTGTCGGCGGTCGCCGAGAACTGTCCCTTGGTCAGGCCGTACACGCCGTTGTTCATGACGACGTAGACCATGTTCACGCCGCGTCGCATGACGTGGGCGAACTGGCCGAGGCCGATCGAGGCGCTGTCGCCGTCGCCGGAGACCCCGAGATAGATCAGCTCGCGGTTCGCCAGATAGGCACCGGTCAGCACGCTCGGCATCCGGCCGTGCACGGTGTTGAAGCCGTGGCTGGCACCCAGGAAGTAGGTCGGCGCCTTCGACGAGCAGCCGATGCCGGACAGCTTGGCGACCCGGTGCGGCTCGATCGCCAGCTCGAAGCAGGCCTGGACGATCGAGGCGCTGATCGAATCGTGGCCGCAGCCGGCGCACAGGGTCGAGATCCGGCCCTCGTAGTCGCGCCGGGTGAAGCCGACGGTGTTCTTCGGCAGGCTGGGGTGGTGGAGCTTCGGCTTGGTGATGTAGGTCACGAGACGGCCCTCTCGAGCGGGACGACGTGGTACTGGGCGAGCCGACGACGGATCTCGCCGAGGATGAAATGCGCGGTGATCGGCGTGCCGTCGTAGTGCAGCACCGGTACCAGCCGCGCCGGGTCGATACCGAGTTCGGTCGACAGCATGTTGCGCATCTGGCCGTCGCGGTTCTGCTCGACGACGAACACCTTGTCGTGCGCCAGGATGAAGTCGCGCACCGAGTCGGGGAACGGGAAGGCCCGCAGCCGCATGGCGTCGAGGTGCAGGCCGTCGGCCTGCAGCCGGTCCAGTGCCTCGGTCATCGACGGGCTGGTCGACCCGAAATACAGCGCCCCGTAGCGCGTCGGCCCGTCGGCCTCGCGCACGATCGGTTGCGGCACCAGCCCCTTGGCGGTGTCGAACTTGCGGAGCAGCCGCTCCATGTTCTCGACGTAGTCGCTGCCTTCCTCGGAATACCGCGCGTAGGCGTTCTTGGTGGTGCCGCGGGTGAAGAAGGCGCCCTTGCTCCTGTGGGTGCCGGGCAGGGTGCGGTACGGAATGCCGTCGCCGTCGACGTCCAGGTAGCGCCCGAAGTCGCGCCCGGCCTCCAGCTCCTCGGCGGTCATCACCTTGCCGCGGTCCATCCGCTTGCTGTCGTCCCACACGAACGGCTCGCACAGCCGGTGGTTCATGCCGATGTCGAGGTCGGTCATGACGAACACCGGGGTCTGCAGCCGGTCCGCCAGGTCGAGGGCGGCGGCCGAGAAGTCGAAGCACTCGCGCGGGTCCTCGGGCAGCAGCATCACGTGCTTGGTGTCGCCGTTCGAGGCGTAGGCGCAGGACAGCAGGTCGGCCTGCTGGGTGCGGGTCGGCATGCCGGTCGACGGGCCGCCGCGCTGCACGTTGATGATGGTGGCCGGGATCTCGGCGAAGTAGGCGAGGCCGATGAACTCGGTCATCAGGCTGATGCCGGGGCCGGAGGTCGAGGTGAAGGCGCGCGCGCCGTTCCACCCCGCCCCGATCACCATGCCTATCGAGGCCAGCTCGTCCTCGGCCTGGATGACCGCGTAGCGGGCCTCCTTGGTCTCCGGATCGTGGCGGTAGCGCTTGCAGTACGAGGCGAAGGCCTCGGCCAGCGACGACGACGGGGTGATCGGGTACCAGGCGCAGACCGTGGCGCCGCCGTAGACGCAGCCGAGCGCGGCGGCGGCGTTGCCCTCGACGAAGATCCGGTCGCCGACCTTGTCGCGCGCCTCGACCTTCAGCCCGCAGATCCCCGGCTCCAGGTTCTGCAGCGCCCAGTCGCGGCCCAGGTTCAGCGCCTTAACGTTGGAGTCGATCAGCGCTTCCTTGCCCTTGAACTGCTCGCCGAACAGCGACTCGATGACCTTCGGGTCGATGTCCAGCAGCACCGACAGGGCGCCGACGTAGATGATGTTCTTGAACAGCTGGCGCTGGCGCGGATCGGAGTAGGTCGCGTTGGTGATCGCGGTCAGCGGCACGCCGATGGTGGTGACGTCGTCGCGGAACGAGCTCGGCGGCAGCGGCCGGGTCGAGTCGTAGAACAGGTAGCCGCCCGGCGCGACCTCGGCGACGTCCTTGTCCCAGGTCTCCGGGTTCATGGCGACGATCATGTCGATGCCGCCGCGGCGGCCGAGATAGCCGTCCTCGGATACCCGAACCTCGTACCAGGTGGGCAGGCCCTGGATGTTCGACGGGAAGATGTTGCGCGGGCTGACCGGCACGCCCATGCGCAGGATCGATCGGGCGAACAGCTCGTTGGCGGATGCCGAACCGGAGCCGTTGACGTTGGCGAACTTGACGACGAAGTCGTTGGTCGCTGTCAGTGCTTGCCGCATGCCCGTTCCGCGTGGCTCATTTCGATCAGGTACTTCCGCATGTCCCAAGCTCCTGTCGGACAGCGTTCGGCGCACAGCCCGCAGTGCAGGCAGACGTCCTCGTCCTTGGCCATGATCCGGCCGGTCTTCAGCCCGTCGCCGATGTAGACGGCCTGGCTGGCGTTGGTGGCCGGCGCGTTGAGTCGGCCGCGAACCTCGTCCTCCTCACCGTTCTCGGTGAAGGTGATGCAGTCCATCGGGCAGATGTCGACGCAGGCGTCGCACTCGATGCAGAGCTGCGCCGTGAACACCGTCTGGATGTCGCAGTTCAGGCAGCGCTGGGCCTCTTTCCAGGCGAGCTGCAGGTCGAAGCCGAGCTCGACCTCGGCCCGGATGTCGCGCAGCGACTCCTCCTTCGGCCGGTGCGGCACCTTGAACCGGGCGTCCAGGGCGACGTCGTTGTCGTAGCTCCACTCGTGGATGCCCATCTTCTGGCTGACGATGTCGACCGCCGGTGCCGGGCGGACCGCCGGGTCGCCGCCGTCCAGGAAGGTGTGGATCGACACCGCCGCCTCGTGGCCGTGCGCCACCGCCCAGATGATGTTCTTCGGGCCGAACGCCGCGTCGCCGCCGAAGAACACCTTCGGATGGGTCGAGCGCATGGTGGCCTCGTCGACCTTCGGCATGTTCCAGCGGTCGTCGAACTCGAGGCCGATGTCGCGCTCGATCCAGGGGAAGGCGTTCTCCTGGCCGACCGCCACCAGTACGTCGTCGCACTCGAAGTACTGGTCTTCCTCGCCGGTGGGCACCAGCTTGCGGCGACCGTTGGCATCGTACTCGGCCTGCACCTTCTCGAAGGTCATGCCGACCAGCTTGCCGCCCTCGTGCACGAACGACTTCGGGACCAGGAAGTTGAGGATCGGAATGTCCTCGGCGATCGCGTCCTCCTTCTCCCAGGGGGACGCCTTCATCTCCTCGAAGCCGGAGCGGACGATGACCTTGACGTCGTCGCCGCCGAGCCGGCGGGCGGTGCGGCAGCAGTCCATCGCGGTGTTGCCGCCGCCGAGCACGATCACGCGCTTGCCGATCTTCTCGATGTGGCCGAACGAGACGTTGGACAGCCAGTCGATGCCGATATGGATGTTGGCGGCGGCTTCCTGGCGGCCGGGAATGTCGAGGTCGCGGCCGCGCGGGGCGCCGGAGCCGACGAACACCGCGTCCCAGCCCTCGGCGATCAGGCTCTTCAGGCTGTCGACCCGACGCTGCTGGAAGGCGATGTTGCCGATGCCGGTGATGTAGCCGACCTCGTCGTCGATCACCTGCTCCGGCAGCCGGAACCGCGGGATCTGGGTCCGGATCATGCCGCCGAGCTTCGGGTCCTGGTCCAGGACCGTGACCTCGTAGCCGGTCGCCGCCAGGTCGCGCGCGACCGTCAGCGAGGCCGGTCCGCCACCGACGCACACCACGCGCCGTCCGTTGCTGGCGGGGGCGGTCGGCAGACGGCCGTTGAGGTCGTCCTTGTTGTCGGCGGCGACGCGCTTCAACCGGCAGATCGCAACCGGCTCCTTGCGGCTGCCGGTCACGTCCTCGTCCTCGACCCGGCCGCGGCGGCACGCCGGCTCGCACGGCCGGTCGCAGGTCCGCCCGAGGATCCCGGGGAAGACGTTGGACTTCCAGTTGACCATGTAGGCGTCGGTGTACCGCCCGTGTGCGATAAGCCGGATGTATTCCGGTACCGGGGTGTGGGCCGGGCAGGCCCACTGGCAGTCCACGACTTTGTGGAAATAATTCGAGTCAGCGATATCCGTGGCCTTCAAGGCCCAATCCTCCCCACCGTCGGTGGCGCAACGGCCCGTCTGGGGGCGAGCCTTCGCGAGAGGAGTAGGAACCCAGCCGACAAGCCTCGTCAAGACGTTGTCGGACAACTATCGCATTGTTAATGCTGACACGGTTTCATTCCACCTTGGAACGCGACCGCTCGACGCACCCTGCGCCGCGAGCCCTTGGCTCCAGGGCTCGGAGCGACCATGGTCTAACCATGCCGTCCGAACCGACCTATAGTCCGCGGACAGGCGCCCGAGACCGGGCCGAAACAGACCGTGACGACAGGAAACAGAGCGATGATTCGCAAGACGGACTTCTACATCGACGGCGCCTGGGTGGCGCCGCTCGCCGAGAACGATTTCGAGGTCATCAACCCGGCCGACGAGACCGCCTTCGCGACGATTTCCCTGGGCGCGGGCGGTGACGTGGACCGGGCGGTGGCGGCGGCCCGCGCCGCGTTCCCGGCCTGGAGCATCACGAGTCGCGAGGAGCGGCTGGCGAAGCTGGAGAAGCTGGCCGAGGTCTACAAGGCGCGCTCCGACGAGATGGCCAAGACCATCAGCCAGGAGATGGGCGCCCCGATCACGCTGGCGACCCGGGCCCAGGCGGCCGCCGGCTACGGCCACATCAAGGCGTTCATCCGGGTCCTCAAGGAGTTCGAGTTCGAGCACCCGCTGCGCGACGACGCCCGGAACGAGCACATCGTCTACGAGCCGATCGGGGTGTGCGGCCTGATCACGCCGTGGAACTGGCCGATGAACCAGGTGACGCTGAAGGTGGTCCCGGCGCTGGCCGCCGGCTGCACCGTCATCCTGAAGCCGTCGGAGATCGCGCCGCTGTCGTCGATGCTGTTCGCCGAGATCATGCACGAGGCCGGCTTCCCGAAGGGCGTCTTCAACCTGGTCAACGGCGACGGTCCGACCGTCGGCGAGGCGATGTCCCGGCATCCGGGGATCGACATGATGTCGTTCACCGGCTCGACCCGGGCCGGCACTGCGGTCACCAAGGCGGCGGCCGACACCGTCAAGCGGGTGTCCCTGGAGCTCGGCGGCAAGTCGCCGAACATCGTGTTCGCCGACGCCGACCTGCCGAAGCAGGTGGCGGCCGGTGCCGCGCACTGCTTCAACAACACCGGCCAGTCCTGCAACGCCCCGACCCGGATGCTGGCGGAGCGCTCGGTGTACGACGAGGTGGTGAAGATCGCCGCCGCGACCGCCGAGGCCACCAAGGTCGGCGACCCGGCGCAGGAGGGGCCGCACATCGGCCCGCTCGTCTCGGAGACCCAGTTCAACAAGGTCCAGGGCCTGATCGAGAAGGCGATCGCCGAGGGTGCGCGCCTGGTCGCCGGCGGTCCGGGCCGGCCGGAGGGCTTCAACCGCGGCTACTTCGTGCGGCCGACGGTGTTCGCCGACGTCACCAACGACATGACCATCGCCCGCGAGGAGGTGTTCGGTCCGGTGCTGTCGATCATTCCGTTCGAGGGCGAGGACGAGGCGATCCGGATCGCCAACGACACCAGCTACGGCCTGTCGTCCTACGTCCAGACCGGCGACCCCGAGCGGGCCAAGCGGGTGGCACGCCAGCTGCGGTCCGGCATGGTCCAGCTGAACGGCTCCGGCCGCGCGTCCGGCAGCCCGTTCGGCGGCTACAAGCAGTCCGGCAACGGCCGCGAGGGCGGCAAGTGGGGTCTGGAGGACTTCCTCGAGGTCAAGGCGGTCAGCGGCTGGCCGCTCAGCGAATAATCGACTTCTGCCGGGGCCGCCGATGTCCGGTGGCCCCGGTGTTGCCCCGCGTCCACCGAATCGTGGCTGCTCTGAGCCTCGGGCACGTCCGTCCCCCGAACGCGTCGATTTCGCGGCGTCAGCCGATGCGCCGCCAGATGACCTCCCATTGCGCCCAGCTTCCGTTCTTCGGTGGAACGCGTCGGGTGATGTCTTCGCGTGGCCCCAGCACCGGCTCGAAGTTATGCTCGGTGAGGGCGATCAACTCCTCCCGCGAGTAAAAATGCACGGGCAGGCCACATTTCGGGCCTTCATCGTAGCGGACCGTGAAGCCGCCGAAGCGGTTGCGTTCGAGCACCGTGTGCCGGTTGTTGATCTCGGTCGATGCCGCGTTCACGCGGAGACAGAAGAGTCCACCGGCCGGAAGTATCTCCACGGTGCGATCGAAGTATTGCGCCGCGTCTCGCTCGGTGCCGTGCTGAAACACCTGTATGGCCACAACATAGCCGAACGCCGTGTCGCCCGCTTCAGTCCGGAAATCTCCCACGGCCAACGGAAAGGGATGGTCCGGGCGCCGTTGCCGCAGTCGAGCGATCGCCTCCTCGGAGATGTCGAGCCCATGAAGCCTGGCTCCACCGTCGACCAGAGGAAGGAAGTTCCGTCCGTTGCCGCACCCGACATACAGCCCCGACCTCGCCCACACCTCCGGGTGTCGTCGGAGTGTCACGAGGATCTCGCTGACGAACGGAACCGGCGGGTCATCCGCGTAGCGACCGCGCCGGTATTCGGCGTTCCAACTTTCGGCGATTTGGGGCGGTTCCCTCACGCCCGGCCGCCGAACGCATCCAGACCGCGCGCGTAGCTCGGCTGGGTCTGGGCGGGGTTGCGGTTGACCAGCGGTCGGGCGAACAGCGGATGGGTCAGGCTTCGGACCTCGTGCTCGACGGTGAACAGGGTCTGGCCCGTCTGCAGGTCGACGATGTCCTCGAACCGCCACTCGTACTGGTTCGTCTCGATGGTGATCAGGCTGCGCTCGCCGAGCTTGCGGTACGGCGACGAGAAGTCGGAGATGTAGATCGCCACGTGGTGGCCGTCGTATTCCGGAGACGGCACCTCGGACTCCCGGAACCGCAGGGTCTGGTGGGCGCCGGCGTGCACGAAGGCGCACGGCACCCCGTCCGGCTCCTCGACCCGCGAGGGCGCGCCCAGGATCGCCTCGTAGAACGCGGCGATCCGGTCGGCGGTGCCGGTCGGCACGTCGAACTCGACATACGGCATGCCGAGGTCGACCGGGCCGAACGCCGGGTCGGGGGCGTGGCAGCGAAACCGGTTGCCCCAGGGGCAGGTGGCCTCCAGGCCGTCGTCGGTGCGCCGGAACGCGAAGCCGGTGTCCTTCAACTCGCCGCGCACGCCGGCCAGCGAGGCCTCGGCGCGGTCGAGGTCCGGCAGCACCAGGCCGACGGTACCGCGCACCCGCTGCGTCGGCTGGCGCGACGGCAGGTGCATCTGGCTGCGGCCGATGTTCACCCACATGTTGTTGGTGCCGACCATCAGGTAGGGGTCGCGGGTCAGGCCGAGGCCGACGACGTAGAACAGCGTCGCCAAGCGCTGGTCCGGGATCAGGACGTTGACGTGCTCGAGATGCACGATGTTGCCGACATCCTCGTGGGCGCGGTCGTACGGGGCGTCCATGGCGGTTCCTCCCGGGCTTTCCCGACAGTGTAGTCCGCCGCCGGGGCCGGCGCACGGTCCTGCGCGCGCAGGCTATCTGGCGCGGGCGGAAACGATCGCCAGCACGAAGCAGACGGCGCCGAAGCCGACCAGCGACAGCACCGTCAGCCGCACCAGGTCGTAGCCGCCGACCGTCCAGATCGCCGCCGCCAGGGTCGGGGCGGCGGCGGTCGCGCCCATGAACGGCAGGGCGAGCGCCCCGGAGATCGCGCCGAACCCGGTCCGGCCCAGCAGGTTGGCGGTCACCACCGGCCGGGTGATGCTGGTGACGCCGTAGCCGGAGCCCTGCAGCAGCACGAACGCGAACAGCAGCAGCGGGATCGCGCCGGCGCCGATCAGGGCGGTCGAGGCGGCCAGCATGAACGCGAAGGACAGGCCGCAGATCGCGTTCATCGAGACCCGCTTCTCGACCGCCATCATCGCCAGCCGGCCGGCCACCTGCATCGGCCCGATGCCCGACGCGACCGCCACCGCGACCGTGGTCGACACACCGCGCTCGTCCAGCATCGGCAGCAGGTGGGTGATCAGGATGCCGTGGGTCAGCGCGATCATCGAGAACGCCGCGGCCAGCAGCCAGAAAGTCGGCCGCCGCAGCGCCGCCCGCAGGCCGGCGCCGTCCTTGCCGCCGCCTGCCGGAGCCGCGGCCGGCTCGGATTCCGGCACCGGCCGGGTGCCGTAGACGAACAGCGGGACGCAGATCAGCAGGATGGCGGTCGCGAACCCGCCGGTCGCCGCCCGCCAACCGTACAACTCGGCCAGCAGGTTGGCGCCCGGGAACGAGACCGTGCCGGCCAACCCGGCGATCAGGGTGATGCGGGTGATCGCCTTGCGGGCCTCGCTGCCGCGGGTGCGGGTCAGGAAGGCGAAGCACGGCTCGTACAGGCAGGTCGCCATGGAGGCGCCGAGCGCGATCCACAGCGCGTAGAACTGCCACACCTCGCGGACGAAGCTGACGGAGCCGATCAGCAGGCCGGCGCAGATCGAACCGCCGATCAGCAGCCGCCGGCCGTGCCCGGCGTCGATCAGCCGGCCGGTGACCGGGGCGCACAGGGCCGAGGTGACCAGGGCGGCGGTGAAGGCGCCCGACAGGGTCGTCTTCTCCCATCCCAGGTCGCCCTCCCAGTGCGCCAGCAGGGCCGGGAAGATGTAGAACACGCCGGCCCAGACGATAGTCTCGGCGAACGCCAGGGCGAGGACGGTACGACCCGGTGATGCAAACCCGGGCGAAGCGGGCGGGGCAGGGTGCTGAGCGGCGGTCAAGGAGGCGGACTCCGGAAGGCGGACGCGGCATCCTTCCACGACGACCACGCAGGCGTCCATTCGAGGATGATCGAGGCGTTAGATCATATTCCGAAATTCTTGGGAATACCGTTGATCGGATCGCCGCGGTCGCCTATATTGCCGGCATGGACATCAAGACCACAGCGACGCGCCTGGAGGCCCTGGGCAACGAGACCCGCCTGGAGGTGTTCCGGATCCTGGTCCGGGCCGGCCGCGGCGGGCTGCCGGTCGGGGAACTGCAGCGCCGCACCGAGACCGCGCGTTCGACCCTGTCGCATCACCTGCACAAGCTGATCGCCGTCGGCCTGGTCTACCAGGAGCGCGACGGCACGACGCTGCATTGCCACGCCAACTATGCGGCGATGGACGAGACCCTCGGGTTCCTGACCCGCGAATGCTGCGCCGACGCCGGCGCGGAGCGCTGCGACGCCAAGGGGGCGGCGGCGTGATCGTCAATTGGTCCTCATCCCGGACGCGCTTGCGCGAGCCGGGACCCATGGGGGCGGTTCCGTGAGCAGGTCCCGGCTCTCCGCGACGTCGTCGCTGCGGCCGGGATGAGGTTTTGAGGGGGGACGTTTCCCCTTTTTTTGACCGGGTATGTCGAATATCCTGGGAATAGCGGAGAAGCGAACATGACCGAAATTGCCCTGGCCACCAGACGGCTCGCCGGCCGGATCGATCCGGCGGTGCTGGTCGTCGTCCTGGCCCTCGCCGTGCTGGCCGTGCTGGCGCCGGCCCAGGCGGTCGAGAGCCTGCGGTTCACCGGCGATGCCCTGGTCGGCGTGCTGCCGTTCCTGGCGCTGTCGATCGGCGTCGCGGCCTATGCCAAGGCCAGCGGCGCCGACGCCCTGATCGCGCGGGCGTTCACCGGCAACCTGCCGACGATGATCGTGGCGGCGGCCCTGATGGGTGCGCTGTCGCCGTTCTGCTCGTGCGGGGTGATCCCGCTGATCGCCGCCCTGCTGGCGATGGGCGTGCCGCTGGCGCCGGTGATGGCGTTCTGGCTGGCCTCGCCGCTGATGGACCCGTCGATGTTCCTGCTGACCGCCGGCACCCTCGGCACCGGTTTCGCGGTCTACAAGACCGTCGCGGCGGTGGCGATCGGCCTGCTCGGCGGCTTCGGCACGGCGGCGATCGGCCGGGCCGGCCTGTTCGCCGAGCCGCTGCGCGAGGGTGTGGGCAACGGCGGCTGCGGCGGCTCGACCATCCGCAACCCCAAGGATGTGGTCTGGCGGTTCTGGGGCGAGCAGCCGCGGCGCGAGCGGTTCGCGAAGAACGCCCTCGACAACACCCTGTTCCTCGGCAAGTGGCTGGCCATCGCGTTCTTCCTGGAGAGCCTGATGCTGGCCTACGTCCCGGCCGACCTGATCAGCAGCTCGATCGGCGGCGACGGTTGGCTGACCGTGCTCGGCGCCACCGCCGTCGGGGTGCCGGCCTACCTGAACGGCTACGCCGCGCTGCCGCTGATCGGCGGGTTGATCGACCAGGGCATGGCGCCCGGCGCCGGCATGGCCTTCATGCTGGCAGGCGGCGTGTCCTCGATCCCGGCGGCGGTCGCGGTCTGGGCGCTGGCCCGGCCGCCGGTGTTCGCCGCCTATCTCGGCTTCGCCTTCGCCGGCGCGTTCGCCATGGGCGGGCTGTACGGCCTGGTGGTGTGAGCGCCCGCCGTCGCGAACGATCGACGGGCCGCCTATCCGGCGGCCCGTTTCGTATCCGCCTCGCGGCGGCCGGTTGCGCAGTAACCTTCGATCCACCGAGTCCGGTGCCCGCGCGCTGACCAAAGGACCGGGAAGAAGCTCTCGTCGAGACGGTCGTCACCGGTCAGCTGGTAGCGCCGGTAGATGTAGCCGCCGGGCCGGTCGCTGAAGCGCGCGCCCTCCGGCACCATGTGGATGCCTATCGCCCGGCGCATGCGGTGGCCGGTGACGTTGGCGGCGGAACCGTGCCATATCTCGCCGGCATGGAACACGCAGGACCCGGCCGGTACCTCGATGAACGACGGCTCGGGCGGTTCGATCCCGGCGGCCGCGGCCGCAGCCTTCATCTGGGCTCGGTAGTCGTCCTGGGCGTGGAAGGCGTCCGGCAGCGGTGTCAGCGGCCAGCGATGCGAGCCGGGAACGTATTCCAGCGTTCCGGCATCCCTGTGGGTGTCGTCGAGCGTCACCCAGCAGGTGACGGTCTGCGGGGGATCCAGGAAGTCCATGAAGGACGAATCCTGGTGGTGCGCGATCGGCCTGGTCTGCGGTGTCTTCCACCAGATCGTGTCCTGGCCTAGCCGAACCCCCGGCCAGCCAGTCAGCTTTCCGGCGGCTTCGCCGACCGCTCCGGACAGGGCGAGGGCGGCGACCGTCAGGTCGGCCTTCCAGGCATTTGCCATGTGTCGGGTGACGTCCGGGAGGCTCATGCCCTCGCGCCAGTACCATTCGTCCGGGTAGACGCCGGTATCGAACCGACCGGCAAACAGCCTCGGGAAGGCGTCGCGCAGAGCTTCGACCCGGTCCGGAGCGAGGACGTTCTCCACGACCAGGAAACCGTCGCGTCGGAATCGCGCCACATCGGGTGGACCGATCGGCGGGAGTTGGATCGGGTTGGAAGCGCTCATGTCGATCATTTGCCTGTCAATCTGCGATAATGTCAGGATAATGGTCGGGTAGTATGAATACCTATCGAATAGAGTTCGGATAATGTCTCAAAACTCCGCCCTCGACCGAACCGATATCGCGATCTTGCGGCTTCTGCAGAACGATGCACGACTGACCAACAAGGAGATTGCCGCCAAGGTCGGTCTCGCTCCGTCGAGCGCACATGAGCGGTTGAAGCGGATGCGGGCCGATGGCGTGCTGCGCGGCGCTCACGCCGAGGTCGATCCGGCCGCGCTGGGCATCGGCCTGGAGGCGCTGCTGATGATCGGGCTGGCCAAGCACAAGCGTGAGACCGTCGACCGGTTCATCCGCGAAGTGGCCGAGATCTCCGAGGTCCGTTCGGTGTTCCTGGTCACCGGCCGGCACGACCTGATCGTGCACGTCGCGGTTCGTGGCATGGCCCACCTCAAGGACCTCGCGCTCGATCGGTTCACCAGTCGACCCGAAGTGAATCGAGTGGAGACGTCGATCCTGTTCGAGGCGGCCTACCGCCACGAACTGCCGGTGTTCCGTGCGGGCTAGGCAGCGTTTCCGTTGTCCGCCGGCAGCGCCCGCTGCACCACGTTCAGGAACCAGCGGATCCCCACCGGCACGACCGCGTCGTTGAACACGTAGCGGTCGCCGTGCAGGCCCTCGCCGGGGCCGACCTCGCCGGCGCCGATCCAGGCATAGGCGCCGCGGCCGACGGCGTTCAGCATGAACGCGAAGTCCTCGCAGCCCATGCTCGGCGGAAACTCGGTCAGTACCCGTTCGCGTCCCACCGCGTCGATGCCGGCCGCGACCGCGATGTCGGCCCCGTCCGCCGGGTTCACCACCGGTGGATAGCCGCGCTTGTAGGTGAGTTCCGTCGACAGCCCGTGCACCGCCGCCACTCCCTCGGCGACCCGGCGGATCTCGGCCTCGCAGTGGTCCGACAGGCCGGCTTCGTAGAACCGGCAGGTGCCCTCGACGGCCACCTCGGTCGGCACGAAATTGTTGAACCGGCCGCCGTGGATCTGGGTGACCGACAGCACCGCCGGCTGCAGCGGGTCGATGCTGCGGCTGACCACGCGCTGCGCCGCCGAGACGAAGTCGGCGGCCGCCAGGATCGGGTCGTCGCCGAGATGCGGCATGGCGGCGTGGCAGCCCTTGCCGCTGAACCGCAGCTCGAAGTCGTCGACCGCCGCCATCTGCGGGCCGGTGCGCACTGCGATGTGGCCCTCGGGCACGCCCGGCCAGTTGTGCAGGGCGAACACGGCGTCGACCGGAAACCGCTCGAACACGCCGTCGCCGACCATCCGGCGGCCGCCGCCGACCACTTCCTCGGCCGGCTGGAACATGAAAACCACAGTGCCGTCGAAGCCGCCGCCCTCGGCCAGCAGCTTCGCCGCCCCCAGCAGGATCGCGCTGTGCCCGTCATGGCCGCAGGCGTGCATGGCGCCCGGGTTGCGCGAGGCGTAGGGGACGCCGCTGGCCTCCTGGATCGGCAGCGCATCCAGCTCGGCGCGCAGGGCGACGCTGCGGCCGCTGGTTCCGCGCCGCAGGATCCCGACCACGGCGGTGGCGCTGACGTCGGTGTGGACCTCCAGGCCGAAGCTGCGCAATTGCTCGGCGACGAACGCCGCGGTGCGGTGCTCCTGGAACCCGAGCTCCGGGTCGGCGTGGATCCGGTGGCGCCAGCCGATCACCTCGTCGGCGATCCCGGCCACCCGGTCGTTCGCGGTCATGTCGTGCTCCGATCGCTCGTTCGCCGGCGATACCTTGGCGCGGGCCGGCGGGGCAGTCTTGAACCGGATTGACCACCGGGCTGAAAATCGGTCGATGCGATCCGATCCGACATCGCGGGAGACTGCCCGGCTGACCGTGCACCCGGCCCTGGACGGTCTGGAGATGCTGGCCGCGACCTATCTCGACCATGCCTACGCCCTGCACACCCACCCGACCTACGTGTTCGGCGTGGTCACGGAAGGCGTCGAGCGGTTTCGGGTCGGCCGGACCGACAACCTCGCCACGCCGGGCTCGATCCTGGCGGTGAACCCGGAGGAGCCGCACGACGGCGAGAAGGGCTGCGACGACGGCTGGTCGTACCGGACCTGCTATCCGTCGGTGGCGCTGATGCGCGAGGTCGCCGACGAGCTCGGCCTGCGCGACGTGCCGCTGTTCCGGTCCGCGGTGCTGCCGGCTCCCGACCTGGCGGCGGCGTTCGCGGTGGCGCATGCGATGGCGGCCCACGGGGGCGACGGACTCGACGACACCGAGAGCCCGATGCTGATGGTGCTCGCCGCGATCGTCCGACGCTTCGGCGACCGGTCGAGGGGACGGCCGGCGGACCGTCCGGTGGATCATTCCGGCGCCAGGCGCCGGCTGGCACTGTATGACGCCCTGATCGCCGAGGATCTCGCCGCGTCGTTTCCGCTGGCGCGGTTGGCCGATGCCGGCGAGGTGACCCGGTTCCAGGTGATCCGCGACTTCAAGCACATGGCCGGCATGACGCCGGGCCAGTATGTCCGCGACCGGCGGGTTCGGCGGGCCTGCGACCTGATCGGCACCGGGTTGCCGCTGGTGGCGGTCGCTAGCGAGGCCGGGTTCGCCGACCAGAGCCACCTGACCAGGGCGTTCAAGACGGTCAAGGGCGTCACCCCGGCTGCCTACCGCCTGGCGATCGCCGGATGAGGCGGCAGGTCACTTCAGCCGGTAGTCCTCGAGCTTCGAATTGAAGGCGATCGAGATTCGCTCGCCGCTGCCTCGGAACGGCAACACGTAGTGCTGCAGCCAGCTGGGGAACAGGATGAACTCGCCGGGCGATGGGATCACGATAGACGGTGGCCCGGCTCGGTAGCCGGGAATCGCCATGTCGCTGGACGGGCGGGGGTCGAGGAACTCGATCGCCCCGCTGAGTGCATACGCCGGGTCGAGTTTGCCGGTGTCGGGCTTTCCGGTGTCGGGCTCTCCGGCGTCGGGTTTTCCGGTATCGACGTAGTAGACGCCGGACCAGTGGCTTCCGGCATGGTCGTGGACACGGTTGAAGTCGCCGTCCCGGTTGACGTTGGCCCAGCCGCTGAGGCCGAGGGAGCCTTCTACACGGGACATATCGCCATCGACGGGCGACGCCATGACGGTTCTGATCAGCGAAATCAGATGGCCGCGTAGCGCGACGACGCAGGGTTCGTCACCATCCAGGAAATCGGTGCGTGAATGCCAGCCCCCGACGTTGCTGACGAGGGACTCGTCGCCGATTGCTTCGCGCGCCAGGATCAAGGCCCGCAGTTCGTGGTTCAGCGCGTCCGGTTCCGGGAGGCGCCAGCGCAGCATCGGCACTGCAAACACCCATTCGAGCGCCGGCTCGCGGACCTCCTGACTCGATTCCTTCGACGAAGCCATTCGGTCTGTTCGCCCCCCACGGCGTTGTGAAACAACACGACGATCAGGCTCGCCGGCCCCGACCGGACCTGTGCGCAGATTGTAGGGGCCACCTTTCAGGTCGGTCGATGCCGGAATTCCGACATGGTGTGACCGTCCGCCACCCGGGTGGTTCGTCGGGTTGACCGCCGAGGCGCCCGGGTCGATCGTTGAATCGAGGCGCTTCCTGACGCACCCCGTTCGGCCCGGAGTTTCCAGATGAGCATCGCCGTCGCAGCCCCCGGTACAGTCCGGAACAATCCCTCGACCACCGAGGTCCTCGCCGCCTTCGCAGTCGAGGCGCCGGTCGACGACCGCACGGTTGCTGCCGCGGTCCCGATCGTGCTCGACACCCTGGCGGTCACCATGGCCGGCGGCGCCGAGCCGGCGGTACAGGCGCTGGCCGGCACGCTGGAGCCGCATGCCGGGGCCGGGGGCGTGCCGTCATTCTGGTCGCGGCATGCCTATCGGCAGGACGATGCGGCGCTGCTGATCGGCATGGCCAGCCACGTGCTCGACTACGACGACGTCAGCGTCATCGCCATGTGCCACCCCAGCGTCCCGGTGCTGTCGGCGCTGCTGGCGACCGCCGACCGCGGCAACACCTCGGGGCGCGAGCTGCTGGAGGCGTTCGCGGTCGGCACCGAGGTGCTGATCCGGCTCGGCCAGGCCATGGGCTTCCGGCACTACGGGCTGGGCTTCCATGCCACCGCCACGCTCGGCACGGTCGGGGCGGCGGCAGCCTGCGCCCGGCTGCTGAAGCTCGACCGCCGGCAGACCGGCAACGCGCTGTCGATCGCCGCCAGCATGGCGTCCGGGCTGCGGGCCAATTTCGGCTCGATGGTGAAGTCGCTGCATGTCGGGATCGCCGCCTCCGACGGCCGGAAGGCGGCGCGGCTGGCGGCCGGCGGCATCCAGGGAGCCGCCGACGCGTTCGACGGCGAGGGCTTCCTGAACGCCTTCAGCGGCGGGACGGTCACGTCCTGGCCCGAGGAGGTCGGGCTCGGCACGCCGTTCGCGATCCTGCAGCCGGGCTTCGAGCAGAAGCGCTACCCGTGCTGCTACATGCTGCACAAGATCATCGAGGCGACCCTGGCGCTGAAGCGCGAGACCGGGCTCGGGCTCGACGACGTGGAAGCCGCGACGGTGGACATGCCGAACGGCGCCACCAAGCCGCTGATCCACCCGTATCCGCGGTCCGGCATGAATGCGCTGTTCAGCGCGCCGCACGCCGTGGTCGCCGGGCTGTCGGACGGCCGCATCGACCTGCGCAGCTTCACCGACGACGCGGTCGCGCGGCCCGGGATCCAGGGGCGGCTGCACGACGTCGCGGTGGTCGAGGACACCGCCGCGCCGAAGCAGGGGGCCGAGGTCGGGGCGGCGCCGGTGACGGTCACCCTGCGGCCGAAATCGGGGGCGGCGGTGTCGCGCACCGTGACCGCGCTGCCGGGCTCGCCGCAGGACCCGATCACGCCGGAACAGGCGCTGGCGAAATGGACCGACTGCCTGTCGCGTGCCAACCCGGACGCCGACCCGCAGGCGGTTAGCCGGCTGTTCGACGAGGGCAGGGGCCTGGCCGCGGCGCCGGACATCGCCGGCTGGCTGGGCCGGCTGGCGGAGGTCGCCCGGCGCGACTGACACCGGTCCAAAAAAGATATATCGAAGGGCTTGAACGCGACACGGTCTCGATATATCTAAGTTATCGATATATCGAAACTGTATCGAGAAACGAAATGCGACACTCTCACTCACATCGCGACCACGGTCGGCGGTTCGCCCGCCGGCCATCCTGGGAGGACGGCTTCGGCCACGAGCATCGCGGGCGGCGCGGCCGCGGCGGTCATGAAGGGCACGGCGAGCACGGCGGCCGCCGGGGACGGTCCGGCCGGATGTTCGACCACGGCGAGCTGCGCCTAGTGGTGCTCCACCTGATCGGCGAGCAGGGCCGCCACGGCTACGAGATCATCAAGGAGATCGAGGACCGCACCGGCGGGAGCTATGCCCCGAGCCCGGGCGTCGTCTACCCGACCCTGACCATGCTCGAGGAGCTCGGCCACGCTACCGTCGCCGAGAGCGGCGGCAAGAAGCAGTACGCCATCACCGACGAGGGCCGGGCCTGGCTGGAAGTCAACGGGACCGCGGTGAACGCCGCGCTGGAGCGCATGAACAGCGCCGGCGCCGCCAACCGCGGCGCCCCCGCGCCGGAGGTCGTGCGGGCGATCGAGAACCTGAAGCTGGCGCTCCGCCTGCGCCACGAGCGCGGTCCGCTGACCGACGAGCAGGCCCGCACCATCGCCGAGGCGCTGGACGCCGCGGCCCTGGCGGTGGAGCGGAGCTGACGCTCCCGACGTCTCAGCCGGCCCGCTGCCCGCGCACCAGCTGGCCCGGCAGCGCGCCGGTCGCCTCGCCGTTCCGATAGGTCACGGTGCCCGACACCACGGTCGCGTCGTAGCCCTCGGCCTTCTGCAGCAGGCGGCGGCCGCCGGCCGGCAGGTCGAAGGTCACGTAGGGCCGGCCGAAGCTGACCTTGTCGTAGTCGATGACGTTCAAATCGGCCTTCTTGCCGACCGCGATCGTCCCGCGGTCGCCGAGGCCGGCGGCGCTCGCGGTATCCGAGGTCAGGCGGCGGACGATCTCCGGAAGCTCCCAGCGGTGCCGCTCGCGGCCCCAATAGGTCAGCATCCAGGTCGGGAAGCCGGCATCCAGGATGAAGCCGACATGCGCCCCGCCGTCGCCGAGGCCCATGATGGCGTTCTTGTCCGCCAGCATCGCCTCGGGCGTCGACATGTCGTAGCTGACGTAGTTGACCAGCGGCGTGTAGATGAAGTTGCGCCCCTCGTCCTCGAGCAGGATGTCGTAGGCCACCTCGGGTGCCGTCCGACCCTCGCGGGCGGCGATCGACTCGATCGAGTCCTCGCGTTTCGGCGAGTAGCATGGCGGGTTACCGAACCGGAACATGTGCTTGTAGCCGATCCGGTGGATCAGCGGAAACGTGCTGCCCGCCACCGGGTCCTCCGACAGCAGCTGCCGACGGAACTCGGGGTCGCGCATGATCGCGACGCGCTCGGCCAGCGGCTTGTCGGCGATCCGCTTGTAGGACGGGGTGCCGGAGAACGGGTTCTGGCTGCCCTCCAGGCCGAGCAGGATGCCGATCGGCCGCGGCGCCACCACCGGCCGGATCGACAGTCCGTCGCGGGCCGCACTGCCGGACAGTGCCAGCAGTTCCTTCCAGAACTCGCTGCGGTCGTGGCGCTGGGTCAGCGAGAACACGGCGGTCCGTCCGCTGGCCTCGACGACGCGCCGCACCATGGCGAACTCGGTGGCGGGATCGGGCGTGTTCCAGTCCGACACGATCTCCAGGAACCCGGAGCCGCCGTCCTTCATGCCCATGGCGATGCCCGCCAGCTCGTCCTCGTGGGCCTTCAGGGTCGGGGTGTAGTCGCCCTTCAGGCTCTTGTGGCTGATGGTCCGCGAGGTCGAGAATCCGAAGGCGCCGGTGCGCACCGCGTCGGCGGTGATCGCCCGCATCTTCGCGATGTCGTCGGCGGTCGCCGCCTCGTGGCGGATCGCCCGCTCGCCCATCACGTAGACCCGGACCGCGGCGTGCGGCAGCAGGGCGCCGATGTCGATGTCGCGCGGGTTGCGCTCGAGTGCGTCGAGGTACTCCCCGAAGCTCTCCCACTGCCACTTCAGGCCTTCGTGCATGACCGGGGCGGGGATGTCCTCGACGCCCTCCATCAGCTCGACCAGCTTCTCCCGGTCGGCCGGCTTGCAGGGCGCGAAGCCGACGCCGCAGTTGCCCATGATGGCGGTGGTGACGCCGTGCCAGGCCGACGGGGCGAGGTGCGAGTCCCAGACCGCCTGGCCGTCGTAGTGGGTGTGGATGTCGACGAAGCCGGGCGTGACCAGCTTGCCGCGGGCGTCGATCTCCTCGGCGCCGCTGGCCGCGACCTTGCCGATCTCGACGATCTTGCCGCCGGCGACGGCCACGTCGGCTTCGTAGGCGGCGGCGCCGGTGCCGTCGACGATGGTGCCGTTGCGGATGACGAGGCTGTGTTCGGCAGCCATGGTGCGACCCTCCCGAGATCGTTGCTTAGGCAAACATTAGACCCGGCATTGGACGTGGTCAAAGGTGCCCGTCGCTCCGTGGGTTCCGGCTCCGGCCCACCTCCGGCGGTCCGCTCCGGAATGACGACGGAAGGGGATGGCGCCACCCGGCTCTCTCTCAATCGTCATTCCGGCCGGTCGCGCCGACCTCGGCGGGACCGAGCCGGAACCCACGCTCCGATGGCCACCACCCCGATTGCATTCGCCGGCCTGGCCGGGTAGCGAGGGAGCCTCAGCGAGCGCTACGGGAGCCGATGCCATGGATACGGGACTGGTCGGGTCGAGGGTCGAGCGGGTCGAGGATCGCCGGTTCCTGACCGGGCGGGGCAGGTATGGCGACGATCTGCGGCTGCCGGGACAGGCGTTCGCCGTGGTGCTGCGCTCGCCGTACCCGCACGCGCGAATCCTCGGAATCGACGCCGGGGAGGCGCGGCAGGCGCCGGGCGTGCTGCTGGTGCTGACGGCGACCGAGCTGGCGGAGGACGGCGTCGGCCCGATCCCGTCGCTGTCGAACCTGGCGCCCTACGACCTCGGCAAGCTGGACGGCGGGCCGGCGGCCGATGGCTCGCAGCCGGTGCTGGCGACCGATCGGGTCCGCTATCTCGGCGAGCCGGTCGCCTTCGTGGTCGCCGAGACCGTCGATCAGGCCAAGGACGCCGCCGCCCTGATCGAGGTCGACTACGAGCCGCTGACCCCGGTCATGACCTACGAGGACGCGGTCCGGCCGGGCGCCCAGACCCTGTGGGACGACATGGCCTCCAACCGGTCGTTCGAATGGGAGGGCGGCGACGCCGCCGCGGTCGAGCGGGCGTTCGCCGAGGCCGCCCACGTCACCCGGTTGGACGTCGTGAACAACCGCGTCGTCGGGGCGTTCATGGAGCCGCGCGGGGCGCTCGCCGAGATCGAGGACGGCACCGACCGGCTTGTACTGCACGTCGGCTGCCAGAGCGCCCACGGCATGCGGGCCGGGCTGTGCGGCATTCTCGGCCTGCGGAGCGACCGCCTGCGCGTGGTGGTGCCCGACATGGGCGGCGGCTTCGGCCCGCGGGCGCCGGTCTATCCGGAGTTCGCGCTGCTGCTGGTGGCCGTGCGCCGGCTGGGCCGGCCGGTCGGCTGGACCGCCGAGCGCAGCGAGAGCTTCCTGACCGACGCCCAGGCCCGCGACCACCTGCTGCGCGGCGAGCTGGCGCTCGATGCCGAGGGTCGGTTCACCGGCCTGCGGCTGGTCGCCGAGTGGCGGCACGGCGCCTATCTGACCGGCCGCAACATCTACGTGATGATCCGGTTCCTGCCGCCGTCGCTCGGCGGCGCCTACCGGGTGCCGTGCGCCCACACCCGGATCCTCGGGGCGTTCTCCAACACCACGCCGCTGGCGTCGTTCCGCGGGGTCGGGCGGGTCGAGACCAACTACCTGATGGAGAGCCTTGTCGACGCCGCGGCGCGCGAGCTCGGCGTCGACCCGATCGAGCTGCGCCGGCGCAACCTGGTGCGGGCCGAGGACCTGCCCTGGACCTGCGCCGGCGGCAACCGGATCACCTCCGGCAACTTCGAGAGCCACCTGGACCGTGCCCTGGCGCTGCTCGACCGGCCGGGGTTCGCGGCCCGACGGCAGGAGGCCGAGGCAAGCGGCCTGCTGCGCGGCTTCGGGGTCGGGGTCTATGTCGAGAACGACGGCGGCGTGCCGAACGAGTTCGCCGGGGTCAGCGTCGAGGGCGCAGGCAGGGACGAGGACGGCACCGTGACCGTGCGGGTCGGCACCCAGGATTTCGGCATGGGGCACTCGACCATGTACGCCCAGGTGGCGGCCGACGAGCTCGGCGTGCCGTTCGACCGGGTCCGGGTGGTGTTCGGCGACACCGACCAGGTCGCGCGCGGTGCCGGCTCGCACGGCTCGCGCTCGGCCCGGATCGGCGGTGGTGCTGTGGTCACCGGCGCCCGCGATGTGGTGAAGCGCGCCCGCCAGCTCGCCTCCGAGCTGATGGAGGCGGCCGAGGCCGACATCGAGTTCCGGGCCGGCCGGTTCCGGATCGGCGGCACCGACCGCTCGGTCTCGCTGTTCGAGGTGGCGCGGTTCGCCGAGGAACGCGGCGAGGCGCTGGCGGCCGACGCCGACTTCGTGACCAAGGACGAGGCCCACCCGAGCGGCTGCCACGTCTGCGAGGTGACGGTCGATCCGGACACCGGGCGGGTGACCATCGAGGGCTACGGGGTGGTGGCCGACGTCGGGCGGATCGTGAACCCGTTGATCGTCGAAGGGCAGATGCACGGCGGCGCCGTCCAGGGCATCGGCCAGGCCCTGCTGGAGCGCATCGTCTACGACCCGGAGAGCGGCCAGACCCTGACCGGCAGCTTCATGGACTACACGCTGCCGCGGGCCGACGACCTGCCGTCCATCGCCCTGGCGTTCGACGAGGTGGCCGAGCCCGACAACCCGCTCGGGGTGAAGGGGGCGGGCGAGTCCGCGACCTCCGGCGCGCCGGCGGCGGTGATGAACGCGATCCGCGATGCCCTGGCGAGCGCCGGCAGCACCGCGCACATCGACATGCCGGCGACGGCGGAGCAGGTGTGGCGGGCGTTGCGGGGCGTGACGAAGGGATAGGCGGCGGGCGGGTCCCGGATCGCACTTCGTGCGTCCGGGATGAAGGCGAAAAGGTGAACCTTGTTGCCCCTCATCCCGGCCGGAGCGGCATCGCCGCGAAGAGCCGGGACCCACAGCGCGACGGGGGCGTCACCCCTTCTGGGTGAACGACACGCCCGACCAGTCCTCCCAGAGCTGGGCCAGGGCGGCGTAGTCCATGTCGCCCATGCCCTTGGCCTCGGCGATCTCGTAGGGGGTGTGCGAGGCCAGGGTGGCGAACAGCGGCACCCCGAGCTGCTGCGAGGTCTCGAGCGCCAGCACCGAGTCCTTGCGGGCGTTGCTGACCGACATGCCGGCCTTGTAGTCGCCCTGCTGCATGCGTTCCTGCACCCGGTGCACCAGCGGGCGCAGCAGGCCCTCCTCGCGGTTCAGCACGTCGACCATGGTCTGCACCGGCACGCCGAGCTTGGTGGACATGGCGAACGCCTCGATCAGCACCACCATGACGGCGTGCATGACGCCGTTGTTGACCACCTTCACCCCCATGCCGGCACCGACCGGGCCGAGGTCGAAGATCCGGTCGGCCAGCAGGTCGAGCACCGGCCGCGCCTTCGCCACGTCCTCCGGCGAGCCGCCGAGGAAAAACGTGATCTTGGCGGCCGCCATGCTGGCGACGCCGCCGGCGATCGCCGCGTCGACGAAGCCGACCCCGTGCGCCGCGCAGCGGGCATGGCCCTCGATCGCGGTCTTCGGCGTGACCGTGCTGGTCTCGATTACGATCTCGGGGCGGTGGCCGGCGGCCAGGATCTCGTCGATCACGGCCAGCGAGGCCTCGGGCTTCGGCAGCGACAGGATGATCCGCCCGGCCTTGGCGGCGACCTCGGCGGCCGAGCCGACGCAGGTCATCTCCAGGCCGGCGACGGCGTCGCGACGGGCGGCGCTCAGGTCGAAGCCGACCAGCGGAACCCGCCCTGAAAGCGCCTTGCAGATCGACGACCCTGCGTTTCCGAGGCCGATCACGCCCACGGTGTCCGACATTCATTCCTCCTTTGGTCTGAGTTGTTTGGCCGGCGCGGCGCCCGATGGTCGACGGGCGATCCGGGCGGAACCGGAAGGCGCACCGGGGTGTTGTTCGGACAGGACCGACAGACGGCGAAAGGAAACCAAGATGCTCGGCTGGGCCCTGCTGTTCTTCGTTCTCGCGATGGTGGCCGGTGTGCTGGGATTCGGCGGTGTCGCCGCGGCGTCGGCCAATGTCGCGCAGATCCTGTTCCTGGTCTTCCTGGTGCTGCTGGTGCTCAGCGCCCTGATCGGCGTCCTGCGCGGGCGCAGTCCGTTGTGACCGGGCGCCGGGTGGTGCGGGCGATTGCGATCGCAGCGGTCTACGTCGTGGCGATCGTCGCGACGCCAGTTCTCGGCGTCGTCGCTCTGGCGGCCTGGCAGGAGCTGGCGCCCGGCTCGCTGCGGGCCGTCACCCACGAGGTCGCCGCTCTGACCGAAGCGAACGACGCCCGTGGTGTGATGGACAACCTGATCGCGGCGATCGAGCCGACCGCCCGGCATCCCGGGTAACCGGCTCACCGGGTCGCGGCGACCGCGGCCCCGTCGCGGCGGGCGTCGGCGGCGCCGGCAAACGCGCCGGTCTCCGGATCGCGCGACACCGCGTGCATGCCGCCAGCCGACCAGGACACCGGCCCGACCACCTCGACGCCGTGCCCGCGGGCCCGCAGTTTCTCGATCACGTCCGCCGGCACCCGGTTCTCCAGCATGACGCGGGCGCCGTCCCACAGCCGGCCGCGCGGCGCGTCGATCGCCGCCTGCAGGTCGAGCCCGTAGCCGAGGTAGTGCACCATGGCCTGGCTCTGGGTCTGCGGGATGCCGTAGCTGCCGGGGGTGCCGAGGCACAGCACCGGCTTGCCGTCGACGGTCGAGACCGACGGGGCCAGGCACATGGCGAAGCGCTCGCCGGGCTTCAGGAAGTTCGGCGAGCTCGGGCTCAGGTCGCCCCAGTTCATGAAGTTGTTCAGGCACAGCCCGGTGCCCGGGATCACCGTGCCGGAGCCGAACGGCGAGCCGAGGCTCTGGGTGATGCAGACCGCGTTGCCGTCGGTGTCCATCGCGGAGAACGAGGTGGTGTGCTCCTTCAGGCTCGGGCCGGTGGCGAGCGGGCCGTCGCCGTACTGCTCGGTGCGACCCCAGACCGGCGAGCCGTCGGTTAGCCGTCCGCGCAGCGGCGCGAGCGTCTCCTCCGACAGCAGGGCCTCGATGTCGGCGACCGGCGCCTTGTTGCGGCGGATGCGCAGCTCGGCCGCGATCCGGATTGCGCGGAAGACCCGGTCGAGGTGCTCCTCGCCGAGATGCGGCAGGTCGGAGAAATCGGTCTCGGCCAGCAGCCGCAGGGTGGTCAGGAACTGGAACGACTCGGCCGGCGGCGGCGGGACGTGCACGCTCAGGCCGCGGAACTCGGCGACCACCGGATCCTCCCAGAGCGGCTCGACCGCCTCCAGGTCGTCCATGCCGATGCATCCGCCCATCTTGGCCAGCTCCTCGACCACGCGCTTGCCGAGCGCGCCGCCGTACAGCGCTCCCGGGCCGTCGGCGGCGATGGTCGCGAGGGTGTCGGCCAGTTCCGGCTGGCGCAGGACCATCCCGACCTTGGGGGCGCCGTCGAACGCGAAGATCGGCGCCCAGCCGTCGGACATCCTGCGCTTGGCGCAGACCTCGATGATGTCGAGGTAGAACGGCGAGATCGGGAAGCCGTCGCGCGCCAGGGTGATCGCCGGGGCGAAGCACTCGGCCAGCGACTTGCGCCCGTAGGTCTTGTTGAGCGTCGCCCAGCCGGCGAGATTGCCCGGCACGCCGCCGGCCAGCGGCCCGTCGACCGTCGCCTCCTTGGCGATGCTGTCGGTCGGGAACCGCTTCGGCACCGGCGGGTGGAAGTCGAGGGTCCGGACCCGTCCTTCCGAAGCGGGATAGAAGGTTGACTGCCCGAGGCCGAGCATGCCCGACATGAACGGTTCGGTGACGTTCAGCGCGGCGGCCGTCGCCACGATCGCATCGAAGGCGTTGCCGCCGGAGTCGAGCATGGCGGCGCCGGCGGCGGCGGCCAGCGGGTGGGCAGCGGCGACCATGCCCTTGACCGAACGGACGGACGGGCGGCTCTGGTGAGCGGGCATCTCTGGATCCTCGAATGGTAGAACGGGCGGGCCGAAGCAGGCGGGACCACAGAATGACGCGGACCGGCCGCGCTCGTCACGCCCGTTCTTGCAGCCGGATGCGCGCCACCAGGACCGAGCCGAGAAGCAGCACCAGCACGGCGATCGCCGACGGGACGACCGCGGCGTCGACCAGCTCGCGGATCGCGACCCGCCACGGAATGCCGACCGCCACACGGTACTGCGGCGTGTACAGGCGGCGCGGCCGGACCTCGTAGATCGCGTCGAAATAGCCCTCGGGCCGCTTCCAGCGCCGCTGTCCGGTCTCGAGCCCGGTCGCCGCGGCGATCCGGTTGCCTTCCAGCAGGGCGACGTAGCCGATGATGCGGTTGGAGGCGCGGTACTCCTGCACGACGTCGTCCAGCCCGGACAGGTCCTCGGGCGAGATGCCGACCGCGACCGCCTCGCCGAGGCGCGCACCCAGCGACGAGGCGTAGGCCCCCGCCGTCTCGGCGGCCTTCTCGGCCGCCAGGCCGCCGAGGGTCGAGGCGGTCAGCGCGAGGCCGAGCGCTGCGACCGTCGCGTAGGCGCCGAGCAGGTCGCGGCGCGACTCGAAGAACTCGGGGTTGGCGATCGCGAGGCCGTGGACGATCAGGCCGATGGTCAGCAGGGTGGTCGCCAGGAGTCCGGCGAGCGCGGCGTTGCGCGTCAGATCGCCCAGCGGGTCGCGCTCGAACACCAGCTCCACGGTGCCGACCGGCCCGAAACGGTTGACGATCGGCAGGGCGACACGGGACAGCCCGTCGACCCGGTCGACAACGACGTCGTCGGCGCTCATCGGGGCGCCGAAGGCGGGCGCCGCCCAGGCGACGTCGCCCTTGACCGTCGAGAGCACCGGACGGCCCCCGGCCTCGCGGACGACGACCGCCCGCACGCCCGGGTTGGTCTGGAAGACCCGGGCGGAGACCGCCGGAAAGCCGATGAAGTCCTCGAGCGGCAGGCCCATCGCCAGCATGCCGGACATGGCGTTGCGCACGGTCTCGGCCTCGGTGCGGATACGCGCCGTGTCGAATCGCGCGGCGACCTGCAGCCAGATCGCGCCGCCCAGCACCAGGATCGCCAGCAGGGTCAGCGAGAACGCGAGCACGGTCCGCAGCCGCGCGCCGGCGAGCGCTGCGCTGTCGAGTTCGGTCTCCAGGTCCGTGGTCGCCAGATCGCTCGCCACGCCAATCCCTTCCGGTTTCGGCAGTCCCTTCCGGTGTCTGCGGCGGACAGAATAGGCGGTGGCCGCGCCGTTGCAATGGCGTGCGACGGTGGGCGGTCTCCTCCACCGGCCGTTGCCGCGACTCCGGTGACTGTGAAACAGTGCCCCCGCAATTGACGGACCACGGCCCGGGGAGTCCGGTCGGGCCCCGGGGGCGGGAAGGGGATTGATGGAAGAGGCGAAGACCAGCAGGGCGTCGGCGGCGGCTGAGCGCATGGCGCTGACCCGGCGGTACAGCCTGATCCTGGGGCTGGCCTACACCGTGCTGGTGGCGGCTGCCGTGGGCTTCTTCCTCTACCAGACCGACGAGCGCGAAAAGGCGGAGTGGCGCGCGGTCGCCGGCCGGGTGAAGGAGCACGCGCTGATCCTCGATGCGCTGGCCGGCGCCGTCGCGGACCGGGTGAAGGAACTGCAGGAGGATGCGACGGCGGATGCCGCCGCGGCCGGCCGGCACGGCCTGATGGCCGACGATGCGCTGGTGGTCACGGAACAGGGCCGGCTGGAGTTCCAGCTCGGCGGGTCCGGCGGCGTGCCGCCGACTGCCGCGATTGCCGGTCGGGTCCGTGGCGACGGCTTCCAGGATATCCGGGACGAGCTTGGCCTGGCCCTCGGGCTGCTCGACAATTTCCGCTACCTCGTGACCCTGCTGCCGATCGTCGACCGGGCCTACTACGTGTCGCGGAGCGACTTCGCCGTGGCGTTGCCGGCGACCACCTCGGAGGTCGAGGCGGTGCTGGACGGCGCCCTGGGGCCGGCCCTGCTGCACGCGGTCTCGCCCGAGGTGGACCGCACCCGCAGCCCGGTCTGGCTGGACGGCAGCGACCTGCCCGGAGCCGGCGACCGGATCGTCCATCTCGCCCCGGTCTATCGCGGCGACCGGCTGCTGGGGGCGGTCGTGCTGGAGGTGTCGTCCGCCTATCTCAACCGGGTCAACGGGGATTTCGACTACCCGGTCGGCACGACCATGCTGATCGGACCGCAGGGGGCGCTGCTCGCCTATCCGCGGACGGCCCATCAGGCCATCGAGCTGGGGGCCTCGTTCGACAGGCTGCCGGCGCACATCGCGAACCAGGTCGAAGGCGCCCTGGCGCTGCCGGACCGGGAGTTCGCCGGCGAAGGCGCGTTCCTCGGCTACTCCGAGCGCCTGGAGTCGGCGCCCTGGACCCTGATCTATGTCGGCGACCGCTGGTCCGTCCTGCAGGGCCTGGTGCTGGAATACGGCCCGCAGACCCTGGCCCTGGTGGCGGTGCTGACGGTGATGCTGCTGATCGCCGGCGGGCTGACCCGGCGCGAGTTCGTCGACCCGGCGAGCCGGCTGGTCGAGCACATCCGGGCGGCCGGCGAGGTCGGGCCCGAGGGGCCGCCGCGGGTGCCGATCGCGTGGCGCCCGTGGTTCCGGACGGTCACCGCGGTGTTCCGGGAGAACGCGGACCTCGTGCGGTTGCGCCAGGAGCTGCAGATCGCCCGCGACATGCAGGCCTCGGTATTGCCGAGGCAGCCGTTGCGCCACCGTGACCTCAGCATCGTCGGCCGGATGCAGCCGGCGCTCGAGGTCGGCGGCGACTTCTACGACTACTTCCGGATCGACGACGACCGGGTCGGGGTGGTGATCGCCGACGTTTCCGGCAAGGGCGTGCCGGCCAGCCTGTTCATGATGATCACCCGGACCCTGCTGAAGGCGGCGGGCCTGTCCGGCGACGGTCCGGGCGCCTGCCTGGAGCGGGTCAACGACCTGCTGGAGGCGGAGAACGACCAGGCGATGTTCGTCACCGTGTTCTACGGCGTCATCGACCTGTCGAAACGGACCATGGTGTACGCCAACGGCGGCCACAACCCGCCGATGCTGCTGCAGGCCGATGGCACCGTGCGGTTGGTGGAGCCGCTCGGCGACCCGATCCTGGCGGTCGTCCCCGGCGCCGGGTTCCGCGAGGCCAGCCTGGACCTGCAGCCGGGCGACGCCCTGCTGCTGTACACCGACGGCCTGACCGAGGCGTTCAGCGCCGCCGGCGAGGAGTACGGCGAGCCGCGGCTGACGACGGCCCTGGCCGGCGCGAAGGGCGGCGAGGCTGCGGCCGTCGCCGACCATTGCATCGCCGCGGTCGAGGCGTTCTCGGTCGGCGCCGCCCAGTCCGACGACATGACCTGCCTGGTCGCCCGCATCTCGCCGGCCGGCTGACGGCGGGCGCCCAGCTCCGCAGCATGGGCGCGTAAGACCGGCGGACGCCGGCAGTGTCAGATGCGACCCATGACCGTATGCGAGTTGGGGCGGTATACTCCTGGCGGCTTTCGCTGGGAGGACGCGTTGTCCGCCGGACCGACGCAGGTGGATTCGACGACCGTGCTGATCGAGCTCTGCGAGAGCATCGCGCGGGGCGAGTACGATCGGGCCAACGCGCTGTTTGCGCTGACCGGTTCGGATGCATCGGCATCGGTCGCCCGGCTCGCCGAGGCGTTCGGCATGATGCTGGTCCGCGTCGAGGCGCGGGAGATGCATCTGCATGAGGTGATCGACGAGCTGCGGGAGTCCAAGCGCCAGCTCGAAGAGGCGCAGGTCGTGCGCGAGTGGAACCGTCGCCTGCGCCGCGAGATCGCCGAGCGCAAGCGCATCGAGAAGCAGCTTCGGGAGAGCAAGCGCGAGCTGGAGGTCGCGAAGGCGCTGGCCGAGGACGCGTCGAAGGCGAAGGCCGCCTTCCTGGCCACCATGAGCCACGAGATCCGCACGCCGATGAACGGCGTGGTCACGATGGCGGAGATCCTCGACCAGACCGCGCTGTCGCCGGAGCAGCGGGAGATGAGCCGGACCATCCGGCAGTCCTCCTCGGCCTTGCTGACGGTGGTCAACGACGTGCTCGACTTCTCGAAGGTCGAGGCCGGGCGGCTGGTCGTCGAGCACGTCGGCTTCGATCTCCTCGATCTCGTCGAAAGTGTCCTCGACGTGCTGTCCCCGCAGGCCGACGAGAAGGGCCTGGAGCTGGTGCTGCGACTGCCGGAGCCGCTGCCCGCGCGGGTGGTCGGCGATCCGGCGCGTCTGCGGCAGGTCCTGCTGAATCTGGGCGGCAACGCGGTGAAGTTCACCGAGACCGGGACGGTCGCCGTGACGGTCACGCAGGCGGAGGCCGGCAGCGGCGCGGTCGTGTTCGAGGTCGCGGACACCGGGATCGGCATGTCGGCCGAGCAGGTCGAGGGGCTGTTCGAGGCATTCAGCCAGGCCGAGACCTCGACGGCCCGGCGCTACGGGGGAACCGGGCTGGGGCTGGCGATCTCCCGCAGCCTGGCCCGGCTGATGGGCGGCGATATCGCGGTGGAGTCGGTGCCGGGCGAGGGCTCGGTGTTCCGGTTCGCCGTGCCGCTCGAACCGGTGACCGGCGACCCGGCCCGACCGGACCATGAGCTGTCGGCGGCGGTCGTCGTGCTGGCCGGCCACCGGCCGTCCGAAGCGGCCGGGCTGCAGGACCTGCTCGCACTTGCCGGCGTCGGCCGGCCGGCCCGGATCGAGCGTCCGGCGGACTGGCGGAAGCCCGACCGACGTCCGGACCTGGTCATCGTCAGCGCCCGGAACGGACCGCCGGACCTGGAAGCCTGGGGTGCCGTCCTCGGCGGCGACGGGGCGAGCGGCGACGGGACGGGCGGCGACGGGGCGGGCGAACCGCTGCGCGTCCTCGTGACGGCTCCGCATGCGGTCGTGCCGGCACTGTCCGGCTCGATCCGGTCGTGCGCCGGGGTCGACGTCCAGGGGCTGCTGCCCACACCGGTGCGGCTCGGCGCCCTCTGGGATCAGGTGGCGGTCGCGATCGGCGCCCGGCCGCGCGGGGCGGTCGACGTGGGGGTGGAGGCGGCCGCCACCTATCAGGCGCCGTCGCTCGAGGAAGCCGGGCTGCACAACGCCGTGGTGCTGGTCGCCGACGACAACCCGACCAACCGGCTGGTGGCCGGCATGCTGCTGACCCGGATGGGGGTCGCGCACGCGATGGCCGACAACGGCGCGGTGGCGCTGCGGCTGCTCGACGAGCCGGGCTACGGGCTGCTGCTCTGCGACATCCACATGCCGGTGATGGACGGCTACGACCTCACCCGCGAGCTGCGCCGGCGCGAGGCGTCCACCGACAGTGACGGGCGATTGCCGGTCGTCGCCCTGACGGCGGATGTGGCGCCCGAGACCGCGGACCGGTGCCGAGAGGCCGGCATGGACGGGTTCATCCGCAAGCCGGTCGAGATCGGCCGGCTGATCGAGATCCTTCAACAGCACGTTCCGGCGGTCTTCGATCTCCGCCGCGAGCGTCGGTCGGAACCGGGCCCGTCCAGCGGCGATGCCGACGAGGTCCTCCGGAAGATCGGCCCGGTCGACCCCGACATCTTCGACCCGGCGGTGCTGATCGACGTGTTCGGCGCATTCACCGACGCGGCCGTCATGCTGGCCCTGCGGGTCACGGAGTGGACGGCCACGGACATCGCGGACATGGGCCGGGCGATCGAAGCGGGCGACCTGCGCGAGGTGGTGCGGCGGGCGCATTCGGCCAGCGGCTCGCTGCTCTCGATCGGCGCCGGGCGGCTCGCCCGCCTGATGATCGATCTTCAGGACGCGGCGAAGGCGGGGGACGGCGCCCTGGCGGCGACGTACCACGAATGCCTGGACGACAGCCGGGACGAGCTGGCGGCGGTGATCCGATCGCTGGCACTCGCGGTGCCGGTCGGCCGTGCGGCAGAGTAGCCGGGGCAGCGGGGGAGGCGGCAGACGGTGAGCACGAACACTTCCGAGGGCAGGCAGGTGCCCCGACTCGACCGCCTGCGCATTCTGATCGTCGAGGATCAGGTGTACATGCGCCAGACGATCCGCCAGACCCTGAACCGTCTCGGCGTGCGGCACGTCTACGAGGCCGACGAGGGCGGCGAGGGTCTGAAGTTGACCGTCAGGGTTCGCCCCGATCTGGTGCTGTGCGACGTCCATATGGAGCCGACCGACGGCCTCGGCTTCCTGGAGAACCTCAGGGATTTCCAGAACCCGACGATCGCGGCGACGCCTGTGGTGTTTCTGACCGTCGACGCCGGCGAAGAGACCGTTCTGAAGTCCCGTGAGCTCGCGGTCAACGGCTACCTGGTCAAGCCGGTCTCCGCGGCGCAGCTGCGCGAGACCGTGAACCGGATCCTCGGGCCGGTGATCCCGGCGATCACCGGCTGACCGGCGACACCGGGCGGCAGGACCGGCTGCTCCTGCCGATCGCGCCGACGAAGGCGTCGAGAGAGCCCGAAAGCGGCGCGACGGTGAAGGTTCCGCCGGTGGTGAGCGCCAGGCAGGCCTCCCCCGAGCGGCCGGCGACATCGACCACGTCGACCCGGACGCCGGGATTTCCGGCCGCCAGCCCGGCAATCGCCTCGCAGGGCGGCGGGCCGCAGGTGTCCTTGCCGTCGGTGATCACGACGATCCGTCCGCGTCGCCCGCCCATCATGCCGTATGCCGCGGCCAGCCCGGCCGACAGGGCGGTCTCGCCGCCGCGCTTCCAGGTCAGCGCCGCCACCCCGGCCCGCAGCGCGTCGTGGCCGGATCGGTCGACCGGCTCGAACCGGTGGATGTCGTCGCAGCCGTGGAACGAGACGACCCCGACGTCGACGCTCGCCGGGACCAGGTCGAGAGCGGCCCCGAAGGCGTCCCGGGAGACGTCGAGCCGGCTCGGGCCCGTATCAGCGAGCAGCGCCCGGTAGCGGGCGCGTGCCTGCTCGTCGCCGCGATCGGTGGCCTCGTCGAGCGCGTCCTCCTCGGCCAATGCGATCGGGTACGGCAGGCCCATGCTGACCGACGCGTCGATCAGGAACACGAGGCGACGATCCTCGGGGCGGAGGCAGGCGGCCGGTTCGGTCGTGGCGCCGGCTACCGCGGCGGCGCCGGAGACCGGTGGAAGGCCCGGTTGCCCGGGCGCGACGCCGGTCGTGCCTGCGACACGCCCGGACGCGCCGACGGCCTCCGCCGGGGTGGCGATGATCGGCTCGCCGCCGTCCGGCCGGCCGGGCGTGGCTGTCTCGCCGGCTCGAGGTTCCGGGAACGGTTGGGGTACGGGCGTCGCCGGGCCGGCCTGGGTGGCCGGGGACGGGTACGGCGCCGGTGCGGCGGCCCCGGACGGGTAGGCGCGGCCGGGGGCGCCGGCCGCCGGCTGCCTGGTCACGGGTGGTGGGCTGGAGGGGGTCGACAGTGCCGGGCCCGGGTAGGGCCGGCGGTCGTCGTCGAGCGGGAATGGCCAGAGCGCGAGGATCGCGGCCAGGACGAGCGTCCGCCGGTTGGGCCGGGAGAGGGCCGGCAACATCCGGCCCGGAATCCCGAACGACCAGGATGGGAAACGCCGGCCCGACCGTCGTCTCGGCGTCGGTTCGGTGGCACGGCGGAGCGGTGCCGGGTCGGCCTGTGGAGTGGCGGCAGGCCGATCGCCGGCAGCAGCGGGTGGTACGGCGGTGGCCGGGGCCTCCCCGGCGGGCCGGTTGGTGTCTCGAAGCGGCACCTGCCAGAGCTTCGATGCCTCCATGCCGCAGGCCGGACAGTCGGCTCCGCCGGGGACATCGGTCCGGAACGTGTAGCCGCAGCCCGGGCAGACATACTCGGCGGTCATGGCCGGTCAGCCGTCGGTGCCACGGTCAGCAGACGATCCCGGCTTCCCGCGACAGCCGGCGGACCAGCGCCGCCTGGACCGGCTTGGACGGGGCGGGCGCTTCCTCGGCGAGGGCGAGCAGCTGGTGCAGGGTCAGCTCGCCCTTCTCGACCCGGGCCTGGACGTCCTGGTCGAGGTTGGCGAGGACCTTTCCGGTCCAGGCGGCGCGCGTCTCCTCGTCGACGTAGGCCTGTTCGAGCAGCATGCAGAGGACGTCGGTACCGGCGATCAAGGCCTTGGCCGTGGGCGCGCGCCGGCGCAGCCGGCGGAGCCCGCCGTAAAGCGTGAAGACCCGATTGGCGATGGCCAGAAGGCCTTCTGCCACGCGGGTGTCGTTCGGGCCGTTCGTCAGGGCCAGCAGGAACCGGGCCTGGAGATGGATGTCGGGCAGGCCGAGCACGATCGAGTCGGCTGCCTCCACGAAGCTGTCCGCGCCGTCGGTCGTCGTGCTCGCCGCGTACCGGCGGGTCAGGCGTGCCGCCAGGCGCGGGCCGCCGACGAAGGCGATGCCGGATCCGAGCAGCTGCACCAAGTCGAGCACCGCCCGTTGCTCGCGCGCCTGGCTGCCGTCGTTCAACGGCTCGTCCCGCCGCAGCACGGCTTCGATGGCCAGCAGCAGGGCGAAGCTGGATCGTGGCACTTGCCGGCGCCGATCAGGCCGGGCAGGGCG
>Ga0209475_10000875_pt1 | contig 46190 bp, 33 predicted proteins | sample tdDd471_FD_187128 | JGI IMG/M metagenome (GOLD analysis project Ga0209475, IMG submission 187128) | Marine sediment microbial communities from the Atlantic coast under amendment with organic carbon and nitrate - tdDd47.1 (SPAdes)... | ecosystem: Environmental > Aquatic > Marine > Coastal >... | reverse complement strand
TAAGCTTACGAAGTTCGCCTACAAAGTATTGAATGGCTTTTTCGTTGTAGAAATTATATGGGATGTCCAGCCTGAAAATTGGAGCCTGTAATTTTTTCTGGATTAATGTGTAAGAAGTCATGCCCCCGTCGCAGGGCATGTTAGAGGCGACAATCGCACGGGGTTTTGGCATTTCATTACTAAGGGCCAGTCCCATAGTACTTTTGGGAAGTGAGCAGATATCCGCCGGGATACCTTCGTTTTCGGCACGGTCGATGTAGCGTTCCATGACTTCTGTATCTAAAAACGGAATTACGATACCAAGGAATTCGGCCATCCACGGTTGAAGCCCCATGCCATATAGTATCTCTGGCGGTACAAGATCTTCGTGCAGGATAAGCTTATCTGCATGGTTGTAAATACCATCTACCATATCGACAATACTAGATACCAAAGAAGAAACCGCTATTGAGTTTGCCTTTTTATAAAGTCCTTTTCTGGTTCCGGTGTACATATTCAAAAGTTCATTGGCTTTCATCAGGCTATTGAGCCAGGGATATTTTTTGAGTTGTTTCAACATGAAAACGGGGTTGTTCTTTAAACCCAACCAGCCAATTTTAGCCCAGTTCTCCGACCAGTATCTAAAATGGGTATGAACATCATTAATGCTTTGCAACGGGTTTTGCTGATGTGTCATGTTATAAACTCTCCAGAAAAGCCTGTAGACGTGTTTCCATTTGTCCCATTCCCGTACTAGCATATTCTTTTTCAAGCCTTAAAACAGGAATATTCATTTGCTTTAATTCATGTATAAGCGGTACTGACTCGACTCCCCAGATGTCGCAGAATTTCATGGTTTCAACAATTACTGCATCGACTTTGTATTCTTCCATTGCTTCTCTGATGATTTTCATTCGTAAATCAAACTCATCCATCATTCGCGGGCAGGAAGTGTTATTGAAGCTGTGACGGGAAAGTGCTTCGAAAACATTATCAGACTCGCCAAGTTCCACATCGTTTAACCCCGGAATGGAACCGCAGCAAAAGCGGTCGGCCACAACATATGCTCCCATGGATTCAATTTTTTTAATGTATTCGGAGTCTTCTATTCTGCTTCCGATTACCATCAGTCTTGGCTTTTTTGTTTCATCCCTGTCGTTTTCAGGAAGCGCTGCACAAAGCTCTTTTACAAAATCGAAAAGCAGGTGTTTGGGGGAACAGAGACTAGCCATTAAAAGCAAGTGAAAATGGTAACCGCTGATTAGTGGAATTGTCTGTTTTCTGAGAATCGAAATATCTCTTAACATGGCTTGAAAATTATTGTAATCCGAAATTGAGCTTTCAATTGAGGTATTGCCCATGTCAATTTCAAAGTGTTTTTCTAACTTTTTAGAAAGAAATTCGAGTTCATTGGCGTACCATTTTATATGCGATTCTTCCTGTTTGTGTGGCAAATCCAGCATGTGGATAAATGCGGGCTTTATTGAATGGACAAGATTGTCATGCACCCGCCGGAGGTGATCGCAACTAGAGACAAATACCCATCCGTCGAGATTTTCAAGAGAGAAATCAAGTGCTGTTTCCATTAAACATCTGGAGTAGGAACAGGTTACACTTGAAAGGTAGGTGTCCGCCATGGGTGTGCTTATATATTGATTCGGTCTTAAAAATATTGGAACAAGTCTATTTGTCGAGATGATCGGTTCTGGCAGAAAACGACAGGTATAAGCAATCAGGTGTTTTCCCGCATCTTGAGCTTTCTGAGCCATGCTATTAACAGGTTCCGCAGTCAATTTTGAAAGGCTCTGCAAGTCAAAAGAATCATTCATGGTGTATTAGACTCTTTCCCATCAAGTCAGCTGATGTCAAACCAGAATAAAAAACTTTAAAGAAAACGATTGCATTTTAATAAAATATAACGTAAAAGAGCAATTAAGTGGTAACTAATGGTTACTGAAATACTAACTAAAGATAAGGAAATTTAGATGAGTAGTCAAGCATCTTCTTCAAAAAGTAGTAAAATAGATAGAAAAACCAAAGTATTACGTGCAGCGCGAAAGCTGTTTTTCAAAAAAGGATATCGAGCTACAACAATCGACAAAGTTGCAAAACAGGCTGGTTACAGCAAACGAACGGTATATCTGGATTTTAAAAACAAGGATGAATTGTTCATAACAGTTTGTGGTGAAGGATTAAAAGTTTTATTGAAAGACCTAAAAAAAATTCCGCTACATGGAATTGCAATGGAAGAATCCATCATCCGATTTCTGGATGTTTATATTCAATTTTCGCAAAAACACCCAGAACTTTTCAGAATGATATTCAGCGAGGCAACACCTGAAAGCATTGCAAATTGTTCTGAAGAGTTGCGAGCAGAAATTGAAGAGTTAGAGAAAGCCTGCCTTGGAACAGTTGTTCGCTGGGCCAAAAAAGCTATTAAGGAAAAACAGATTCCTCCGGTTGATCCCTGGGAAATTGCCGGCATGACCGTTGGTTCTGCTACAGGTATTATTCTGCTTTCCATGGGTGGTAGTCAAACCGTATTTACGCAAAAAGACCTTGAATCGCTAGTAAAACAAACTATCTGGATGATATGGACAGGTCTACATATGGCCCAGACAAGGACAGACAAATGAGGTAAAATGCCGTGTGAAACTTTGGTGAGTATACGTTCGCTGGTTAAAAGTCATACCAACAGATATGTCGATAACTGGAAAGACAAAGGAAAACCTATAATAGGTTATTTTTGCCAGTATACACCACCGGAGATCATTCTGGCATCTGGCGCATTGCCATTGCGACTTAGAGCAATCGGCAGTGAGGATTCCTCGCTTGGTGACGCTTATATGAGCAGTCGCACCTGTACCTTTGTGCGCCACATAATGAGCATGGTTCTGGACGAGAAGTATGATTTTCTCGATGGTCAGGTAACCTTGAACACTTGTGATCATATCAGACGCGCCAGTGATGTGTTTGTTAAGAAAAGCGATGTGCCATTTAATGCATTTATTTCGGTACCGAGAACCCCCAGAGAGTCGCTCTACGATTATTTTCTTAATGAACTAAAGAAGTTTATTAATGGAATCGAAGAGCATTTCGAAGTAAAGATTTCCAAAAAGAAACTCAATCAAGCGATAAAACTCACCAATATAAACCGCAAACTGTTAACTGAGTTGAATACTCTGCGCATTTTGAGAAGACCAAAGATATCCGGTGCCGATGCTTTGGCTGTTCATGTGGCTTCACAAGTGTTGCCACCAGATGTTTTTGCGAGTCTGCTTGCGAATCTTTTGGATGAGTTAAAAGACTTTGAAGGATTGGAAGAGCCAGTTGCACGTTTTGTTCTCACGGGAACCGAGCTTGATGAGCCTGACTATGTAAAAACCATAGAAAGTCAGGGTGGCGTTGTAGTGGCGGACCAGATTTGCTTTGGTGCCAGATCGGTGTTGCAGCCACTGGAGGAAGATACAGATGATCCGCTTGATGTTATTGGTAGAGCTTATTTCTTCAGAACCTCCTGTGCCAGAATGATTGGTGATTTTCCTAACAGATGGGAGACGTTGAAAAAGTTATACAAAGATGTTGAAGCAGATGGGATTGTTTTTCAGCGATTGATATTTTGCGACCCTTGGGGAGCCGAAAACCATAATATAATGCATCGCAACAGAGACGAAGAAAACCTGCCGTTTCTAAGTCTTTCAAGAGAATATGGCACTGCATCAACTGGACAGGTTAAGACGCGAGTACAGGCATTTGTCGAGAAAATAGAAATTGCCAGAGCCAAGAAAGCTGCGGGTGAACAAAATGTTTAGAGCCGAAGAATTTCTTAAAAAACCTGAATGGCGCACTATATATCAGTCCATGCCAACCTTGAGAAACTTTTTTTCCAGTGATCCCAATGCTCACGGGTTTAACAGCCTTTTGACTTCGATTACCTCTTATCTGAACAATATGGTGGATCATGTTGAAAATGATGATCCGTTTGTCTGGTACAATCTTGGTTTTAATTCAGAGCTGATCTATGCTCTTGGTGATGCCTGTCCGATACCTGTAGAATTGCTTGGGGTAATGCACAGTTTAATTGGAGATCATTCTGTCGCACTTGATTTTATCGACCACGCACAGGCATGTGGTGTCCCGGGTGATTGTTGCTCGGCCGACAAACTTGCCTCTGGCGCAATGCATCGTGGAGTATATCCTGATCCCGCCTGTACAGTTGGAATCAACACACCATGTGATGCACAGGTTATGAATAGTCAGGTGATTGCGGAACTTGGCAAAGCTCCTTTTTTCGCTGTTGATGTTCCTTACTATCAGGATGACGATACGATTAAACATGTGGCCAAACAACTTTGGGAGTTGATTCCATTTCTGGAAGAAAATACCAAACGTAAAATGGATTACGACAGGCTTCGTGAAGTCTGTGACCTGTCTAATCAAATGACCGAGGCAATCTGGGAGTGGCTTGAATGGCGTAAACATACTCCATTGGCCCAGTCCAGCAAACTGGTTGCCTTTACGCTGATTTTACAGATTATGTTTACCGGCTCTCAGGAAGGCGTCAATATAGCAAAAGGGCTTTTGCGAGAAGCACGGGAGCGTGTTGAACGTGGTGAAATGTTTTTTGAGGAACGCGTTAGAGCTGTCTGGTATCAGGATCCTGTCTGGACTGATTTGCAGATATACGACTGGTTTGAGCGCGACCTTGGCTTGACGGTTCCTGTTGATATCTTTGGTTACTATGCCAATGAAGGTTTGATTGACTTGAAAACTCCTGAAACCATGATGTATGGTTTGGCAAGGAAACTTGTTTCGTGTCATCCCATGGCCAGACAGTTTCGCGGCAATATTGATGTATATATTCGTGATTTCATGAACATGATTGAGGGCTGGAATGCGGACTGCTGCATATTTGCCGGGCACATTGCCTGCAAGCATGCCTGGGGTGGAATTGGTTTGTTTAAAGAAGCCCTGAAAAAAGCAGATATACCGCTTTTGATATTCGAATTTGATATGTTTGATCCACGTGTAACTTCATACGACGATGTGTTTTTTGAGGTGGATCGGTTTGTAAACGAGATTGTGTATCCCAAAAAATTACGGGGATAGATAAGGGGTGGTTTAATGATGGTTACTGCTGGTGTTGATGTTGGCTCAACTGCTTCTAAAGCGGTAGTGGTGATAGATGGTAAAATGGCTTCGCAGATCATTGGGCCTAGTTCTACTAACCCTAAAAGAACCGCACAAGAAATATTTGAACAGGCGATGACAGCAGCCTGTGTGACTAGAGAAAATATTCAGTATGTAATTGGTACGGGCTACGGCAGGACGCAGGTTGAATTTGCCGACAAAAATATTTCGGAAATTACTTGTCATGGCAGAGGCGCACATTTTCTGATTCCATCTGTCAGAACCGTTATTGATATTGGCGGACAGGATACAAAGGCTATTTCAGTAGATGGCCAGGGAAATCTGCTGGACTTTGTTATGAATGATAAATGTGCCGCTGGAACTGGACGGTTTTTGGAGGCCATGGCGCGTTCGATGGAAATAGCTGTAGGAGATATGGAGCAATATTATTCAGATGACTGTGAACCCTGCACCATTAGCAGTATGTGTAGCGTGTTTGCCGAAAGCGAAGTGATAAACTTGATTAACGATGGGGTTCAGTTTCCATCTATAGTAAAGGGATTGCTGCTCTCGCTTTCCAGCAGGGTTTCGTCATTGTCTCGTAGGTTAGGTGTGATTGATGATGTTGTTATGACGGGTGGGGTTGCTAAAAATTCAGGAGTACAAACTGCAATCGAAAACAAGTTGAAAATAAGCCTGAAAAGATTTAATGGCACTGACCCGCAGATTGTAGGTGCTTTGGGTGCGGCACTTATTGCTGCTGATTTCTCGGGAAAAGAGTGAAGAAGAGATATGGAAGAACAAACGGCTAAAAATGTAACAGTTGACAGTATCCAAATGGGTTTGATTTTTCCGTCCATACGTGATGTGTTGAATAATGTTGCATCTGAGTCAATTCATTACGAAACTGTTGTTGATCGTGATGTACTGGAAAATAAATTTAAGCTTAAAACAAAAAACAATAAAAAACCGGAAGTGATACTGGAGAGAAATACGGCAGTTGAACTTGGTCACCCAAGTGTGTTGTCGCAGAGCATGATAGTATTAACCGAAGATAAAACTCAATTAAGTGACAATCGTATTTCTGTTTATGGCAAAGAACTTTCACACTTGGGAAAAGATAAAAAGCATTCATTTGTTCAGATTATATTTATCGGTCTTGAAAATGGAGCAAGACCTGACCCCTTTAGTATGGAAGCCGCTCAGTATCTGATGCACCGATTACCGGGCTATATGGTACGCTCTGTTCCCGGGAAGTTATGGGCAAGGATTAGTAAGCAATCTCTTGAAAACGGGCTTGATTTCCAGGTGATTGGTTCCTCATTGATTTCAATATTTAAAAATGAATTTGAGGGGATTGCCAGCGTTGAAATTGTGTTTGTAAACTCGGACGCTATTGACACAAAAAAGATAAAAACAATTGCCGAGGAAGTTGAAATATTAGCAGGAAGACATAAAAAACTGGCACTTGGGATTAATGGCGATCTTGAATGCGAAGAGCTGGACTGTGAAACATGTGAAGAACAAGAGGTGTGCGACAATTTACGAGAGATATTAAAAAGCAGAAAGAATGATGATGGATCAGACGAATAGTAATAACAAGTCAATGCTGCTTGCTTCGTTTTTCTTGAGACTTGCAGGATTGAACGAGGTAGTAAAAATAATTGTTTGCAATGCCAGAATTACAGCCTTGCTTGTCTTTCGGGGAGAGCCTGAAAAAAGGGTGCTGATGGATCTAACCAAGGATAAGCTGAATATTATTGGTGATGATCAGGCAAAAGATGCAAATATCTATGTTGCGATCCGCGACACTGAAATGCATAAGATATTAACAGGAGAAAAAACTGCCGGAGTTGCACTTAGCGAGCGCGAGCTATTGTTGAGAGGTTCGCCGTATTTGTTTTCAAAGTTTATTCCGCTGTTTGCCTTTGGCCCCATGTTATATGCTGAACATCTGGCAGATTGTGGTGCAGAAGCTTATCAGCGTTCAACAAATTATGCTCCTTTGAAGGAGGTTTACATGAATACACAGGATACAAATGTAGTACTTGAAAAGTATAACGAAGTTTCTTTTTTGCAAAAAATGATTTTCAAGCTCTTCAATATGTTTGCTTTTGTACTTGGATATATTGTCGGTTTTTTTAGATTCAGAGTGTTTGAAAACATGAGCCTGTTCGACATTATTTCTTCACTGTCAAATGGTCTTGAGGCTGCTACACCTAAAGCACAGAATGCAAATCAAACAAAAGGCATCGGGGCAGAAAGTAAATGAGTGACCAACAAACTATAACTATTGCTATCTGTGGAAAAGGTGGCGTTGGTAAAACAGCGGTTTCTGCGTTGTTGGCCAAAGCAATGATTAACAGTGATATCAAGCCGTTGCTCCTGATAGATGCCGACCCTGCCGGCGGTTTGGTTTCTGCTGTTGGCGAAAAAGTTGACAAAACGTTAACTGATGCCAGAGCCAAAATTGTGAATTCAGCCAGAGACGCCAACGATAATGTAAGTCGGGAAAACTTGTCAAACCAGATTGATTACATGGCGATGGAAGCACTTGTGGAAAGAAAGCATTACAGCCTTATGGCCATGGGGCGCAACATGGAAAAAGGTTGCTTTTGTCCGGCAAATACTCTTTTGAGAAATGCTATTAATGTGATTTCAGATCAATACAAGTTAACTTTGATAGATGCTGAAGCTGGTTTGGAGCAAATAAGCCGACAGGTTACCAAGAAAGTCTCGTATTACATTGTGGTTGTTGATGGCTCGGAACGAAGTCTCACGACGCTTGAGATTATTCGACAAATGGTTGGTATAGATAATGTATGGATAATTAACAACAGGGCAAATGGCAACTCAACTGGCATGGAACAAAACATACTTGGTAATGTGTTTGAAGATAATGAATTGCGAGCATACGACCAGCAAGGATTGTCTCTATGGAATTTACCTGATGACAACGGTGCCTTGGTTGCCTGTAATAAAATTGTACAAAAAATCAGTTCTAAATGGTTTTAGAAATACATTTTAAAGGAGCAACAGATGAAAACCATTCGCAGGAAAGTTGATGTTGTAGTTGCAGGTTCTGGCCCAGGTGGTGCGACTGTGGCACGACAAATGGCAAGAGCAGGAAAGTCGGTTTTGCTGCTTGAAAAAGGTAGAAACCAGAAGATGATTGGTAACCATCTTGCTGCACTTGGTTTTGCTGATAAATTTGGCCTAAGCTGGACTGAAGAAGGACTCAACGTTGTGCGCGCCCTGATTACTGGCGGTTCTACCATTATGTATTGTGGTGCTGCATCCAGACCGCCGGAATGGCTTAAAAGCAAATATGGAGTTGACCTTGATAAATATGTTGATGAAACGATTAAGGAACTAGATATAGCCGAGCTTCCCGACGAAGTTGTTGGAACTGCTGGAATGCGAATTCTAGAGGCTGGAAACGATCTTGGTTACAAGTTCGAAAAAATGAAGAAATTCATCAGCCCTCAAAAATGCAAAATGAAATGTGGTGGCACTTGTATGCTGGGCTGTCCGCATGGTGCAAAGTGGAGTGCCAGAAACTATATCGAGGATATGCTTATTGCGGGTGGTGAGATAGTTACACGTGCTGATGTTCAGCATGTAACCCATGAAGATGGCGTTGCAACCGGTCTTCTGGCAATTACTCCAAAGGGGAGACTCGAGGTTGAGGCAAAATCGGTTGTAATTTCTGCTGGTGGTATTGGTACGCCTTCTATTTTGCAAAAAAGCGGGTTGGATGAAGCAGGGCAGGGCATGTTTATTGATCCGCTGGTTTTTGTTACCGGTGTTTCTAGATTTAAAGGTACCTGTCAGGGGCCACCCATGACGGTAGGTACATATGAGTTTTTAGAAGAGGGCATCTTGTTATCTGATCTTATTGACCCGTGGGGAATGTGGCTTTTGATGACGCTTTTACGAAACCCATCGAAGCTATTAAACTTTTTGCAATACAGAAAACAGCTTAGTCTGATGGTGAAAATTGGTGACGAGCGCAAAGGTTTTATCTCTATGGATGGCAGAATAAGCAAGCCCATGACGGATCAGGATAGGCTCAGGTTGAATCGTGGAGCTATAATGGCTCGCGATATTCTTATTAAAGCTGGATGCACGCCAGAGTCAATTATGATCGGCCCTGTACGAGGGGCACATCCTGGAGCAACTGCCAGAATTGGCGATGTTGTGGATAAAAATCTTGAAACACGTATTAAAGGGCTTTATGTTTCTGACGCATCTGTCTTGCCAGATGCACTGGATCGACCTTTGGTTTTAACATTGGTTTCCTTGGCCAAAAGACTTTCGGAACATCTGGAAACTAATGTTTATGGCAATGCCTAGCAAATTTAGCAAAGAACATTAAAATAAATTCATCAATTGCTATAATTTTAGAAATTATCTTTTTATATATTTCTAAGACAAACAACAATTGTAGCTTAAAAACAACTGAAAAAACAAGGTCTTACCTTAAGTGGATTCAATTAAATAAAAAATCAACATAAAAGTCACACTAAGAAACAAAAAAGGTGTTTATAAAGTAGAAAATGTACTTGACATTATTGTTTGAATTGTTACTCTGAATGTGCATTCAGATGCTGAATATGAATTCAGATTCAGAATGCTTGTTCATGATGACTTTTTTCACAATGAGGTAAGATATGGATTTGTGTTGTAAAGGACGAAAAGAAAGAGAAACAGAAGAGCGCAAACGGTACATTATGGATGCTGCCGAGCATTTGTTCGCCACAACCGGTTATTACAATACTTCAGTTAGCGACATAGCGAAAGAAGCGGAGTTTGGTATTGGTACGCTTTATAAATATTTCAAAGATAAAGACACCTTGTTTGAAGAATTAATAAAAGACAGGATGGTTTATTATTTTGAAACAATCGAGGGCGTTTTAACAACTGATAAGGAGCCGGCGGAGAAAATAAAGGACTACATCCATGCATATGTAAACATGCTGGCAAATAAAAGAGAATTCTATAAAATCTTTTTTACCTACGTTCAGCCACTGTTGATAGAGAACGAGCAAAGCATCAGCTATGATTTAAGCGAAGTTCAAAGTAAAAGATTGCGTCTTTTTGAACTTTTGGATGATGTTATAAAAGAAGGAATAGAGAAAAAGCAGCTTAGAGATATGGATTCTTCATACATTGTTGCAGCAGTATTTGGAATTCACATTTCAGTATACTTTATGAAGTCGCATAGTGATCAGGGGGAATGGGATACGAAAGAAATTGAAGAATCCATACAAAAAGTATTGTTCGACAGTATTTTGGTAGATAAAAATTTCAGATAAATTGAAAGGCAGTATTGATATGAGGAAAATAACATTATTTGCAATATTGACATTGGTTGTTATGGGTTTTGTCGGTTGCACAGGTTCGGAGAGTCCTGTGGCAAATGCAGCGGTAAAAGAAGATGGTAGCAAGGGCGTTGCTAATTCAAAAGAACTTGAAGCTGTGCCTGTTAACGTAAAAGTGGAACCAGTTATCTTGACAACACTTACAGAATCCGTTGTGGCTAACGGGCAGACTCTTGCAGATAAAGATGTGACATACTCTGCCGAGAATGCCGGTAAAGTTGAATATCTTGCTGTTGATCTTGGTGCTACTGTAAAAAAAGGTAAGGTGCTGGCAAGAATCGACTATAAGATGCAGAAGGCACAACAAGAACAGGCACAAGCTGCGTATGAACTTGCACAAAAAACTTTTGAAAGATTAAACGCGCTTCGCAGCGAAGAGTTGATAAGTCAACAGCAAATTGACGAAGCACAAAATGCCATGACTCAAGCCAGAGCACAAAAAACAATTGCCGATGTAAACTTTAGCAGAAGCGTTGTCAGGGCAGTGTCCAAGGGCGTGGTTGTGAAAAAGTTTGTTGAAAAAGGTGAGTACGTTGGCCCTGGTTCACCAATATTTACCATTGTGGACTACAGCACGATAACGGTTGAAGCCCAAATTCCAGAGACTCAGGTTGCAAAAGTAAAAACCGGAATGAATGCAAAGGTTAGTATTGATTCTCTTGACGAAGAGTTTAATGGCGTTGTTGACGTGGTAATACCATCGTCGGATTCCGTTAGCAAAACATTTGGTTTGAGAGTCAAGGTTCCAAATCCGGATGGCAAAATATTTGTTGGGATGGCGGCCAGAATAAATGCTATTTCCGATGTGCATGAAAATGTAGTAGTAGTTCCTCAAGAAGTCGTTGTGGAAGAACTAAATAAACGTTTTGTTTTCGTGATTGAGGATAAATATGCAAAGAAAATAGATGTTGAACTTGGCCCAAGCGAAGGATACAAGGTGGTTGTTGTAAAGGGTTTGAAACCGAATGACAAGCTTGTGGTTCTTGGACAAAGAGATCTCGTTAACAAACAGTTAGTTCGAATAATTCAGTAGTTAAAAACTACAATTGAAAAATATTTATAATGGGCGGGATGCTGTACCTAAAAACAGAGGTTATCCATGAAAATTATTGATTATGCTCTAAAATTCAAGACCACGGTGTATGTGCTTATCGTGATGATAATATTAGTTGGAATGAATTCATACAAGAGCCTTCCATTGGAGGCTGCGCCTGATGTTCAGATACCAATTATTCTGGTTCAGACCATATACCCGGGAGTTGCTCCTGAAGATATGGAACGTTTGGTTACCAACATCATTGAGAGAGAATTGAAAGATCTTGATGATGTAAAAAAGATGACATCTACAAGTGCTGAATCTGCTTCCGTTGTACAGATTGAGTTTGAAACCAACGTTGATATGGATGATGCATATCAGAAAACAAGAGATAAAGTAGATAAAGCCAAGCCGGATTTACCCAAAGATGCTGAAGAACCAACTCTGATTGAGATCAATGTGTCCGAATTTCCTATCATGGTTTTGAATATTTCAGGAGATTATGGTCCAGTCAAATTGAAGAATCTAGGAGAAAAACTCGAAGATAAGATTGAAACGATTCAGGGTGTTCTGGAGGTTGATCTTGTAGGAGGACTTGAAAGAGAAATTCAGGTGTTTTTGAATCCTGAAAGAATGGAATACTACAAGATAGGCGGCAATCAGGTTATTGGACGCATACAGGAAGAGCATCTTACTACGCCGGCTGGAAATCTGGAACTTGGCAGAAGCAAATACTCGGTTCGTATACCTGGTGAATATAAAAATGTTTCTTACATGGAGGATATTGTTGTAAAGGCTCCAGGTGGCAAGGCAGTTAAGCTCAAGGATATTGGATATGTTGTAGATGGTTTTAAAGATCAGGAAACTATATCAAGGGTTAATGGAACCGAATGCGTCACTTTGAGAATTAAAAAACGTGCCGGTGAAAATATTGTTCGTATTGCCGATGACGTTCGAGAGCTGTTGAAAAAAGAAGCCCCATATTTTCCAGCCGGAACCACTTATCTGATTCAACAGGATGAGAGTAAAACGGTTCGGGATATGGTTAAAGATTTGGAAAATAATATTATTACGGCACTATTGCTGGTTATAACCGTTTTGTTTTTTGCAATGGGTGCAAGAAATGCCTCCTTTGTGGCGATTGCAATACCACTTTCCATGCTGATAACATTTATCGTGTTGCGAATTATGGGGGTAACATTAAACATGGTGGTGTTGTTTGCGCTAATTCTTGCGCTAGGGATGCTTGTTGATAACTCCATTGTTGTTATTGAAAATATTTACAGGCACGCATCTGAAACAGGATCTATACGGCAATCTTCAATTGAGGCGACCAAAGAAGTTGCCTGGCCAATTATTGCATCCACTGCTACTACTGTCTGTGTTTTCGGCCCAATGTTATTTTGGCCCGGAATTATGGGTGAGTTCATGCAGTTTTTACCACAGACTGTAATAATCATTCTGATTGCTTCTTTATTTGTTGCTTTGGTAATCAACCCTGTTGTGGCATCCACATTTTTAAAAGCCAAAAAAGGCGAGAAAATGTTTGATGACACAGGTGAAGTCAAAGGCGCAATTCTCAGTCGTTATAAAAAAGTATTGGAATTCAGTCTTGACAGTCCCTGGGTGGTTCTTGGTGCCAGCGTGTTGATATTCATTGGTTCTGTAATGTTGTTTGCAAACTTTAAAGCTGGAGTAGAACTGTTTCCAACTACAACACCTAAAAAAGTTCAGGTGATGGTTAACGGGCCTCAAGGCAACAGATTGCAGGTTACTGACGAATATGTTGCTGATGTTGAGAAAATATTAAAAGGTGAAGATAATATAAAGAATGTTGTGGCAAATTCCGGTTTTTCTGGAGGAAACAGTTTTGGTGGAGGAGCCGAGAGCCAAAACGCGGTGGTAGATGTAGAGTTTTTAGACAGGCATGAGAGAACTCATAGTACTTGGGATAGCATTGAGTCTATTCGAGAAAAAATGAGAGATTTTGCTGGTGCCGAATTCAAGGTAGAAGTTCAAAAGGAGGGGCCACCAACGGGTGATCCTGTCTCAATTGAAATCTCCGGGCCAGACTATAACATGCTTAATGAATATGCATTTGAGGTTAAAGAGCTGATTAAAACTATTCCTGGCATTGTTGATATCAAAGATGATTTTGATGGTGGAAAACCAGAGGTGACTATCGTTGTAGATCGCGAAGAGGCGATGCTTCGTAAAGTGAACACAATGTCTATCTCACAAGCTGTCAGAACCGCGATCAACGGCACTAAAGCCAGTGTTTTGAGAGAAGGTGATGAAGAATATGACATCGTTGTGCGATTTGATGACAAGTACAGAAAGTCTTTAAATGATGTATTAAATATTATTGTTACAGGTAAGGACGATGTTCAAATTCCTTTGAGAGATGTTGCTAAAATCAAGACGGCAGGTGGACTTGGAAGCATAAAGCATATCAATCAGAAGCGTACCGTACTGGTTTCTGGTGATGTTATGGATAAAAGTTCTGCCGAGGTTATGGTGGATGTCGAGAAGATGCTTGCAGAACAAATGAAGCTTGCTCCTGGTTATGAGTTTTATTTTAGCGGAGAAAGTGAAGAACAGGAAAGAGCATCCAAGTTTTTGAGTGAAGCATTTCTTGTTGGAATAATGTTAATGGCCATGATTCTCATCACTCAGTTTAACTCTGTTTTCCGTCCGCTTATTATTCTCGGCTCGGTTTTGATGTCGCTTATTGGGGTGTTCCTTGGTCTGGTGATTACGCAAAATAAATTCGGTGTAATTATGACTGGTATGGGAGTTATTTCTCTTGCTGGAGTTGTGGTTAACAATGCGATTGTGCTAATTGATTACACCAACCAGTTAATTGAAAAACATGGGCTGAAGCTAAGGGATGCCCTTGTAAGAGCTGGTGTTGTACGTTTTAGACCTGTATTGCTAACAGCGATTACAACCATTTTGGGCCTTATGCCGATGGCTGTTGGTGCAGGAATAGATTTTACTACCTTTACCATCGACATTGGTTCTGAAACAATTGAGTGGTGGGGGCCAATGGCTCAAACTGTTATTGCCGGACTTCTGGTAGCAACCATTATGACACTTGTTATAGTGCCTGTAATGTATATGGTTCAAATGAGACTTACCAGACTGGTATTTAAACAAAACAAGTAAACGTTTCCTTATTGCATGGACAAGGATTTTATTATGATAGCAATAAAAAAATATCTGGTAGCTGTAACAGTAATTGCCAGCTTGTTAATGTCTGCTTTAGTTTTTGCAGATGAATATAAAGGGCGAGTAATAACTCTTACTGATGCACAGCAAATGGCATTGAATAACAATTACAATATAAAAAATATTCGGGAAAGTGTAAAAAAAGCCAGAATACAAATCTGGCAGGCATGGGCAATACTGCTACCAAACCTCAGTGCAGATGGTTCCATTGTGAGAAACAGCAATGAAACATCTATGGATCTTCCTGATTTTGAGTATATTGCCAGAACCGGAGATTTTCAAAATGCACCAACGATATCCAGCAACATGACCTCATTGTGGGTAAAACAATTTGGCTTTACAGCTAACATGACTCTGCTTAATGCGAGATCGTTTCCGTTGATTAAAAATGCTTATGATTATCGCGATAACACAGAAAAAACTGCCAGACACCAGAAAAACGATTTGCTATTCGCTGTGACGTCGGCCTACTACCAAATTCAATTTGCTAAAGAGTCAATTTTTGTAGCAGAAGAAAGTATGCAAAACGCGGAAGAATTCCTAAAGCTTAGTGAAGCCAAGAAAAAGGTAGGGCAGGGTACCAAAATTGATCTTCTTCGGGCAGAGAGTGAAGTTGTCAATGCACGAAAGAATCTTCAAAATGCGGAGGACTCATACAAGTTAGCCAAAACTGCTTTATCCTATTTAATTGGTGTGGATTCCGAATTTGATGTAGTAGAGCCAGAAGATGTTGTTCCTGTGAGTGGAGATCTTGATTTACTATCTCAAAAAGCATTAAGTGACAGACTGGATTTGGATGTTGCCAAGCAAAATATTACCATGGCAAAAAGGGATAAACTTGATACATGGATGAAATGGATCCCTTCTTTTGACATAACCTACAAGTGGGATTATACAAGCTCACCTATGTTTGGTGCAGAAAAAGATAGCTGGATGTTGATTTTTGGGGCAAAATGGGCGATCTTGGATGGCGGAACGAAAATAGCCGAGTTGTCTCAGAAGGCAGCTTCAAAGAGGATGAGCGAAAACACATATTCTCAGCTAAAATTAGACATCAAGGAAGACGTTGAGATTAGTCTTATTGAAGTTAAAAAGAGACAGCGTAATATAGAACTTTCCAAAAAGCAGGTTGAAGTTGCCGAAGAAGCTCATAAACTGGTGTCGAGGCAATATGAAATGGGTATGGCTACCAGTTTGGATGTTTCCGATGCTGCAAACCAGCTAAGCAATGTGAAATATGCTTTGGTTTTGGAAGAATTACAGTATAATCTGGCTGTACTTACACTGAATAAAGTATCAGGTGAATACTTGCCTATAGCCAGTCGATAGGGGCATAGCCCCACAAGATTGATTGCTTGAATGGGGTATGAATGCCAAAATCAGTTAAAAAGACAAAAACAGGAAGAATCGCACAACTTGCTGCTCTAGGTGCAGGTTCAGCCACTAAGCGAGCAAGTGTTGCAATAAGGTCGGCTTTTACGACTGACGAAGTCAAAGCTGCGCTACTGGATGAGTTCTGGGCAGGTTTTGCAGATGACCTGAGTGATACCCTTGGCGATTTGAGGGGGATTTTATTGAAGTTGGGTCAGATACTCAGCTTCATGGAAATTGATATGCCTCCAATCGTTAAGCAGAAATTAGCGAAATTGCAGGATCATGCTACTGTATGCAACTGGAGTTCAATCCGTCCTGTTTTAGAAAATTCCCTGGGTAAGCCCGCTGGAGAGTTATTTGAAGCTATAGAAAAGCTTCCATTTGCATCTGCCTCAATCGGACAGGTTCACCGTGCAACAATGCTGGAAGGCAGTAAGGTCGCTGTTAAAATTCAGTACCCAGGTATTGTTGATGCAGTTAATGCAGATTTGTCTTCCAGTGAAATTATGGCAACTGCTATTGCATTTTTACTTTCCTTTATCGAAGAAGAAAGCAAAAGCAGAACGCTAATTCTTGTAGAAGAAATCCGAAGATATATTCTGAATGAACTGGACTACACAGAAGAGGCGAGGATACAGACTCTATTTGGTAAGTATTATGAAAATCATCCAAATATACATGTTCCCCAAATCATAGACGAGTTAAGCACAAGAGAAGTTTTGGTGTCGGAAATTGTTGAGGGAAGTAGTTTTGAGAGCAGGATAAAACATCTTCAAGAGAATCAGGATGCGCTTGATAAAATCGGCCAGATATTGCTTGACTACCAGCTTGGTTCTTTTTTCCGTTTTTCCGTTTTAAATGGAGATCCGCATCCCGGAAATTTCAGATTTATTGATGATAATGTAATTGCATGTTTAGATTATGGTTGCTTTATAGAGGTTGATGCCAAGCGCTTGAATTTGTGGAAACAGCTGTTTATATCCACAATAAAACAAAATGATAAAATTCAGCGAAGTACACTAATTAAATTGATTGCGATTGATGACTTCTCAATACCGCCCTCAGCCGATGTGCACAATTTAAAGGCGTTCTTTGATTTATGTTTTGCGCCATTTGAAGATGATGAAGAAATGTTTTTCAATATTGAATACGCACAATTAGTGACTGATTCCGGTAAGAAACTTTTAAAAGAAACTACTTTGTCCCATGAGATGATAATCATGGTTAGAGTTCTTTTGGGTACTTATTCAAATTTAGCACGCATAGGTTGCACCATAAACTGTAAACCCCTGGCTAAACAATGGCTCAACCAGGGGTGAAAAATTTGAAGTCAGTCTTTAGTTATTTTTTATCAGATTCTTCTGGTGCGACATAAACCAGGATTCTATTGCATGCAGGGCAGCACATAATGCGATCACATTTAATTACTTCGTTGTACATCTGTGGTGGAATTGCCATGTTGCAGTGCACACAGTGACCGAGTTCTACCATCGCAATGCCAATACCATCTTTACGCTCTGCAATGTACTCGTATTTATAGTAAATGGACTCCTTGATGTTTTCGGCCATTTCATCACGCTGATCGAAAAGGTCATCGAGGATTGTATCAAGTTCAGCCATACGAGATTCAAGTTCGTCTTTCTCGCTTATTTGCTTTTCTTCTATCTCTCTTATTTCGTTGGCAATAATTTCCTGCTCTTGCCTTAAAGCATCAAGCTTGGCATTAATTTCTTCAATTTCCTGCTCAACTTCTTCGCTATTCTTTTCCTGATTTTCAATTTCCTTAACAAAGGCTTCGTATTCTTTAATGTTTTGAATAGCTGTTTCTTTGGTTTTGGTGTTTTTCAGTTTGATTATTTCGAGATCTAGCATACCTGCTTTATCATTGATCTCATCTTGATACACTTCAATCTGAGATTCGTTTTCTTCCATTTTGCTGCGTTTTGCATGGAGAAGATTTTCCTGCTTTTCAATTTGCAAAGGTATGTCGTCTCGCTCTTCTTCGCGATCCATAATCACATTGTCCAGAGCTTGTAATTTTACTAATAGAGCTTGTTGGTGTGGTATGGAGTTTTTATCGTTTTTTCTAACTGCCATTTATATTTTCCTCCGAGACCAAGTCTTCGCTAAAGAACTATACCCAATAAAAAATCGACCCTACTGACAAAGAGTCGATTGTTGTTGTATTGCAAAATCTGATATTATTTTTAATGAGATTTACAGTGTGAAAATTGTTGTATACTGGAAGAATAAAAGCCAACATCCCGCTTTTATACCCGGAATGCATCAGGATTTTAGCTAACCAATTAAACATCATCAACAACAACCTTCAACTATTAGTGGTTGGTTTGCTTTATTTGCTGGTTTTCAGAAAAACAAGTCTAAAATAGCAAAAGACGCTTGACTATATGCCAAGCGTCAAAGTTTTCGAGTTTTTATTTTTGCCATCCCGAATTAGTTTCGTTCGTATGCATTTGCAACCTCGAACGTTAAAAAATGGTGGGCTCACCAGGACTCGAACCTGGGACCATCCGGTTATGAGCCGGAAGCTCTAACCAACTGAGCTATGAGCCCACGGCAAAAAGAGTGTTGAGTATATTCATTCTTATGAAAAATGCAACGAAAAAAAGCAAAAAAATTATATTGAGTTTTATCTTTAAAATGTGACTTCAGGTTGGATTATGGATGATTATAGTTCTTGTTTAATTTCTTTTCAGATCCTGAAAGACTAAAGGAAAGAAATGAAATTGTATAGTCAGAATACAACTTTCAATTTGCAAAATATCAAGATTTACATTGCACTTTTATGTTTTTTGTTTACACTTGGACTCGATTTAGTATATTCACGAAATCATGTGAACTGTGAAAGGATCTCGTTATGAACAAAGAATACTCTGAGTTGAAAATCTTCGCTGATGGACTTCGTAAGAAGCTGATTTTGCTGGGAGAACATCTTTGACATAGCTGCCAAAAGAAAAGAACTAAAAGATATAGAAGAAAAGCTGGGTTTAGAGGAGTATTGGTCGAATCCTGAAAAAAGTAAGCCTTTGATGCAGGACAAAAAGTATCTTGAGCAGGAGATTGCTGACAGTGAGCTATTAGGAACGCTAATGGATGATGCTGATACTTTTCTGGAACTTGCTGAAGAAGAAAACGATGATTCTTTAGTTGGAGAATTGTCAACCACTTTGAAGAAACTTGAGAAAGAGCTTGAGAGACAAGAAATGAAGCACATGCTCTCAGGTGAGCACGATCCAAATAATGCTATTATTTCGATAAACTCTGGTGCTGGCGGAACTGAGTCTCAAGACTGGGCCGATATGCTTTTACGAATGTATCTTATGTACTCGGAACGAAGTGGATACACAACTGAAATTCTTGATATTTTACCGGGAGACGAAGCCGGAATAAAAAGTGTGACATTTATGGCTAACGGTAAGTTCGCCTATGGATATTTGAAAGCTGAGGCAGGAGTTCATCGTCTTGTAAGAATTTCACCATTCGATTCCAATAAAAGAAGACATACATCGTTTGCTTCTGTCTACGTTACCCCGGAAATTGATGACTCCATTGATATCGAAATTGATGAGAAAGACTTGCGAGTCGACACATATCGCTCTTCCGGCGCAGGAGGTCAGCACGTTAACACAACGGATTCTGCTGTTAGACTGACCCATTTACCTACAGGCGTGGTTGTGGCTTGTCAAAATGAGAGGTCACAACATAAAAATAAACATACTGCAATGAAACTTTTAAAGTCAAAACTCTATGAACTTGAGATGCAAAAACGTAGAGATGATGCTAAAGAGGTTTCATCAAGCAAGAAAGAAATATCATTCGGTTCGCAGATTAGGTCTTATGTTCTGGCACCATATAGAATGATAAAGGACCATCGGACATCATATGAAACAAGCAATGTAGATGCTGTTCTTGATGGTGACCTTGAAAAATTTGTCAGAGAATATCTTCTTTCAACTATAAAATGATCAATTTTATTAAAGTATTAAAAATGTTATTGCTGTTGTGCTTGCTTGTGTCAATGGCATCATGTGCTGGGCGACAAACCCGAAATAACTCTTATTCTTCAGATGGTTGCGAGGTTGTTAAGGTTATTGAAGGAGAAGCTTCATATTATGGCAAGAAGTTTCATGGTCGCAAAACAGCAAGCGGTGCCGTGTTTGACATGTATGCAGACACAGGTGCACATAAAACTCTACCTTTGAACACTTATGTACGAGTGACAAATCTTAGTAATAACAGACAGTTGGTTGTTCTTATTAATGATCGTGGGCCTTATGTGGGAAACCGTATACTTGATCTTTCCAAAGGGGCTGCTCAAAAACTTGGATATGCTCAACAAGGTGTGACAAGAGTGCGGATTGAGGTGCTGAAGTCCGGGGATTGTACTCCTTCAGGCTACTCAAAAAGCGACATACAAGAAAGTCACGTGGCTTCAAACAGTTATGGAAATATTGAGGTAGGATATTTTGACAAACGCTGGAAAGCCGAAAGAGTTTATTACTACTTGAAAGGTAGATATAGCACTATTAGGGTGATACCGGAAAATGACGGATTTTCTGTCATAATTGGGCCATTTACTTCTGAAAAGGTGAAAAAAGCTATTTTTAGTAAACTTAAATCAGAAGGGTACGATGTTAAAGTAAAGTAGATATGAATAATTGCAACCATATGAAAACTGTAGAAAATGTTTGACATATATGTGTTTACTGGTAAAATTTTAGAACTATAAATGTTTGTTATTTTATGGGTAGCACACTAATTTAGTTATGAACAGGGGCAAATATGCGATTAAAATTAGCTTTAATGATAGTGGCTTTGTTTTTCTGTTTCAGTTTGCTGATAAATTACTTTATTGGCCAGATTGAAGACGATTCCAGAGGAAAACTGGTGGCGACCCTTATTCACAGCCACAAAGCCTACACCAAGACATTCAGAGTCAATAAAGAAGAACGTCTTGACGTGGTGAGAGGTTTTGCCAGCGAACAAGCTATTATTGATACTTTGAAGAAACCTGCTGAAACTGAAGATGAATTAGATGACAAGCATTTCAAGATATTTGAGAAGCTTGAAGTGCTTTCTAATCTGAAATATTATGGGGACACGTTTATTGTCCTGGATAAAGACGGTAACGAGCTTGCCAGAACGTTGGTGGCAACCTGGAAGAAAAATAAATTTGGTAACTATCAGGTAGTTCAGGATGCAATCAACGGCAATGATGGTGAGGATATTTGGCAACTGGATGGAAGAATCCAGTTTGTTGATATTACCCCCATAAGAGATGGTGGCAGTGTAATCGGTCTTATGGTGATGGCGAATGTTATTGATGAAGAACTGGTCAAGCAGGAACAGGAAATTGCTGCCGGGGAATTTTCATTTTTCTCGAACAATCGTGTGATTACTTCTTCATTGAGTTCCCTAAAACAGGGTGCACTTAATAAGTTTGTTCAGCAAAACAGTAGCCAAATTGCCAAAGTACTGAGTTCCAAAAATCAATACTTTAAAGAAAGAATTAAGCTTGGAGACGAAACTTTTCTTGCTTTGATGGCTCCTATTCCCGCTAGTGACGAAAATGGTTTGGCTGGCTTCATGATCTTGAGATCTGAATCCTATTGGCTGAAAATATTTGATGGAATCCGTAATTTTATTATGCTTTTGACAATTCTCTTTATTGTCCTGGGTGTTTCTATTTCCTTCTTGCTGGTTCAAAAAGCATACGATGCAATTGACTTCATTTTGGAAGGAGCTCATCAGATAATTGTTGGTAATAAGGAATATCAATTTGTATCAAATGATGAATTCCTCAATCAACTTGGCCAGACACTTAACCTGATGATCGCAATATTGCTTGGAAAATATATTCCAGAGGATGAAGAAGAGGCTGCGGCAATGGCTATGAGAGGTACCCTGGACGGAAAACAGCCTGAATTGTCGAATAGTAATCTTCTTATCGAAACTGTTGATGAAAATGCTTCTATGGGATCTGGAAGTACCGCTGAAGGCTTTAATACTGACGATGAGTATTACAATTCTCTGTATGATGAATTTATTGATGCCAAAAAGAAAGTTGGAGAAGATGTTTCCCAGATAACGAAAGATAAAATGATCGCAAAACTGAAAAGAGCCGAGGTAAAACTACTCGAAAAGCATGGTTGTGTAAGCGTTCGTTTCAATGTTAAGGTAGAAGGTGGAAAGGTTGCCTTGAAACCGACACCTATCTGGAAATAAAATCTTGTGTTATTTGTACAAAGGCCCACTCTACTGGAGTCGGGCCTTTTTTTTGTTGAGATAAAAAATGTCATTTGTATGGTCAGAAGAAAAACAAAAACTGTTCAATTTCGATTCGGATACTCTTGTGTCTGCATCTGCAGGAACAGGTAAAACAACAGCTCTGGTTGAATTATATATGCGTTTGCTTGATGGATCGACCAAATATGGGCACAAAGTTAAACCAGAAAATATTCTCGCTATTACTTTCACTAATAAAGCAGCAATGGAGATGCGTGAAAGAATACTTGAACAGGTCGATGAACGGCAGATGGAGGTTGACCGACAATCGCTGTTTCTAAGTTCAAATATATATACTTTTCATGGTTTTTGCCAAAATGTATTAAGAGAATACGCTTATGAAGCAGGGTTTTCACCTGACTTTGAAATTGTGGAGGATATTAGCAGAAATAAAATTTTGGTGAATACGATTACTAGCTATCTGGCAGAACAAATTAAAAATGAATGCGAGGCTGTTAAACAGTTCTTGAATAGTTTTACTTTTGGTGAATTGGTTTCGGCGATTCAGAACATAATAATGCAGTTAGGTGGTAATAATCCCCGCAAGTTAAATGAATCTGAAGAAAAGAAACAAACACTGACAAATGTTTACAAATATTTCCGTGAATATGATTGCCTTGTAACAGAACTGAAAAGTATTTACGAAGGGCATAGCAAAGCTAAATCAGCTGCATATTGGCAATACATTTCTGATCTCATAGAATACTGGCCAGAACGATATAAAAAGTTATGCTGCGAATCTGAACAGGATGAAGATTCCGCCGTTGCTTTTTGTGTCCAATGGTTTAAATTTGAAGCACAGTACAAGCCAAGAGATGCCAAACCTACAAACAAATTAATTGCTAAAGCAAAGCGGATCAGGAGTGATATTCATGATACTCTGAATCAACTGAAGGTGATTCCGGAGATAATTGCCCTTGTCGGTATTGTTGAGAGTATACTAATACAATTTAAACAACAGAAACAGCAGAAAGACTTGCTTGATTTCAATGATTTGGAACAAGAGTGTATAAGACTGCTTGAAAAAGACAAGACAGTCCTGGCTGATATTCAAAAACGTTTCCAAGTTATTCTGGTGGATGAATTTCAGGATACAAATCAAACACAGGTTAAGTTGCTGAATCTATTGAAACGGGATAGAGCATTTTCGGAGAAACACAATTTACCTGAAGCGCGAAGACTAATTGTCGGAGATAGAAAACAGAGCATCTATAAGTTTCGCGGTGCAGATGTAGAGATATTTCGGAAAATTGAGGAAGCTACAGTTTCTGAAGATGACGAAAGCATTGATGGCATCAGACTACATTTTAAAGAAAACTATCGCTCTACTCCTGCCATGCTAAAAGTGTTTAATCATCTATCTGAAAATATTATGTCTGGCTCTACAAAAAAATCTTACGAGGTAAACTACCGCTCTGGAGATGATTTGGTATCCGGTCTTGCGGATAATGAGTTTGACGAGGAGTTTCCAGTTGATCTGATATTGGTGAATGGTTCTTACTCGGCTGAAGAGGCTGCGGTGATTGAGGCAAACGAAATTGCCAAACTGGTAAAATCATATTGTAGTGGAAAAACTTCCATCCTTCTAAAAAATAAAGATGGGCAAGATGTAGTCCCTGAATATGGTGACATTTGCATTTTGCTGAGGAAAAGAACCAGGCAGCATGTTTTCGAGCAGGTATTCAGGGAACAGCAAATTCCTCTGATAATAGGGCAGGGTACAGGTCTTCTTGACCGACAGGAAATAAAAGATGTAGAAAATATATTAAAATTCTTTTATCAGCCGATGGACAGAATTGCAAGATATGCAACTTTACGTTCACCTGCGGTTCTTTTGTCAGATATATCGTTGGTGAAAATATCAAAAGCCTCTGAGGATCAATGGTTACGAGATAAATTTAAAAAAGAAATTTGGCTGAAGAGTATAAGATCATTAAAGAAAGCTGAGCAAGAAAGATTTCTTCACTTTCTTGAAGTTGTGAATGATCTTGAAAATAGAAAAGACTATCTTCCTGTTAGTGAACTGATTGAGGAAGTATTCGAAAAATTTAAGTTGAAGATAATTCATGCTCAGAGTTTTGAAGGGCAGCGAAGGCTTGCAAACCTGGAAAAATTCCTGGATATTGTGCGTGAATGGGAAGATACAAGCACAGGTTTTGGTGTTTTGGAATTCATTGAAAGAATGGAGCTGGCAAGAGTTTTGGGCTCTAAAGAATCTGAAGCCGAAACAATAAGTTCTGCGTCATCAGTATCTATGATGACAATTCATCAATCAAAAGGATTAGAATTTCCAATTGTGATATTACCAGAACTGGGAAACTCTAAAGGGAGAAACAATGGTTCAGGTAATGTTGCTGTCAATAGTAAGAACAAGATCGTAAAAAAACATTTTAATACTCATGAACAGGCTTGGGAAAGCACTATTGGGTATTCACAGAAAAAAGAATTGGATAAACTGAAAGAGGTGGCGGAGTCTCAGAGATTGTTTTATGTTGCAATAACCAGGGCTAAGAATCATTTGGTTTTCTCCGGTCTATATAAAGAAAAAAAGGACAAGAAGGCAAACAAAAAAGAGAATTCTACAAATTGGATAGATTGGGTTTTTGATTATGTAGGACATGTTTCAAACAGCAACATGTTTCATGAAGATGAAAAAGTGCACTTAAATATCATAAATGCCAGTGACAGTGTTTTTCATGTTTCAGGTAAAGGATATAACAATATCTTAGCTTTGAATAACATTTCTGATTGGGCTGACAAGTTCGCGAAAGGATTTAATGTTTCAGAAAATAATCTTGATAGTCCGCTTGAAGAAAGCAAAATTGCTTACCAAAAAAAAGATGTAAATGTAAATGAAGATGAAGGTAAAACAGCTCAAGATATAATTGATGAATATTCAGAAGCTTGCATTACAGACTATGACAAGGAAATGGTGGGTACTTTTAGTGTAACTAATCTTCGAGATTTAAAGCTATGCGAGAGAAAATATCAATTAAAGCATATTCTCGAAAAAAGTACATTGCTATGGATGGAAGAGAATAACGATTTAGAGAATCTAAGCAATGTAGCGGAGGATCAAACAAGCCAGGGAATTCTTGTTCACAAATATTTCGAGCTTCTTCCGGAAGAACAAAAAGCAGACAAAGCGAGTTGGCAAAAATTTCTCAAGGCGCACGGTTTGAATAAAGACGATAACTGGGCAGTAAAAGCCGGAGAACTTATCGAGATTGCAGGACCATGGCCATCTGACTGTATGGAAAGACCTGAGAGGATATTAAAAGAAGTACCGTTCATCGCCAAGCTTTCCCTGCCATCTGGAAGACAAATAAGAGTGAAGGGCATTATTGATGTTCTGAAACTATATGCGGATAACGGTTTTGAAATAATTGACTATAAATATGCAAGTTATCGTAAGCAAAAAGAAGAAGCATATCAATTTCAGTTACAGCTTTATGCAGAAGTAATTCGTAACTCATTTGGTGGTGTTTGTGATTATGAAAAGGCTTGGATAGGATATTTAAAGGATAAAAAGTGTTACAAAGAAGTTGATATTTCTCCTGAGAAAAGGGGCAAATTTATTGAAAAGCTTGATGAAATGGTTTTAAGAGCAAAAGAATTGGATGAGCTTAAGGATATCGAATGGGAAGATGGTGGAATCATTGTTTGTCCTGATGTCAATTGCAAGTTTGCAGATTTGTGTTTGAAATAAAAAAGGGAGCAAAAAGCTCCCTTTAAAATGCGGTAGGTGTGTTTTATACCCAGCTATTTGTCATTACTTCGCCAATTCCGCCACCTCCAGGAACTATGTAATGAATATCATTAAGTCCTTTTTCTTCATCCCATCTTGTGCCAGGTTTTGTAGCTAAAACTTCCGGGGATGAAAGACCTCTATCCAGTCTGACAGTATAGACGATCACATCGGGGTCTGTCTTTTTAAGGTTCATTAGATACTCTGGTGTTATTATCATATGGATTGCTATCTTCTTCAGTGGAGTGTCTGTTATGCCTTCTGCCTTGTAGGTATCGAGAGTTTGCAATATGGATGAACCGGTTGCGCCCATGGGATCTGGTAGTAATAGAATTTGTCCTTCGAGAGTGCCACCAATTTTAGAAGATGCCACATTGGCACCTGTTACATGTGATTTTTCGTCAATTGCTCTTGCTACAAAAAAACAGTCAAGTCTAACTCCAGCCGGGTTCATTAACATATTTAATCTGTCAAAAATAATTTGCGACGGAAGGATGCCCGCTCTTGCTACCGAGGCTATGGCAACGTGTGTGTCCGGGTCGATAATCTGACCGTTATAACAACCATGTTCGGTTTGGTCTATCATTCTGCTTGGAACAGATGCCATCTTACGTGGGAATTCATTGTTCATTACCATGTTAAGCAGATTGATATATAGCTCTGTGAAAATAGTGTTTGCTTCTGGTTGTGTTGTTCCTTTTGCGCAAACTTTAGAAAGCAATGTCATTAAAAAAGGAGAAGAAAGGATATGAACGTTGTCTCCATAGTTGTGATCTACTTCCGGGAGTGCGAAAGGAAGTGCCTGATATTGGCTATCAATTGTTTTTGTCATTTTATCTCCTTAATGGTTCTCAATAAAATTCAGTTTGGCAAAATACCATTATGTAAACTGGTTTTAGTTTAAGTATTTTCCTAATTCTATAAAAGCACTTGAATAGACCTCTTTTTTGAAATCTACTATATTTTCCAGCAATTCCTCTTTTGTCATCCATCTAAAAGCCGTAAATTCACCATCTCCTTTTTCCGGGTCTGGTTCTATCCCATTTTTTATTCTATATACAAAATAAATTTGGTCCTGACCGCTGAATTCCTGGGCTATCTGTGTGTGTTGCAGCCAATCTGGAAAATCATATCTGTAAGTATTATTTGTTTTCGCAATGAATTCTACTTCATCAGTTCCAGTCTCTTCGAGAAGCTCTCTTATAGCAGCTTCAGAAGGTTTTTCAGATGCATCAATTCCACCTTGGGGTATCTGCCATACACCCGGGAGGTTGGCACGCTCACCGGCTAATATCAGATTCTTTTCGTTTAGTACGATCATTGCTACATTTTTGCGATATGGTTTCATGTCTGCGCTAACGTGTAAATCTTTGACGGTGTAAAAATCAGGTCTTCGTTGTTCGAACAGGTTGTTATTGGTATTTAGCCATTTGTTTCTTGCAAGAGATGGGTTAATGGTTGACATTACCACTGATTCGTCCGTTCTGTTACATTGGCAAAGCCTTTTGCCTTTGGGAGTTACTACCTGGCTTAAACCTGTAAATGAGAGTGAAGAGCCTGCATTGGTGTCGGTTCCTACTCTATTGCAGGTTGCTGCAAAAATTCTGTTTTCAAGGCATCTTGTAATCATTGCATCCTGGCAGTAAGGTAAAACAAGATTGGAACAATGACAAATCAACTCTGCACCCATCAGAGATAAGGTTCTGGCAGATTCAGGAAAGATCCAGTCAAAGCATATCATAAGACCAACTTTAATGCCTGCAATTTCTATTACTTTAAACCCTTCGAAACCCGGAGTAAAAAGATTGAATTCGTTGTCGAAAAGGTGCATTTTGCGGTAAGTATAAATAACGCTTTCCGGCCCAATTATTGAGGCACTATTATAAATATTTCCATTCAGCTTTTCTGCAAACCCGTATATTATATGGCAATTCTTCTCTTTTGCCCTAGCTATAAGTGCTTGGGCGCATTTGCCATTGGCAGTTTCTGCATATGGTTCAAGCTCTTCTGCGGATGAAAAATTATATCCTGTTGTGGCCAATTCCGGATAAACGATTATATCCGCATTTTCTGGAAACATTGCCAGCATTGTTGACAAATTGTGTTTCACATCCTTCAATACTGGCTTTGTTTGGACACAGGCTACTACAATGTGTTTTTGTGGGTCTTGTTGCTTTTTAAACATTCTTTTTTGCCGCCGCTTTTTCTCCAGCTCTCATAAGGCTTTTTCTGTACATCTCTTTGTTACTTGACTGTCTGAACATAACAGCAGCTTCCTGATATTTACGGTGATAAAAGAGCACCAGACCTGCTCTTTCATATTCTCCGATTTTACGAAATTCTTCAATGGCCGCCATGGGATTGTTGTTTTCAAAGTAGTATTGCCCCATGATTTTTGCTGCATTTTGTTTATGTCCTTGCGCACTTCTTACTTTGGCAAGACCTAGAAGATTCTTGTTTCTCTTGTAGAAGTGAGCAGCCTTGTCATATTCTTTCAATTGCAAAAACATTTCTGCAGCAGTGTTGTTTATCTCTCCACTATCCGGACAGCCTTTAAGAGCGATTACAGCATTGTCGAAATCCTTGCCAAGAACAAAGTTTTCATAAGCTTTGAGATAGTTTCTTTTACTTGCGAAAATGTGAGCAATTATTCTTCTGTGGTCTTGTTGATAACCAAAGCGTTCCAATACTTGGGCCGCTTTTGCATATGATTTATTGTTAATCAAATGTTGGGCGAAACTTAGCGGTTTGGTCATTCTTGAAAAATGGAAAAATGCAACAAGTAATATTAAAAACAATGCTGCAGGTATGGCTGCGATGTAGATGTTGAATTTATATACCTCGAAAAATGGGACTGTTCTTTCTGCGCTGGTAAGATAGATACTGTTGGAAATTCCATCGAAATAGTAGAGTTTAACTTCAACCTTTAACATACTTTCGCTAAGGATAGGTGTTTCGAGATAATTCACAAGGAATGCTGAATTCGTTCCAAGTTTTCCCATTAGTTCCAATAGGTCTGATTTGTTATAGCGGGCTTTATAACCGGGATCTTCCACGTCAAGATGTTTGCGGAAAATGGCTTCTTGTTCAGAGTTGTCTACTAAATTGTATCTTTCTAACAATACGGTTTTGAGTTCATTTATCAGGCGATTCTTTTCTTTTGGAATATAACTCTTTAAAAAGTAAAGAGAATCTTTCTTTTCTGGAACTGTGGCATTAAGAATAATTGTTTTTTCAGGTAGTTTAAGCTTTTTTCCATTGAAACTAGCTATTGGGTGTGGGGCAATTAGTTGTTTGTATGAGGTGAAAAACAAATGGTCTTTAAGGTTGTGAACCTTAATTGTTTTGCCAGAGAGTTGCCAAACCTCAATCTGTGATTCTTCTGCTAATTTGTTTTTTTGAAGTATTTTTAGTGCATCTGTTTTCAGTTTGACCAATTCTTCTCTTGAATTGTAAATCTTCTCTGCTTTTTCTATTGATTTTAGAGCTTGCTTGTAGTTTTTTTGTTTAAACTGTAGATTTGCCTGTTTAATTAAAGATTCAAAAAACCATCCTTTGGGCCAAATTGTCTTAGCCCAAATATTTTCGGCCTGTTTATATTTGCCAAGTTTTTCCAGAATATTTGCTTTTAGGAACGGATGTTGATTGTAAGAAGGTAAACGTTCAAGGAGTCTTTGCGCGTGGATTGCTCCTTTTTTTCGAGTTAGTTCGTCCCATATTGTAAGTTCTATAAGTTTTTTATTTTTAGGGAATTGCTGAAGGGCGCCACTAATAACAGTGTTGGCTTCTACGTACTCTTTTTCAAGTAGTTTTAGCTTTGCCATTTGGTAATAGATTTCAGCTTCATTTACTCCCATTGATAAAGCCTGTTGATTAAGCATGGTAGCCAGGCTTTTGCGGTCGTTTGCAGAAAGAAGAGGAATGGCAATTTTCGAGAGCGTCTTCATATTGAAATTGTGGTCCAGAAGTTCTATGAAAATTAGGCTGGACTCAACCATATTTCCCATGTTGTACAATTCTTGGGAGATTATCTGTTTTGTTGCTCTAATGTTGTCTTCATCTTCTTTGTTACCCCTTATAGAGTAGCAGTTAATTAGTAGTTCTGCAGCTTTCCTGTTTTTAGGATTTCTTTTTAAAATTGTCTCAAGTATGTTGATTGCTTCGGGTAATTCTTTGTTTTGCTTGAAGCCCCAGGCTCTTGTGAAAAGTGCTGTTTCATCATATCGGCTCATGGAGATGAGCATATCAGAACTTTCTTTCGCTTTAGCTTGCCTGTTAGTTTCTACAGCAGATCGTGATATCAGCCTAAGAGCTTGCATCCGTTTTTTGCTATAACGAATCTTATCAAGCTGAAGCTCCAGTTTTAGGCTTCCTTGCAAAGGGTTGTTTGCCAAAAAAGATATTCTGGCAAAATCAATTGGATTCTTAGCTTCTTTATATAGAATGTTCAGGTAAAAATCATTTCTATTGATACTCTCAAGAAAATCGGGGTTGTATTTCTGTATCCATTCGAAATCATCCAGATTTTGCAGACAATTAGCCTTTTCGCAGTCCTGTTTGATATCGCTGAATTTTCTAACTGATTCAGCAAGCAGAATTTCTGATGTTGCTTTGCTACTGAGTTCAGAGGAATTATCGGGATTGACAATATTTTTAATGGTTTTGATTAAATCATCAAGAGTCCAGCGCAAATGGTAGTCTCGATATTCTACTTTGGCATCTGTAACAAAAACTCCAGATCTTGCACTATAGATTCTGATATTCCAGAACCATGTCTTATCTTCAAGTCTTTCATCAATAAAAATTAAATAATCGATGTCGAGAAAAGATTTCAGTTTGGGAGCTGAAAACGGTGTAAGTTTTTCATTAGGAAATTCTTTTCGAACTATATCGTTTAACTCTTCATGAGGCAGCACATCAAAATTCTTTTGGAATCCAGGGCGATACATGAAGTCATGTTCCAAAACCTGAATTACGCCATTTGTAAACTTTTCATCCAATCGGGTAGTAAAGAAATCCACAAAAGACAATTTTACTTTGTCAGATGAATTCTCAATCAGATTTATTGTCCCCTGCGGACTGACAAAGCCTTTCATTCTTTCCAACTCAAGCGCTGAAGAGGATGGCAGTATGAACGAATAAATAAGGCACATTGCGAATAACGCAAATGCCGTACTTTTTAATCTACTAAAATGTTTGATGGTAGCCCCCTCGATTGGAAAAAACCATATTGCTACTATTAGTATTCATTGATTTCTTCGATTTTTTCTTGTGCTTTTATGTAAATATCACTCTCAGGATTTGTAAGCTTTAAAATCTGTTCAAGAAATCCAATTGCAGCATCAGGGTCAGCATCTGCTGTAATGCCTGCTCTCATATATAGTGCGTTTGCATATTTTGTGGGTATATAATCTAATTCGGTTTTTGCTTCCTTGTTTGTTGGATCCCATCCAAGCACCTTGGAGAGGCTATCTCTGGCCTCTAAGTATTGGAAATTATTCAGCTGGAATCGTGCCTGTGCCATGTAGGCTTTAGCAAACATAACGTTTATTTCATTTGTGTAAGCACCTGTGTCATTAACTCCAAGCTTGCTACCTTCGTCAATAAGGTTGCTATCAAGCGCCTGGAGCTGTTCTAAACCGGCTACTGTGTTTTTTGTGTCATGTTTTTCAAAGGAATCCGTTGCTTTGTCCAAGACCTTTTTAAATTCTTCAAGCAATGATTTTAATTGCAAGACATCTCGGTCGGCGTTGCATCTACATGGTTTTTGGTAAACTTTGTTTATTAATGAGACTGCATTGTTTATGTCTTTTTTGGTGTAAGCTGTATATGCTTGTTTCATTCCAGCAGTTATTTCTTTCTTGGTAGGAAGAACTACTTTTTTGACCTTCTTTTTCTTTGGTTTAGCAACAACAACTTCATCGTCTTCATCGTCATCTTCGTCATCATCATCATCTTCTTCAGCGACTAACAATTCCGGTTTCTTGATAAGTCGTTTTGCCCATTTTGCGGCTCTTTTGTTCTTAAATTTATTTTTTCTGTATTTTTGTGTTTTGGTGCGCTTAATTTCGTCATCATTTAGGTTGTAAATAGTGAATGTTACACTGCGACCATTGTCGTCAGCCAATTCTGCCTTGGCAAATATAACCAAATCAAAGGAATCTCTTCTCAGCCTTTTGGCGATGCAGTCAACATCATCCATGCACTGGAGTAATTTGCGAATACGTTTTTTACTTTTCGTTTTACGCAATTCCTTAACTGTGGTGATTTTGAAGGTACCCATCTTTTTTAATGCTTTGGCGATTTTGGCATCTACCTTCTCTGTTTCGTCTTCGTCAATATTTGAGTCAGGTATTATGGGGAGAAGAAGTAAAGAACCATAGTTTTTTTCTGCATTAGCTAGATTTGAAACCAAGAGAACACAGAGAACAAATATAACAGTTAATGTGGCACGTTTAAAAAGCAAAACTTAACCTCCTGAACAAAACAAATTGTAATTGAAAACAAACTAACAAGTGTAGCCTAGTTTTACAAAAATATGCTCTACTGGCAAGTAATTTCTATGAAAATTGCAGTCTAGCGGTAAGAAATATAATAAACAAATATGCCACTGGTTGAAGTGTTTGGGTCATCTTTCTTTATCACAGAAATTACAAGTTTATCAAAGTTGGAATTTAGCAAACCAAGCACTGTTTTATTGTGTTGAAGTTGATCAAGTGTGAAAATTGTGAAAACACCAAAAATAGAGTTTTTTATCTTAAGATCTCCTGTTTCCATCTCTAATTTAACATCTTCCTGGACAGCTTTAGCCTGCTTAGGGTTGTCAATCAATCTTTCAAGTGCAGTGTCTGCAGTTTCCTGTAGAAGTGGTTCGTTTCCGAAAGGAATTTTTCCTTGTTTAATGCGCATTTGGTTGAGTTTGTTATAAATTGCTTTTGTTAAAACTTTACCTTTTCGATTATCAAGCATGGTAACAAAAACGCATGAGACTGCGCTGTAAACTGTGTCATCCTGGCGTTTTGATGAAATTCCGCAACCTATATTCGTTAGGTGCGGGTTTTTTAAATATATCCTAAAATTGTGCTTTTTCATCAGGTTAGCAAATATTTCTTTTATCGTATATCCACCAGCGACAATTTCGCCAGATTGCAGATTGTTGATGTTTTCATCAATAAGTCTCTGAGCAATATTTTTACCGTTTCTGTCGTATTCTGATGAATAATGCTTCTGCACCATGTCATCTGCATGATGTCTTGCTATTTTTACCAGTGAAGTATTGCTTGATAGAGGAGCTCGCGATAATCTATCGCGTTGAGTGTTTATCATTTCCTCAAGTCGTTGTTCGCATCCAGTATCTTTTAAACAAGCTATTTCCTGATTTGTATTCGGATATTTTTGAATTTGTCGTATTTTATTGAAAATCGTAACTGAAATGAGGCGAGTAACTTCGTTTTTTTGAATGTTACTTATTTCAAAACGGTAATTTGCAGGGGCTGAAGGAATTTGCATTTCAGAGAAAAAATTTCCGTTTTTCACTTTTAAACGTTTTGAAAAAACTTTTTCGTTAAAAAAGTATAAGTTCATATAAAGATTGCTCTTTTCAATATGGCAATTTCCTTTAACTGCAAAACGGTGTTCTGATGTCACTTGCTTAGGGATGGGCTCCAGAATAATGTGTTTGTTGCTGTATGCTATGCAAATATTATCTTGTGAATTACTATCGTCGGATTTGAAAATACCGATTCCGATGTGGTTAGGTGAAGTCGCTGTATTTATATCCCAATATTGGTCGATAGCTTCATTCTGATTATCACTGAAAATATAATGAAAATCAGTATGAGCCAAACCATAGTGTATTCTTACCAGCTCTTTTAGTTCCTCTGTGGCTTTTTGTTTATGTGTAGAATGATATCGGCATAGCGTCCTTGCTGCAAAAGAAAGGTTCGTATCAAGTTTTGGTTTGGAAGTTGTTTCCAAGGTGATTGTTGCCAACAGTTTTGCAGCAAACAACTGTTCCTGTTCCGATATGTTACTTGGGTAATCCTTAGAATAAAAATAATTTGGGTTATCTCTGAAAGTAAATTCGCTTGTTACAGGTTCTGATTTGTTTTCGGGGTTTGATATTTCTGCTTTAGCTACTTTTTCCGGCTTTTGTGTCTGTAAACGGACTTCCTGTTTAGGAATATTAGGCACAGACTTTGGATTGCTGGTAGTACAGGAGAGGATAAAAATGGAAAATAGGATACAAATTGTTTTTAACATCTTGTATGCATATCTTGTCATGCTGGTAACCAACCTTGTCTTGTTTACTGGTTTATTGGTAAACGAATAGTAAACTTGGTTCCCATATTAACCTGACTTTCAACGAGAATTATACCACCATATCTTTGCATGATCTTGTAACTTATGGAAAGCCCAAGCCCCGTACCTTTTCCCTGTTCTTTCGTTGAAAAGAAGGGGTCAAATATCTTTTTCAGGTTTTCAGGAGCAATACCAGGGCCGTTATCCTGCATAACAATCTGAACGAATTCACCACCGTGCAATGATGTTTTAATGGAGATGTTTTTCTTGTATGAACTATCCCTGTCTAGTTCAGATTCTTCAAGTGCATCTATCGAATTTGTCATAAGGTTAATGAAAACTTGCTCAAGCTCTACAACATTCACCTTAATTCCAGGCAAATCGTGTGCGTAGCTTTTGTCAACCTGAACCTGTTTCATTTTTCGTGAATGTTGAACCATTCGCAAGGCACCTTCAATAACAGAATGTATATCTGTTGTAATTGCGTCTGTAACCTTGGGGGAGCGTGAATATCGGGAGAGTTCTTTTACAATTTCGGCAACTCTTTTTACGTATTGCATTATTTGTTTGGCATCTTCGGCAACTTCATCTTCCTTGTGTCGGGCAAGTATGATTTGAGCCATGCCTGATATAGCATTTAGTGGATTGTTTATTTCATGTGCAACACCACTCATTAGCGTGCCAAGTCCTGACATCTTTTCGGCCTGAATAAGTTGACGTTCCAGAACTTTTCGTTCGGATATGTCGTCTATGACCACCAATAATCTGTCACGTTTGCCCAGCAAATGAAGAACGTTGACCTGTAAAACCTTTTCACCTTGACCTTCAATATGCTTGCGCATTTCAAGATCAATGATTGGAGCTTTGGTTTTCATTATTTTTCTTAGACGATCATGAAAATCATCGGAAAATACTTCATTAATATTTCGGCCTGTGATATTTGCCAGTCTTGTGGAAAAAACTGTATAGAAACTGAGATTGACTAATAGAATGTTTAGTTGCCTGTCCAATACTATTAACGCAGAAGGGATGGAGTCGATCAAGTCCTTGATAGTTCTTGTAACGAAATTTAGTTCTACCGTTCGGGCTTCGACCATTTTTTCGAGCTCGCCGGACATGTTATTCTGAAGTTTAGTTTGAACATCCTGGTTTTTAAGCTTTTGCCAGAAATGACTAAAAGCCATGATAATTGTGAACAAAACAAGAATCGCGATTACAAAGCTTCGTAAAATTGGTGTTAGCTGCGACAGAAATGGAGGAATTTCGGAATAGAGGAATATGGTAATATTTGAGTGACCGAATTGTACTAGTTTGGATGCAACTATCTTATCGGAGATTAAATTTGTCTGATCGACTAGTTTTATTCTCAATCCGAAGATTGATTCCTGCTTTAGAGCTTTTGTCACAAACGATTTTTCACTGGGAGTAATAGAGGATTCTGAAAGCTTGTTAGTTCCTATAACTGATTCATCCGGATGTAACAATATGTTGCCGTTAGTATCTGTTATCCAAAGCTCAGCTTCATTGTTACTTAGAGTAAAGTCTATGTTATTAAGGAAAGTAGAAAGATCAATCTGTGCAACTAGATAAGCTGGTGATATCGTTTTCGGGTCGTAAAGTGAAGACGTTTCAAGTGGAATTGCTAGCATAGTGTACCATATTCCAGCCTTTTGAGCTTTGAAAATGTCTGATAGCTGGTAGGTGCTGGAATTCCTGGTATTTAATAGAAGCTTTTTTACCCATTTCTTAGATGCTGGATTAAACGGAGTGTCGCTAGTACTTGCAAGTTCAGTGTTTGAATTTGTTTCAAAATGAATTTTTTCTAAATCTTTATCAAAATATGCAAGCGATAAAAGAACGGGGTCAGAAAACTTATAAATTTGCCATTTAAGGCACTGGTGCTGATTTAAGTCTTTTCTGTATGCGATACATTGGAAATATTGCTGTTTCAATTTTTGCACGATTGGCGAGAATGATTCTTCTGTTTGTTCACCAATAGATAGTAGCTGATCTTGTTGGTAATTTGAGAAGTGTTCTATAAGCTGTTTCTCAGCATAGTTAAACGCCATTGTTGGCAGAAATACAGAAACGACGGTTAACAATAAGATGCCAAGTGAGGCAAATATAATATACTGGATTTTTCTGCTGTGTAACATAAATGTTTATTTAACGCTGTTGTTGTTAGAGATTTCCGATTGATTGTTTTTAGGTCTCATGCGTTTGGCTATTTCGACAAAGTGGGTGACAAGTTCAGGATCAAACATTTTGCCACTTTGTTCCATTATAACTGATATCGCGTTTTCAATGGATAACTTTTCTTTACCTGGTCTTGCTGTTGTCAGAGTATCAAAATAATCTGCCAGACTTATTGTTCTTGCTAAAAGTGGTATTTCCTCCCCTTTTAATGAGTCTGGATATCCTGTTCCATCCCAATTTTCGTGATGATGCTTTATTGTTGTGCTAACTTCCTGCAGAAAAACTATTGGGCTTAAAATATTTGCGCCCCTAACGGGGTGGGTTTGCATCGCCTTTGCTTCTTCTTCGGTCAGTGGTTCAGTTTTTTTGAGGATAGAATCTGGTGTTCCAATTTTCCCAATATCATGCAGGATAGCGGCATAATGCAAGTTTGTCAGCATGCCCTTGCTAAGTTTTAGATTTCGTGCCAGCATATTTGCATACTGGGCAACACGCTTGGCATGTCCAATCAGGTGACTGTCTCTTTCTTCAACAACATTAGACAGAGAAACGACCATGTCCAGCATACTTCTCTGAAGATCGTTTGTTTTTATTTCTACTTTCTGTTCAAGTTGTTCCTGATATTCAAGATTTTGTTTTTCCAGATTTATTTTTTCTTCTACCAGTTTACGATGCTCAATTGCTTTTTCGACGGATATGATGAGTTCGCCGGCGTCTATAGGTTTAGTAAGGTAGTTACTGGCTCCTTGACGCATAACAGATACTGCGGTGTTAATATCAATAAAGCCCGTAAGCATAATAACTGGTACAATGGGTTTGTGTTGCTGAACATAATTTAAAACATCTATACCTGATATTTTAGGCATACGGATGTCACAAATACATGCCGTTACTTCTTCTTCACGAAGAATATCAATGGCCTCTTCACCGTTAAACGAACTTACGACCTCATAGCCTTTGTCTTCAAGATAAATTCTCAGTATTTTGAGATTTATTTCTTCGTCATCGACGATTAATATTCGATACTGTTTCGAATCTACCGCTGATTTATTTAACGTATTGTTTGAGTCTATTTTGTCTGTCATTAGACATTTCAACCTTAGTTATAAAATGTTAGAAGCAAAGTTTGCACAATCTACTATGATTAACGAGTTGCGTCAAGATATATCCCATTCAACGGCATGATTTTACAGGATGTTTTAAAGAGGTCAAGAGATTTGACACCTTTTGTTGAATTCATTTAGAAACGCAATGAGCATAAGATATTGTCCGTTCTTGGATTGACACCCAAATCGCAACATGATAACTTGGTGAAAGTTGTGTTTATACACTAAATATAAGGAATGATCTGATGCTGAAATATTCAACATTGATGCTAGTCGTTTTGTTGTCTTTGTTCGTTATACAAAGCATATCCTTTGCAAATGAATACGTAATAAAAGAGAAACAAGAGCAGCTTGTACAATCTGTTCTGGATGTAGAGATGAGCTTGGGAGAGAAGTATTCTGTTAAATCTATTTCAATTGAGAAAAACAGGATACGCGTTTGCTATGAAAACCCGACAAAGGACATTAGTTGGTGTGCAGATCTTTTGCATAGCACAAAAAAAGCTCCAGGGGCCATAAGGGCAGGAAAATTCAACATAATGCCTGGCGATGGTGGCGATAATAGAATTCCCCTAAAATATCTGGAAGCTTTGGCAAAAATTGTTAAGGAATCTAAACTTGGTGAAGTATGGAGCAAATCCGATTATGAATCTGATTCGCCTGAGGCCAAAAAAAGCAATGCGGCAAGGCAGTATTTAAAGATGATTGAAGGTTTACTAGACAATGGTTTGTTGCAAGAAGCAGAAGCAGCCCTGACTATTCTGGTAGATTTACAGCTTGAAGGCATTGATCCAACCTATTTGCAGGCAAGATTGGCAGTTCAACAAGGAAAGCTCGATATAGCTGAAAAAAGGTTACCCGTGATAAAAAGCAAGTCACAACAACTGCTTGAAAAAGCACGGTTTTTGATGTTTAAAGGCGAATTTGATAAGGGTATTGATGAATTTAAAAAGTACCTGGCAGTAAATGAAGAGCGAAACCCCAAAAACAGTTGCGATATTGATAGAATTGCTCAGTATATTTTCAAACAAGGTGATAAGGAAAAGGCTTTAGCTATACGTAGAAAGACTGCATTGGCGTTTGATGATTGTACTGAATTATGGGAACGGCTTAATGAATCAATGCTTGACTTGGCAATGCCAGAAGAAGCTTTAGAAATAATAGAGCCACTTGCAAAGAAATATGTAGATGATGTTCCTGTGCAAACCGCATATGCTAATACGTTAAGAAGACTTAAAATGAGGAAAGAAGCCTCGAAGGTTTTTCTTAAGCTATATGACAAGACAAAAAGTTATGGTTTTTTGAGGATGTATTCAACTGTGGTTAGCCAATCACCAAACAGCATGCCATTATTGGAGACCGAACGCGAATATTTGAAAAATAATCCTAAAAGCCTGATTCATAGACATGCAGCGGGTGTTTTGAGTTACTACAATGGATTTTATGAGGATTCCAAGAACTATATGAATGAGGTCAGGAAAGAGCTTCCAAACGATGCCAGGGTTCACATATATGGAGCAATGAGCCGTTATGAAATGGGAGATTGGAAAGGTGCCAAACAATGGCTTGATGAGCTAATGAAGATAGGCACCACTGACCCCGATCTTTACTATTGCTTTGCTGTTTTGTTTCATCAAAAAGACCCGAAATTGTCAGTGAAATATATTGACCGATATCTCAAGGTTCCGCTTCATCCAGATTCACATCCTCCCAAACGCGCCAAGGCAATTGGTTATCGTCAGCAATTGATAAGAGGAGAGAAAATCCCACAATGGCTGCCACATTCCGAGAGAAGCCAGAAAGAGGGATGCAACACTGCCGGTGCAAATGCACCAGAATGGCTGTTGTTGATGTTATCCCTAATCTTGGTTTCAAGACGCAGAATTGTAAGGTCTTGAAATTAAATGTTATTTTATGTGTCCATGCATGTCTAATTCAAACCCATATTTACCGTTTTCGGTGTCCAGGTAATCATAGACATCACCGGATTCTGTGTATATTAGTGCAGTGGCTTCGATATTATTGTTCAAGTTGTTCCTGTATACTTCCCCTGCCATTCCAGGCAACTTGGGGCAAATATACGTCATAGCCGAAATAAACAAGATAATTCCAGCAATACCAGCCAGAAGACATAAATAATTATTTGTTTTGTTTTTCGTCATTTTAAAATACTTTATCAAAAAGAATGCCACCAAATGCAAGCCATGCAGCGAACAGTGTTAAAATAATGTTAAAGCTTTGACCTACGATATACAGGAATATTGGCTTTCCACCAACCATTTGACTCGCAAGATCTTTAAAGTTGGATTCTAATCCTATGCTTACAAATGCAAGACAGAAAAACCATCCTCTAAAAACTTTGGTTTGATTTAAAATGCTTGAAACTTGCTCGCTTCCCAGTAAGGGCATCAAGATAAAGCTGAAGACAACAGAAGCGAGGACAAAGCCAAGGATGAATTTGGGGAAACGATACCATATTTCCATGAAATTCGGCTTTGGAGCGTCTGGATCTCTGTCGACTTTTGTTACCCAAAGTATGGCTACCACAAATGCCACAAAACCAATAAGTACGTTCTGAACCATCTTAACGACGGCGGCTACTTTTTCAGCATTTTCGCCAAGCAAAGCTCCTGAAGCAACAACGGCACCCGTGGAGTCAATTGTTCCACCTAGCCAGGCACCACCAACTTCAGGTGGAATACCCATGTATTTTGCCAGAGCAGGCATTGCTATCATCATCAATACAGTAAAGATCATGGTCATACCGACCGCAAGTGTTAGTTCTTCTTTTTTTGCTCTGCTTGCAGCAGCTGTTGCAATAGCAGCAGAAACTCCACACACTGAAGTAGCAGCAGCAATAATAATGACAAGCGGTTTTGAGTTAATTTTTAACCACCTTGTTCCAAAATACCACATGAATATTATAACTGTTGGTGTAACCATCCATGCAACAACGAGACCCGGCCCACCAAGTTTGAGGATTTTAGAAAATAAAATCTCTGCACCCAGTAGTACCAGACCGGTTTTAATATACATTTCACTTTTGGCTGAGTTAAGTAGCCACTGCGGTGTGCCAATTGTGTTGGATATTAGCAAGCCCAGTAAAAGTGCCCAAATTGCGTATCCAATACCATTACTTTTCATGGTGGTTTGACTTGCAAGCAGGAAGGAAAGGCACGCAATGAGGAAAACGACTAGAAACCCTTTCATGAATCGTTTCCAATCAATCTTCATGAAGTAAACACCAATAGTCATCAAGATCATTAGGCCAAGGCCAAGTCCGATCAGGGGGATAATTAAATCTGCAGGAAATGCATCTATAGGATTGCTTGTCCATTTGCCCAGTTTGGGGATTTTGCCAAGGAGGCTATCGTTTCCGATGATTCCAATTGAAACAAGTGCCATGAGGATTGAACCAAACCAGATAGCCCACCAATCTTCAAGCTTGTATAAATCGGACCAAGACTGTCTTTGTTCCTTCATAATTATACCTCCAAATAATGGCTAGCTCTTAACGAAATATAATTTTTCTAAAGGTTGTCACGCCGAGATGATTTTTGATTCTATATTAATAAATAGGAATGACACAATGTTTTAAATAAAAAAAATCCCCAAAAATGGGGATTTAAAAACATTACAATTTGAACATTGCTTAAATGGTTAATCTTTTTCTTCAAGATCTGGAAGTAAAGTTTCAATTTTAGAGATAAGGTCAAGAGGAGTAAATGGTTTTGCAAGACCATCATCTGCACCGAGTTGTTTCATCTCGTCAATGAAGTCCGGATAGCCTGTCACTATCAAAATTTTCAGGCTTTTCATTTCTTCGTTTTCTTTAATAACCTTTAAAATCTGTTTCCCGTCGGTTCCTGGCATTTGAACATCTAACACGATCAGATCTGGAACAGATTTGCCAAGTCGTATGAGTGCATCGTAACCATCAGTCGTTGTTGTAACATCCAGAAGATATTTTGACTTCTGAAGGCTCTTTGCAACAAGTTTGACAACACTCGCATCATCATCGACGATAAGCACTTTCGGTGGGGATGTAAGCGCAGAAGTGTCTAGATTGTATTTCTTCATGAATTTAACAAGGTCGTCTTTGTCAATTTTCCATGTTCCAGTAATAGGATTTTGACTGGCTGGAATTTTTCCTGTCGTCAAATAACGCCTTGCTGTTCGAGCTGGAATACCCAATAGCTTGGCAACTTTGCCACTTGTATAACTAGCTTCTTTTTGCCCCATTTCAAGACCTCATAATACTTCGGGTTACAACAAACACATAAAAATAAGATCACACCCCGTTTACGCCAACTGCGAAAACTATCTCTTATTATGACGGTAATACCTACAAAAAAATAAAGCTAAATGCAATCTAAAATTTAAATTTTATCATAATAAATTTAAAAGCTATATAAGATATAAAGAGAACACAAAGAAAAACCACGCGGATATAGTCTATGGACTTAATCTGTGCAATTCTTGAAAAGTTAAATACACATTTTAGCAGTACACTTCGTTTGTACTATATCGGACAATAAAAAAAAACTTTCAGAAAATTAGTACAACTAAAGTGAACAAAGAAAGAAATTACAAATGTTGTTAGTTTTATATTTGGTTTTTTTATTGTGTGAGCAGTTTAAGGTTCCATAATTTCTAAAACATCTTTTTAGTTAAAAAATATTGCACACTTCATTAAAACAGTTAAAGAAAGAACAAATAGTTTCCGATAGTTTGTTTAGAAAATGACTTAGTACTCTTACCATGAAGGGACTGGTAGATGGAAGAAAGATTATACATGCCTTTTGTTCGAGCGACAGTGGAAACTTTTGAAACGATGGTGGGCATTAAACCTGAAATGACAAGTGCTAAACGAGATGCCAGTCAGCTTGAGCAGAGAGAGATTTGTGCAATCTTGGGATTGTCAGGAGATGCGGTTGGCATGACTTCGGTTGCTTTTACTGAAAAAACAGCTTTGAAAGCTATGGGACATTTTCTAGGAGAAGAGCTGACAGAAGTAAATGAAGATGTATATGATGCAGTTGGTGAGATCATTAATATTATCGCAGGTGCTGCAAAAGCAGAATTTAAAGACACGAAAATGATGATTTCATTGCCATCTGTTATGCATGGCGAAAAAGTGTTTTTATCACTTCCCAAAAACGCTCCTGTCATTACTCTTACATTCAAATTGCCAGAGGTTGGGGAAATGGTTTTGCTGCTTAGTATTAAAGAATCTTAATGGCATTACTAATGAAAATAATAAGTTATATAGATTGAAAATTGTGTTTTAGGGAGGAAAGAATGAAAGTTTTAATAGTTGATGACTCTAGTACAATGAGAAAGATCATAAAGAAAACTATCAATCAGACTGAAAAGGTTGATGAGATTGTTGAGGCTGAGGATGGAATTGATGCTTTGCAGAAGATAAAGGATCATAACTGTGAATTCGATCTTGTAATGCTTGATATCAATATGCCACGAGTAGATGGTCTGACTACATTGAAACAGTTAAAAAGCATGGAAGACACAAAGGGAATTCCTGTGATCATGTGTACATCAGAGGCAGAAAAAGAAATGGTTATTGAATGTGTAAAAGCTGGTGCAAGTGATTACATCGTGAAACCATTTAATAAAGATCTAATTTCAGAAAAAATTGAAAAAATATCTGGTAAGTGAAAATCAAGCCTACGATGTATAAGCTGATCAGGCATTCAAATATTATACTGTTTAACTTGATTCTGGTAGTTCTTTGTTTCAGCAGTCCATTGTGTGTTGCCCAGGAAAATGGGAAACACATAATGCTGGCGCTGGATGATTCAGGATCAATGAAAAAGACAGATCCAAAAGGGCTCAGCAAACAGGCTGCTGAGCTTTTTGTGCATTTAATGAGCAAAGAAAGCGAATTAGGGGTTATTTCTTTTGCCAATAATGCAAAAGTTATCTGGGCTTTAGACAAGCTCAATGAAAAAGAACAAAAGCTAAAAGCGCAAAAAGCAATTAAGAGTTTGAGACGAAGAGGGACAAGAACAAACATTGAACTCGCTTTAGTTGAAGCGTTAAAAGTATTGGGGGGAGTTAAAGACGGGAAAAAATCACTTTTATTATTAACTGATGGCAAAATTGATTTTGATAACAATCCGGAAGTAGATTCGCAGGATGAATTAGAATCCAGACAACGAATTTTAAATGAAATTGTTAAACAATACAGTCGTTTGAAAATTCCTGTTTATACTATTGCGTTTGGTGATGATACTGACAAAGATCTTCTTTTGGCTATAGCTAAACAAACTGGTGGCGTGTTTTTTGAAATAAACAATGCTAAACAGGTTGCTAAAGTATATTTCAAGGTGTTCAATCAAATCGAAAAACCTCAGTTTGCTCCACTTTCCAATGGCAGATTTAAAATAGACAATACAATCAATGAAGCCACATTGATTGTTCAGTCCGATTTTAATCGTAAGAAAATAATAATAAAAGATCCAAAGGGTCGAAGATACAGACCTGACAGGCCATCAAAAAAGGTTTTGTGGGGTGGCAATAAAGCATATCTAATGGCAACAATTCGCAAACCAAGGCCGGGAACATGGCAAGTGGTCGGAATAGACGATTTTGGCTCAAAAGTAATGTTGTTAACAGATATAAAATTAGATGTACCCGAGCCTGCTTCTAATTACTACCAAGACGAGCCGGTACATGTTCTGGCCATGTTGGATACTGGTGAGGATGATCGGGAATTACCGATTGATCTTAGATTTAAAGTCGAAGTAATTGACAAAGATGGAACCACTGTTGCTGCTAGCCCGCTGGTTGAAGAGGGTACAAAAGCAGGAAAATGCACAGGAAATGTGGTGGGGCGTTATGATAATGGATATTATGCGGGTCGGCTAATGTTTGAAAAACCGTTTCCTCCTGCTGGTATTTATATCCTCAAATTTATTGCAATTGCTGATACATTTAGCCGTGAAAGAGAATATAGCATAAGAATATTAGATGGTAGCTGGGTTGAACTTTCACACACAGAAGCTCAATTTGCCGAGGGAGTGCCTCTCGAGTTTTTACTGAAAAACCGAAGCAACGTAATAAATAGAGACGTTCATGCTGAAGGTTTAGCCCCGTTTATTGATCAAAGCAACAAGGTTTCTCTTACTGTTACTTCTCCAGAAGGTAAATCTCTTGAAATTCCTTTATCAAAGTCAGGGGAACTTCTTGTTGCAAGATATCCCGAAAAAAGTGTTCCTGGGATATATTCATTAAGTATAAAAGCTAATATGTCTGATGAATCATTTGTGTGTTTCAAACAACAAAAGACGCTTGAGTTTAAGTATTTGTCTACGAGTAATCAGGTTAAAGAAGAGCATAGCAATGGTAAATTGTGGGTAATGGTAATAATTGGTGCCATTATTTTATTATGTTCGATAATTATAATTGTTATTTACAAGAAGAGAAGTTCACAGAGCTTGGCAATTGACTCTGAATGTGAACCGGATGAAACTGATGTTGTCAGAATAATTACTGAGAAGGATAAGCTTGAAGTTGCTGGTGAAAAAGAAGAAAAAGAAACTATCCCGGATAAAGAGCCGTTAGAAACAACACATGATGTTAAGGTAAAACAGAAAGAAATATTAGAAACTTCAACAAATATCCCTGAGGAGAAAATCAATTTATCTACAGCGGATGTTATGGGAGAACTGGTTCCTAAAGTTTCTGAAGAAAAACCCAAAACTCAAAAAGAAGAAAAACCTGATGAACTGGATAACTTAATAAATCAGGACATTCCTAGCACAAGTGCAAAAGAAGACATTGGATCCATGGATCTATCTGAAATCGATGATCTTATTAGCCAAATGGATTCTATCTCTGATGAAGACGTTGAGGAGACAGTGCCAGAGAATGAGGTACCTGCCCTTGATATTTCGCCAGATGATGAAAAAGAGGATGAAAATCGCAGTGCTTTATCGAAAGCAGAAATATAATGCTATTGATAAGCTATTGATAAAATGAATCGAATCGCCACTTTGCAGGATGCCAGCATTGATGAAGAAAGTGGTAAAAAGCCAAAAGACGAGGAAGCTGAACAAGAATTAGAAGAAAAAATGGTCGACCAGGCTAAGCTGGAAGAGACAAACGATTCAGAATCTCCTGCCGAGGAAGAACCAGCCGATTCAGCCGACGGAAGCACGATAGATCAGGATATGATCAACCAGATGTTGGCTGCAAATGATGATGCTGAAGCTGAGAAAGCAGAAGAACCAGCCGATTCAACCGATGGTGGCACGATAGATCAGGACGTGATCAACCAGATGCTGGCTGCAAATGATGATGCTGAAGCTGAGAAAGCAGAAGAGCCCGCCGATTCAACCGATGGTGGCACGATAGATCAGGACATGATCAACCAGATG
>Ga0209475_10000873_pt1 | contig 46312 bp, 61 predicted proteins | sample tdDd471_FD_187128 | JGI IMG/M metagenome (GOLD analysis project Ga0209475, IMG submission 187128) | Marine sediment microbial communities from the Atlantic coast under amendment with organic carbon and nitrate - tdDd47.1 (SPAdes)... | ecosystem: Environmental > Aquatic > Marine > Coastal >... | reverse complement strand
GTAGGTCCCTACGCCTACGTATCGCGCGACAGTGTCCGCGCCGACGGCCGGTTTCGGCTCGTGCTGTACGGTGCCTATAACGCCCGCGGACTCATCGGCTCGGAGTGCAACGGTGTCGCCGTGCTAGATGAGGTCGAGCGCGCGGTCGTCGCCGATGAGGTCGCGCGCGAGGGCACAGGATGGGGCGGGCCGAGCGCGCGTCAGCGTCTCGAATTCGATCGGCTCCTCGCGCTAGATGATGCCGCGTTCCGGGCGGAGATATCCGCGCACCCGCGGGCCCGCTACTCGATCGAGTAACGGCGCCCCACAACGCAACGCGGGCCCGGCTGGATTCGCTCCGGCCGGGCCCGCTCTCATTTCGGCCGCGCGCTAGAACGCGACGAGCCGGGCCGGGCGCGGGATCGCGCGCGACCGTAGGGCGCCCCAAACGAGCGCCTGGAGCCTGTCCGCGGGGAGCCCCACGGCGTCGGCCGCGCGGCGGTACGCCTCTTCGCAAGCGCGGTAGCGCGCGAGCGTGATGCGTTCCGGGTCGATCCCCGCCGCGCGAGCGCTCCAAACGTCGACCACGGGTTTCGTCCCGTGGAATGCCAGGTTCCAAGCGAACGCGTTCGTCTTGGGTGCCGTCTTCTCCGGGAAGAGCGAGCCCAAAGCTTCGCCCGACATCGCCCGGTCAGCGAGCCGGAGCGAGCGAGCGTAGAACCCTACCGGCTTCTCCCCGCGCGCTAGCTTCGGGAGGGCCGCTAGGACGGTTTCCCATTGGACCCGCGGGGAGAGCGCGGACGCGGCGCAAGCGATCCGACGGTACCGTTCCGGCATGGCGTACGGATCGGCCCCCGCGATCCGACCTAGCTCGGCCCGTTGGTCGTCGTACCACGACGCCCAAGCCGGGCAGACGTCCGCGGCGTCAGGGAGCGCCGTCGCACGATGGAACGCGAGCTCGACGTTCTCTCGCATCGCGGGGACCGCCGCTAGGTGTCGGGCCCTCATTCCGCCCACCGATCTCCGGGCCGGGCCGGGGGAGGTCCGGGCGGGCCCGATCTCGGCATCCCGAGCACGATGACCGCGCCGAGCGCGAGGGAAGCGAGCCCGGCCCAAAGCGGGAGCCTGCCGGGATCCGCGGACGGCTGGACGAGCGCGAGCGCGAAACACGCCCCGCCGGTAGCGAGGCGAATCAAGCGGGGCCCCCTTCCGCCAGCTCGTCGAGCCGGTCGGGGTCCCAATTCCCCGCGCGGTCGATCAACCCGCGCTCGATCAACGCTTCGGCCGTGCGGCCGTAGAATCCCTGGAGCCGGTACGCGTCGCCCGTGCGGACGAGGTGCGCAAACCCCTGGACGAGCCGCGCGGGGGAGATGTCCCCCCCTTCGAAATCCATCACGAAACCGACGGTATCGGTCAGCTCGGGCGCGGGAATCATCGGTCCCCCCCTTCCCCGCAGAGCGCGAGCGCGAAACCGTCCCCGCATCGCCAGACCGCCACGGATTCTTCTTTCAATCGGCGCCCGACCTGAAGCGCGACGCGTTCGGCCTCGTCGCGCGAGACTCCGCCGAGAATCACGACCGCGGCCGGCTCCTGGATTGAATCCCCGCGGGAGTCGATCCAGAGTCCAGTAGCGTCCGCCACCGTCGCGCCGCGGAACTCGACGGACGCGTCCTCGAACGCGCGCGGGAGCATCCCGGCGAGGTAGGCTACGCTCGGTACGTTTGCCACTGCGAGCGAGTAGACTTCCCCGCGCGGGGAGTCCGGTGGGAAATGGGAGGTCGAGGGAATCATCGGCCGATCCTCCCCGCCGCGACGTCGCGCAACGCGTCGAGGTACCCTTTTGCCTCGCCCGCGTCGAACGGTCCGGAGAGCGCCGCGGTCTCCGCGTTCGTTTCCGCGATCTGGATCGCGCGGGAGAGCGGGAGACCGGGCTCCGCGCGGGGGCAGCCCTCCCGGTGTCCCGTGTCATTGTATCCGGCGCGCGGCATCGGTCCCTCGCATTCCGGACACCCGGGCCCCTCTTCCCCTGTCGATCCGTCAACCTCAACGGTCGCGCCCCATTCTGACATGTCGGACGCTTCCCCACCCCGGGAGCGCGGGAGATTTCGGCGTTGGATCGTAGCGAGATCGTGCATCGTCGTAGCCTTTCGGGTTTTCGGGGCGCGGGGAGTCCGCGCCGACGGAGGTGGGAGCGGGAGCCGATCCGGAACCGAACGGTAGGGGTTCCCCTACACTAGGTCTTCCCCTACCGTAGGGAAACCCCTACCCTAGGGCATCCCCTCATCCGGGAAGACGTTAGGGGCCCGTTAGGGTGGCGACCGCCGAGACCGCGCGCCGAGTTCTTCACCCTCTCTGGCGCCCTTCACCCTCCCTAAGTGTAGGCGCCCTAGGGACTTACGACGTCGGTTCGCCCGTGTCCTCTGGAGGTGTTCCCTATCGAAGAAGGGGCCCTAGGAGAGGTCCTAGGAGAGGTCCTAGTAGAGGTCCTAGGAGAGTTCCAAGAAGTAGGGTAGCCGTAGCGTATCATCGTCCTAGGTGCTTCCCAAGAAGACCCTGACACCACCCCGCACTCCCCGGTACCGTCTGATCGACATGAAACGAACGACCCTCTCCGAAGCGCTCGACCTGACCCTCACCACCAGGTGGGGCCCCCAGAAGGACGGCGAGCGGTCCTACTCCAGGGCCCTCCGGTGCGTCGAGGTCCTCGGGCCCCTCCGTCCGTGCTCGTCCGTCACCCCCGCGAAGCTGCGCCAGGTCGAGGGCCACCTCCGCTCGATAGGCCTCGGGCCGTCGACGATCAACCGCCACATGGCGGCCCTCGGTGCGGTCCTGAGGACCGCGAGGGAGGAGGGCCTCACGGACGCGGACCCGCCCGCGCGTCGGTCCCTCCCGGAGGGCGCGAGGAGGGCCGGCGCGAGCAGGGCGGACGTCGCGCGCCTCCTGCGGTCCCTCAGGTCGCGCGGGGACCTCGAGGTCGCGCGGACCGCTCGCGTCCTGTGGCGCACCGGCGCGAGGCTCGGGGAGGTCCTCGGGCCGTGGGACCTCGGGTCCGGGGACGGGAGGGCGTCCCTCCGCCTCCCGGACTCCAAGAGCGGGCGCCGGCGCTCGATCTTCCTCCCGCCGTCCTGCAGCGCGGCCCTCCTGAAGGGGTGGCGCCCGGGCGTGAGCCGGTCGTCCCTCCAGCGCGCTTGGAAGGGCGCCGCTCCCGAGGGCCCGACCCCGCACCAGCTCAGGCACGCGCGCGCGACGGAGCTCCTCACGCAGGGGTTCCCGGTCCCGGTCGTCGCTGAGGTCCTCGGGCACCGGTCCTGGCGCACGACCATGCGGTACTCGCACGTCACCCCGGCGGACGCCGCGAGGGCGATCGGGGCGAGCCGGTGACCGCCGGGTTCCTCCCCAAGTGGTTCGTCAAGAAGATGGCGCTCGCTTGGGTCGAGTCGACCAATCCGCCCAAGATTCCACAGATTCACCGTTCCCTCCAGCCCCCGACCGGGCTAGACTCCGGCATGAAGATCACCCACACCGTCCAGGTTCCGCCCCCGACCCCGCGGCCCGAGCCGACCGCGACCCTCACCCTCTCCGGACTGACCGGCATCCAGCTCGCGGCCCTCCGTGATGCCGTCCGGGAGCACCGGCCGCTCTTCCAGGAGTCCAAGGACTTCTTCGCGGACCTCCTGCAGGAGACCGCCAACGCCCTCGGCTCCCTCAATAAGGCCGACTGATGGACCCCTGCAAGAAGAACGAGCTCGGCGTCTCGGACGTCGACGCGGCGCGCGAGGTCCTCGACCTGACGGTCGCTCTCCGGGACGCGATCGTCGCAGCCGGCGGCAGCGCTGAGACCGTCTCCGACATCCTCGACGAGCACGCGAAAGGGGCCCTGAGGCGCCTCGCGAAGAACGGGGTCCACCTCCGGGTATGCGCGACGCGCGCCGTCCCGGCCCCTGAGCTCGGGGTGTTGTCCGGCCTCATCGACTACTCGGCCCTCGAGCGCGGCGTAATCGACACCTACAAGGCGATCTACGGGTCCAACCAGAGCTCCAAAAAGGCCCGCCTCGATTCCCTCAGGAGAGCGGCGAGGCACCGCAGCAGCGCGCGGCAGCACCACGAGTACGGCCGCCGCCTGACCGCCCTCGCGGAGAGCATCGAAAAAGGGGCGGCGCGATGAGCGACTTCATCGCCGAGCGCGCGCTCTGGGCCGCGCGGTCCGCGGCCGCCCTCCTCGGGGGCGAGCCGGGGGACCACCTCGGGGCGGCGTACGTCGCGGCCGCGCGGGCGGACGAGCGCTTCGACGTCGAGCTCGCGCGGAAGAAGGACCGCGCGCGGTCGCACTACGTCTACCGCGGCGCCCTGATGGGGTGCCGCCACGCGCACCGGGCGGCGCACCCGAAGGAGGTCCGCCACGGGGACCTGACCCGCAAGCTCGACGACAGGGCGCCCGTCGAGGACCCGCCGGACACGTCGACGACGTCGGACCTCGTCCCGGAGCTCCAGCGCGCGCTCGACGAGTGCCGGATCACGGACCCGGAGGTGCGCCAGCTCGCGCTCGTGCGCCTCCTGACGGGCCTCCCGAAGGAGCGCTGCAGGATTGAGATGGGGCTCGAACCCCTCTCGAGCCGGCGCGCGACTTGGCGCGCGTGGGACGAACTTAGGGACAGGCTGGTCCCGTACTTGGAGGCGACGCGCGATCCCGAGTCCCGCCGCCGCTCCGCGCAGGAAGGGGGCGAGTGATGGACACGACGAGGTTCTGGGTTGAGCAGCACCCCGAGACACGCGAGCGGGCGATTCGCTTGCTTGAAGAGTCGCCCGACACGTTATGCGATGCGGACGAGATCCAGATTCGCATTACTCCGCGCGGTGGAATCGGCATGACCCAGCGCGGGCCCACTCTGACGCTCTCAGAGATCATCCCCCGGCACGGAGGAATCGAATTGCTCCGCTACAGGCTGGAACGCATGGTCTCCACGATCATCGACGCGAAGTCGAGCGCTTCCGGCGCAGGGGGCGGGGATGAGTAGCGAGTTCAAGGACAAGCCGGAGCGCTACCGCGACGACTACCCCGAGGTTGGGTCGGTGCATCGCCATTACACCGGTGAGCGCAAGGTGCTCGGCTACCGCTTCGACGACGTTGCGTGGCAGCGCCCGGGCGGTGGTCCGGTCTTCTTCCTCTGGCTCCCGAACTGGCGCAGGTGGAAGAAGAAGGCTGAGGAGTGGTGCGCGCGAGTCGAGAAGAACTCGAAGAAGCACGCGCATGACCGGCGTTGCGGCGAGGCCCTCTCCGGCGTCCCCGACCCCGCCGCGCTGCTGGGGGAGGTGCGCACGACTGTCTCCGCAATGGTCCAGGCGCTCCGTCAGATCGCGGACGGCCCCGGTTTGATCGCGCAGCACGGCGACGCGCTCGAAGCGGGACTCGCCCTCCTCCAGCGCCTGCCGGGGGGTGGGGAGTGATTGACGTTGCCGCTGTCGTCGAGAAGACGATGCCCCCGCTTGAGGATGTTCAGCCCATCATGCGCGCGGCGTTTTGCGAGCTGGCCACGACGTGCGCCCGCGAAGCCGTCGCGCTCGCTTTGGAGGACGCGGCGCGCATCGCAGACCGCGAGGAGCTGTGCAACCGCGCCGTCAACGCGCGTCGGACGGCCCTGGACATCGGCACCGCGGTTCGCGCCCTCGCCGCCCGCTACCGCCAGGAACCCAAGGAGACGAAAGCATGAAGTCTGCCAGCACAATCAGGAAGGCCCTACGCCGCCTGCGCGCAAGAGTCGAGCAGGACAACACGCTCGGATCAGGCTACGCCTACGTTGCCGAGTCGGTACTCCTGTGGGCGCTTGAAGATGAGCGGAAGTACGACATCGTGAAGGACACCGAAGCGACCGCAACGGCACATGAGGGGATGCGCCATGCCGACTGACCACCCGCCCTCGCGCGAGGCCCTTGATTCCGCGCGAGACTGGCTTGTTTCCACCCTGGATAGATCCCCGTGCATCTGCGCCGAGTGCCAAGACCGCCTCGCCCGCGCGTTCGCCCGCTACCACGCGGAGGGGCTGCGGCGGATGGCGGATGCGCACTGGCCAGGGGTCGCTAGCGTCGAAACCGTGCGCGCGCTCATCCGCGCCGAAGCCGCGCGCCACGCCCCGGAAGCGGAGGGGGAGTGATGCTCGGCTGGATCAAGTGCCTGCTCGGATTCCACGCCCAGTATTCGTGGAGCGAAGACCACAACTACTACTCGCCGCCTGAGGGGCACGACTGCCGCCCACGGCCAGGCGACCCCGCGTCGCTCACTGCCTGGAGGTTCGCCGAATGGACAAGAATCAGATGCCGCCGCTGCACATGGACGTACCCCCGATGAGCCCTGCCCCGACCCCGCTCGCGCGGGTGCTGTTGAGCGACGACGACCTGATCGACAACGCCGCCGGTTGCGCGCAGTTCCGTCCGCTGTGCTCCGGCATGGATGAAACGAACGAGTCGCTGCGGGAGTGCATCAAGCTGAACGTGTGCAAGCCTCTCCGCGACCGCATCACCGCCCTCACCGCCCACTCCGAAGCGGTCGCGGCGCTGGTCGAGGCGGCTGCATTGAAGCGCAACGCGATCATGCGAGACGGGCAGCACAAAGGCTTCAAGGGCGACTGGATCGCCGTGCCCGCTGGGGACTTCAACGCACTCCGCGAATCCCTTTCGCGCCTCGCCGCGCTGGAGGACGGGGCGAAGCCGAGCGGAGATTGCGGCGTCTGCGGCGGCAAGGACGGAACGCACAGGAGCAACTGCCATGTCTAGCCCCCTCCCCGAAGGGCTCGCGGAGGTCGAGGCCGCGCTGGAGTTCTACCGCGACGACTCGCGCGCGCAACCCGGCGTGACCTGCGCCGCTGCCGCCCTTTCCGCGCTCCGCGACTACGCGGCGAGGGTGGAATCTGCCCGCGCCCTGCTCGCCAGCGGGGCCGGGGCGGAGGGCGCGTACCGGAGCGGGCAAGAGAACATGCGCGAGCAGATCCAGGACGCCTTGCACGAAGCCGGTCCCCACGAACTCGCGGACACGTTCAGCCCCGACAACTTCCCGTCCGACGACGAGGACTATCCGCCCACGTCCCGCGCGCTGCCCGAGGCGGCGGGGGACGTGCGAACAGCCGAGCGTGCCGCGATGGGCGAGGTCGAGATCGGCTCGCCGGTCCACGACGCGCTGCTCGCCAAGGACGCCGAGATCGCCGCCCTGCGCGAGCTGGTGGCGGAACTGGCCGAGAGCCTATGCCCAGCGTGCAAGGGGGATAGGTGGTTCATCAACCCGGACGGCTTGACTGCCGATCCGTGCGGAAGGTGCGGAGCAGGCGCCATCGACGCCCTTGCCGCCGAGACGGCGCGGCGCGAGGAGGCGGAGGAGCGCCTGTCCGAGTTCGTGGAGGACTTCCGCCGCGTCATCAACGACGAGTGCGCGCCGGATGAGAAGCACTGCTCTTGCGTCCCGCATCTGCGCGCCCGCCTCCGCCGGGTCGAGGGGGCTGCGCGGGATGCTCGCGAGCGGCTCGACCAAGGGGCCGAACCGGGGCAGCGGCTGTTCGCGCGCGCCGTGGATGCGATCAAGATTCTCGACGCCGCCCTTACCCCGCCCACCCCGGAGGCCACCGATGCGTAACCTCACGCCCCACCTGATCGGGGTGCTACTCGCCGTCGCTGTCGCGGCCGCGCTCTACACCCTCCGCCCCGACACGCCCGAACCCTGGGGAACCGTCGTGCGAACCTGGCCGACCTCGGACGGGTCGTGCATCGTCCACGGCGGCGCGTTGGTGCGCCTCCAGGACGGCTCCGAGTTCACCGTGCTCGACTGCTGGCTCGGCGACGCGGAAGGGCGCGAGATCGTCCTCGGCGAAGACGCGGCTCCCTGGGCGACCGTCATCGCCACGGAGGCCGGTCGCGCCACGCTCGAACTCGAAGGCGGCGCTCGAATCGTGATCTACGGCGTTGACCTGGAGGTCGGCGAAGCGCTGCGGAGGGGATGGTGAGCGGGGAGCGCGAGCGAGAGCGGGCGCGTGAGCGGCGCCGCATACACCGACCCGGCGGTATAGTACCCATGCCCGACATCACTTCCCGAGAGCTCGAGCACGAGCTCCTGATGACCTCCTTCGGGGAGGAGCGGTACTTCTCCGTCGCCGCGGCCGCTCGCTCGACCGGGCGCCTCACGACGACCCCGCCCGGGCGCCAACTCCTCCGGGCCGCGTTCGGGGCGATCGAGGCGTACGTCTCGGGGTGGGCCCGCCAGGTGAAGGCCGGCCGCCCGGCGCCGCACGCGGACGTCGCGCCGATCGTGTCGAAGCTCGACCTCCCGTCCGCGGCGTTCGTCGCGGCCGGGGTCGTCGCTGACGGGCTCCACCGGCCGCGCTCGGTGACGTCCCTCGCGGCCGCGGTCGGGCTCGCGCTCGAGGACGAGCACCGGATCCGGGAGCTCGTCAGGACGGACAGGACCCTCGTGCGCGAGCTCCTGAAGCGCGTGAAGCGCTCCGGGCCGGAGTTCCGCCGGCGGTACCTCGTGAAGGGGATGAAGAACGCGGACGCGCCGCCGCCGCGGTGGTCCTCGCGGGACCGCGCCGCGGTCGGGGCGATCTTCATCGAGGCCGCCCTGCAGGAGCTCGGGTGGATCGAGGTCGAGGAGGTCCCGCGCCGCGGGCGCCAGAACGGGGTCCAACTGATGGCGCGCCCGACGGAGGCGCTCCTCGCGTGGCTCGACGACGCGGACAGGGAGTCCGCGCGGCGGTGCCCGACGTACCTCCCGACGCTCGACCCCCCGGCCCCGTGGTCCGGCGTGACCGGCGGCGGGTACCTCACGGACGCGGTCCTCCGGCGCCCTCTCGCGCGGTTCGCGTCCAGGATGCAGCAGGAGCGCGCGGAGCACCGCGCCTCGCGCGGCGAGATGCCTCGCGTGCTCGGGGCCGTGAACAAGCTCCAGGACGTCCCGTGGCGGATCGACCGGGACCTCCTCGAGGCTCTCGACCACCTCCGCGGCGCGGACGGGGGCCCACTCCCGGACCTCGCGGACGCGCCGCTCCCGGCCCGCCCGGCGATGAAGCACGCGTCGGAGTACCCCGAGGGGAGCGACGACGCCGCGCGGAGCGAGGCCGAGTGGAAGGAGTGGCGCAAGCGCGCCGGCATGACGCACCGCGCGAACGCGGCCCGCCGCTCGAGCCGGGTCTCCCTCGCCCAGATCGTGAGGACCGGGCGCATCCTCGAGGGCGAGCCGCGGTTCTACTTCCCGCACCGGCTCGACTTCCGCCAGCGCGCGTACCCGGTCCCGTACTGGGTCCAGCCGCAGGGGCCGGACTACGGCCGCGCGATGATCCAGTTCGCGGGCGGGGAGGACATGACCGACGCCGGGTGGCGCGAGCTCTGGGCGTACGGGGAGTCCCTCAAGAGCGGGACTAAGGGCCCCGTCGAGGGCCGGGCCGTACTCGGCCGGGGGCTCTGGAGTGAGGCCGAATCGGTCTACCGGGACCCGATCGAGGACACATCCTGGCACGACGCGGACGAGCCGTTCCAGTACCTCGCGTGGTGCCTCGAGGTCGGCCGGCTACGGGGCGACCTCTCCCCGGCCACGCACCTCCCGGTCCACATCGACGCGTCGAACAACGGCCTCCAACTGTTTGCCCTGATGACCGGGGACGAGGACCTCGCGGCCGCGACGAACGCGATCGACCACGGGAGCTCCGTGCCGGAGGACCTCTACTCGAAGGTCGCCGCTGACACCTGGGCCGAGATCCTGCGCCTCTCGACCGAGGGATGCGCGGACCCGATCTCGGACGTCAACCACGCCGAGGCGTGGCGCCGGTGCCTCGGGTTCGAGGTCCCGCGCGACCTCGCGAAGCGCCCCGTGATGACGCTCCCGTACGGGGTGACCGCGTGGAGCGCGGCGGAGTACGTCCTCGAGTGGTACCGCGACAAGCGCTGCGCGGACAGGGAGGACCTCACGTCCGGCCCGCTCGGGAGGGGCGCCGCGACCGCGTGCCGGTGGCTCGCGGGGGTCCTGATGGAGAAGGTCGCCGCGCGGTGCCGCGGCGCGGTCGACTGCATGACGTGGCTCCAGGACGTCGCGACCAAGCTCGCGCGCGCGGGCCTCCCGTTCGAGTGGACGACCCCCGTCGGGTGGCCCGCCGCTCAGGCGTACCGGAAGCAGAAGGTCCGCCGGCTCCGGGTCCGCCTCGGGGGCCAGGTCCGCCAGATCCGCCTCCGGGAGGACGGGTCCGCGATCGACGTGAAGCGCCAGCGACAGGGCGCCGCGCCGAACTTCGTCCACTCGATCGACGCGGCCGTCATGGCGACCGCGGTCTCGGGCTGGGCGGGCCCGATCGCCGCGATCCACGACAGCTTCGGGACCGCCGCGCCGCTCGTGCCGGCGCTCCGGTCCGCGCTCCGGTCCGCCGTCGCGGAGGTCGTGGTGGAAAATAACCTACTAGTCGCGCTCCGGGACGAGGTCCGCGGGTATAGTGGTCTACATATCCCGGACCCGCCGGTGCTAGGCCGGGTCGATCCGGCCGCCGTGCGCGCCTCCGAGTTCCTCTTCCAGTGACCCACCGAATCAGATGACCGTCGACACCAACATCAACCTGACCCTCCCGAAGAACATCCTCAAGGCCGCGGACGCCTTCATCGACGAGACCGGCGCGATGTCGAGCCCCCCGAGCACGAACCTCCAGCGGGCGGCCCAGAGGGCGTACGTCTGGGGCGAGAAGAACCCCGGCGCGCTGTCCCCCAACCAGGCCGCCGCGCTCGACGTGATCTCCAACGGCGTCGGCTTCATCGAGGCGGGCACCGGCCGCTCGGCGCGCGCCGCCCGGAACGGGCTCTCGATCGCGCTCTACGGCACGAAGGCGCGCTGATGGAGGTCGCGCGCACCAGCCCGGGCCCGGCGGCCGACCCCGAGGTCTCGGTCGAGCTGACCGGCAAGCTGTCGGAGTTCGCCTTCCTCTGGGGGGTCGTCGGGGCCCTGCACGGCCCCGCCGGCAGGGGGACTTACAGCCTGTACGGCGGCCTCAGGGAGGCCCTCGGCTTCTCCCACACCGACTACAACAACAAGAACGGAGAGGCTTACCGCGGCCGCGAGGCGGCCGGGTTGATCCTCAAAAACTGCTCCAACTGACCATGCCCAAAGCAACCAAACGTTCCACCCAGATCCGCGTCAAGACGCCCCTCGGCGTCTTCGCCTGGCCGTTCCTGGACCGGCCCTCGAAGAAGTTCGCCGGCAAGGACAACCCGGAGGGCGACTACAAGGTCGACGTCGTCGTCGAGCCGGGCGACATCAAGGCCCTCAAGCGCCAGCTCGAGGAGCTCGTCGAGGTCCGCCTGAAGGAGGAGGGCCTCGACCCTTCGACGAAGGTCCACTACCCTTTCGTGGACCACCTCGACGAGAACAAGCAGCCGACCGGCAAGACCGCGATCCGGTGCAAGCAGGCCGCGGCGTACTACCCGGAGGGCGAGCCGCCGGTCCCGCACAAGATCGCGTTCATGGACGCGCGCGGGCAGCGCACGGAGCGCCAGAAGGTCGGCGCCGGCACGCGCGGGGTCGTCTTCTGCCGCGCGACCGCGAACTACGTCATGAAGGACGACACGGTCTACGTCCGCCTGCGCCCGGAGGGCGTCCAGGTCGTCGACCTCGTCGAGTTCGGCGGCTTCAACCAGGGCGCTTACGGCGGCGCGGAGGACCTCTCGAGCGAGGGGTCGTTCGTGGCCGACCAGGGCGACGACGCGCCGGCCGGGTCCGGCGAGGGCGCCCCGAGCTACGGCGGGGGGAAGTTCTAGCGGACCAAGTCCGCTGACCACCGGTTCGACACCTCCGGCGGCTCACCAGGTGCCGAGAACCTGGGAGGGAGGTTGCTCTCCCGACCCGGCCCCCGGGCCCGCCGAGTAGAATCGGTGGTAGCCCGGGGGCCACTTCAGGGGAGTAGCCAAGCGGTAAAGGCAACGGGTTTTGATCCCGTGATCGGAGGTTCGATCCCTCCCTCCCCTGCCACCACAACGAGAGACCATGCCCATCACCGCCGTCACCCACCTGAACCAGTCCCGAGGTCGCTGCGCCGCCGGCTGCGGGCGCGAGTTCCACCTCAACAGTCTCCAGACCATCACGTTCACGGGCCCGACCGGGTCCGACGTCACCGGCCTCGCGTGCGACGAGTGCCGCGACAGGCTCAAGAAGGAAGGGCTCCTCCGATGAACGACTACCCCTGGTACCGCCGCCCGTGGCCCGCCCTCGTGTGCGCGCTCGGCCTCATCGTCGTCGCCGCGGCGTCCCAGTCCCCCGCGGTCGGGAAGGACGAGAACCACGGCCACGTCACGGTGGACGAGGCGCTCGAGCTCCACGCGGAGCTGCAGGCCCTCAAGCAGCGCTTCGGGAAGGTCGACGCGGACCTCCACGGCGCGATGTCGGACCTCCTGGCGTACGAGGAGCTCCTCGTCACGGCGTACGTCTACGACGAGCCCGCCCCGGCCGACCCCCCGGCCGACCCCCCGGCCGACCCCCCGGCGGGCTCTGTCGAGTGGCCCGACCCGAGTTCGTTCGGGTGCCAGGTCGGTGCCAACACTCTCGTGAGCTGGGAGTTCCAGCCGATCTCCGGCGCTGGCCTCCCGTCTCCGCCCCTCCCGCCGGTCGCGGACGGCGCGGTGTACGACGGCTTCCACTTCTGGGGGACCGGGTACACCTACCTAGGGATCTTCAGCATCATCGACGGGTCCGCCGCAAGCGGGGTCACGTTCCAGAACGCGGTAGTCGGTCCGTGCAATAAGTGGGGCGGGAACGGGGACTTCGACAGCGTCTCCGTCAAGAACGTCACCTACACCGACATCTTCCCGGAGCACGTCGCGTACTTCAAGCCGCGACCGCCCCTCCCACCGAAGCCGGTCAGGCCGTTCACCTTCACGAACGTGCTCTCGCGCGACATCGGGTCGCAGGGCCTCCAGGTCGCTCTACGCCAGTGGGAGCACCCGGAGGGGTTCGGGGACCCGATCGGCGACATCATCGTCGACGGGTGGTACATGGAGAACCACGGCGGGGGCGACCGGGAGTCCCAGTGCTGGAAGGTCTTCAGCGCGCAGGCCGGCACGAAGGACGACCAGTGGGCGGTCCAGCTCAACACGCGCGTCGACATGCGCGGCCTCTGGCTCGACGACTCCATGCGCGAGACCGACGTCATGGGCGCGCTCTACGCGGGGGACGCGGTCGACTTCGACGTCCACTCGATCCACGCGAAGGGGGGCGAGCTCGCGCAGTCCGCGGTCGTCGTCACGGACGGGTCCGGCCCGTTCGAGCTCGGGGACGAAGGGTGGTCGATGTTCTACGACTCCGCCGAGAGCGGGCGCGGCATCAAGATCAAGGAGCTCTCGCGCCCGGTGAAGATCCACCCGGGCGAGGGGAACCTCCTGATCCGCGGCCCGGACGGCGAGACCCTCGCGCACATCACGGAGGGGTGGACGAGCTCCACCTGGGCCGAGTGACGCCGAAGCCTTGGGGCCGGCCGCGGATCCGGGTCTCGAAGCCGGAGGACCGCACGCGCGTGTCGCGCCGGTTCGGGACCCGGACGTTCGACTCCAAGGCGGAGGCGAAGAGGTGGGACCATCTCGAGGCTCTGTGGGACTCCGGGGAGGTCTCCCTCGTGCTCCTGCAGCCGGCGTTCTACCTCCCGGGGAAGACGAGGTACGCGGCGGACTTCCTGGTGTTCTACGCCGACGGGCGGGTCGAGATCGAGGACGTGAAGGGCATGCGGACGGACAGCTACAAGCGAGCGAAGAAGCAGGTCGAGGACCTGTACGGGGTCGAGATCACGGAGGTCAAGGCTCGATGAAGCCCCAGCACGCTTTCGACGACCTCCTCAAGTCGTACAAACTGACCCCCGTTCCGGGAGGGGTCGAGGAGCTCCCGAACCTCTCGGTGGAGGTCCTCGAGGAGGACTGGGACAGGGGGCGCGACAACGCCGTTGGCGACGAGAGCCTCGTGCTCCAGGACTTCGTGATGGAGACCCGCGCCCGCACCGGCGGGGGGAAGGTCGCGGTGGGCGCGTTCCGGGTAGACGACGACGGCGAGTTCACGGTCGTCCTGAACGCGAAGGACTGGCTGTCGATGCTGGCCTTCTGCGTCCAGTCCGCGATCCGCGAGGAGACCCTCAAGGCCGAGCTCAAGCAGGCCCTGAAGGAGGAGATCGAGCGCAAGAAGATCAACGGGAGCGGGCCTCGGGGCCGCGGGAGGAGGTTCTAGGTGCCGCGACTCACTGGGGAGAGCACGTCCCAGTTCGTGCGCCACGTCCCGTGCGGGGAGTGCGGTTCGAGCGACGGCGCGAGCCTGTACGACGACGGGCACACGTTCTGCCACGTCTGCGAGCATCACGAGCAGGGCCCGGACGAGGAGTCCGGACGGATCGTGGAGTCGACGAAGGTCCGCCCTGTCGCGGGCCTGATACAGGTCTCGATCGAGGGGATCCCGTCCCGAGGCATCACCGGCGAGACCTCGCGCAAGTTCGGGTACGGCTACGGCGAGCACCGCGGGGACACGGTCCAGGTCGCGACGTACCGGGACTCCTTCGGGACCCCGGTCGCGCAGCACCTCCGCACGCGCCACAAGGACTTCCCGTGGCTCGGGGACGCGAAGAAGGCGAGCCTGTTCGGGGAGTGGGTCTTCCGGGACGGGCGCCGCCTCTCGGCGAAGGGCGGCAACACGATGGTCGTCATCACCGAGGGCGAGATCGACGCGATGACGGTCTCCCAGCTCCAGGGGAACCGGTGGCCGGTCGTGTCGGTCCCGAACGGCGCCGGGAACGCCGCGAAGGACGTCGCGAAGTCCCTCGGGTGGCTCGAGTCGTTCTCGCGGGTCGTCATCATGTTCGACCAGGACGACGCCGGCCGCGAGGCGACCGAGGCCGTCTCCCGGACCCTGACCCCGGGGAAGGCGTTCGTCGCGAAGCTCCCGATGAAGGACGCGAACGAGATGCTCCTCGCCGGGCGCGGGGACGAGGTCATCTCCGCGATCTGGGACGCGCAGGCGTGGAAGCCCGACGGGATCGTGACCGGGGAGGACATCTGGGCCGGCGTGAGTCGCGCGCCGCAGCCGACGATCGCGCACTGGCCTTGGTCCGACCTGGACGAGAAGACGCGCGGCTTCCGGCGCGGCGAGATCAACCTGATCGTCGGCGGAACCGGGACCGGGAAGTCGACCCTCTGCCGGAACCTGACCCGGAGCTTCATCGAGCAGGGCCTCAAGGTCGGGGTCCTCTCGCTCGAGGAGCCGTGGGAGCAGTACGCGTACGCGCTCCTGGGGACGATGGCCGGCAAGAACGTCCGCCTCGGGGACGCGGAGGAGATCGACCCGGACCTGCGCGCGTCCTTCGACGACGTCAAGGACCGCCTCGTGATGTACGACGACCAGGGCGTCCGGACGGACGACGCGATCTTCGACCGCCTGCGCTACATGGCCCTCGCGGAGGGGTGCCAGGTCGTCGTGGTCGACCACCTCACGGTCGTCATCGGCGCGGGCCGGGAGGACAACGACCGGCGCCACGCGGAGCGCTTCATGGCGGACCTCGAGGCGATCACGAAGCGCACGAAGGTCATCCCGGTCGTCGTGATGCACCTCCGCAAGGTCGGCGACGGGCGCTCGCACGAGGAGGGGAAGGCGGTCTCGATGAGCGATATCAAGGGGTCCGGCCTGATCCCCCAGCTGTCGCACGTCATCGTCGCCGCGGAGCGCGACCAGCAGGGCGACGCGACGGACGTCATGGGGCTCCGCGTCCTGAAATGTCGCTGGACCGGGCGCACCGGCCTCGCCGGGCGGGTAAAGTACGAGGACCACACCGGGCGGATCGTCGACCACGACCCGGCGATGGAGAAGCACCAGGTCGAACCGATTGCCGAGGGGGCATTCTGACATGAACGACATCGACAGACTTCGCGAGGACCTGGACGAGCTCACGGAGCGGTTCGACGAGCACCTCGAGGAGGGGGGCGGGCGCTTCGGATCCAAGTCTACCCGCATTCGCAAGCTCGAGGAGGACCTCCTAGGGGCCACCCAGAATGTCGCCGCGCTCGAGCGGGAGAACGCGTCCCTCAAGCGCGAGCTCGCGAAGCTCCGCCTCCCTCTCACCACCGATTTCGGTAGGGCGGTCGGGCTGGCCGCGGACGAGGCCGGCGTCCCGGAGGGCGGCCGGGCGTTCTACCTGAAGGACGACCTCTACCAGGCGATCTACCAGCGCCTGAGGGACGACATCGTCGCGGAGTTCCCGGGGTCGAGCCTCCCGCCGGTCTGCGCCTTGCCCACGATCAGCCTGTACGGGATCGAGTTCCGGCCGCTGGGGGCATTCTGATGGAGACCCACGAGTTCGAGAAGGTCCGCCTGGCCGTCGCGCACATGATGCCCCGGGGCTGGTCCGCCAACCTAGTCAAGCTGCAGGCGGAGCACGTCCCCCACCTCGGCGGCGAGCTGGTCCGCGCGGTGTTCGACTTCATCGGCCGGAAGCGCCGCGTCGACTGGTCCGAGTACGAGGAGGTCCCCGCGCTCCCGGCGTGGGCCGACAAGTTCCTCAAGAAGGCCTTCGGCGTCCGGGAGATCGAGACGCAGCACTCCGTCGAGCGCGTGCTGGTCTGCCCGCACGACGCGGTCCGCGGCCCGGGTGAGCACGTCCGCTTCCTCTCCCAGACCGTCAAGCCCAGCGACATGATCGAGGACAGGGTATGAACGAGCTCGTCGTCGACATCGAAACGAATGGCCTCCTGCGCGAGGAGAACGGGAAGCCCGCGATGGACCGGGTCCACCTGATCGTGACCTCGCGCCCGGACGGGACCGGGACGGCGGTGTTCCACGACGACCCGCGGTTCCCCCGGACCGGCGCCCTGAAGGACGGCGTCCGCGCGGTCGAGTCCGCCGACCTCGCGATCGGGCACAACGTCGACGGGTTCGACGTCCCCGCGCTCCGGAAGTTCTGCGGCCTCCGGAAGGTCCCCCCGACCTACGACACCCTGACCAAGGCGCGCCTCATGTTCCCGTGGGTCGGGGACACGGACGGCGCGCGGTACTCGAAGGGGTTCCCGCGCAAGCTGACCGGGTCGCAGTCCCTCGAGGCGTGGGGCTGGCGGATGGGGCTCCACAAGGGGACCCCGCCGCAGGACTGGTCCGCCCTCACGGCGGACATGATCGACTACTGCGTCCGGGACGTCGCGGTCTGCGCGGACCTCTACAGGCACCTCGTCGCGCAGAAGTGGGACCCGCGCTCGGAGGACCTCGAGGACGCGTTCGCCGGCGACATCCGGACGATGTGTGAGCGCGGGGTAGCGTTCGACTACGCGGGCGCGATGTCCCTCGTCGGCACCCTCAAGTCGAAGCTCCACACGGTCGCGATGCAGCTCGAGGCCGAGCTCGGGACGTGGGTCGAGGAGAAGACCTCCCCGGTCAAGAAGATCAAGAGCAAGAAGGTCCACCAGGTCAACCCCGGGTCCCGGAAGCAGGTCGTCGCCGCCCTGCAGCGGAACTACGGGTGGGTCCCGCGCGAGTACACCCCGCAGGGGACCCCGAAGCTGGACGAGGCGGTCGTGACCGCGATGGACCCGAAGGAGGTCCCGGTCCAGCCGCTCCTCCTGGACTTCTTCCTCCTGAAGAAGCGGATCGGGCAGATCGCGGACGGGCCCCAGGGCTGGGTCAAGCGCGCGAAGCGCGTCGGGGACCACTACCGGATCTTCCCGTTCGTGAACCACAACGGCGCGACGACCGGGCGCTGCACGCACCGCGGCCCGAACCTCGCTCAGGTCCCGCGGGTCTCGTCCCCGTACGGGCGCGAGTGCCGCGCGCTCTTCACGGCGAGCCCCGGCCTCGCGATGGTCGGGTGCGACATGAGCGGGATCGAGGCCCGGATCCTGGCGCACTACCTCCACGCGTACGACGGCGGGGCCGCGATCAGGAAGGTCACCGACGGCGACATCCACGGGTCGAACCTCGAGGCGATCCAGAAGGTCGCCCCGGGGGCCACGCGCGACGACGCGAAGACGGTCCTCTACGCGACCATGTACGGTGCCCTCGGGAAGAGGATCGCGCAGACCCTCGGCCTCCCGGAGCGCCAGGGGTCGGCCGTCCGGCAGGCCCTCCTCGACGGGCTCCCGGGCCTCGAGCGCCTGATCGTCGACATCCAGGGCGATGAGAGGGCCGGGGTCCGCGGGGTCCTCCAGACGCGCGGGTGGCTCAAGGGACTCGACGGGCGCCGGCTCCGCCCGCGGCGAGCGTTCGCCGGCCTGAACACCCTGATCCAGGGCGCGGGAGCGGTCGTGATGAAGGAGGCGACGCGGATCGCTAATCGCGGCACCGCTCGAGCGCTCGGGGACATGGTCCTCCACGTCCACGACGAGTTCCAGTTCGAGTGCGCGCCGGCGTCGGCGGAAGCGCTCGGCTCCGGTCTGGTCTCGTCGATCGAGAAGGCCGGGAAGAACCTCGAAGTCCTCTGCCCGCTGACGGGCGAATACAAGATCGGAAAGACATGGGCGGACACACACTGAACCACACTTGCCGAGCCCTACTGGTACCGATGCCGGCTCACCAGGGGATGGGTCTGTACCTGTTCTTCACGAAGGGCGGGAAGAGGTACCGCGTCGCGGCGGTAGAGGACTGCGAGCACGAGGTCGGCCTGGAAGTGGCCCCGACTGTGATGATGACGGAAGGGGGAGCGCTCGAGCTCCTCGAGAGCGCGGAGAAGTCCGGGATCACCACCGACCGGCGCCACCTCTCGGACCTCCTCGACGCGAAGTCGGAACACCTCGCGGACGTCCGCAAGCTGACGGACCTCGCGTGAGTTCCCTAGAGGACCTCGAGCCGGCGTACTTCGCGGGCCTCCTGGACGGCGAGGGGTACTTCGTCGTCCGCAAGAACTCCCCCGAGATCAAGGTCGACATGGTCGTCCCGGGGGTCCTCCACGAGCTCAAGGCCCTCTTCGGCGGGTCGGTCACGGCCTACCCCGCCCGGCGCCCGGGGCACCGCCCGACGTGGCGCTGGCGCGTGTGCGGCGACGCCGCGCGCGAGTGCGCGCAGGTCCTCCTCCCGTTCCTGCGCGTCAAGCACGCCGAGGCGCAGGCGGTCGCGTACTCCATGAAGTACCGCGCCGGGACCGTGACCGGGGACTGGCTCCGGGCGGCTGCGAAAGAAACCCGCGCCGAGTCCTACCCGGCGGTACAGTACGAGAACCACGCATGAAGAACGTAGCACTCATCGACGGCGACATCGTCATCTACGAAGCGATCGGCGCATCGAGCCGGTCCTTCCCGGTGGAGGATTTCACGCGCGCCGACGGCGCGGAGAGCCTATCGGCCGGGATCGACCTCGCCGGCGCGAAGCAGTTCGTCGAGCGTTACGTCGAGCGCGCGTGCTCCGGCCTCGGGACGACCGAGCGCCGGATCGCCCTGTCCTCGTTCGGGGACCGGTGGCGGAACGCGGTCATGCCGACCTACAAGTCGAACCGGTCCTCCGCGAAGCCGCTCGGGTGGCTCGAGCTCAGGGACTGGATGGTGTCCGACCTCGGGGCTCTCGACCACAAGGGCCTCGAGGCGGACGACCTGCTCGGGCTCTGGGCGACCGGGATGTTCAAGGACGCCGGCGTGATCGTGTCGAAGGACAAGGACATGAACACGCTCCCGTGCCGCTGGATCTCGGCCCCCGGGGACGAGGTCGTCGAGGTCTCCCTCGCGGAGGCGGACGCGTTCCACATGAAGCAGGCCCTGATGGGGGACGCGGTCGACGGGTACAAGGGCTGCCCCGGGTACGGAGCGGTCACCGCGGCCGCGCTCGTCGGGAAGCACTTCGACTCGGAGGCGGACACGTTCGGGGCGAAGGAGTGCTGGGCCGCGATCGTCGCGGCGTACGAGAAGAAGGGCCTCGAGGAGGCCGACGCGCTGCAGAACGCTCGCGTCGCGCGGATCGTCCGCGACTCGGACTACGACCGGAAGAAGGACGAGGTGATCCTGTGGACCCCACCATCCAAATGACAACGACAACCACGGCCATGCGGACCGCGTCCGGGTCGCTCATCGACCTGCGCGCCCTCGTCAACGCCCGAGTGCCGGGGTGGTTCGTCAAGATCCACGACGTCGCTCACCACCTCTCGCGGATCAACCGCTACAACGGCGCCGCGTGGCGCCGCCCTATCTCGGTCGCGGAGCACTCGCTCCTCGTGGCGCGGCTCGCGGAGGAGAACGACTGGCCCCACCTCCGCCGGAACGCGCTCCTGCACGACGCCGGCGAGGCGTACAGCGGCGACATCTCGACCCCGATGAAGGAGCTCGTGCCGGCTGTCCGCGAGGCGTGCGACGCGATCCAGTTCGCGGTCGACGTCGCCCTCGGGGTGCGCCCGCTCTCGGTCGAGGAGGAGGCGGACCTGAAGGAGTGCGACGAGCTGGCGCTCCAGATCGAGATGAAGAACCTCTGGCCCGGGACCACGGCCGGGACGTTCCCGCTCCCGTTCGGGCGCGGGGATGTGGCCATCAACCCGGAGGTCGTCGAGGACGCGCTCCTCGCCGCGCTCGACGGGGAGGACCTGAGGGAGGTGGCGCCGTGGCGGGCGTGAGCGAGATGGCGCGCGAGGAAGAGGGCTCCGGCGCCCTCCCCGACTCCGGCCAGCGGAGGTCCTTCAGCACCGGGTCGGTCCGCGACGTCGCGGAGGGGAAGGGGCGCTGCGACCTCCTCCCGCCGCTCGCGATCCTGCGCCTCGCTCGGCACTTCGAGGCCGGCGCGAAGAAGTACGGCGACCGGAACTGGGAGAAGGGCCAGCCGCAGCACGTCCTCCTGGACTCCGGACTCCGTCACACGTTCCGGTACCTCGCGGGGGCCTACGACGAGGACCACCTCGCGGCCGCGGTCTGGAACCTCCTCTGCGCGATGGACCAGGAGGAGCGCAGCAAGGAGGGCGCCCTCGACGGGGCCCTGATCGACATCGGTCCGGGGGCCGCCCCGAGTGCCCTCACGAAGGGTCCCTAGGGCCCCTTACGGAGACCATACAGATGCAGTCCATTCGTGGAGCCTGGGAGCGCCTGGTCGCTCGCTTCGGGGAGATGTGGCCCGCGGGCCGTGCTCTCCCCCGGCACCGCCTCTCCAGGCTCTACGCGTGGCGCACCGACCCGAGGTGGTTCCAGCGCGACGAGGACGAGCTCGAGCTCCCCGCCGTCCCGGCAGTCCCGGCGAGGGTGATCGACTCCCTCGTCGCGCGGTTCCCCAACACGTCCCCGGTCCTCCCGGACGTCCACGCCGCCACGCGGGACCAGCTCCTCGCCCACACGGCCCGCGTCCAGGGCCAGTGGGACGTGATCGAGGCCCTGATCGAGTCCACCGCGGCCGCCACCCCCTCCTGACCATGTGCTTCTCCCCCGACCCCCCGAAGAAGCCGAAGATCGCGCCGCCGCCCCAGGCCCCGTCGGACGTCGCGGAGGTCATCAAGAAGCCGCCCGGGCTCGCGTTCGAGGCGAAGCAGAACCAGCTCTCGACCGCCAAGAAGCTCGGCGGCCTCGGCTTCGGCACGAACCCGTTCGAGCCCTTCAAGTAGACCATGCCCGAATTCGGCGACCTCTGGAAAGGAGGGGTCGCTGACCGCGAGCGGTTCGTCCGGCGCGCGCGCAGGAACGCCTTCCTGACGCATCCCTACCTCGCGCCCCCGTTCGGAGAGGGCGACGCCAGGAGCGAAGACCTCCCGGACCCGCGCCAGTCGGTCGGGTCGGACGGCGTGACGAACCTCGCGGCGAAGCTCGCGATCTCGCTCTTCCCGCCCCAGTCGACGTTCTTCCGGTACGTCCTGGACAAGGAGAAGTTCTTCGCGGCCGGCGGGGACCCGTCGAAGCTCCCGGAGGCCGAGCTCAGTCTGTCCCAGCGCGCGGCCGCGATCCAGAACCGCCTCGACACGAGCGGGTTCCGGGTGCGCCTGATCGAGGCCCTCGAGAACGAGATCGTGACCGGGACGTCTGTCCTGCGCCTCACGGAGCGCTTCACCTGGCGCGCGTACGGCCTCAGCGAGGTCGTCCTGTACCGCGACGGGGACGACGAACTCGACGCGCTCGTGGTCCGCGAGGTCATCTCTCGCGACCGCCTCCCGGAGGACATCCGGTCGAGGGCCGAGCCGGCCGGGGACCGCCAGCGGAACCAGGTCTACCTCCTCACCGGGAACGTCAAGGAGGGCGGCAAGTGGCGCACGCACCAGGAGGCCGGCGGGATCACCCTCCCGGAGTCCGCCGGGACGTACACGAAGGACAAGTTCCCGTGGCTCGCGCCGCGGATGATCGTCAAGTCCGGCGAGGACTACGGCCGCGCGTACATCGACGGCGTGATCGGGAACCTCGTGACGCTCGAGGGCCTCACGGAGAACCTCGCGCAGTACGCCGCGCTCGCGACCCGGATGGTCGGGATCAACCCGGCCGGGTCCGGCATCAGGAACAAGAAGCTCACGGAGGCCCGCAACGGGGAGTGGCTCACGGGCTCGCTCCGGCCGGACATGGGCTTCCTGAAGGCGGACAAGCTCTCCGACATCCAGGCCGCGGTCGGCCTCCGGGAGGACATCAAGCGCGACCTGCAGCGGCGCTTCCTCCTCCTGAACCCGGTCCGGGACGCCGAGCGCGTCACGGCGGAGGAGGTCGCGCGCACGAGCCAGGAGCTCACTGAGACCCTCGGGGGCGCGTTCACGGTCCTCGGCGACGAGCTCCAGTCCCCGATCGTGCGCCTCCTCGAGTCGCGCATGGTCTCCGCGGGCGAGCTCCGGCAGCTCGAGGACGGCGTAGCCTCCCCGAAGGTCGTCACGGGCCTCGACGCGATCGGGCGCACGCGGGACGAGGTCTCCCTGAACCAGTACGCGGCCTCGATCCAGGCGATCTTCGGCCCGGAGCGGACCGGCGAGATCCTGGACGACTCCGGGTACGCGAACCGCCTCGCGGCCGCGAAGGGCTTCGACCCGACGGGCCTCGTCCGCACGCCCGAGGAGATGGCGCAGCGCGAGCAGCAGCGCGCGCAGCAGAAGGTCGTAGAGGCCGCCGCGCCGAACATCGCGAACCAGGCCGCGCGCTCAGTGGCGCCGCAGCAGTAACCCCAGAGCCCCGGGAGGGCCGAACGCATGTCTTCCTCCGTCCACGTCAACGTCCCGCCGGCCGCCGGCGCGAACTCCCCCGAGCAGCAGGCCGCGAACCGGGGCGGCGAGTCGCCCCAGGTCCCGGACAAGTTCAAGAACGCCGACGGCTCCGTCAACACGGACGCGCTCCTGAAGTCCTACACCGAGCTCGAGTCCCGCCAGGGCCAGCCCCAGAAGCCCGCGGATCAGCCCGGCGCCCCGCCCGCCCAGAAGCCGGAGGGCGGCCACAAGCTCACGCTCGACGCCCTGAAGCCGTACCACGACGCGTACATCGGCCAGAACGGCGTCCTCCTGCCCGCGCAGCGCGCGGAGCTCGAGTCGAAGTTCGGGATGGACGGCGCGACGATCGACGCGCACTTCAAGAGCCTCGACATCACGCGGTCGTACTACCACGACAAGATCCACGCGTCCGTCGGCGGGAAGGACGAGTACGACCGCATGAAGAAGTGGGCCGAGACCGCCCTCAGCCCGGAGGAGCAGGCCGCGTACAGCGCGGTCGCGCAGTCGGGCGACATCGACATGGCCCAGTTCTGGGCGAAGACCATGCACGCGCGCTACAAGCAGGAGGTCTCGCAGCCCGGGTACGAGGCGAACCGGCGCGCGCGCTCGACCGAGGCCGCGCTCCCGTTCGGGAGCCCGGCGGACATGCAGGCCGCGATGCGGGTCAAGGTCCCGTCCGCGGACGGGAAGCGCCAGCTCCTGAAGTACGACGTCGACCCGGAGTACCGCGAGCTCATCGCGCGCCGCGTGAACGCCTCGAACTTCGGCTAGGTCCGAGCACCATGAAGAACCTCCTCACCTTCCTCCTCTCGCTGACCGTCCTCGCCCTCCTCGCTACGTCGTGCGCGTCGCCCGTCGCCGCGCGCGCGTACACCGAGGGCACGGCCGTGGTCGGATTCGACGGGTCCCACTTCGCGGCCGGCGGCGACAGCTCCGGCCAGGCGTGGGTCTCGTACAAGACCCAGGACGAGTCCGTCCCGCCGCTCTACTTCGTCAGTTGGACGGAGGCGACCCTCGTCGTGGCGGACATCGACGCGGACTTCAAGCAGACCTTCAAGCCCGGCGAGCAGATGCCCGGCGAGGCGATCGCGATCGTCCACGAGGCCCTCAGCGTCGCGCAGGTCCAGATCCTCCGGGACATGGGCTACGACGTCTAGAACACTCCCGGGGCGGGAGACATCCGCCCCATCCTCAGTTCGCGAACAGCGAACAGCAGCGCAGTAGCGCCCCCACGAGGGGACGCGCGGCGGCTCGCCCGACCGAGCCCGGCCCGTCACGGCGGACAACCGGAGCTTCGGCGGGGGACGAGCGCCCCGTGGTGCGACTCTCTCTTCCTCTCTTGAAGGAGACCACCACCGATGGCCGACACCATCACCTCCCCGACCCTACTCGGCCAGGTCAACGCGACCGGCTCGACGCAGGCCGGGTTCCTGACGCTCTACGGCGGCGAAGTGCTCACGCAGATCGCCGAGAAGAACGTCTACATGAACCGCATCACGATGCGGCCGATGCCCCGCGGCGCCGACAAGGTCCGCTTCGAGGCGGTCGGCGACGGCTTCACCTCGCGCACCGAGGTCGGCAAGTCCGTCATCCTCGACGTGTCCGCGTCCGGCAACGACACGCCGTCCAAGGCCGGCGGCGGGACCTTCCTGTCGCAGAACAAGGTCGGCTACCGCGACGTCTACGTCGACGACCCGCTCCAGACGGCGAACTTCGTCGACAACTGGGACGAGTTCAAGGCCGTGTTCGAGGCGCGCTCGATCCTGCGGACCAAGCAGGCCGAGGCCCTCGCTCGCGACTTCGACAAGATGATCGCGCGCCTCATCATCAGCGGAGCGTGCGGCTCCGGCACGACCGGCTTCATCGACTGGTCCGCGTCGAACCTCCCGACGGAGTTCGTCACGGTCCCGACGGACTCCTCGCGCGGCACCCCCGGCGCGGCGATCGAGGACGACGACACCGCCGGCACGAACGCGGGCCTGATGAACTTCATCAACTCGCTCGCGGGCACCGACGGGTCGGCGCTCCTGGACGAGCTGCGGAAGATCAGCCAGCAGTTCGACGAGAACCGGGTCCCGGACGAGGGCCGCTACGTCAGCCTCAAGCCGGCGCAGTACAACCTCCTCGTCCAGAACCAGGACCTCCTGAACCGCGACTTCGGCGGCCAGAACGGGATCTACTCGGACGGCACGGTGTACCGCGCGTGGGGCATGGAGCTCGTCAAGACGCTCCACGTCCCGACCACGGACTCGAGCTCGGACGGCACGACCGGCGTGCAGGGCACGAACTACAACGTCGACGCCCAGAACACGGTCGCGCTCGCGTGGCACCGCGACGGCATCGGCGGCGTCGAGGCCGGCGTGTCCCCGGCGATGGACGACATGACGGCGGAGTACAACGGTACCCTGCTCGTCGTCCGCGCCGCGAAGGGCTTCGAGATCCGGCAGCCGCTCTACATCGCGCGGCTCGGGACCGCGTAGTCCCCGCAGACCCTCCCGCGCCCCCCTCCGGCCACCCGGGATCACCCGGCCCGGAGGGGGGCTTTTTTCACGCTTGCGGCTAAATTGGCCGCGATTGGCCCGAGACTGACACATGGCGATCGGACCGCTCCTCAAGCTGCAGGCGGTGAACGAGATCCTCGCGGACCTCGGGCAGTCCCCGGTCACCGCTCTCCAGGCTACGAGGGACGCGATCTCGGCCGAGGGCGCCCTGGACCGCGCGGTCCGGGAGCTCCTCGAGGGCGAGTGGTGGTTCAACTCGGACGACGAGGAGTACGTCGTACCGACCGCTCCGGGGTGGGTCCACCTCCCGGACGACATCGTCACGGCGGACGCGTGGGAGAAGCAGGTCCGCCTCGTCGAGCGCGGCGTCGGGCGGCGCCTGTGGGACGTCACGAACCGGTCGTTCGACCTCTCGCGGTACGGCGGCCCGTCGAACCTCCTCGCGTCGCCGTACGACTTCAGCGCGGCGGACTGGACCGCGTCGACCCTGACGGTCAACGCCGACTCCCAGGTGTCCCCCGAGGGGACCACGCTCGCGGACCGCCTCGTCGCCGCGTCCGGCGCGTCCCTGATCTACCAGGACGTCGCGGGCGCGGACCTCACGCAGGGCCAGGAGTACGACTTCGGGCTCTACGCGGCTCCGCTCTCGTCCTCCCCGACGGACAACGGGGACGCGTTCTCGATCCTCCTCGCGCACAACGGCGGGACGAACAACGGCCTCGTCACGGTCGACCTGACCGCGGGGGCCCTGACCCTCTCGAGCGGGCTCGCGTTCAAGGCGAGCGTCCAGCCGGTCGAGCACGGGCTCTACCTGGTCCGCGCTCGGATGGTGTACGACCCCGCGACCTACGGCGGGTCCGGGTTCCGGTACTCCATCTTCCCCGGGCAGACGGACACCGTCGCCGCGTGGGGCGCGTGGCTCAAGGCCGCGGACACGTCCCCGGTCCGGCTCGAGGTCGAGCGGTCGTTCTCCGCGAAGGACTCCGTCGAGGACACCGCGGGCCCGTTCTCGTCGATGCCGGCGGAGGCGCGGACGTACGCGGTCGCGAAGGCCGCGAGGTACGCGCAGTTCCAGGTCATCGGGGACACGTCATCGGACGACCGCCTCCGGGCGAACGAGCTCGCGGCGTACACGAGGCTCCTCCAGGCTGACGACGAGGTCAGCGACCCGAACGCGCTCCGCGACAACTGGGACACGGCGCGCGTCGTGAACCCGTTCAGGCTCGACCCGCTCACCGAACTATAAGGGACCCGGATCCCTTATCGACAGCTTATCGAATGGCCCTCACCAAGATCCCGGTCCCGTCGGTCGCCGGCGGGATGACCCAGCGCCCGCCGATCATGGCGGACCCGGGCCGGTGGGACGACCTCGAGGACATGGTCCCCCTGTTCGAGGTCGGGGTCGCGCAGCGCCCGTACACGCGCTGGCGCGCGCTCGTCTCCGAGGCCCCGTGGGCCGCGAGCCGGATGTTCCCGGTCGACCTCGGGGGCGAGGAGAAGTACCTCGCGGTCGTGAGCCAGGAGAAGGTCCAGGCGTTCAGCCGCGCCGGTATCGAGCTCCCGGTCAAGGAGGTCACGCGCGGCGCGGACGGCCTCATCACCGGCGGTTCGGACCCGGACTTCAGCTACCTCGACCTCCGGCGCGCAGAGAACCTCGTCGTCGCGGCGGACGACTTCGCGGTCGCGTCCCCAGGCTCAGGGTGGCAGGTCGACACGCTCCCTGGTGCGTCCGTCGGCGACACGACCGCGATCAACGCCGGGCCGGACCTACCGTTCCGCCTGACCTACGCGAGCGGCGCGAACGCCTACAGCGCGCTCCGCGTCACGGACACCGGCGCGGCGTCCTGGGCGCAGGAGTTCAACCACAACATCTACGTCGGCCTGACGAAGTTCGCGGTCCACGTCAACACGGACACGAACTCGTACTTCGACGCGGTATGCGACCGGGTCACGCTCTCGATCGGGAACCCGGACGGGACCCCGACGCGGCACCAGGTCACGTTCGACTGGAACGGGGACCCGACCGCCCTCCCGACGGTCGTGACGAACTCGGACAACCTCGCGTACACGATCGAGCGCGTCGAGGGCGGGACGTACGACTACCGCCTCGGGATCGTCCTCGACGGGCGCAAGGTCGCGACGCCGGCCGCGTTCACGCAGGTCTGCGAGGTCGCGATCATCCTGCAGCAGGGCGCCGCTTCTCCGGACCTCTCCGGGATCAACGCCGCGTGCGCCCTGTTCTCGGTCGGCGGGGAGCGCGACACCGTCCCGGCGTACCTCCACTCTCCGGAGGAGATCAAGGGCGTCACAGCGGTCGCGACGACCTTCCTCGCGAACCCCGCGATCCCGACCCGCATCGACGACACGGTCCAGGCGACCGGGTTCGCGGACGTCTACCCGAGCGCGACGTTCAGCAAGACGTCGGGCGGCGGGGCCGGGAGCGTGGACGAGTCCGTCGCGGACGCGGCGTACCTCTTCGTGAAGCAGTTCGCGTTCGAGACGGACTACGACGTCACGGTCAAGCTCAGGGACACGGAGTCCGCCGCGACGCGGACCCTCACGGCGACCTTCACGACCGGGACCGGGGTCTCGGGCGAGGACGCCGGATCGGTCGCGACGGACCTCGCGTCGGACCTGAACGCGCACGCGTCGAACGTAGACGCCGGGTCCGCCGGGACGTTCTACCAGGTCCTCGTCGCGGACGTGATCGGGCCGGTCGTCCGGCTCCGCACGAAGAACGACACCGCTCCGGACGACAACTGGGTCATCGACCAGGTCACCGTCTCGGACGGGATCGGGAACGCCGGCCTGTCGTTCGTCCACGAGGAGACCGGGTCCGTCGCGGAGCTCCCGACCGTCTTCACGCACGGCGCGCGGGTCTACCTCCGCGAGCCGGAGGACCTCGACCAGGGCGTCGAGCCCCTGTCCCAGGTCGTCCTGCGCTTCGTGACCGAGAACGGCGGGACGGAGTTCGGTTCCGGGCACTGGGAGGAGGGCGTCGACTACGACCTCTTCACGACCCTCGACGGCACGACGCTCCCGCACGCCCTGATCTACCGGACGGACAACGTCACCGGGTCGGTCACCGGGAAGGGCTACCAGCCGTTCTTCGAGTGGGCCCCGCTCGACGGGTCCGTCCCGGGGCTCTCGTGGCAGACGCGCCAGGTCGGGGACGACACCTCGAACCGGTTCCCGTCCTTCGTCACGCCGATCAACTCGGACGGGTCCCAGACCGAGGTCGCGGACCGCCGCGTCGACGCGGTGTGGTTCTACAAGGACCGACTCGTGATCGCGTCCGGGCCGGACCTCTCCATGAGCGAGGTCGGGAACTACGACAACTTCTTCCGCACGACGACGCAGTCCCTCCCGGACAGCGAGCGGATCGACATCTCCTCGAGCTCGATCTACTCCGCCCCGATCCACGACCTGACGGAGGTCTCCGGGAAGCTCTTCGCGAAGACGCGCCGCGCGATCCTGAGGATCGACGTCGACCAGGACGGGGTCCTGTCCCCGAAGACGGTCGGCCTCCCGGTCGTCTACGTCGGTGGGTCCGGCGCGCGGTCCGAGACCGACGCCGCCCTCGGGGGGCTCCTCTTCGTCGAGGCCGGCGGGTCGTACGACCGCGTCAAGCTCCTGTCCGAGTCCCAGGGCGGGGTCCTCGTGGACTTCGACCTGACGGACGAGGTCCCGCGCCTACTGCGGTCCGAGGTGACCGCGCTCGCGTGGTCCCCGCTCTACGAGGCCGCGTTCGCGATGTCGCGCGGGTACCCGACCGAGCTCTGGGTCGGGCGAGTTCGGCGCCAGGGGACCTCGGTCGCTCCGCCGGCGTGGTGTAGGTGGACCCTCTCGAACGACCTCGAGCACCTCGCGGTCCTCGGGGAGGACCTCTTCGTCCTCGCGAGGCGCGGGGACGGGATCCACCTCGAGTCCATGAGCCTCGACGTCGACCTCCGGGACGACGGCCAGGACTGGGCCCCGCGCCTGGACCGCCGGATCACGGAGCTCGACCTCGTGACCGCGCCGGCCCTCTCCGGCGGGGACACCGTGATCGCTCTCCCGTACGACGTCGAGTCCGGTCGCGGGCCCGCGCTCCGGGTCCTCTCGCGCGAGAGCGCGGACTACGGGACCGCCCTGACGGTCGTCTCGGTCGACACGACGACCCCCGGGTCGCACTCGGTCACCGTCGACGGGGACCACACCGCGGACCGGCTCCTGGTCGGGTTCGTCGAGGCCGCGGTCGCGCGCCCGATCTACCCGGTCCTCAAGCAGCGCATCGACGGCGGGTTCTACCCGATGTCGTCCGCGCGGTACGTCGTGAAGCGCGGCTACGTCACGCTCTCGAGGAGCTCCTACCTCGACGTCACGACGCTCGACGCCGAGGGGACCGGCCTGACCGAGGCCCTCCTCGACGCGGCCGCGCTCGAGGACCGGACGTTCGCGTTCGCGGTCCTCTCGCGCCCCCCGAGCGCGGACGTGTCCTTCCTCGCCTCTTCCCACAAACCGACCACGATCGCGGGCCTCGAATGGGGGATCAACTTCGTCGACAAGGGCCGCAGGGTGACGCTCTGACGGTCCGCCTCGCGACCGCGGAGGACATGAAGTCCCTCGCGCCTCGGCTCTCCGAGAGCGACGCGGCCGAGATCGACGCGGTCTGCGGCCTCGGGCCGGCCGACGGCCTGATGCTCGCTCACGCGCACGCGGACGAGTCCTGGGCCGCGGAGCACCGCGGGGACGTCGTCGCGGTCTGGGGGGTCGTCGAGACCGGTCGCGAGAGCGCGTGCGTGTGGATGCTCGCGGACTGGGCCCTCGCTCGGGAGGTCGGGGCGCCGTTCCTGCGCGAGCTCACGTCGCGCCTGAAGGGCCTACGGGAGCGGTGGCCGTTCCTGCACGCGTACGGCGACGAGCGCAACATCAAGCAGGCCGCGTGGTTCCGGCGGCTCGGCTTCCAGGCCGTCGGCACGATCAAGGACCACGGCGCCGCGAAGCTCCCGTTCCACGAATACGTCCTCATCACCGCGGAGTAGCACATGGACCCGATCACAATGGCCGCCATCGCGGCGTCGGTCGGGGAGCAGTTCACGCAGTTCTTCGCGCAGCTCCAGGCGTACCAGCTCCAGAAGGACGCGGTCTCCCAGGAGGCGAAGGACGTCGTGCGCGCGTACCGCATGCAGGGCGCCGAGGAGCGCGTCAGGACCGGCCAGGAGCGCGAGCAGGTCGCGGCAGAGATCGAGGCCCTCGGGCGCGAGGCGCTCGGGCTCAAGGGGCGCCGGCGCGTGTCCCAGGCCGGCGCGGGCGTCAGCGGCGCGAGCGCGGCCGAGGCGGTCCAGGAGATCGACGTCGAGGAGTCCCGATCGCGGGGCCAGCTCCGGCGCCTCCAGGGCTTCCGCGAGACCGCGACCGAGCTCCGCCTGAAGGGGCTCGAGTTCACGACCCGCTCGCGCGTCAACGCGCTCTACGCGTCCCTCGGGGCGCCGCCGTCCGTCGTCGGGCTCCTGTTCGGGTCCGCGACCGCGGGCCTCCAGGGGCTCGCGTTCGGGAAGGAACTCGAGGGGACCCTCTAGACCATGCCCCAGGAACCCGTCCCCGGCCTCACGAAGCGCTCGACGCTCGGGCCTCAGGTGTCGCCGGGGTCCGCCCGCGCGGCGTCCCGGCCGTCCCCCGGGGTCGCCCCGGTCGTCGAGGGCGGGACCGTCGCGAGGGCCCTGAAGGCGCTCGTGTCCCTCACGGAGGACCGCCGGAAGGCGCGCGAGGTCCGCCGGGACGGCGCGATCCAGAAGCTCGCGAACTCCGAGCAGACCGCGGCCGCGCTCGAGGCGATCGAGCGGGTACTCCCGGGCGGGGTCGACACGGCCGTCCAGGGGGCCGCCCTCGCGGCGCTCTTCCGGCGCGCGGGGCTCTCGTCCCCGCTCGACCAGGAGCTCGCGCGGCGCAAGATCGGGGAGGCCGGCGCGGCGCGAGCGATCGGCGGCCTCGAGCGCCGCGTCGCGACGGACGAGTTCCGCGGGGTCGACGCGGACGACCGCTTCGCGGCCGCCCTCGAGGACGCCCGAGGGTCCCTCCCGGGGTCCCTCGCCGCGAGCGCCACCGCGTCCGGCGCCTTCGCGGACGCCTTCAACACCGCCGCCGCGCGCCTCGAGACCCAGTTCGCGTCCAAGCGCGCGCTCGAGGAGCGCCAGGCCGCGGAGGACGCGATCAAGGGCGAGATCCGCGCGGGGTCCTCCGACGGGACCCTCCGCGGGATCATGCACCTCCAGGGCGCGACCGCGCAGTCCCGCGGCGAGATCCTGTCCGAGATCGCGCAGCAGGCGACGATCGCTCAGGACGAGCTCGGCCTCACGAGCCAGGAGGTCGTGTCGTACCTCTACGGCGAGCTCGAGCGCTCGGTCGAGGACGTCGCGCGGGAGGACCCCGGCAGCGCGGCCGCCATGTACGACGCGTTCGACCGGCTCGTGCTCGAGAACGGGTTCCCGCTCGACGGGAGCAAGGGCCTCCCGGCGTCCGCGCAGGACGTCAGGGCGCGCGTCGAGGAGCGGATCGCCCGCGAGCAGGAGCGCGAGGACGGCGAGTTCCTCGAGAACGCCCCAAAGGCCGCCGCGGAGCTCACGAGGCGCGTGACCGGGGCCGTCGAGGGCCTCGTCTCGGAGCGCCGCGCGGCCGGCTCCAGGGCCGGCAACGACGAGATCCGGGAGGCGGTCTCGTCCGTCATCGCGGAGTCCGGGGACCTCCTGCAGTACATCCACCCGTCCACGGTCCGCGGCATCGTCGCCGACGGGACGGACCTCGCCGCGGCGCGCTTCTCGGCCGCCGCGGAGGACGCGAAGAAGTCCCGCGGGCAGGCGCTCCTCCGGGAGCTCTTCCGGGCGTCCGCGCTCGGGGACGAGGCGACCGCGCGCCAGCTCCGGGACGAGCTCCCGCCGGAGCTCTGGGCGCAGGCGGACGCCGCGGTCGGGAACGCGGCCGCGAACGCGAGCGTCAGGTCCGACCCGGCCGTCGTGCGGACCGTCGAGAAGGTCTCCGACGTCGGCGGTGACGTCGTCCCGTCCCTCTCCGGCGACGGGTTCGCGCTCGCGCGGGACGCGGAGGCCGCGCTCGACGCGGCGCTCTCGCAGGCCTACCCCGCGGACAGCCCCGAGGAGTCCGAGCGCCTCAGGCGCGCGGCGGCCCTCGCCGCGGTCCAGCCGTACGAGCAGCGCGCGCGCGAGCTCCGGCGCGAGAGCGACGCGAAGCGGGCGGAGGGGCAGACCAAGGCGCGCGACGTCAGGACCCTCGCGCGGACCGACCCCGGCGCGGCGCAGGAGCGCCTGGACGAGCTCCAGGGCGTCCTCGGGCCGGACGAGATCAGCGAGCTCGGGCGCCTCGTGGACTCCTACGCCGCGGCCCGGAACGAGACCGCGAGCAACGTCTCCCGGTTCGCTCAGGGCTACCTCGAGGAGGCGATCCGGACGTCCCTCCTCGCGGAGGGGAAGACCCCGGAGGAGGTCGAGCGCATCGTGCGGAACCGCCGATTCGCGGCGGAGGACGCCGCGCGCGCAGCGATGGACGACCTCACGTCGGACGACATCACGGTCGCGGAGCGCGACGGGCGCGTGAACGAGATCGCGCGCGGGGTCGCGGAGCAGGTCTTCAAGGAGACCCCCGGCCTCGAGGGCGCGGACTTCGTCACGACCGCGGACGTCGAGCGCCAGAACGAGGAGCGCCAGCTCGAGCAGGCCCTCGCGGGGAACGACCCGTTCACGCTCTCCCGGATCTCCGCGGACCGCCTCCGGGCGTCCGTCGGGATCGGGCGCGGGGCGCCCATGTCGGCCCCGCTCGAGGCCGCCCTCGGGCAGTACACGTCCCGCATCGAGGACCCCGGAGCTCCGCTCCCGGACCTCCGCGAGATGGCTCTCGCGTGGACCGCCTCGCCGGCGAGCGAGAGCGCGGCGTCCTTCGGGGCGTGGCTCTCGTCCGGCGGCGTCGACTCGGTCCGCCCGGACGGCACTGTCGTGGTCGAGTTCGGAGTCGACGCGACGGACCCGGTCGAGCTCCGGACCCTCGCGGCGTCGCCGTCCCTGCCCCAAGTCGCTCGGGACGCCGTCCGGGAGATGATCCGGTCCCTCGAGAGCACCGGGCGCCTACCGTCCAAGATCGGCGGCGGCGTGTCCGTCTACAGGACCGGCGTGACGGCGTTCGCCGGTGCCTCGGTGCGCGTCTCCGTCCCCGTCCCGGACAAGGCGCGCCTCGGGCCGGCCGTCGGGACGTCCTCGACCCCGGACGAGCTCCTCGCGCCGAAGGGCGCGGTCGACCTATACCGGGGCCTCCTCGGGCTCCCGGACGGCGCGCCGCGCGCTGACGTCCTCGAGGCCCTCACACGGGCCGCCAACCTCGGCGACAAGTACCTCTACTAGCACATGCCCATCGACCCGACCACCGGCGAGTACGTCGCCCCGCAGCGGCCGAAGAACCGGTTCGCGATCGACGCCCCCGAGGCGCCGGACGGGGGCCTCGACATCTTCTCGATCGGGGACGTCGTCAAGGCCCCGGTCCGCGGGATCGAGGGCGCCCTCCGGGGCGTCGCGGGCCTCGTCGACATCATCCCGGGGGTCGACACCGGGGTCGCTGAGCGGCGCACGTTCGGGCGATCCGAGACCCTCGCCGGGGGCCTGATCGAGGGCGCGGCGCAGTTCCTCCTCCCGTTCGCGGGCGCGTCGAAGGCCCTCCGGGCGACCGGGTGGCTCGCGGGCGGCCTCGCGGACGCCAGGGCGGCCACCGCCGGAGCGGCCGCCGCGAGGGCCGGCCTCGCCCGCATCACGGAGGGCGTCGCGGCGGGCGCGGTCGCGGACTTCGCGGCGTTCGGGGCGCACGAGGAGCGCCTCTCGAACCTGATCCAGCTCGCGCCGGCCCTGCGGAACCCGGTCACGGACTTCCTGCAGGCGAGCGGCGACGACAACGAGGCCCTCGGGCGCATCAAGAACGTCCTCGAGGGCGCCGGCCTCGGGGCGATCTTCGACGCGATCCCGGCGGTCCTCGCGGGGACGCGCGCGGCGCGCGAGCACATCGCGTCCGGCGGCGCGCAGGACGCCGTCCAGAAGGCGTTCGAGCGCGGCGCGAAGGAGTACGGCGGCGTCGAGGGCGCCGCGAGCGCGTACGACCAGCTCCTCGGCGGGCGCGAGGTCCCGCAGGAACGCGCCGCCGGGGCGGACTTCCTGACGACCGAGGGCGACCTCGGGGCGGACCTGAAGCTCCCGCCGCCGCGGGACCCGAAGACCGGCCGCATCGTCGGGCGCGAGAAGAAGCCCGGCGGCCCGGTCCGGCGCTTCAGCACCGAGGTCCCGGCCGGGATCGACCAGCCCGGGACCACGATCGACGAGGCCGCGGAGCTCGTGCGACGGACGGACGCCGAGAAGGGCGCGATCGAGGAGCTCTCCCGGCTCGACATCCGGGAGGCCCTGAAGCGCGAGCTCGACGTCCCGCAGATGATCGCGGACGTCGTCAAGCTCGACGACCCGGCGCTCCTCGAGCAGGGGAAGCGCCTCTTCGACGAGTTCCTCGCGAAGGACGGCGGACAGCTCAGGTCGCGCCTCGGGTTCGACCCGAAGGACCTCCCGGAAGATCAGAAGGCCCTCTGGGGCCTGCACCACCACGGGCTCGACCTGCGGAACTTCGTCGGGAAGGACGTCGACGCGGTCACGATGGCTCGCGTGATGGAGCGCATCATCGGGGACTCCGGCGCGAGCACGCGCGTCCCCAAGAAGACCGAGACCCAGATGCTGTTCGAGGGCGCCGCTCGCGCGGCCGACATCCTCGACCTCCCGGTGGAGGACATCGCCGCGAGCTTCACGCAGGTCGACGAGGTCGCCAAGGCGGGCCGCGAGCTCACCGCGCTCGAGGAGGTCCTGAACCTCACCGCGGCCCCGCTCGCGAAGATGGTCCGCCTCTGGAGCGACGGCCCGGCCGGGATCGACCCGCGCGAGCTCAAGTGGCTCGGGATCGACCCGAGCGCGCCGAAGGAGGAGGTCGCGGAGCGCGCCCTGCAGGAGCTCTACCGGCACCTCCTCGTCACGCAGAAGGCGGACCTCCTCGCGTCCGTCTTCGGGCAGGGCCTCCGCCGGCGCCAGGGCCCCATCAGCCAGCGCCTCGCGGCGAAGGCGCTCGACGCGCGCGGGATCACGTCGATCGACCACCTCCGGTCGACGCTCTCGGACACGGACGCGCGGAACCGCCTCGGGGCGCTCCTGATCTCGAACATCATCGACGACGACGCGGTGCGCCTCGCGTACTTCCAGCGGATCAAGGACATGCCCCTCGGTCGGCGCGTCCTCGCGTTCACGCAGGAGTGGATCATCTCGTCCCTCCTGTGGTCCCCGAAGACGTGGGTCACGAACGGCGCGTTCCCCGTGATGACGTCGTTCTACAACGGCCTCGAGCGCGCGGTCGGTGGGACGATCTACGGCCTGAAGGACCCGGCCGGGTTCGCGAGCGCGTCGAAGGAGCTCCACGCGGTCTCCGGCATGATGATGTCCGCCGGCGCCGCGGCGCGCCTCGGGAGGCGGTCCTTCAAGGAGGGCCGCGGTTCCCTGTTCGACCCCGGGCGCGCGTCCCGGTTCTCGGGCGACGTCGGGCCGCGGTCCCTCATCAGCACCGAGGGCGCGAACGCGGTCCTCCACAGGGAATGGAGCCCGGAGTCGATCATGGGTCGCGTCATCGACGCGATCGGGCGCGGGATGGAGATCCCGGGCAAGTTCATGACCGGCTCGGACGACTTCACCAAGACGATGACCGCGCAGGGCCTCGCGATCGCGGAGCTCACCTCGAAGGCGCTCGAGCTCAAGGTCGACCCGACGCAGTTCGTCGCGGAGGGGATGGACAAGATGTTCCGCGACGGGCGCGTGATGACGCACGAGGCCGTCATGTCCGAGGCCCGCAAGCGCGCCGCGGCGGAGAACCTCCCGACGGCGTCCGCGCAGGCGCGACGGATCGAGGAGCTCAAGCTCGTGATCGAGGACGAGGCGGACTTCGACCTCCTGAACCCGATCACGACGAAGATCCTCGACCGCGCGCACGAGGGCACCGCGACCGCGCGCCTCGGTCAGGGCATCCGCGGAGCCGGCGAGGGCGAGGTCCGCGAGGTCCCGTCTCTCGCGAAGAGCTACGAGACCTTCGCCGCGCAGCACCCGTTCCTGCGCCTCGTGACGCCGTTCATCCGGACCCCCGCGAACCTCGCGTCGTGGGCCTGGCAGCGCTCGATCGACCCGACCCTCAACATGGTCCCGAAGGCCCTCTGGGCTCGGTACGGCCCCGGGGGCGGGCTCGACAAGTTCCGCGCGCTCGCGGACTCGAACAACCGGAACCTGTCCGACCTCGCGAGCGGGAACGCGGACCGCGTCTCGGGCGCCGTCGGGCGCCTCGCGACCGCGACCGGGATCCTGACCGGCGCGAGCATGGCGGCGCACTCCGGCCTCGTCACGGGCGCCGGCCCGGACGACGTCCAGCAGCGCCAGGTCCTCCTCGACGCGGGGTGGCTCCCGTACGCGTTCAACGTGAACGGGACCTACGTCCAGTACCTCCGCGCGGACCCGTTCTCGATCACGATGGGCCTCGTCGCGGACCTCGTCGAGACGAGCCGCCTCGCGGCGCACGACGACGAGGGCTACCTCGAGGCCGCGACCGCGGGGATCATCAACTCGATCTCGGCGAACTTCCTGAACCGGACCTACATGGCCGGCGTGCGGTCCCTGTTCGACGCCGCGACCCAGCCGGAGACCTTCGGCGGGTCCTTCGTCGCGAACGCGGCCGTGATGCCGGTCCCGCGCGTCTTCCAGCAACTGAAGCAGGCGATCAACGACCCGGTCCTCCGGGACGCGCACTCGATCGTCGACCGGATCCGGTCCCGGGTCCCGGGCTTCGGGTCCGCGCCGCCCCTGAGGAACGTCCTCGGGGAGCCGATCCGGTCCGTCGGTGCGGTCGGGCCGGAGGCCCTGAGCCAGTGGTCGAACATGTTCATCCCGGTCGCGTACCGGGAGGTCGGGGACGACCCGATCAGGACCGAACTCGCCGCCCTCCGCCACGGCTTCACGCCCCCGAAGGGCGCGATCGAGGGGGTCGACCTGCACTCCGCGAAGAACGCCTCCGGGCGGTACGCGTACGACCGCTGGCAGGAGCTCCAGGGCCAGGTCAAGGTCGGCGGGAGGACCATCCGGCAGGAGCTCAGGCGACTCATCAAGTCGCGCGAGTACCGCGACCTCTCGCCGGAGTCGACCCCGTACGAGTCGTCCCCGCGCGTCGCCGCGATCAAGCGCGTCGTCCGGCGGTACCAGGAGCGCTCCCTCCAGGAGATGCTCGCCGAATTCCCCGAACTCGCGCGCGAGATCAGGGACGCGAAGGCCGCGTCGCTCGAGCTCCGCGCCGGCCGCGCAGCCCCGGCCTCGGCCGGCGGGGTCCCCGCGCCGTACTCCAGCTTCCAGGCCGCCAGGTAGACATGCAAGACTTCCTCCTGAACCAGGGCCTGTTCATCGCGTCCGTCGCGCTCGGCGCGAAGTGGGCCGTCCCGCGCCTCGAGGAGGCGTTCCGGGCGCACCTCGGACTGATCCGTACGCTCGAGGAGACCCAGCGCGAGCTCGTGACGGAGATCAAGCGCGAACGGTGCGCCGTCTGCGCGCACAAGGCCGAGGAGAGATCCCGTGGGTAACCTAGGTTTCGCGCCGGTCCAGTCCCTCGGGGTCCTCGCGATCTCTGGGTCCCCGTTCGGGACCTTCGTCGAGTGCCAGCGCTTCCGCGGCGAGACCGGGACCGTCCAGATCAGCGTGACGGACTACACCGCGATCAGCGCCGGGACGCTCGCGATCACGGGGCGCCCGGACGAGGGCTCGAACGAGGTGATCGTCTACAGCCTCGACCTCACGTCCCTGACCGCGAACGAGCTCGTCGTCACGAACCTGTTCATCTTCCCGAGGATGCGGTACGCCATCATCAGCGGGACCTCGTCCCCGGCCGCGTTCGCGCAGGTCCACCTCCAGGAGTAGCCCGTGGCCACGACCTACACGCCCGTCAAGTCCGGGATCTCGTACCGCCCGGCGGGGACCGACAACGGGCAGCAGAACTACAACGTGTTCTACCCCGGGAACCGCCTCCCGAATCAGAGGCTCAGGTGCCTAGCGTACATCAACTGCTCCGGCTTCACGGTCTCGGACGAGATCACGCAGATCACCTCGATCAGCCCCCTCCACCAGCTCCTCGAGACCGGGTGGGTCATCGTCACCGCCAGGTGCTCGACGACCGGACTCCCGGCCGCGGTCGGGGGAGGGATGTTCCTCCGCCCGGCGCACCCGGACTTCGACCGCGAGGGCGGGGGGTTCGACTGCCCGAACCTGGACGCGGAGTGGCTGATGCAGGACCTCCGCCTCAACGCGTCGTCCCTCGGGATCGACCCGGACTACATCATCGTCGGCGGCGACAGCGGCGGGTCCCACCCGGCGGTCTGGGCCGCGCTCGCCCCCGAGGCGCGCGATCCGAACAGCGCGTTCCCGATGCTCCGCCAGAGCTCGCGCGCGAACGGGCTCTTCCTGACCGCGCACCAGGGGTACCCCGCGGCGTTCTGCACGACGTCCGCCGGCGGCGGCCCGAACTGGTGGCAGTTCAGGAGCATCGCGGACAACGAGGTATCTACCGGTGAGCTCGACGGGTCCGTCGCCGGGGACATCGTCGCCGGGTCCCCGATGACGATCGCGGCGCACCCGGACGCGGAGGCGCGCAACCAGTACGTCCCGATCTTCATCCACGCCGGCCCTGACGGTGACGAGCTCGCGAGCCCGTACGCCATCGTGCCGCCGGCGGTCTCGTTCGCGCTCGACGCGAACAGGTACCCGACCTTCGCGGGCACCACGACGACGGGGTTCACGACCCTCGCGGGGCACCACCCGGCCCTCGCGGCGTACCTCGTGAAGGCCCTCCGGGACATGCACCCGTGGTACGTCCGCGGGGTACGGTGGCACACGGAGGAGGACTACGACATCGACGGCCTCGAGCCCGACGAGGTCGGTACCCTCCCGGAAGCCCTCGCGGCGATGACCGTCCACATGGACGAGTACGTCAAGTCCGCGGAGCGCGTCCCGAAGGCCGGACGGCGCCCGGTCACGCAGCTCGAGGACAACCTGTCCATCAAGGGCGGCGTCGACAACGTCTACCGGACCGCGGTCGTCCGCACGGACAGGGCCGCCGGCAAGCGCGGAGCGGCCACGGCGCACTTCTCGGCCGGCGTCGGCGCGGTCACGGGCTCGATCAAGGTCCTCGGGCGCCTCCGGCCGGACCTCGAGTTCGCTGAGGTCTACGACGGCGGGTCCCTGGTCGAGATCGACTGCACCGCGGTCGCGACCCCGAACTTCGCCGTCGGCGCGCTCAACGTCCCCGTCCTCCCCGAGATGGTCCTCGACACGGCCGACCTCCAGCCGACGAACAACGGGACCGTCGACCTCTTCATCCTCGAATAGAACCATGCCCTTCCACCCCATCGTCACCATCGGCACCGCGGTCGACCTCACGTCGGACGGCTCCGGCGACGTCTTCAACTTCCAGCGCAGGGAGGACGAGGACGGCGCGTGGCAGATCCAGGTCAACCAGGAGCCGGACGACGGCGCGCTCGCGGGCTCGATCGTGCTCGAGGGTCGCCTCCTCCCGGAGCTCGGGTGGGCCGTCCTCGACACGGTCGACCTGACGGACCTCAGCGGCGCCGCGGCGTACCCGTACTCCCTCATCAGGACCCTCAGCGGGAAGGTCGTCACGCAGATGCGGTACACCGTGACCGGGTCGACCGACGTCGCGGCCTCGACCACGGCCGAGGTCGTGGTGCAGCAGTAGTGGACGCGCGCAAGAAGGCCGCGGACGAGGTGATCGGCGGGCGGGCGGTCGAGGTCCTCGAGGTCCTCGGCGAGGTCGCCCTGAAGCACCTGAAGGACCTCCGGTCCGGCGGGGAGAAGGCCCCGAACTCGGCCCTGATCCGGGCCGCGATGGAGATCGTCCGGCTCGCGAAGGTCAAGGTCCCGCCGGGGTCGAAGACCGCGGCCGAGCTCAAGGAGCAGATGCCCTTCGAGGACCCGGACCAGCCGACCTAAGTCCCGGCCCAGTAAGGACTTACTAACACCGCCCAGGCAGACTCGGGCGGCCGACTGGGGGAACTTCTCCCCCGGACAACACACTTCCCCCAGACGAAACCCTCCAAGGAGAGTCCAACAACATGGCCCGATCCAGCCACTCCAAGCAGCGCGAGCCCGGCCTCCAGTGCCCGCTTCGCCCCGCCATCGCGCTCCTCTCGAACGGCGCGAAGACCCTCGCCCAGGACGCCTTCCCGGCGGACTGGACCGCCGCCGGGACGCTCCTCGAGATGTCCCTCGTGTCGGGGTACCCCCTGATGGACGACAGGTCCCGCATCTCGATCTCGTCCGGCGACCTCGTCCTGCAGCAGGGGATCTGGGAGATCGACTTCTACCTCGCGTTCGTCTCGACGACCGCGGGCCACGTCTCCTTCGCGGTCACGAACGCGGCCGGCGACACGGTCCACGCGCAGTCGCGCCCGATCGACATGGAGGCGACCGACGGGAACCAGGGCTACATCAAGGCCATCGTCGTCGTCACGGACCCGGCCGGCGAGACGGTCGCGTTCCGCGCCGCGGGCGAGCAGGCCGACGCCGCGGTGTCCGCGTCCATCACGTCCGCGTGCGTGAAGCGCATCGGGAACCACGACGAGCAGTAGGTGACCACCACGGACCCCCTCGGACAGCCGGGGGGGTTCGCCCTCACCGGGGACGGCCTCCTGGACGACTTCAGGAACTGCCTCTACGTCTGCATGCGGCGCCTCGAGGGGTGCCGCCCGAACCGCCTCCAGTACGACATCGCGGACTTCGTGTCCCGCGGGGTCGACCGCGGCGGGTCCAGGTTCCGCTTCGTCGAGGCGCTCCGGGGCGAGGGGAAGTCCCTCATCACGTCGATCTACCTCCCGTGGCGCTTCCTGCGCGAGTTCGTCATCAACGACGGCGAGATCAGGACGACCCGGATGGTCGTGTCGGCCGGCGCGGACCGCGCCGAGAACTTCACGGCGTACGTCCAGAACCTGATCCAGGTCATCCCGGCGTTCCAGAAGCTCGAGCCGGAGGACCCGAACGCTCGGTGGTCCCTGTCCGCGTTCGACCTCCGCGGGAAGGTCCCGAGCCACATGCCGACCGTCGTGTCGCGCCCGATCCTGGGGCGCATGACCGGCGACCGGTCGGACGAGATCATCTTCGACGACATCGAGATCCCGGCGAACGCTGAGACCGAGGGCCAGCGCCAGAAGGTCCAGCGGCGCGCGCTCGAGTTCCTCGACGTCCTCAAGCCGCCCGTGTACCGCCTCCCGAGCGGGGACGAGATCGAGGGCGACCCGGACGACGCCGAGGGCGCGGTCCAGGTCTACGCCGGCGGGGAGCTCGTCGGTCTCGGGACGCCGCAGGTCGAGGACTCGACCTACACGAAGATCCACGAGTGGGGGTTCGAGGTCCGCATGTGGCCCGCGGAGTACCCGGACCCGGCGTGGATGTCGAAGCACGGTCACCGCCTCGCGCCGATGCTCAAGGACGGCCTCGAGTCCGGCGAGAAGAAGGCCGGCGAGCCGACCGACCCGAGCCGCTTCGGTCGCCGCGAGCTCGACGTCAAGCGGAACGCGGGCCGGTCCCGGTACGCGCTCCAGTACATGCTCGACACGTCCCTCGCGGACGCGGAGCGGTACCCCCTGAAGTGCCGCGACCTGGTCGTGATGGACCTCGACCCGCACGTCGGGCCGGAGTACCCGGTCTGGGCGGGGTCGGAGGAGTACCGCCACGAGGACCTCGCGTGCGTCGGCCTGAGCGGGGACCGCTTCCAGCGCCCGATGCTCGTGAGGGACGACCGGTACGTCCCGTACGACTACAAGGGCGCCGCGCTCGACCCGGCCGGGAAGGGTAAGGACGAGATGGCGTACGCGATCGGGGGCGCGATCGGGGCGTTCCGCTTCATCCACGAGGTCGGCGCGATCGAGGGCGGGTACGAGGACGACGCCCTCGCGCCGTTCGTGGACAAGCTCGCGGAGCACCGCGTAACGGAGCTCGCGGTCGAGGCGAACTTCGGCGGAGGGTCCGTCGAGGCCGTCGTCGGGCGCCTCGTGCGGAAGAAGGCGCGCGAACTCAGGGAGGCGTGGGAGAAGGGCGGCCGGACCGGGCCGGAGCCGTGGGGCGGGTGCTCGATCGAGATGGTCACGCACCGGACCCAGAAGGAGCTCCGCATCATAGACTCGATCGAGCCGGTCGCGAACCAGCACCGGCTCGTGGTCTCGAGGTCCGTCGTCGAGCGCGACAAGGGCCGCGGCGGGGAGGGCGGCGAGGCGTACCGCCTGTTCCACCAGTGGACGCGCCTCACGAAGGACCGCGGGTGCCTCACGCGGGACGACCGCCTCGACGCGGTCGCGATCCTGAACGCCCTGATGACGGACCGAGGGGACGTCGAGCAGGACGAGCACGTCGCCCAGAAGCTCGCCGAGGAGCGCGAGGAGATGTGGCGCCACTACTGGGAGCACGCCCTCCCTCAGCACGCGCCGGCGCGCCCGGGGCCGTCCTGGGGCGAGGCGTCGACCCCCGCGCTGGACTGGGACGAGAGGTACAGTACTCCATGAGCAAGCACCTAGGGCACGTCACCATCGGAGCGACCCGCGTCGACGTCCTCGAGCTCCCGGACCTCCCGACCATCGGGGCGTTCTGGGAGCGCGCCGGGGACCACTTCATCGCGACCCGGCGCTACGTCGCCGCGAGCGACGCCGCGACCGTCTTCCACGAGCTCGTCCACGCGGCGCTCGACTTCTGCGCCGGGGACCCCCTCAGCGACAAGCTCAACGAGACCGTCGTCAGGGCGACCGAGGTCGGCGTGTGCCAGGCCCTCCGGTCGAACCCAGCCTTCGCGCGGGAGTGGCTCGAGCGCCTCCTGACGGACGACCCCGCGCCGGCCATCCCTGACTCCAAGGAGGAGGAGGACTGAACCATGCTAGGATTCTCGAACCAGCCCGGGCCCGAGCTCGGGGTCACCGAGGAGGACCTCGCGGTCCTGGAGGCCCTCAAGGCCGGCGGCCAGAGCCCGGCCGCGGCGCTCGTCCAACTCCTCCTCGGAGGGACGCTATCGCTCAGGGGGCGCGGCCCGATGGGGCCCGGCTCCGGGGGCCTCGGGTTCAGCCAGGGGGCGACCCTGAGCGCGCCGTTCTCTCCCGGAGGGGGCGGGACCGGCGGGGTCGGGGGGCGCTGAACCTACGACCGTTCGGTGGTCGTGGGTGCCGACCCGTCACGGTCTTGTGGGTCAGTTCTGGTCCCCTACAGGCCGCGGCGGCCCTTGTGGGTCAGGTGTAGGCCGTTACGGCCTGAGCTTGCCGATCACGGCGTCCGCCCGGACGACGAACCACACCAGGGCCCCGATCGGCCACACCACCACGCCGGAGATGAACGGGCCGACCTCCTCGTCAGACCCCTGCCCGAGGTCGTGGCCGGCCCCGAACGCGAGCCCGAGGGCGAGGTACAACGCGAGCCCCTCGAGGGCGCTCACGACTCGCCCCCGGGGCTCTCGGCCTCGAGGTCCTGGAGCTGGTCCGGCGGGACCGAGACCGCGACGACGTCCACGAGCGGGTCGCTGTAGCGGACCCCGCCGCCCTGGATCATGCGCGCCCAGAACGCGCGCTCCGCGAGGCGCCTGACCTCGAGCCCGCGGTTCGTGTTCCCGCGCTTGGAGAGGCGCACGCGGACCGTGACGTCGTACTCGCCCTCCGCGGGCGGGCCGAGCGAGCCGACCTCACCGCCGACCGTGCGCTCGCTCTCGGGCTCCTTGGTCTTCTTCCGGGCGGCCATCAGGACTCGCTCCCTTCGTCCTCGTCCTCGTCCTCGTACGGCATCAACACGGCCTCGAGCGCGAGCCACTGGTGGCGCGAGATCGAGAAGACCGAGCAGTCGACCGAGACGGTGACCTCGTCGTCAGGGTCGTCGCCGTCCGGGATGTCCACGGTCACATGCTGACCGGCCATGTCGTTGAGGCTCACCGTCCTCGTCGGGATGTCCCCGGTCAGGCGCAGGCCGTCCGTGGGTTGCTTCTTGCGTGCCATAGGTTCTTCAGGTGGTTGTGTAGTACGGGGACCCAACGATACCGCCGGCGAGGGTGGGGCGCGGTTTCGGTATCAGAAAAACGTCCGACCCTCTACGAGGGGCGTCGCTCGGGTTTCCCCCCGCCGGGGGTCGCGCCCTATAATCGCGCGCGTTCCTTTGACGCGTGCGCGCGATAACGGTACGCGTGCGAAGCACCCGACGTGCCGATCCGGCCCGATCTGGGGCGGCACGGCGTTCGCTGGCGGCGGTCGGGAGGGTCGGACGTCGTAACTCGTTACCTCGCAATGGTTGGGCTGGGACGTGCTATCCCGTCCCGCGGTCCCGAGACTGGCAAGGGCAATCCCTAGGTCGTGCAGCAAGTCTAGGCTCGGTCTGAAGTTACGGCCGTTCGCTTCCGTCGTCCGGCCTTTTGTCCGGCCTTAGGTGTTGCAGGGCCCCACTAGGGCCGATAGGGTTCGGCGGTGCCGCGATAGTGCGGACCGAACGAACGGAACCACGATGACCACGAAAGAACGCCTCGCTTCCTTGATCGAGGACCTTGATACCGCCATTGAGGCGGCCGAGTCCATGCGCGACGACGCACAGAGTGCGCTAGATGATATCGAGTCAGCCGACGGTGCGGCCGAGCTGCGTGACGCCAACGATGAGGGGGCCGTCGCGCTCGATAGAGCGTGCGAGCGCGCGTCGCTACTCTCTGGGACCGCGGACGACATCCTACGCGAGGTGTCCCAATGAGCCTACCGACACTATCCCTCGAATCGCTCACGCTCTCCGAGTCCGCTCGACTCATCGGGCGCGATGCGTCCATGCGAATCAAGCTGTCAAGCTCATCCGTCATCGTCCCCGTCAAGATCCTAGACGCGCGCCAAGCGTACGGGCGCTCGCGCTTCCTTGTCTCGCCGATCGGTGGGGACGGGAGCGCGTGGGTCGAGTCCGATCGGCTCCGCGTGGAAGGAGGCGCCCGATGAGGTCCCTAGCATCCTTCGAATCCGCCCGAGCCGAGCTTGTCTCGGCCGTCCTGGCGGACGCCGAATCGCGAACCATCGCGCCCTTCCCGGTCCCTCAAGACTCCGCGCCGTCGACGCTGGCCGAGCTCACGCTCGCGCTCGGCACAATGCGCCCGTGGCGCGGCCGCCTCCCGATCCCGGTCTCGCGCGACTACTGCGACCGCACGATCTGGCCGAGTCCGTTCGCAAATATGACCTTCCGCGCGTGGCATGATGTCGTCGGGCACTACCTACCGCGGAACGAGATGGACGGCCCGGGCGAGGTCCTCGCTTGCGAGGCTGGGATCCGCGCGCTCTGGCGCCTATCCGACGACGCCCGTCGACTCATGAGGATCGAGGTAGTAGGCCTCTGGCGAGCGTTCGACGCGTGGGGGGCCTTCCCGGCCGACCAGCTCACGTACGTGCACGCAGCTTGGCGCAACGGGATCCGCTCCGCGATCGAGCGGGGGGCGGGGCGATGACGCTCGATCCCTTGGAGCGCTTCTACCGGCTCCCTTCGGTAGGTCCCTACGCCTACGTATCGCGCGACAGTGTCCGCGCCGACGGCCGGTTTCGGCTCGTGCTGTACGGTGCCTATAACGCCCGCGGACTCATCGGCTCGGAGTGCAACGGTGTCGCCGTGCTAG
>Ga0209475_10000872_pt1 | contig 46334 bp, 41 predicted proteins | sample tdDd471_FD_187128 | JGI IMG/M metagenome (GOLD analysis project Ga0209475, IMG submission 187128) | Marine sediment microbial communities from the Atlantic coast under amendment with organic carbon and nitrate - tdDd47.1 (SPAdes)... | ecosystem: Environmental > Aquatic > Marine > Coastal >... | reverse complement strand
GCAGTCCCGCATCATGGAGTGGGCGCCCAGGATCTCGATGGCACCGGGAGTTTCGTCCAGCAGGACGATTTCGTGGCTGAAGGCCTGGATCCAGCCGGACGGACATTCGTTGAAGAGCATGTTCCACTCGAGGGTGCCGCCCGGGTAGTCCGAGTAGATCACCTCAAACACCCGGTCGTTGAAGACCGGACGCCGGGAGAGATCCAGGTTCGCCGGAAATTTCAGACGGACGGTGAGGTAAACCAGGCCGAGGCTGTCCGGCACGTAGGCCCAGAGCACGTGATGGAAGACGGTGCCCGCCGGACCGGTGACGCAGGTGAGCTCCCGGTCCGTGTCGGCGTAGCCGCCGATCCGGAAGGGGGCGGGGTTCCGGGCCCATGCGGAACCGCAAATTACCAAAAAAACCAGAAGTGCGAGGTGGGTCTTCAAAACCGTCCTCCCCCAGATCCTTGTCCCGCTTGCCTTTCCTGCGGCCACTCAGGTATACTGACAACATATCCTCATTAAAGCTATTGGAGATAATTTGCGCCGCCTTCTGTTTTTCCTTCTGCTGCTGGCCGCTACCCCGGGCACGGGCCAGGAGGCCATCGATTATCGGGCCGCCGCCCACTGGACCGGCGGCGTTCTTCTGGAGCGGGGACTCACCACGCCCATCGTTCTCGACACTCGCATTCTCGTTGTGGACGGAACCCACCAAGTCCGCGTTGTTGATTCCAGTGATCCCTACAATCCTTCGGTATTGCCGTCGGTGCCCCTGGATGAACCGGTCACCCGGGTATTCGGCCCCTTTGCCGGTTATGTCTATGCTTCCGGTGCCGACCATCTGTTCGTCATTGACGCGACCACCCTTCTGACCGTGGCCAGCCTCGACCATCCGGATGTGGCCGCTATGGTCCTGTCAGAGACCGTCGGGGCCCTGTTGGTCAATGGCGGTTCCCAACTGATCACGGTGGATCCCTCGGAGCCAACCCTTTTGACTGCCTTGGGTGGCCTTCAACTCAGCTCCTCCACGAGATACTGGGAACATCTCTCGCTGCGCGGCACGACCGTGCTCGTGTCCCGATCATGCTGCTCAACTATTCTCGCGTTCGACGTGTCCGACCCCGCCACTCCCGTAGCCCAGAGTCAATTTGGCTGGTACGAAATGCCTAAATCAGATTTTGGGTATGAATATTCCATCCAGGCCATCTCAGCGGATTCGGTTTATTCCCTTGAGCACAAATACTATTACAATTCTTCCGGCTATGATTTTGAAACCAACAGGGGATATGTCACCCGCTGGGACCTCAGCGATGAGACGAATCCCAGGTATCTCGACCGACTGGAGCTGTGGTTCCATGGGATTCATGAATTGACCTCCCATTACGCTCTGGACGGACAAGAGTTGATCGTGGTCCAGGGCTCCCACCTGATTTCCGTGGACTTGCAGGACCCGGAACTGGATAGCCATTGGGTAACCGTTGGGCTCGGCGGCCGGCATAGGATCTGCGGCCTGGCCATGGGCGGGGGAATCCTGGCCATCTGTGCCGAAGACGGATCCCTTCATCTTGCCAAATCCCGTCAACCCGGTTCCACCCGGCCAACCACCATTGCCGGGTACCGACCTGGTTTTTCCGCCCTTGGCCCGGATCGATTCCTCACCGTGAACCAGGACATATACCGTTATTTTTTCCTCTCATTTCAGGTGTTTGATTCCACAGACCCAGACAATCTGATGCCCTTGGAGGAAGAGCGATGGTTGTCAACGGATCATGTTTCCGGGGGGACCCTGGCCCCAAACTACGACGTCCTTTTCGATCCGGAACTGTGGGTCCGGACTCATGAACCCGGAGCCCGGTATTCCCGGCGGGGGGACGCCCATGATTTTGAGATTATCGGACCCCAAATCGGGGCCCTCGCCGACAACGGTGGCCTGACTCTCTTGAATACCTCCAATCCGGACGACTTCACCGAACTGGCGCGCGTCCACGACCGCGTTTGCCTGGATATTTCCCTCATCCCGGGTCAAACCGGTCCGCAGGACCTGATCGCCGTGCGTGACAGTACCCGGCAAACCGGGGTGTGGGATATTGCCACCCCCGAGTCCCCGAGGCTGATGGCCCAACTTGAGGTCGAGTTGGATGACCTGGTTGATGTTGGCGGTGGTCCGGGTCGAATACTGGCCGGTTTGATCGAGGGCAGCCCCGAATGGCCAGGCTTCACTCTCCAACTCTTCGACCTGACTCCACCTGAGGCCCCACGCACGGCCGGACGCCTGAAGCTTCCCGGACGGGCGCGTGAAGGGTGGCTCATGGATGACAAGCTGTACCTGGCCTGCGATGTGGCCGGGCTCGTGGTCGTGGATATCGGGAACCTGGATGCCCCCTTCATCCACGGAGGGTTCGGTTCCGACCCCGTGGACTCCATTCGACTGGAAGGCGGTCGCCTTCTCCTGGGCGGGGCCAATCTGTTTGTCCTGGGGCCGGATGCCAGCCATCCGGAGAGCGTCCTGGTAAACGCCTTCACCGCCACCCCTCAATTGTCCGGAGTCCAATTGGATTGGCAACTCGATGGAAATTGGTCAACTCACGACTTCCGTCTCATGGTCGTGGAGCGAAACGATTACCGAGAGGTCCCGTTTACTCTGGATGGGTCCCACGGGTCGGCCCTGGACTCAGAATGGATTTGCGAGGAATCAACTTTCCAGTTGGAGCACCGTCCCGCCGGTCAGGAAAGTTGGACCGTTCTGGCCCAAAGGTCGCTGGGTGGTGTCGCTCTTATGGCCACAGACCTCACACTCGCGGCCACGCCCACCGGCGTCGATTTGAGCTGGCAGTTCATCGGGGGCTGCGCGGGGATGGAAACCCGGCTCGTGGCCCAGTCGGCCGGCCCCCTTCGAACCGTGCCCTTTCAAACCGATGGTCAATCCGGATTCACGCATGATGACGGGTGGACTTGCGAAATGACCACATACTTTCTCCAAAGCCGTCCCCTCAACCTGGACGCCTGGAATACCCTCGCTCAGGCCACCTCCCCGCTCGGAGTGGTCGAGATAGAAGACTTCAAACTCTCGTCCAATTCCAATGGCGTTGATCTGGAATGGCGTCTTCTCAGCCGTTGCGCGGATTCGACCATCCGCCTGCTCGCTCTGGAGAATGGATGGCCGCGGGAAGTCCCCTTCGAAACCAACGGGGACCATTGCAGCGCCCATGATGAGGACTGGACCTGGGGAGAAACGACATATCAACTGGTTTACAGGACCCTGCATGAAAAATACTGGACTCTCCTGGCGGAAGAGTCCTCCACCTTTGCCGAACCCGAGGCCACCCAACTCCTGCCCCCGTTCCCCAACCCCTTCAATGCCAGCGTGGACATGACCTGCGAAACCCTGACCGATGGACTGGTCCAGATTCGCATTCTCGACATTTCTGGACGACTCGTCAGGGAACTCCTTTCGGAATACAGGACCGCTGGGAGACACAGGGTGAATTGGGACGGTTTGGACAACCGCGGGCGGGCCATGGCCTCGGGGACCTACCTCGTGGAATTCACGGCCGCCGACGGATCAGGCCGCAGGAAACTGCTAATGGTGCGCTAAACCGGGAACCCTTCCTGTTTTATTCCGAAACCTTCCTGTCAAAATTCCCGTACACCCCGCTATTGCATCCCAGGATTCAGGGTTCCCCCCGGCCCGTGACTCCGCCGACAAAGGACCCCTCCATGACCCGCTGGCTGCTTTTGGCGCTGCTTCTTCTGGCCACCCCCGCCCTCGCGGAATTCGTGCCCGTCTATCACCCCGAACTGGAGATCCGTCCCACCACCCGGGAAATCACCATCGACGGCGTGTTGTCCGACGGCGAATGGGCCGATGCCGCCCTCGCCGACAACTTCGCCGAGCACGGCCCGGGCGACCAGATCCAGCCCCCGGTGGACACCAAGGTCTACGTGACCTACGACGCCGACAATTTCTACGTGGCGTACATGTGCTACGACGACCCCGACAAGATTCGGGCCTCGTTCTGCAAGCGCGACCGGATTTTCCAGGACGACTACGTGATCATCTGCCTGGACACCTACGGCGACGGCGCCACCGCCTTCGAGATTTCCGCCAACCCCTACGGGATCCAGGGCGACCTCTTCTACTCCGCCAACGGCGGCGAAGATATCACCTACGACATGATCTTCCACACGGCCGGTCAGATCACCGAGGACGGCTGGGTTGTGGAATTTGCCATCCCCTTCAACAGCCTGCGGTTTCCCGACAAGGAAGAGCAGGTCTGGCGCGCCGATTTCTGGCGCAACTCCCCCCGCGACGTGCGCTACCAGATGTCCTGGGCCGCCTACGATCGCGACGAGTCCTGCTGGCCCTGCCAGTGGGGCACCCTGCGCGGACTGAAGGGCATGAGCCCGCCGTCCGGCCTGGAACTGATCCCCGCCGTGGTGGCCCAGCAGTCCGGCGAGCGCAAGGAAGGCGAGGACTTCAAGAACGGCGACGTGGTCACCCGGGGCTCGTTCACGGGAAAGTACCAGGTCACCTCCAGCGTGACCCTTGAGGGCACCGTGCGGCCCGACTTCAGCCAGGTGGAATCCGACGCCGCCCAGATCGACGTGAACTCCCGTTTCGCCCTGTTCTACCCCGAGAAGCGGCCCTTCTTCATGGAGGGCAGCGACCTGTTCAACACTTATTTCAACGCCATCTACACGCGGTCGATCAACGACCCCACCGTGGCCGGCAAGGTCACCGGCCGCATGGCCAAGACCAGCTTTGCGGTGCTGTCGGCCCTCGACCGCGCCACCGCCATCATCCTGCCCTTCGAGGAGCACAGCCATTACGTGGGGAACGGCGAGAGCGTGTCGAACGTCTTCCGGGTGAAGCAGGAACTCGCCGAACAGACCTGGCTCGGCGTGGTGGGCACCGACCGCCGCTACACCGACGGCGGCTCCGGATCCCTGATCGGGGTCGACAGCCGCATCCGCCTGGACCGCAACTACGCCCTCGAAATGCAGTACCTGCACAGCTTCACCGAGGAGCCCACCGATACCCTGCTGACCGAGGGCTTCAACGACCACGTGTTCGACAACGGACGCTACACCGAGGCCTTCGACGGCGAGAGTTTCGACGGCCAGGCCCTCTACGCCAGTTTCGAGCGGTCCGGGCGGCGGTGGAGCTTCGACTTCGACTACTGGGACCGCAACCCCACCTTCCGCGCCGAGAACGGGTTCGAGACCCGGAACAACCGGCGCACCGGCTCCGTGTCCACCAGCTACCTGTTCCGGTTCGAGGAGAGCCCGGTGGTGGAGTGGCTCCAGCCCAGCGTGTACGCCTCGCGCAGCTGGAACCACAACGACGTCAAGAAGGACGACCTGCTCCGGTTCACCCTGCAATCCCGCTTCCGGTGGGCCCAGAGCAGCAGCCACATCTACTACAGCGAATCGTCGGAGCGCGTGGACAACACCGAGTTCCAGGACCTCTGGCTCGCCCACTTCTGCGCCAACTTCACGCCCGTGAAGCAGATCACCTTCGGCGCCCACTTCAACTACGGCGACCAGGTGGTCTACCGGGAGATGGAAGTCGGCCGGCAGACCGACTTTGGCGGCTGGGTGGATCTCAAGCCGTGGGACCGTCTGCTGTGGGAAACCAGCTTCAGCCACTCGGACAGTAAATCGCAGGCCGGCGACCTCACCTATTTCGACGGGTTCGTCACCCGCACCCGGATCAGCCTGCAGGTCACCCGGGAACTGTCCGCCCGGCTCATCCTGCAGTATGACAACTTCCGTGAACTGTGGGAGGCCGACCCCCTGATCACGTACCAGCTCAACCCATTCTCAATTTTCTACGTGGGGTCCACCCGGGACTACCGGCAGGTCTCGCCCAACCCGCAGGACACCGCCACCTGGCAGCTGGCCCATCGGCAGTACTTCCTGAAGTTCCAGTATCTGTTCCGGGTTTGAGACCATCAGAGGGGGCCCGGCTGAACGCGGCCCCCTTATTCATTTTTATTGACAATGAGTTACCGTTTCCATTATCATCCCCCAGAAAGTCAATAGCGTTGACCAAAAGATCAGCTTCTCAACGGCCCCTCCACCCTGGATAGCGGGACTCCCGCTTTCCACGGAGCCAAATCATGAAGCAGCTGCTTTCTATTCCTATCTCTTCGCCTTGCTCCCTAATGGGAATTTCTACCATCAATGACGATTTTTTTGGTGCGGAGCCCGGCTCCGCCATTTTGCGGGCCCGGCAGCGGGCCCGTCATATTGGCTGGGTCCTGTCCTTTGAGTGACGGACCACCGGCGTAAAAGACTATCGTGGGGAAAATGCCCGGGGGGGCATGGGGGGTTATTCGAATGTGTGTCCTGACCAGGCTCGCCAGAGCTCGGGTTGCGACGATTGTCGCCTGCCTGTTTGTGCTCCCAGTTCAGGGAGCGCTCGCCGAACCACCGGCCCCGCGCCAGCCCGCTGCCAAGGAAAAATGTCGGGTCTGCGGCATGTTCGTGGCCAAGTATCCCGGCTGGGTGGCCCAGGTTTCCTTCCGGGACAGCCCAACCCTCTTTTTCGACGGTCCCAAGGACATGTTCAAGTTCCTGTTCAACCTCGCCAAATACCTGCCCGAACAAACCCGGCAGGATGTGACCGCCATATACGTAACGGAGTACTACGACCTCCGGCCAATTCGGGCCGAGGACGCCTTTTTCGTCAAGGGAAGTGACGTTTTCGGGCCCATGGGCCATGAACTCGTCCCGTTTGCGAGCAAGGAGGCCGCCCTGGAATTCTTTCAGGACCACAAGGGAAAAGAGGTCTTTCGTCTGGAGTTGATCACCCCCGCGGTGATCACCGAACTCGACTGACACTCATCTCGGTTGGGGGCCAATCCACCGTGATTGAACTGAAGGACGTCAGCAAAACCTTCAACAGGGGCAAACCCAACTGCTTCCGTGCGCTGTCCGGGGTCAGTGCGCGCATGGAGACTGGCCGAGTCACGCTCTTCACCGGGCCCAGCGGCTCCGGCAAGACCACCCTGCTGGCCCTCATGGGCTGCATGCTGCGGCCCACCGCCGGGCGCATTTTCATCGACGGCACGGAAGTCACCAGCCTGACCCAGAAGTTCGCCTCGGATCTGCGACGGCGAATGTTCGGCTTCATCTTCCAGGACTTCAACCTGGTCGGGGGCGTGTCCGCCCTGGAAAACATCATGCTGCCGGCCTATCCCACCGGCGCCTCACACCGGGCGCTCCGTGTCCGGGCCGGGGATCTTCTGGAGCGTCTGGGGCTGGATTCGAAGGCGGCGGCCAGGGTGGAAACCCTGTCCGGCGGAGAGAAGCAGCGGGTGGCCATGGCCCGGGCCCTGGTGAACAACCCGGACGTCATCATCGCCGATGAACCCACCGCCCACCTCGACACCGACACCGCCACCCGTTTTCTCGACCTGGTGTCCGGACTCCGGGACGACGGCCGGACCGTCCTGATCGCCAGCCATGACCCCTTGGTCAAGGACTCCGGACTGCCCGACCGCGTGGTCACCCTGCAGAACGGGCGCCTCACACAGGGAGCGGCCCCATGTTCCTGAACCCCGCCATCATGGCCCTGTTGGCTTGCGAAATCCTGTCCTTCCTGGTTCTGCTGGTCGCCTGTCTCCTGGGCGTGAAAATCGCCCTGGGCTGGGATGTCACCAGCACCAGTTCCCGTCAGCTTGACCGCGAGAGACGGGCCTCCCTGGTCTCCATGGCCGTGGGTTACGCCATGGCCTTCCAGGTGTTGAGCCTCTTCCTGTTCGTGGAGGCCGCCGACCGCATGCACCCGCTGTTCACCGGGGCCATGTGTGCGGCGGGCACCCTCCATTCCAACCCCTTCGGGTACCCCGCCCTCCTGGTCAAGGTGGCCGCCGTCCTGCTGTGCGGGACCTGGCTCATCCTCAATCACGTGGATTCCCAGAGCCCCCACTACCCGCTCCTGCGCATCAAGTTCTTCCTGTTGCCGCCCACCGTCCTGGCGGCCGGAACCGGTGGGGTCCTCTTCTGTCGCTATGCCGCGGGCCTGGATCCCCAGATCATCACCTCCTGCTGCAGCGTCCTGTTCGACGGGGAGAGCACCATCCTGGGTGACCAGTTGCCGCGCCTCGGGTCGCTGCGGGCCCAGATCGTCTTCTTCGCCCTGCTGGCCTGGACCCTGGGCGCAGGCCGGGTTTTCCTGAAGACCCGCAGCGGCGCGGTGCTCTACGGCGTGGCCAGCCTGGTGATGTTCTGCATCAGCATGGCCGCCGTTCTGTCCTTCATTTCTCCCTGCTACTATCAACTTCCCACCCACCACTGTCCGTTCTGCATTCTGCAGCCCCAGTACAACCGGGCCGGATACCTGTTGTACGCCGCCATTTTCTCGGGCGGCATCTTCGGGGTGGGCACCGGGGTTCTTTCCCTGGTGACGGGCAATCAATCCATAAACGCCCAGACGATTCAGGGGCGGCTGTGCGCCGTGTCCATGGCCGCCTTCGCCGTGGTCGCGGCCATGGCGGCCTGGCCGCTGTTTTTTTCCGACTTCAGGATGGGGGGCTATTGACGCCCGTAATCACTCAGACAGGGGGACGAAATGATTTCGAGGAAAGTTCTCATCACCACCGTGGTGGCCGGCCTGGCCATGCTGATCCTCATCGGGGACGCCCTGGCCATACCCGTTTTTGCCCGCAAGTACCGGACAAGCTGCATCACCTGCCACGAAGCCTTTCCCCGCCGCAACTCCGTCGGCGAGGCCTTTCGTCTGAACGGTTTCCAGTTCGAGGACGACGAGATCTACCGCAAGGAGGAACCCGTTGAACTGGGCGACGAGGCCTACGAGCGGCTGTGGCCCAAAGCGATCTGGCCCACGGACATACCCCTGACCGTCCCCATCTCCATCCTCTCGCGATTCCTGATGGAGGTGGATCTGGACGGCAGCCGGAAAAACCCCGTCACCTTCCTGCTCCCCGAGGAGCTGGAATTGGTGTGGGCCGGGAACCTGGGACCGAACATCGCCTTCTATGGGGACATCATCTATCTGCAGAAGGATTTCGGCGGGCAGCCCATCTCCGCCTGGACCACCCTCAAGGCCTGGCTGGAATTCCGGAACCTCATCGGTCAGAACAGTCATTTCAACCTGCGGCTGGGCACGGTCGGGACCCACTCCATGGGCCTGTCCACGGCTCTGGACTCCAACAACTACAGCACCCATTTCTACCAGTACACCACCTGGATCATGCCCGGCGTGGACCTGGAGGCGGCCGGCCTGACCTGGTTCGAGGGCAATCCCTTCTCCGCCCAGCCGCAGATGGGCTTTGAACTGAACGGCCACGGCGCCCGCTGGTCCTATGCCACCGGAATCGTGGCCGGCAACGCCATGGCGCCCCCCGACCACGCCCCCGACTCGCCCATCGCCTTCAACGGCACGGCCAAGAACGTGGACAACAAGGATCTCTACGGTCAGCTGTCCTTCAAGTTCGGAGGACTGCCCTACCACGGGCTGAATGAGGCGCAAGCCGATCCCCAGGCCGGAGAACCGAACACCCTGACCGCCAAGGCCGACTACTGGCGGGACGACAGCCTCCAACTGTCGTTCTGGGGCTACTGGGGAAAGGCCCAGATCGTCACCCTGGTGGGCAACGACGAAGAAAACAAATGGAAGGGCAACAGCCCGTTCTGGCGTGCGGGAGCCGGACTCCTGCAACGGTACAGGAACATCAATCTGGGTGCGGGCTACGTGTTCGGGAACGACGACAACCCCTACGGTAGCCTGACGTCCGAGTCTGTCGATTCCCGGACCTGGTTCGCCGAGACCCTGTGGTACGCCTACCCCTGGCTCATGCCCTTCGTGCGTTACGAGGGGATGAGCCTGGACCTGCCCCAGGATGTGCCGGGCGTCCCCTACGAATGGGAAATCAGGCGCATGATGCCGGGCCTCAAAGCCATGCTGCGTCCCAATCTGGCGCTCACCCTGGAGGTGCCCATCTACTTCGAAGGCGGACAGCTTGAGGAAGGGTTCGACCGATCCCTCTTCATGATGTTGAGCATGGCCTTTTAACCCGGTCGAGGACCGACAAACAGGAACGGATACATGACCATGGGGAAACCATCACCCTTCCTGCCGGGCCTGCTGATACTGCTGGCCCTGCAAATCCCGGCCCCCGCCCTGGGTAAAGATTCGGGCACGGTGACCGGGACCATCAGCCTGGAGCGGGCCAAGGTCAAATACGATGGCCCCAAAAGCAGCCGCTTCGTGGTGGTTTCCCTGGACCGGGCGGGACAGCCCCCGCAAACGGCATCCCCCGAACCGCCGGTCCACATGGATCAGAAGGGACTGGTGTTCATCCCCCATGTCCTGGCCGTGCAGCTCGGCCAGTCGGTGGAATTCCTGAACTCGGACAACGATCGGCACAACGTCTACTTCCTCCACGACGAAACCGGTGAAACCCTGGACATCGGCACCTGGGGGCCCGGCGTTTCCGTCACCCATCAGTTTGATACGTCCGGACTGTTCATCACCCTGTGCACTCTTCATCTCGAGATGGCGGCCTACATCCTGGTCTTTCCCCACCCCTATTTCTGTTTGGCGGAATTCGACCCGCAATCGAGTCAGGCCGCCTTCACGATCCAGGGTGTCCCGGCCGGGGAGTACCAGGTCAACATCTGGCACAAGAAGCTCAAACAGAAGCTGGGGCCCAAACCCCTGACCGTGCCCCCCGGCGCAACCGTGGTCCTGGACGATGTGGTCACCAAGAAGAAGTACGCCCGATAGGATGTCACCCGATGGATGAAGCGCCCCACATTAACAAGGCCGCCCGCCTGGCCCTGGCGGCGCTCATCCTGATCGCCGGCGCCGTCATTGGCGCCCTGGCAGTGCCGGCCGGGCGCCCGCCCGGGGTGAAGCACCTGGATTTCGTGGCCCGTCAATACTACTACACGCCCAACCGGATTGAGGTCGACCGGGGGGACACCGTTCACGTGCGGCTGGCGGCCGGCGACGTGGTCCATGGCTTCTACCTCGAAGGCCACGATATCGACGCCATGGTGGTGCCCGGCGAGGCCGGGTTCCGGACCCGGCCGGTGGACGGTCACGACGCCTACGACAAGGTGGACGAGGTGGTTTTCACGGCCGACAGGCCGGGCAAGTACCGCTTCCGCTGTTCCGTCACCTGCGGCACGCTTCACCCCTTCATGCAGGGGGAACTCATCGTGCGGCCCAACCGCGCCTTCGGGGCCGGGACCGGGGCGGCGTCCGGCCTTTTTCTCGCCGCCTCCTTCCTCATGTTCACGGCCTCCGGCCGCACCCGACGGTCTGCCCCCTGGCGCCTGGACCTGCTCACCGCGATACCGGCCCTGAAATGGCTGGTCAAGCGGCGCTGGTTCTCGTTCGCCCTCTACCTTCCCTGCCTGATGATCCTAGTGTTCTTCCTGTTGGCCGGCTTCTGGGGCTCCCCCATCGGCAACCGCAACATCATCGTGACCATCGTGTGGATCTTCTGGTGGTTCCTCCTGATCACCCTCCTGGTGCCGCTGGGCGGACGGGTGTGGTGCATGATGTGTCCCCTGCCCGCGGTGGGCGAATGGCTGGGGCGGGGACGTTTCATCGGGGCCCGGAGCCAGGACCAGGACAGCCGGCTGTTCCGCCCCAGGGGCCTCAACAGAAAATGGCCCGCCCGGTTGACCAACGTCTGGATCCAGAACATCGCCTTTCTGGTGGTGTGTTCCATCTCCACCATCCTGGTCACCCGGCCGGCCCTCACGGCGTTCGTTCTGCTGGGCCTGTTGATCGTGGCCACCTGCGTGCATCTGGTGTTTCGGCGGCGCACCTTCTGCTCCTACCTGTGTCCCCTGAACTCCTGGATGGGCCTCTACGCCATGACGGCCATGACCGAAGTCCGGTCCAAGGACCCCGTGCACAGCGCCCAGTGCCGGGGCCGGACCTGCATGATGGACACGGAAGCGGCGTGGGGCTGTCCCTGGCTATTGAACCCCTGCAAGCTGGACCGGAACAACTACTGCGGCCTGTGCATGGAGTGCATCAAGGCCTGTCCCAACGACAACATGACCATCAACGCCCGACCCTTCTGTTCCGACACCCGGCTCAAGGGCATGGACGAGGCTTTTATGGCCTTCATCATGATCGTGCTGGCCCTGGCCTACACCATCGCCTTCCTGGGGCCCTGGGGTCAGGTGAAGCTGTGGACCAACGTGTCCGAGTTCGGGCAGTGGGGCGGCTACTTTTTCTATACCGCCCTCGTCTGGGTCGCCACGCTGGTCGTCATGCCGGGGCTCTGGTGGGGTTGCACCTGGCTGGGGCGCAAACTGGCCGGCCAGACGGGGCCCGGCACCCGGATTCTCTTCCTGCGGTCCGCCTACATGCTGGTGCCCCTGGGCCTGCTGGCCTGGATGGCCTTCAGCTATCCCCTCATCATGGTGAACGCCACCCATATCTCCACCTCCCTGTCCGACCCCATGGGTTGGGGCTGGGATCTGTTCGGAACGGCCCATAGTCGCTGGAAGCCCCTGTGGCCCGAATACCTGATCTACATCCAGATCCCCCTGCTGCTGCTGGGCCTGGGCTATGCCCTGGGCAAAGGGTACGGCATTGCCCGGGATCTGGTGAGCACGCCCCGTGCGGCGGCCTTGAGCCTGCTGCCCCACAGCGTGCTGTGTACGGTCATCGCCATCGGTTTCATCAGGCTCTTTGCCGGATAGGACGTCGTGAAGGAAAGACTGGCAGCTCTGGCGGTTCTGATTTCGCTGGTTTCCATGACCGGCGCGGTCTTCTGGTACCGGGCCGCCCGGGACCCGCTGGGATATGTGCCGGGCGACAAGATCATCACCCTGACCGGCTACGCCAGTTCCGGCGTATGGACCACCGAGGACGTGAACGGGCTCAATTACTGGTGGAAGAATTTCCAGCCGGCCGTCATCTACCTGGAAAAGGGCGACTGGGTGGTTCTGCGGCTGGTGAGCGCGGACCTCATGCATCAGTTCTATGCACCGCATCTGAGGATCGGGCCCGTGGACGTGAAACCCGGGCACGTGGCCGAGGTGCGGTTCACGGTGGCCGAGACCGGCATCTTCCAGTACTACTGCACCGCCAACTGCGGCTCCTGTCATTTCTACATGCGCGGTTGGATCGTGGTCTCCAATCCGGGAGAGGAACCGGCCACACCGCCGGACATCCTCTGTCCGTTGTGCCTGCCCGACTTCGGACCACCGCCGGAGGGCCCCGAACTCGTCCCCCTGGGAGAGTACCTGTACCTGGCCAAGGGATGCAGCACCTGCCACGGCTTCGAGGGGCGCGGCGGCATCCAGAACGAGAACTTCACCAACAAGACGGTGCCGGCCCATAACCGAACGGCCGAAAAATTCTTCCTGCAGGACGAAGACGAGGCCGACGCCTTCATCGACCTGCTCCAGGCGCATCCGGGCCTGGCTGCCCTCCCCGAATCCGAAGACATCTCCCGCGGCAAACTGGTGGAGGCCCGGCTCGTCATGGCCCGGGACATCATTTCCCTGGGCAAGTACAGCGCCAAAGCGGACACCACCGGCCCCGAACCGCCCCTCCAGATGCCCGCCTGGGCCTACATAATCAATGACCGCGAAATGGATTCGCTGTTGGCGTATTTCGTTTCGCTCATGCCCTGGGACGAAGACGAGGAGGAAGACGACCTGTGACCCTCCCCAAACGCGCCGCCATTTTCCTGGGGTCCCTGACGGGCTTTGCCCTCCTGTGCGCGGCCTGCGCCCTCATCTCCCGGCTGGGCGAACCGGCGGGCCGGAGCCAGCGCCGGTTCGTGGCCGAAAATCTGTGCCTGACCGATCTGGCCCTGTGGTATGAAGCCATGCATACCCGGCACCCGTCCCAGGCCGACATGTTCGCCCCCTTCGGGGACTTCCCGGGCGCCCTGGAGCATTTCCCGTCGGGATCCCTGGCCTCACCACCCCGCGGGATCCACCGCTCCGCCGCCGACCAGGACGGACCCGAATGAACAGACGCCTCCTCATCCTGGAATTCGCCCTGTCCTCCCTGCTGCGGAACAAGTCCAAGACCCTGGCGGTGACCGTGGCGTTTGCCGTGGTGGTCTTCCTGTGGAGTTCGGTGCTCATGCTCGCCCAGGGCCTGAAGGACGAGACCCGCGCCGTGTTGGCCGGCACCCCCCAACTCATCGTGCAGAGGATATCCGGGGGCCGCCAGATCACCCTTCCGGCCGCCTACCAGGACACCATTGCCGCCTTCCGGGGTGTCCGGAACGTCACCCCCCGGTACTGGGGCTATTACTGCGACCCACCCACCAGCGCCAACTATACCGTGCTGGGAGTGGACGCCTTCCCTGGGGCCGGCCTGGTCCTGGTCGAGGGTCGGTTCTACGGTCCGGAGGATCAGCGCCGGTGCGTCATCGGCCAGGGCGTGGCCGCCACCCGGATTGTCGAAACCGACGACATCATCCCCATGAAGCAGGCGGACGGCGGCCTGCTCGCCCCCCGGGTGATCGGCATCTTCACCACCGAATCGGCCCTCCTGACCAACGACCTGATCGTCATGAAAAGCGAGGATGTCAAACGGCTCTTCGCCATCCCCGACGGCCACTGCACCGATCTGGTGGTCGAGGTGGGCAACACCCGGGAAGCCGACACCATCGCCCAGAAGATCCAGGCGGCCCTGCCGGACACCCGCCCCCTGGCCAAGGACCGGATCCTCGCCACCTACGACGCCGTGTTCGACTGGCGGGCGGGCGTGAGCGGCATGATGGTGGTCATGGCCACCCTGTGTTTCCTGATCCTGGCCTGGGACAAGGCCACCGGACTGTCCCTCGACCAGCGGCGGGTCATCGGCGTGCTCAAGGCCTGCGGGTGGCAGACCAGCGAGGTCCTGGAACTCAAGTTCTGGGAAGGCGCCGCCGTGTCCCTGGTCTCTTTTCTCGCGGGCCTGGCTCTGGCCTGGGCCCACTTGCTCTGGTTCGACGGGGCCCTGTTCGCCGGGGTCATGAAGGGCTGGTCGGTGATCCGGCCCGCCTTCCCCATCCAGCCCAGGCTCGACATGTTCCAGTTTCTCCTGCTGCTGTCCCTGGCGGTGGCGCCCTACATTGCCGCCACCCTCATTCCGTCGTGGCGGGCCGCCGCCATCGACCCCATGACCGCCATGCGCCGCTGAGCGCGAAAGGACCCGGATGTTCCGACAGATCCTCTCAACTGCGGTCGGCCTGATGATCCTGACGGGGATCGTCGCGTGCGCCCCCCAGGCCCCGGAGCATCCGCTGGTCACGGCCGTCGACGGAGAGGTCCGTATCCCGGTGGCCCAGGTCAACGACGGCGACGCCCACTTCTTCACCTACAAGCAGGGAGACAGGAACATCAACTTCTTCGCCAGGACCGACGGCAGCGGAAAGATCCTCACCCATTTCGATGCGTGTTATTCCTGCTACAAATATAAGAAGGGATATGTGCAGGAAGACCGGGAAGTGGTGTGCATCGCCTGCCGGATCGGTTACGACCTCGACCAGGAAATCTGGGACTGGGTGGGCCCCTGCGTCCCGGTGACCCTGAAGAGCGAAATCGTCGGGGGGATCCTCGTAGTGACCGAGAAGAAGCTTAAAAAAGGAGCCAAACTTTTCTAGGGCCTTGAGGCGGGGACCGGAAAGTCCCGAACCTTTGGGGGTTCCTTGACAACGGACCCTCACAGACTCTAGGATCACCGTGCAATTCAGGATCTTGCGACTGACTCACAGACAGACAACCGATTTTTTCACTAGGGTTTGCGGGATTCCCGCAAGTGGGGGGATCGGGACGGTCAATTTGCAGTCGGTAAGGATAATCGGATTTGTTCTGCTCCTGTCGGGGCTGCCGCGTGGAGGGGTTTACGCGGACCCGGGCCAGGACGCCCCCACCCTGTTGGATGACCTGGTGGTCACCGCCACCCGCAACCAGCTGAATGCCCACCAGGTGCCGGCCAGTTTCTCGGTGATCGACCGCAAGTTGATCGACGAACTGCCCGCCGAGGATCTGGTCGACCTGATCGCCGCCACGCCGGGGATCACCTTCAACGGCATCGGCATCGGCGGCCGACGCACCTTCTCCATTCGCGGCATGACCGACAGCCAGACCCTCGTGCTGGTGGACGGCCGTCGTCAGATCGACACCAACGAGAACATCGGCTACTCGGATTTCGGTCATAACTGGATCCCGTTGGACGCCATCGAGCGCATCGAGATCGTGCGTGGGCCCCTGTCCTCGCTGTGGGGAGCGGATGCCCTGGGCGGGGTGATCAACATCATCACCCGGAAAGCCGGTCCCCACTGGCTGGGCACGGTGCGGGTGCGCGGCGGCGCCCCTGACCAGGACGAACTGGGCGAGGAATTTTCCTCATGGCTGTACGCCGCCGGACCGCTGATCAGGGAGCGCCTGGGACTGACCCTGTCCACGGAGCAGATTCGCCAGAACAACATCCCGGCGCGCACCCAGCCCTATCCCGACACCGACATCGACGCCTGTGAGGAAAAAAAGCGCGCCGGCCTCCACGGACAGTTGGCCTGGCAGATCGCCCCCAACCATGAATTCGAATTGAGTGGCGACTACTCCGACGAGGAACGCTACACCCGCAGCTGGGATACCCGGCGGGAGGAGCCGCGCGACTACGACTACAACATTAAACGTTCCAACCTGGCCGCTGAATACGCAGGTTGGCTGGGGGCCACCCAGCTGCGCCTGCGGGCCTACCGCACCTTCATCAAGACCCGGCGGACCTACGTGCCCCAGGGAAACGAGAGCCTGAAGGAGGCCGTCAACCGGATCGTTTCCGGGGAATTGCTCCATTCAGGCGTTGAACATCACCTGTTCACCCTGGGCGGGGAAATGAGGCTGGAAGGGCTGGACGTGCCCGGCTTCAACGCCGGCGCGGGCGGCCTCCAGGAAGCCACTCACCAGGCCGTGTTCGGGCAGGACGACATCGCCCTGGCCACCGATCTCTCCCTGGTGGTCGGGGTCCGCTACGATCATCACGAGTTCTTCGGCGGCGAAGTCAGTCCCCGGGCCTACGCCGTCTGGGACCTGCGGTCGGACCTCCAGATCAAGGGCGGCTACGGCCACGGCTTCAAGGCGCCGTCTCTGAAACAGATCCATCCGGACTACTCCTACGACATCGCCTCCATGATCATCGTGGGCAACCCGGACCTGTCTCCGGAAATCGCCGACAGTTTCGAACTGGGCGTGCGCTGGCACACCGGTCGCGCCCAGGTGGGCGCCACCCTCTTCACCAACGCCATCGACAACCTGATCGAATCCCGGATCATCGGCACCGAGGGGCGCAAGAACATCCATCAGCCGCAGAACATCCTGGAAGCCCGGACCCGAGGGGTGGAAACGGTGGTGGGCTGGCAACTGGGCCGCGGCTTCGGTCTGGACGCCAACTGGACCCACCTGGACGCCCGGGACCTGACCCGCGACATGTCGCTGCCCAACCGTCCCCGCAACACCGTGAACGCATCGTTGACCTGGCGCGATCTACGGCACGGCTGGAAAGCCCGTCTGCGATTCGAGTACCGCAGTTCGCAATGGCTGGAAGACGACGGGATTCAATACAGGGCCGGGGATTTCGGGGTGTGGCACGCGTCGGTGGGGAAGGATTTCGGGGATGTGGTGGAATTGAACCTGGGCGTGGACAACCTCACCGACCACCAGCTCGACAGCGTGTCGGAATGGTTCAACTATTACGAGCGGGGACGATTCCTTTACCTGGGGGCCTTGTTGCGGATCCAGTGATCCGCGGAAGTGAGTGGCGAATGAAACGCGGAAAGTGGCTGAAACACGGACTGACTTTCCTGGTCGCGGTGGCGGTCTTCACCCCGCTGGCCGTCTGGCGGGCGGGCGACCTGCGCCACGTGGTGGTCACCGCCGATGACCGGGGTGGCCGGGCGCGGCACGGAGTTCACCTGGCGTACGGCCGCGACCGCTACACCGTGCTGGTCACCGGACGCAACCGGCTGACCGAAACCACCAATCTGCGCGTGGCTCTCCAGGGCGAACCGGCGATCCCCTTCACCGTTTTCAGCAACTATCCCCCCACCGTGGACCTGGGTGTACACGACTGGCCCGCCTTCACCGACGGCAGGCTGATGGACTGCAATCCGGGCGAAAAGCTGGGTCTGTGGGTGGTGCTGGAACCCGATAAACAGGCTCTGCCGGCCGACCGCACCCTGGCGCCGCAGGCCTACACCCTCGCCCTGCTGGATACCGACGGCCGCGCCGTGGTGTCCGTCCCGGTGGAATTCCGGGATTCCCGGGCGCCTGCCCGACGCGGAGGTCACCGGTGAACCGCGTCATGAAACTGTCCGCCCCGGTCAGCCCGGCCCGCAAGCGGACCCTGTTCCTGATCCTGGGTATCCTCCTCTTCCTGCCGCCCCTGAGCCTGGTGCCGCAGTTTTTCGGCGCCGTGGGCTTCTGCGGCACGTGGTGTCCGCGCATGTTCCTGAAGCTGAGCCCCCCGGGACGGATCTTCGCCTCCACCTACATGGGCGTGGCCCTGGTGACGGCCCTGCTCGCGGTCACCGCCTGGCGCGGACGGTACTGGTGCAGCCATGTGTGCCCCATCGGCGGGGTGACGGAACTGGGCAGCCGCGCGGTGCCCAAACGGGGCAAGCTTGATTTCAGCTGGATCCACGCCCCTTCGCTCCGCTACGGGTACCTCGCCGTATTCCTGCTGGCGCCGGTGCTGGGACTCGGGTCCATCTGCTGCAATCTCTGCAACTTTTCGGTCGTTCCCAAGTTGTTTGCCGCCCCGTTTGAACCGGCCAGCCGGGCCTACTTCCTGACCACCATGGGCGGCATCAACCTGGCGTCCATCGGGGTCCTTGGCTTCATGGCCCGCGGCGGTCGGGCCTACTGCAACCTGATGTGCCCGGTGGGAGCCATCGACTCGGTCGTCAATGTGGCGGCCGCCCGGCTGGGCCGTCCCCGCGTGCGTGTGGATGCTGACAAATGCAATGGCTGCGGGGATTGCGTGGTGCCGTGCCCGGTCTGGGCCATTGAGATGACCGACGACAAGGCCCGCATCAGCCAGGCCTCCTGCCTGCCCTGCGGCCTGTGCGCCGAGGCGTGTCCCGAGGAGGCGATCGTCCATGGCCGCGTCTGAGCGAAAGTGGCCCGCCCGAATGGCCTGCGGCGCGGCCGGAGCCGTGGTGGCCGGGTTGCCCCTGCTGGCCGGGCCCTGTTCGGGAACCTGCACCCGTTGTTGGCGGTGTGTGGCCGGGGTGTCCGGAGTGCTCGTCATTCTGGGGGCGGAAAAACTGATCCGAAGGGTCCGGCGCCCCCGAACCCTATCCGGACTTGAAGACCCCGCCGAGCTTTGACCCGAGAAGGTTGACCAGGTCCGGATCCATGAAGTCGTATTGGTCTGGAATGTCCAGGCAGACCACCCGCGTCTCCTTCAGGTAGGGCCGGAACTTCCGCCGGACCTTGTCGCGGTGGGTCTGTTCCATGACAAAAACAACATCGGCCCACGCCACCAACTCCGGCGAAAGCGGAACCGGAGCGGACCGATTTGTACCCGCGGACAAAACCTCGAATCCAGGAACGTCACAAAAGATCTGTTCCGCAGTGGGACTGCGGAGCTTGTTCTCGCTGCAGACGAAGAGGATGTGTTTGGCCACCGTGGAAACCCGTCTGGTTTGTCGTTATTTCCAGAGACCCTTTTCCCGCTGCGCCCTGACAACGGCTTCGGCTTCATCCCAGATCCGGGCGGGGTCCACCACCAGGATGTCCTGCAGGTCCTTCGCGTGGGCGCCCTCCGCGGATCCAACCGCGGCCTCGATGGCCGCCTTGACGGCGTCATGGGTCCGCAAGTTGCTGGCCAGTGACCACTTGGCCGACACCGCGCTCAAATAGAGATTCAGGTCTTCGCGTTCATCCAGATGCGACACCTGCGCCATGAGCCGCGACAGGTACTTCTGGTCCCCGCTGGCGAAAAACGCCCCCCAGCAAAGGTCGTTCAGCATGGGCGACGGCTCGATCCCGGCAAACATCTTGTCCGGGTCGGACGAGGCCACCGCCGCCAACTTTAGAGCCTGCCGGGCTTTTTCCGGCAACTGGTCAATGACCGCCAGCCACTCCGGCATACGCTCCGGGTTGTCGGCAAAGACCTCCACGAAAAACGCCACCAGGGGCGCGAACACCTGTTCGTTGTCGAAGGGGATGTTGGCCCCCGCGAAGGCGAGAGCGGCCCCCACCATATCCGGCTGAGGGTCCCGGTAGTAGCCCTCGAAGAAGGCGTCGAAATCCAGCTTGGGCTGGGCCTCCTCCACGGTGAACGTCCGCTTCAATGCGATGGGGTCCGCCGCCGAGTTCTGTTTGAAGTTGGCCTCCACCGCGTACACGCCGAGGGGGTCCTCCGGGTCGATGTCGATCTTCAGGAGAGCGTTGCTCAGGTACTGAACGCCCGGGGTGGGCGTGCCCGGTTCGGTGGCCGAACTGTAGGGCATGTCGGCGTAAACCGTTCCGTCAGGACGCAGGACCCTGTAACTGACCACCGGTCCAAAGACACCGGCGAAGTCCTCGTTGACGGCGAAGAACAACAGCAGCCCCACGGATTCCCCCCGCGACACCCGGCTGATGTCGCGAAAGGCCGGCGCCTCCGATTCGGGCGTGGATTCCCATACCCCCATGAAGCCTTCGAGGTCGTCCGTGAGGGCCAGGAAAACCCCCATTCCGTCCACGGACTTCTGCCAGTCGGTCTCGGCCACGGGTTGCCCCGATTCGTTCCACTGGGCCTGGGCCCAGGGGCCGGCCACGAGACAAAGCCCCAAAAAACACCACGAGAGCCTTCTCATGAAATCATCTCCGTTGTTTTCTCTGCGTCCGGATATACAGCGTCTCGACCTTCTCCTTGGCCCAGGGGGTCCGCCGCAGGAATTTCAGACTCGACTTGACCGACGGGTCGCTGGTGAAGCACCGGATGTTGATGCGGCGGCCCAGTTCCGGCCACCCGTAGTGGTCCACCAGACTGTTCAGGATCCGCTCCAGGGTCATGCCGTGGAGCGGGTCGTTGGATTGGTCGTCAATGCCCTTGGGTGCCATGGTTTCTTTCGCGGTTCCGAACTTCACGAGGACGCCCCCCAGAAGCAAAATGAGGGCGGTCACAATAACGCACGTGGATCTCAAGGCTGGGTCATTCCGAAATAATTACCGTCCCAAAAACACCAGGCACCCGACTCCGGCGGCCGCCACCGCCGCCACCAGGACCGCCCCGGCCAGGATATCCTTGATCATGCCATACCGGGGATCATGCCCGGGGCTCAGCACGTCCACCAGTTTCTCCCCGGCGGTATTCACCAGTTCCAGGCTGATGACCAGCCCCATGGCCAACACCACCGCCGTCCATTCGCCGGACGAGATATCCAGCACAACCCCCAACACGCCGGCCACCACCGCCGCCAACAACATGACTTTGATGTTCCTCTGCCCCCGCACCCCCGCGGCAATCCCGCGGCCGGCGTAGACGAATCCCTTCAAAAAGGCCTTCACGGGGTCACCTCCACCAGATCGCCCGGGGCCGCCTCGGTGAACAGCAGCCAGGTCCGGATCTCGCGATCCGGGTACATGGCCGCCATCACTTCGCGGTAGGCGGCCAACTGGGGCCGGTAATGATCCACCAAACCCTGGCGCACCCCCGCGTCCCGCCCGGTGCGGTTGGTCTTGTAATCGATGATGTCCACGCGGTCCGGCCGGATCACCAGGCGATCGATGATCCCGTTGACCCGGGTTTCCACCCCGCCGTCGCCCGGTCGCCGGTAAAGGACCGGCGCCTCGCTCACACCCCGGCCGTTCCCGGGTTGGAAAATCCAGGCCAAATCGGAATTCCCGAACACGGCCGCGGCTTCGGCATGATCCACTCCGTCCCCGGCCGGCATGACGCCGGTATCCGCCGCCAACTGGAGCAACAGGTGCACGCGGAGTCCCCGCTCGATGGCGGCCTGCCGGTCGCCCCCATCGCCGGAGCCGACCGGCGCGGACGGCATGTCACCTTCGGCGGCCGACGGCGTTTCGGTTTTCATCCGCGGCGACAGCGCCGGCGGTGTCCAGGTCTGGATCCGGGCCCGCATCGCCCCGCCGGGCAGTTGGACCGGGCCTTCGGGATCGTCGTCGCACAGCCACGGATCAGTGTCCTCGGTCCCCTTGCCGAAGGGCAGGGCGGGTCGGTCCAACCAGGGCGGATCCACCAGTTTCACGCTGGAGCACTGGCTGGACAGGGCGGCGTCCAGGACCTGGCGCAGGGCGCTGTCGTGGGACTCGCCGCGCCTTTTGTCGCCCCCCAGCACATAGAGCCGGTCCCGCGCGCGGGTCAGGGCCACGTACAGAAGGTTGGCGTCCTCCATGGCCGTGCGCAGTCGGCCGCGGTCCCCTGCCTTCTGCAACTGGTCGCTCTGCCAGCCCGTGTCCTCGTCCACCTGGAAGCCTTCGCGCAGGGCCTTGTTCACCTTGAACAGCAGCGGCGTGTCGGGACTGTTGGGGTCCACCCGAACCTGTGTGCTTTCACGGCCGATGGGACGGTCGGCATCCACCAGAATCACCACCGGCGCCTCCAGACCCTTGGCGCCGTGAATGGTCATGAACCGCACGCGGCCGCGGGTGCCGGTCTGCGGCACAACCGCCTCCTCTTCGCCGCCCAAACGAGCGGCCCGGTCGATCACGTCGATGAGACGGCGCACCGTGGGCGTGCCGGTGACCTCCGGCCCCAGGGCCAGATCGAACAGGCGCAACAGGTTGTGACGGGCCTGATCGCCCAGAGCGGCGGCGAACCGTTCCCGGACGTCGCCCTCCCGGAAAATGCGGCGCAGAAGGTTGTGGCAGTTGTCCAGGTCAAGATGCCGACGCCAACGGGTGAGCTGGGCCACGGCCTGGCCCAACGCGGTATCGTCGTCCAGGTCCCGAATGGACGCCCACAAACCGCGGGGCGGCCGGAAGCCGCCGTCGTCCTTGAGTTCGAGGATTTTGCGCGCCGCCAGGGCCTCCTGCAGCTCGGCTTCCCTCAGCCGGAACAGGGGCGAGCGGAGCACCGTGCTGAGGGCCACTTCGTCGTCGGGATACACCAGCCAGCGCAGCAGGGCCAGGATGTCCTGCACCTCCCGACTGGCCGCCAGCATACCCCGGCCCGGCGGCATGATGGGCACGCCGAAATTGCGGAAGGCTTTTTCGTAGAGACTGATCTCCGTCCGCGACCGACACAGGACCAGGATGTCGCCCCAGCACAGGGCGCGCTTGATCTGACCGGGGCCGAAGCCGTCCCAGGTTTCGGTTTCCGCATCCACCAGGTGACGGGCCAGGCGGGCGGCGGCGTCGGCCGCCATCTGGTCGCTGCTGCGCTGATCGTCCCCGTCGGGATCGGGCGCATAGGGCTCCAGGAAATACACTTCACCGGGGGCCTCCACCCGGGCCCAGGACTGGCGCACGGCGCGCTTTTCGTCCCGGGACAGATGGGCCGACAGGGTGGTCTCGTTGAACAGGCACCCCACCCCGTGCACCACCGCCTCCAGGCTGCGGAAGTTGGTGGGCAGGGTTTCAACCCGCTGTTCGAAGCGTTCCAGCAGGCTCTGCACGTGACCGAACAGCGCCGGCTCGGCGCCCCGGAACCCGTAGATGCTCTGCTTCACGTCGCCCACCACGAACACCGTCTTGCGCCGCTCGGGATCGCCGCCGCTGAGAAACTCTTCCACGAAGGGCCGCAGCATGTCCCACTGGTTGAAGTTGGTGTCCTGGAATTCGTCCAGCAGGATGTGGTTGATGGAATCGTCCAGACGGTAGAGCAGGCTCAGGGCCCGCGCCTCGTCGCCCATGAGCCGGCAGGCGAACTCTTCCAGGTCGTGGAAATCGATGACCCGGTCGCGTCGCTTGAGCTCATCCATGATGTCCATTAGCCGCAGGCCCAGCCGCAGCAGGGCCACGTTCTGGTCGTAGAGTTCCAGATAGCTGAAGGTGCGCAGGATTTCCAGTACCGGCTTCGCCTGGGTGGCCACCAACCGGTTGAACACCGGCCCCGCGTCCTCCTTCTTGACCTTCGAGAACACCCGCAGGGTTCGCTTCTGGGTGAGGAACACGAATCGCACCCGGTCGAAGTAGTCACCCGTCCAGCTGCGGCGCTCCCGCCAGAGAACGCTGCCCGGCTCGGGCCGGTCGTCCGTGGCAAAGGTGACCAGGGCCTCGGTGATTTCCGTCTGCAGGGGCGCCAACTTCGCGTGGAGCATTTTTTCCAGAGTGGCGTCCAGCTTGTCGTTGCGCAGGCTGCCCAGCTCGTCCTTCACCGCCAGCAGGCCCGGACCCAGAAAGGTGCCCAGGGCATCCCGCAAAGCCGTCAGCAGTTCCGTGGGACGCGGTTCCTCGTGGCAATCCAGATCGGGAAAGAGGAAGGTCCGCAGCGAGGCCAACATGGCGTTGATTCCCACCAGGCGCGGTGTTTCCGACAGCCCGTTGCCGTCTGGGTCCTCCGGGACCACCGACCGCAGCCAGCGGTCCAGCGCCATCTGGGACTTGAGCACGTCCTTCACGGCTTTTCGCACCGCACCGGGATGCTTGCCCACCTGGCGGGCGGCCGCGGCCAGGTTGCTGCGCGTGCCGATCTCCACTTCCAGACGGTCCAGGGCCTCTTCCACCAGGTCCTCGGGATTTTCCAGCACGCTGAAGTGGGGATCCAGCCCCGCCTCCGCGGCAAAACGGCTCAGCACCAGCTGACAGAAGGAATGAATGGTGCCCACGTTCAGGGCCGACAGATCCTCCAGCAGTTTCTCGTGCAGGCTGGCCGCCGCGATCATCTCGGCCGCACTGGGGTCATGCCCCAACAGGTCGGTCAACTGGGCGGCCAGATCGTCCGGGTCGGCGAGGGCCAGTTTCACGGCCCGACCCAGCAGCCGTTCCTGGATCTCGACGGCCGCCTTGCGCGTGAACGTGACGGCCAGGATGGAGCGCGGATCGGCTCGACCGGGACCGTCCTCCACACACAACCGCACGAAGCGGTCCACCAGCACCTTGGTTTTGCCCGCCCCCGCACTGGCGCGCAGGATCACCGAGGCGGCGGGATCGGCGGCCACGCGCTGGATTTCGGTGGCGTTCCTGACGGCGTCGCTGCTCATCAGAAGCCCCCTTCCTTGCGGTTGACGATACGGTCCAGCTTGACGGTGGTCGGCTCAGGCAGGCCGGTTTTTTCCTCCACGCGGCAGACGCCCCGGAAGTCGCAGTAGCGACAGGGCAGGTTCACATCGCCGTCGCCCTGGCGTTCGGCCACCAGGAGCGGAAAATCGGCGCCGGTGCGGGCCGCCAGCACCGACAGGCGGATCAGGCGCAGGGCCGCACTCACCAGCAGTTGACGGCCAGCATCGTCGCGGGCGTCCAGATGGGGCTTGCCCACCCGGCCCACCTTGTCCTCGGCGATGGGATAGTAGAAGCCCTCGGTCACCCGCCACAGCCCGGCGGGCAGGTCCACGGCGCCGGTTTCCACAGCCAGGGCGTAGAGCAGCACCTGCATGTCCTCCAGCTCCGCCACCTTCTTCACCGACGGCACCGCCCCCGTCTTGTAGTCCAGCACACAGGCCATGAAACCCTCGGACTCCGGGATGGCGAGGTAGCGGTCGATGCGATCGATGGCCCCGGTGAGCACCACCGACTTGGCCGAGTCCTCCAGACCCGCCAGGCTGCGCTCCACTTCGGTGTCCGCGGCCTCCCTCCGGGCCCAGGCAATGAGGTCGGGCAGGGCCAGTTCGAAGCGGCCTTCCAGCAGCACCGGACGCCACTGGGTGAAGCGCTCCATCTCGTAGGAGACCAGGGCGGGCACCAGGTTCAGGAAACTGTCCAGCCAGATCACACGGCCGGGCAGTTCCTGGCCTTCGGGCAGGAAATCGCGACGGGCCTGAGCTGTCAGCAGTTCCACCGCGGCGGTGCGCTGTCCCGCGGCCAGGGCCTCGTAGCCTTCGCTTCCCGGCTCCAGGAAATGGAACAGGCTGCGGTGGATGAGCTGTCCCACATCGCGGCGGCCGAACTCTTCCCGCACCTCGTCCTCCTTGCGCAGCACGAAGCCGCGCTCCAGCAGGAAACGGTAGGGGCACTCGCGCCAGGTGCGCAGGGCGGACCAGCTGAGCCGGTTCAGCGGCCGGATGAGTTCATGCACGTCCGGATTCAGGGTCTCGGTGGCGAAGGCCGTCTGCCGGGCGGCGATGTCGTCGGCTTCGCTGAGCTTTCGACGCCACAAAGGCACCGGCGGCGCGGGCCGCAGCGGGTCGGTGAGGCCGGTACCGAGTTTCAGCCGCTCCACGAAGGGCGACGGCAACCGGGGGCGGCCGCCCTCCTCGGTGGACCAGCTCACCACAACCTGGTCGCCGTTGTGCAGCAACCGCAGGAAGAGTTCGGCGTCGCGGGCCAGGGCATCGCGCCAACCGGGCAGACCCAGGCCGCGCCGTACCGCGCCGTCGAGAAAAAGGGGCCGGCCCCGACGCTTGGGAAACACGCCCTCGGACAGGCCCGCCAGCAGCAGCGTATCGAAATGCTCAAGCCGGGCCTCCACCGTGCCGGTGACCAGCACCGGCAGATCCAAGGCGCGATGGGGCGCCACGTTTTCCGCGGACAGCAGACGGGACACGTCGGCGGCGAACCCGGACAGGGAGCCATCGGCCAGCAGGGTGGCGCCGTGCTCCAGACGCTTCAGAAGACGGTCGGCGGCCGTCAGATCCGCCCGCTGTTTGTCTTCGGCCAGAGGCGTGTCCGGGGCCAGGGCGTCCCACACCCGGCGCAGGGCCGTCACCTGGTCCACCCAACCCACCGGCCGGCCCTGGGGCAGGTCGAGCAGCGGGGCAAAGGCCGTGATCACGGCCTGCACGAACTCGGACAGGCCTGGTCCGTCTCGCCCGGACACCCGGGCGGCCGCTTCGTCCCGTCGGCGGGCGTGCAGGCGCAGGGTTTCCGGGCCATCGGGCGCGCTGTCTCCCCGGCGCAGCATTTTTTCCAGGCGAAGGGTCCACAGTCCGTGGCGGCCCCCGTCGAACGGCAGACGCACCAGCGGTTGGGTGAGCACGTCCAGCAGGTCCTCGGGCCGCAGGTTGGTCACCGCCGCCCGCAGAATAGCCCGCAGCAGCAGCCCCGCGGGCTGGGTGGACAGGGGCTGGCCCAGGGTGTTGTCCACATCGATCCCGGCATCCCACAACTGGGCGGTGATGCGCGCTGCCAGCACCGGGTCGTTGGTCACGATGGCCGCCCGCTTCCCCGCAGCTCCCGGGTCGCCCAGCAGGCCCACCACCCGGTCGGCCACCCGACGGCTCTCGTCTTCCGGGTTGCCGCAGGGCATCAGGTGCAGGGGACCGGCGGGGGCCCACAGACCCGACAGATCGCCCAGCGCCGCCAACCGGTCGCGCAACGGACCGGCCGGAGCCGGTTCGGGCTCGGGGGGTTCATCGGGCAGCAGCACGCGGGCCACCTGCCGCGATCCGGCCAAAGGATTCAGGTCCGCGCCGTCGGGCCCCCAGGTGGCGGTAAAAAACGTCGCCAGGCCTCCGGTGGCCTCCGGCAGGTACATCCGCGTGGGCCGATCCAGATCCATGAGGCTCCGGATGAGCTGCCCCTGCACCGGATCCAGGCGGCCGAAGCCCGCGATGACCAGATGGGTGAACGGCAGGGCGGGCGCCGGCCGGGCCGAGACGTCCACTTGCACGTCGACACTGTCCCGCGGCACGATCTGACGGTACAGACGCCACACCTCGTTGATCCGGGCCAGGTCGCTCCGCAGGGACGGTTCAGCGGCGGGATGGGTCAGGGCGCAGATCTCGTCCCAGGCCCGGGGGTCGTTCAGCAATCGCTCCTGACCGTGTCGCCGCAACTCGTCGAACAGGGTGATGTACTCTTCCGCCAGGCCCGGCGCATTTTCCGGCCGGCCGCTCAGCCAGGGCAGATCGCGCAGGCGATGGGCCAGAGCCACGGCGCGCAGGGTGTCGTCAGGAAGGGCGGCGGTGTCGAGTCCGTGGGCGACGGCCAGTTCGGCCAGCAGTTGGGCGGGGGTCAAAACGCGGGGCAGCAGCCAGGCGGCGCGGTCGGTCTGATCGAGGAGGGCGTGCCCGAGGGTGCGGCCCGCCCGGGTGGACGGCAACAGGACCAGGGCGCCGGAGAGGTCGCCTTCGGCCGCGGTCGGCACCTGGTCCCTCAGATCCCGGGCCAGGCGCTCCAGCAAATGCTCCGCAAAGGGAACTCGTATAATTTCGAGGGACATGCGACAGGGCCTCTGGAGTCGGGGTGTGCCCGCCAGCATATCGCAGACGGCGGCAAAATCCAACCCTGGACTCTGCCGCCGTCGGTTTTCAGGCCTTGTCTACTACCGGATCGAAACGACCCGATACCAGGACTTTACGGCGTCCCAGCTGCTGGACTCGGTGGGCGTCACGGCGTGGCAGCCGGTGCAGTCCATGCCGTTACCGTCGACCGGGGCGAACTGCAGGTGGTAATTCCACAGCAGGTTGGGGTCGTGGCAATTGGAGCAGGTATCCTCGATTACCGGATTGTCCCCGTTGCTGTTCAGGTGGCATTCGCCGCAACTGACGTCGTAGGTGTTGATGTGCGCCTGGTGGGTGGAGGATCCGTATCCGTCAAACCCGTCGTGACACTGGCTACAAGCGTTGCTTCCGCCGAACTGGTTGTAGGCCTGCACGGACTGCGTCCCCAGCAGGAACGTGGCCGCGAGAACCAGGGAAGCCACCAAGATCGTTTTGCGCATGAATCTTACTCCCGGATTATAAGCGATCCCCGGGCCCCATCCACATTTGCCCCGAAGACTCACCTTTTGAAACTAACTCCTATGCGGACACTAGCATATCCCGGGCCACGAAACCAGAATCAACTTGTCGGGTTTTGATGGACCCGTATCAGGAATTCCTCCAGATGACCCGTGAAGGCGTCCGGGTTCTCCAAATTGCTCAAATGCCCTGCCGCCGGGATAATGTGTAGTTCCGAGCCGGTAATCCCCGCATGCAGGGACTCGGCCGCGGACACCGGCGTGACCGCATCCTGCGCGCCCACCAGGATCAGAGTGGGCACCTTGATCGCCGCCAGGGAGGCGGTGGTGTCGGTTCGACCGGCCATGGCAATCAAATTGCCGGCCAGACTCAGAGGCGGGGTCGCCTGGATGACCTGGCGAATGGCCTCCACCACCGCGGGCTTCCCCTCGTAGGATTCCGGCGCAAAAACGGCGGGTAGGAAGCCGCGGGCGAACACCTCGGCGCCGTGGCGCTTCACACTGTCGGCGGTATCGGCGCGTTTGATTCGGCCCGCGTTGTCGTCGGCCTCACTGCGGGTGTCGCAGAGCACCACCGCCCCGAAACGCTCCGGGTGCCTTTCCACGGCCCGCAAAGTGATGTACCCGCCCATGGACAAACCCACGATGGCGGTCCGGCGGATGTCCAGGTGGTCCAGCAGACCCATGAGGTCGTTCACGTGGCCCTCAACGGTGTACTGGCCATCGCCCACCTCGCTTTGGCCGTGGCCCCGAAGGTCCAGGGCGATGGTGCGGAAGCGGTCGGAGAGGCGCTCCATCTCGTTGGCCCACATGGCGTTGCTAAAGGGGAAGCCGTGGACGAAAACCACGGTCGGGGCGTCGGTTGCGCCCTGCTCGGTGTAGAAAATCCTGGCGCCGTTGATATCCGCGAACATGGAGGCCTCCCGATTGAGTGATTTGGCTCCCGTCAAGGTAGTTGAAAACGGCCGAAAAACCCACCGGGAACATGGGAGAAAACCCACCTGTTTACTTGCCTTTTTGCCCCTCAGGTTCCAACATTCAAAAGACGGCGAATCTGCAAGTTAATTAACTTAGAACCTGTGACTTTGCAGTGACAATTGCAGGCGCGCTGACCGGTAGACTTAACGGCGTAAAAAACCACTTTTCCGGAGGTTACCGTGGAGAACTCGTCCAAGCAGACCCCCACCGACGGGGTCTATCGCATCGGAACGCGCGGCAGTCGTTTGGCCCTGTGGCAGGCGCACACGATTGAAGGCAAGCTGAAGGACCTCGGCGTTCCCACCGAGATCACCATCATCAAGACCCGTGGCGACCGGATCGACGACATCCCCTTCTCCAAACTCGAGGGCAAGAACTTCTTCACCAAGGAGCTCGAAGATGCCCAACTCGAGGGCCGCGTGGACTTCGCCGTGCACTCCCTGAAGGACCTGGGCACCGAACAGCCCGACGGTCTGGTGCTGACCGCCATGGTGGGCCGCGAAGACCCCCGGGAACTGCTCCTGGCCAAGCCCGACGCCATCGACCCCGCCAAGCTGGACGCCGGCGACCTGTTGCCCCTGAAGGACAACGCCCGCATCGGCACCAGCGCGGCCCGTCGGCAGGCGCAGATCCGGGTCCATCGGCCCGACCTGGAAATCCTCGACCTGCGCGGCAACGTGCCCACGCGCGTGAACAAGCTGCGCGAAGGTCAATACGACGCCATCCTGCTGGCCCGCGCCGGCGTGGTGCGCCTGGAACTGGAAGTGGACGACCTGTTCACCGCGCCTTTGCCCGTGGACGGCTTCGTGCCTGCTCCGGCCCAGGGCATGATGGGCATCCAGTGCCGGGATGAAGAGCCCTTCCGCAGTAATCTGGCCCGTCTGCACTGCGAGGCCGACGGCCAGGCGGTGGCCGTGGAGCGCCTGCTGCTGACCCGTTTGGAAGGCGGCTGTCAGCTGCCCTTCGGCGTGAACGTGCGGCGCGACGGCGACCAGTGGATCCTGGACACCTTCCTGGCGTCCACCGATTCCGACGCGGCCCCGTTGCGGCTGACCCTGACCGACACGGATCTGGACGCCCTGACCGAACAGGCCTGGACCGCGCTCAAGGCCTACCGGGACCGCTAGCGGATGGGCGCCCCGCGCATCGTGATGACCCGTCAACTGGCGCAGGGACGCGCCTGGACGGACCGGCTCCGCACCGCGGGGCTGACGGTGCTGGAGCTGCCCCTGCTCACGTTTGAATCCCTGCCCGCGCCCCCGGATCTGGTGGTCGGGGACTTCGACTGGATTCTGTTCGCGTCGCCCAACGGCGTGCGGACTTTTGTGGAGGCCGGCCTGAAAGTGGGCCACGCCCGTGTGGGTGCCCTGGGCAGCGGCACGCAGGCGGCCCTGGCCGCCGCGGGCCTCAGCGACGACGTGAATCTGCCCCACAACGACGGGGCCGGGTTCGTCGCGGCCTTTTTGACCGCCCACCCCGAGCCGGGCCGCGTGCTGCTGCCGGGCCCGGTGGAACGGCGCCGGGATATTCCCGACGCCCTGGCCGACGCCGGCTTCACCGGCCGGGTGCTGGACCTGTACCGCACCGTGGCGGTGGCGCCCGTCGATTTACCGGACCAGCCCTTCGCCGACGGGGACGTGGTCTTTTTCTGCAGTCCGTCGGCGGTGACGGCCTTTGCGGCCAAGTGGCGTGACCGGCCCGACGCCGTGGCCATCGGCCAGACCACGGCCCAGGCCCTGGACGACATTGCGTATTCCCATCGGGTGGCCGCGGCCCCCGACCTTGATAGCATGGTGCAGGCGATCGGCCTGTCCCTGGCTGGACCATTCAGCAAACCGGAGTAGACCCATGAACCTGCAGGACCGTCCGCGCCGTCTGCGCACCTCCCCCGTCATGCGTGAAATGGTGGCCGAGACCGATGTCTCCGCCAAGCACCTCATCACCCCGCACTTCGTGGTCGAAGGCAGCGGCGTGTGCGAAGAAATCGGGTCCATGCCGGGCGTGACCCACGTCTCGGTGGACAAACTGGTGGACGAGGTGGCCAGTGATCTGGACCTGGGCCTCAAGAGCCATCTCCTGTTCGGCATTCCCGAGCACAAGGATCCCACCGGCACCGCTTCGGTGGACGACAACGGCGTGATCCCCCAGGCCCTGCGCGCGCTGAAGGAAAAATTCGGCAGCGACATCATCACCGTCACCGACGTGTGCCTGTGTGCCTACACCGACCACGGCCACTGCGGCTTCGTGAAGGACGGCGTGGTGCTGAACGACCCCAGCGTGGAACAGCTCGCCAAAATGGCCCTGGCCCACGCCAAGGCCGGTGTGGATATCGTGAGCCCCAGCGACATGATGGACGGCCGCGTGGCCGGCATCCGCGACCTGCTCGACGAGCACGGCTACACCAACACCAGCATCCTGGCCTACAGCGCCAAGTACGCCAGCGCCTACTACGGACCGTTCCGCGACGCCTGTGACAGCGCGCCCCAGGGCGACCGCAAGACCTATCAGATGGACCCGCGCAACGCCCGCGAAGGTGTGCTCGAAGCCCTGCTCGACGTGAGCGAGGGCGCCGACATGGTCATGGTCAAGCCCGCCCTGGCCTACCTGGACATCATCCGCCAGGTGCGCGACGCCGTGCTGTGCCCGGTGGTCTGCTACAACGTGAGCGGCGAGTACTCGCTGGTGAAGTCCGCGGCGGCGGCCGGCCTCGTGGACGAGGAAGCCATCGTGAAGGAGAACCTGCTGGCCATGCGCCGCGCCGGGTCCGACATCATCATCACCTACCACGGGCGCGACGCCCTCAAGAAGGGCTGGATCCAGTCATGAGCAACGCCAGTTGGTGGGAACGCGCCGTGAAAGTGCTGCCCGGCGGCGTGAACAGTCCCGTGCGGGCCTTCAAGAGCGTGCCCGGTGATCCCCTGTTCTTCCGGAAGGCCGGCGGCTGCCGCTTTTCCGACGAGGACGGCAACACCTACATCGACTACTGCCTGAGCTGGGGCCCCATGATCCTCGGCCACGCCGACCCCGACATCGAAAAGGCCGCCATCGACGCCATGCGCGAGGGCGCCAGCTTCGGCGCCCCCAGTCGCCGTGAAGTGCTGTTGGGCGAGGCCTTCCTGGCCCGCATGCCCCACTTCGACCAGGTGCGTTTCGTGAGCAGCGGCACCGAAGCCGTCATGAGTGCCGTGCGACTGGCCCGGGGCTTCACCGGCCGCGACATCACCATCAAGTTCACCGGCTGCTACCACGGCCACATGGACAGCCTGCTGGTGGAAGCGGGCAGCGGTCTGGCCACCTTCGGCACCCCCAGCAGCGGCGGCGTGCCCAAGGGCTTTACCGACACCACCGCCGTGCTGCCCCTGGACAACGTGGAAGCTCTGGAATCCTTCTTCGCCACTCAAGGCGACAAGGTGGCGGCCCTGATCATCGAGCCGTTCCCCGCCAACGCCGGCCTGCTCATCCAGCGGGCCGAATTCCTGCAGGCCTGCCGCGACCTCTGCACGAAGCACGGCGCCCTGCTTGTCTTCGACGAGGTCATCACCGGCTTCCGCGTGAGCGCTGGCGGTGCGGCTCCCGTGCTCGGCATCACGCCGGATATGGGCACCTACGGCAAGATCATCGGCGGCGGTTTCCCCGTGGGCGCCTACGCCACCCGCAAGGAGATCATGGACCACGTGTCGCCCAACGGTCCGGTTTACCAGGCCGGCACCCTGAGCGGCAATCCCGTGGCCATGGCCGCGGGCCTGGTCACTCTGGAAAAGACGGGCGCACCCGGTTTCTACGAGGACCTCGAGCGCAAGGGTGCCCGTCTGCAGGCCGGTCTTGAGAAGGCCGCCGCCGACCACGGGATCACCGCCAGCGTGGCCCGTCAGGGCAGCCTCATCTGGACCGTGTTCCAGGACGAGGCCCCGCGCTGCGTGGAGAACGTGGACGGGTCCAAGATGGACATCTACGGCCGTCTGCACCGCGACCTCATTGATCGCGGCATCTACCTGGCCCCCAGCGGCTGGGAAGTGGGCTTCCTGAGCGCCGCCCATACCGACAACGACATCGACGCCACCATCACCGCCGTGGCGGATTCCTTCAAATCCTGGAGCTGAGGCACATGTCCGACATCAAGAACTCGATTTTCCTGAAGAACCTGCGCGGCGAACCCTGTGACCGCACGCCCATCTGGGTCATGCGCCAGGCCGGCCGCTACCTGCCCGAGTACCAGGAAGTGCGCAAGCAGTACAGCTTCAACGAGCTGTGCCGCACGCCCGAGGCCGCCTGCGAAGTCACCCTGCAGCCCATCCGCCGGTTCGGTTTCGACGCGGCCATCATGTTCAGCGACATCCTCACGCCCCTGGCCCCCATGGGCGCCATGTTCGACTTCAGCCAGGGCGGCCCCAAGCTGGAGAAGCCGGTGCGCACCGAGACGGAAATCAACGCCCTGCACACCTACGACCCCAACGAGGGCACCGATTTCGTGGCCGCGGCCATCAAGCTCATGAAGGAAGGGCTGGGCGACAAGACCCCGCTCATCGGCTTCGCCGGGTCGCCCTTCACGCTGGCCACCTACCTCATCGAGGGCGGCGGGTCCAAGGACTACGCCACGCTGAAGGCCATGCTCTACAGCAACCCCGAACTGCTGGACCGGCTCATGACCAAGCTCACCGACCAGACGTTGGCCTACCTGCGCATGCAGGTGGAAGCGGGCGTGGATGCGGTGCAGCTGTTCGACACCTGGGGCGGCATCCTGCACCCGGCCGACTACGTGAAAGTCGTGCTGCCGTGCGTGAAGCGGATCATGGATGGTCTGAAGGACCTGAACGTGCCCCGCATCTACTTCCTCAAGGGCAGTGCGCCCTACAACCACCTCATCAAGGACCTTGATGTGGAATGCTTCGGTGTGGACTGGACCCAGGACCTGGGCCGGGCCATCGACCGCATGGGCGGCAAGGCGGTGCAGGGCAACCTGGATCCCATGGCCCTCTTCGGCACCACCGAGCAGATCAAGCGCCGCGCGATCGAGATTTGCGAGGCCGGGACCGCGGCGTCCGGCCATGTGTTCAACCTGGGTCACGGCATCACGCCGCCGACCCCCATTTCCGCCGTCGAGACACTGGTGGAAACGGTGCAGGGATTCAAAAGGGAGATCTAGATGAAGCCCGAAATTTCCCAGGCGTTTGTGGAAAAGTACAACCAGCCTGGTCCCCGATACACGAGTTATCCCACCGTTCCGGCCTGGCAGCAGGACTTCGGTGCGGACGACTACAACGCGGCCCTGACCGAGTTGGGACAGGACCGTCCCGACGACGAACTGGCCATCTACCTGCACCTGCCCTTCTGCGCCAAGCACTGCCACTACTGCGGCTGCAATGCACTGGTAACCAAGGAAAAGGGCGCCGTGGACACCTATCTCGACAACGTCGAGAAAGAGCTGACCATGGTGACGGGCAAGATCGGCACCGGCCGCCGCGCCGTGCAGATCCACTGGGGCGGCGGCACGCCCAACTTCCTGAACGAGCCCCAGACCGAGCGCGCGCTCAACCTGCTGCGCACCGCTTTCGACGTGGCGCCCGACGCGGAGGTTTCCCTGGAAATCGACCCGCGCATCGGCTCGGCCGAACAGGCGAAATTCCTGCGGCAGGTGGGCTTCAACCGCATCAGCCTGGGCGTGCAGGACTTCGACCAGCGCACCCAGAAGGCCATCGGCCGCATGCAGGGCCGCGACCGCACCCTCGACGTGTACCACGGCTGCCGTGACGCGGGCTTCGAGAACGTGAACGTGGATCTGGTGTACGGCCTGCCCGGCCAGACCGAGCAGAGTTTCCGGGAAACGCTGACCGAGATCATCGGCCTGGCTCCGGACCGGCTGGCGTGCTTCAGCTACGCCCACGTGCCCTGGGTGCGGCCCGAACAGAACAAGGTGGACACCACCATCATGCTGGAGGGCTACGACAAGTTTCAGCTCTTCCTGCTGACGGTGGACATGTTCGAACAGGCGGACTACACCTGGATCGGCATCGACCACTTCGCCAAGAGCAACGACGAACTGTCGGTGGCCCTGCGCAACAAGGTCCTCCACCGCAATTTCATGGGCTATGCCACCAAGCCGGCGCCGCACATGCTGGCCTTCGGTCTCAGCGGCATCGGCGACGTGTGCGACCGCTTCGTGCAGAACGACCCGACCCTCGAGGGCTGGTCCGGCAGCGTGAGCGGCGGCAACCTGCCCATCGTCAAGGGTCACAAGCTGAACCACGACGACAAACTGCGCCGCAAGACCATCCTGCAGCTCATGTGCAACCTGGAACTGCCGTTCGACCTGACCACCGAAGAGTACGGCGCCCCGGTGAACGAGCTCATGCCCGAGATGGTGGCCGCCATGCCGCCGTTCATCGAGGACGGCCTGGTGGAGATGGACGACAAGGGCATTTACATCACGAACAAGGGCCGCTACTTCGTGCGCAACGTGGCCATGACCATGGACGCGTATCTGGGTCGCGGCAAAGACAAACCCATCTTCTCGAAGACGATCTAGATGATACGAGGCACCGCACGCTTTCCGCAGGACACGCTGGACCCCCGGCGCCGCACCGGTCTGATCCTGTGCGGCATGGGCGGCCCCGATGGGCCCGAGACCATCGCCCCGTTCCTGCAGAATCTGTTCTCCGACCCGGCCATCTTCCCGCTGCCCGGCTTCATCGCCGGGCCGCTGGGCTGGATGATCGGGCGGTTGCGGGCACCGAAGATCGAAGCCAGTTACGCCCTGATGAACGACCGCTGCCGCACACCCCAGCTGGACTGGACAGAGCAGCAGGCGGGTGCCCTGGCCTGGCTTCTGGAGGACCGGCTGGGCGGGGGTGCCGACGTGCAAATTCCTGAAAAGTTGCCATGGCAACCACCTCGAGGCGCCCAAACAGGCGTCAATCAGGATTTATCGGCCTTCGAAAAGTTGCCATGGCAACAAAACACCGATAACACCCCCCACATCCTCCCGGCCATGGCCATGCGCTACTGGAAGCCCTTCCCCGACGAAACGGTGCCCCGCCTGCTGGACGCCGGCTGCGAACAGTTCCTGGTGGTGCCCATGTACCCCCAGTTCAGCGACAGCACCGGCGGCAGCACCTTGGACTTCGTACTGGATTCCGTGCGGCGGTTGGCGCCCCGGGCCGCGATCCATACTTTGCCCGACTGGCATTTATTGCTCGGGTACCTGGACGCTCTGGCCGATCCAGTCTCAGCGCAGTTGACCGCCTGGGCCGCCCAGGATGTGGACCCGCTGCACACCGCCCTGATTTTCGTGGCCCATTCCCTGCCCATGAAGTTCCACGACCAGGGCGACCCCTATCTGGAACTGACCACCGCCACGGTGGGCGCCGTGCATACCAAGGTGATGGCGGCGGTGGCCCGGGCCGGACACAAGGACTGGCTGAGTCGGACCAGCGGCGGGCCCGCGGCCCATCTGGCTTTCCAGAGCAAGGTGGGCCCCATCAAGTGGCTGGGACCCGACGTGGTGGACGAGATCACGGGCCTGGCGGCCTCGGGGTGCCACCGGGTCCTGGTGCAGCCGGTCAGCTTTACCTGTGACCACGTGGAAACCCTGGTCGAGCTGGACGTGGAGTTGCGGGAAACGGCCGAGGAGGCCGGCATCACCGAGTTCCTCCGCGGTCCCGCCCTGAACCTGAATCCGCAGTGGCTGGCCTCTCTGGCGAGCCATCTGCAAACCAACGCCTTCAGCAGTGGAGCAGCCTGACTTGTCCAAAAACACGACATACAAGGTGGCGGTGGTGGGCGGCGGCGTGGCCGGCCTGGCGACGGCCGTGAACCTGCTGGACCAGGCGGCGGCCGCGGGACAGAGCCTCGCCGTGAGTGTCTTCGAGAAGGAGACCGAACCCGGCGGCAATCTGCGCACCCTGCGGCGTGACGGCTATCAGCTGGAGTGGGGACCCAACGGGTTCCTGAACAACGAACCAGCCACCCTGCGTCTGGTCACCCGGTTGAACCTGGACGGGGAACTCGAGCGCAGCAGCGACGCCGCCCGGCGCCGGTTCCTGCTCATCGGCGGCCGTCTGCAGGAGATTCCCACCAGCCCCGGCGCCTTCGTGAAATCGGGCATGCTCACTCCCGGCGCCAAGATTCGCATGGTGGGCGAGCTTTTCGTGCCCCCCCGCCGGGATCTGGGGCAGGCGGCGGATAAACCCGAGACCGACGAGACCATCGCCCAGTTCGGCACCCGCCGCCTCGGGCAGAACTTCACCGACGTCATGCTGGACCCCATGGTCAAGGGCGTGTTCGGCGGCGAAGCCACCCAACTCAGCCTGGCGGCGGCCTTCCCGCGCATGGTCGAACTGGAAAAGGACCACGGCGGGCTGTTCAAGGCCATGATCGCCCTGGCCCGCAAGCGCAAGAAGAAGACCGACGCCGGCCCCAGCGGCACCCTGCACAGTTTCCGCCACGGCATGGCCGCCCTCATCAATGCCCTCGCCGAGGAGATCCGCAACGATCCGCGCGGCACCCTGATCACCGGCGCCCCGGTGGACACTGTCACCCGCGATGGCGACGGCTGGAGCGTGACCGCCGACAACAAGGTGCGCGGCCCCTTCGACGTGCTGATCCACGCGGCGCCGGCCCACGCAGCCGCCCGCCAGCTCGGCCCCCTGTCCGAGGTGTTCTCCACCCAGCTGGGCCGCATCCCCTTCGCCCCCATGGCGGTGGTGGCCCTGGGTTTCGACCGGTCCCAGGTGGCCCACGATCTGGACGGCTTCGGCATGCTCGTGCCCAGCCGTGAAAAGCGTGACCTGCTGGGCGCCCTGTGGACCAGCAGCATCTTCACGCACCGGGCCCCCGGCGGCCGCGTGCTCATGCGGTGCATGGCCGGCGGTGCGGGCAACCCCTCCATCATGGACCTGGACGACACCGACCTGACCAATGTGATCCTGGGCGAACTGCGGCCCCTGTTCGGCATCAAGGGTCCTCCCGAGATGGTGCAGATCATCCGGCACCAACGGGCCATCGCCCAGTACGTCCCCGGGCACCTGGCCGGCCTGAAGGCTCTGGACCATGAACTCGCGAAGTTCCCGGGGCTGTTCCTGACCGGCAGCAGCTACAAGGGCATTTCCGTCAATTCGTGCCTCAAGGAAGCGGAGGCCGTGGCCGAGCAGGTGCTCGGACATCTGGCCGGATCCAATCCCGTCCCCGCCAAGGAGACCCAACCATGATCGTGGCGCTGTCCCTGTTCAAGGTTCTGCTCCCCCTGCTCTATCTGGTGTCCTGGGGGGCCTACTTCTGGCTCTTCCAGACCGACCACCCCACGGCGCGCCGGCTGTGCACCCGCTTCGCCCTCACCACGGTGTTCCTGCATCTGACGGCCATCACCATCCGCAGCTTCGCCCTGGGTCGACTGCCCATGGCCTCCACGCTGGAGTTCCTGTCGGCCCTGGCCCTGGCCACCCTGGCCACCTATCTGGTTATCGAGTGGCGACTGAAGGCCAAGAACACCGGCGTGCTGGTGGTGGGGCTGGCCTTCATCTTCGAATTCTTCGGCGACAGCCTGACCATGGCGGTGCCCGACCCCAGTCCGCTCCTGTCGGATCCGGGCTTCGCCGGCCACGTGATCCTGGTGCTGGTGTCGTATACCGCGCTGAGCCTGAGCTTCATCTACGCGGTGCTGTACCTGCTGCTGTCCCGCCAGTTGATGAACCGACAGTTCGGCCTGCTGTTCAGGCGGCTGCCCGCCCTGGAGACCCTGGAGCGCATGAGCATCGGCGCGGTGAAGATCGCCGTCCCCGCCCTGCTCGGCTCGCTTTGCCTGGGCCACCTGTGGATGTACCGGCTGGCCGAGAACCTGCCCGCCGATCTGGCCGCTGAACTCAGTCCCTGGGACGCCAAGATCATGGTTTCCTGGGTGATCTTCCTGGCCTATCTGCTGGGCCTGATCGGCAATCGTTTCCTGGGTTGGCGCGGACGGCGCATGAACGTGATGGCGGTGGTCGCGTTTTCGGTCACCCTGACGGCCATGGGCGCGGTGCAGCACTTCTTCCCCAGCTTCCACAAGTTCAAGAACCAGTACACCACGGCCCTTCACGCCGAATCGCCGGACACGGAGCTGCCGCCCACCCTTGTCACGGAGGTTCGGAAGTGAGTCGCGCCGCCCAGACATTGCATGTGCGCAGCATCAACCATCACCAGGCGCCCACGGAGATCCGGGAGATGGCCCACATCGACCCGGCCCAGGCGATCCAGCTGATGGCCTGTCTGGAAGCGCGGGAAGATTGCGTGTCGGTGCTGCCGGTGAGCACCTGCAACCGGACCGAGATCTATCTGGAAACGGTGCCCGGCGCCGATGTCGACGTCATCCTCCACGACGGGCTGACGGCCATCGGGCACAACCCGTCGGTGTTCACCTCCGATTTCGTGGTGCGGCTGGACGGTCTGGAGGCCATCCGCCACCTGTTCCGTCTGTCGGCGGGGCTGGAAAGCATGATGCTGGGCGAGCCCCAGATCGTGGGACAGCTGAAGGACGCCTACCGTCTGGCCCGCAAGCACCACGAACCGGGCCCCGGCCTGCTGCGCGCCTTCCAGGGTGCCTTCCGCGCCGGCAAACGCGTGCGCACCGAAACCCGCATTACCAACGGTGCCGTAAGCGTGGCCTTTGCCGCAGTGGAACTGGCCCGCAAATTCTTCAGCCGCTTCTGCGAGCACAAGGCCCTGCTGGTGGGTGCGGGCGAGACCGGCGCCCTGGCGGCCCGTCACTTCCTGCAGCATGACATCGGCGAACTCGTGGTGATCAACCGCAGCCCCGAAAAGGCCGTGGAGCTGGCGGCCACCCTGAACACGGAAAAGAATGCAAGTGCCGACCGTCCCAAGCGCGGCTGCGGCCAGGTGTCCAGCCGGCCGTGGGAGGAGCTGGCCGAAGCCCTGGGCGACGCGGACGTGATCCTCAGCACCACCGGCGCCCTGGAGCCCGTGATCCTGCCCGACATGGTGAAGGCCGCCGTCGCCAAGCGGAAGGGCAACCCCCTGTTCCTGCTGGATATCGCCGTGCCCCGCGATGTGCACCCGGACGTGAAGGATATCGGCGGCGCCTTCAGCTTCGGCCTGGACGATCTGGACGACATCATCGCCGGCAACCTGGCCGCCCGTGAGAGCCAGATTCCCCACGCCGACCGCATTATCCAGGAAGAGCTGGACGACTTCCAAAGTTGGCTGGACGACATCGACCTGCGGCCCACCGTGGCCGACTTCAAGGCCTACCTGGAGGATCTGAAGGACAAACAGGTGGGCTACGTGCGCAAGAAGCAGAACGACGAGGTGGCCGCCGCCGTGGACTCCAGCCTGCAGCAGTTCATCAAGAAGGTGCTGGGGCAGTCCATGGCCACGCTGAAGCAGGCTGAAACACCGGAGGAGCGTCGGCAGAACCTGGAGGCCCTGCGCCGCATGTTTTCCGCCGAAGAAAGCGATCAGCCCCCTCCGCCCCCCCAATAGCGGGTATTAAAAATGGGCCGGCCTGTTTGGGCCGGCCCTTTTTTTGTTACCGGGGAAAGCCTAGAAGGCGGTGACCAGGCCGATCACGCCGCGGTCGTTCTCCAGTTCCAGGTTGCGCGTGTACTCCAGGGTGCCGCGCAGGTTGCGGGCGAACAGGTGCGTGGCGCCCACGGTAACCGTTTCGTAGTCGTGCTCATCCCAGTCCGAGTCGATCTGGTTATAGAGCAGAGTGAAGTAGTGCGTGGACCGGTCGCGCTTGGGCGCGAAGACCAGCTCGGCCACCAGGCCCTGGGTTTCCACGTCGGTGGTGCCGCCCACGAAACTGGGGTCGGTGTCCGTGCGGAACAGGTACTGGAAGGTCAGGTCGAACATGCCGTTGCCCAGCACGAAATCCGGTCCGTGGTACATGACTTCATTCTTGAAGCCGCCGTCGCCAAGTTCCTGACCCGTGTAGAAGTAATAGCCCAGACTGAAGGGGTCCAACACGTCCTGAATGATGCGGGCGCCGAAGTTCTTGTACTTGTCGTTGTCGTACTTCTGGGTGCCGGTCACGTCGGGCTCGGCGTCGGGCTTGCCGTTGCCGTTGACCACGAAACCCACCAGGCCCGTGCCGGTGCGGGTGATGTCGTAGGTCAACATGACGCCCCGGTCGTAGGTCAGGTTGGTCCGCGAATCCCCGATGTTGGTCTTGTAGATGTTGTAGTCCTCGTAGGTCAGGCGAAGTTCGCGCTTCATGAGCGGGTCAGAGGTCTGGAACTGGCCCACCATGATGTCGAAGGGCACGCCGCCGATGTTGTTGAAGTGGATGTAGGCATCCTCCACCCCGGCCACTTCGCCGCGCTCGTCCATGAAGAAGTAGAAATAGTAGCCCACGTTCTTGGCCAGGTTGCCGCCGGACAGCAGCTTCAGGCCCCAGGGCGTCTGCAGGTCCGAGGTGATGTCGGTTTCGCTCTCCATCACCGCATAGGCATCAAAGCGCGCGGCGATGGGGAACGTCTTGTTCAGCTTGAGCAGGTCATCCCCGGCGCTGATGAAGTCGCGCTCCTTTTCCTCCTCGGGAATGGTGAACCCGTTGGCCGCGAACTCGTTGCCGAAGTCCTTCAGGCGCGGGAACGGGGCGTGGCAGGTGTTGCAGCTCAGCTTGTGCGTACGGGCGAAGGCGGGAATGGCCTGGGCCGTCTGCGGCAGCAGGGTGGTCAGGCCGACCACGGCCAGCAGCGACAGAATGATGATCATCCGAGTTTTCATGGGTCCGGCTCCTTATTCGTAGACTTCGAAGGTCGTGGTGGCGGTATTGATGACGAAGGGCGCGGCCTCGTCCTCGGCCCCCAGGAACTCGGCCACCGGCGTGACCAGCTTCTGGTAGGTGAGGACGGCTTCCAGGGTGACGGGTCCCTCGGCGATATCGTCGGGCATGTCCCAGGTGAAGGATTCCACCTTGGTCTCGCGCGGGCCGATGCGGTAGTCCACGCCCAGGCTTTTGGTGTTCCATTGCTGGATGGTCATGCGGCCCTGGGGGTCGAAGTAGGCCATGCGGAAGATGCGGTCGCCCACGGGCACGCCGTCGCGCTGCACGCCGGGGAAGTCGGGGATATCCTTGGCGATGGCCATGTCCTGGTAGGCCAGCACATCGGCGGCGATGGTGAATTCCTCACCCTCGAACCCCTTGGCGTCCACCGGCAGGTGCCACGACTTGCCCTCGCTGTCGGTGGCGGTCACGTGGAGCCACATGATGCGGTCCTCCACCGACCCGCTGGGCACCTTGTGCCCGCACTTGCCGTTGAAGAGCTGCACGTTGATCACGGCGGTGCCGTCGTACTCGATTTCCCGCTCCAGCGGATTCATGCGCATTTCGATGGCACCGTTCAGCTTGCCTTCATCGTGGGCGCCGTGAAAGAGGTGCTGCGCAATCATGCCCTCCTCGCCCATTTTAGCCGATCGACCTTGGGCCTTGGGCATGTGGCAGTCCTGGCAGTGAACGCCCTGGTCGTAGTAGGGGCCTTCCTTCCACTCCAGGTGCGTGCTCTTGACCCAGATGCCGTAGGGGCTCATTTCGTTGTGGCAGGTGCCGCAGAAATCGCCCGTCTTGATGAAGTCGTTTTCCACCGTGTCGTGATGCGGCGAGACCACGCCGGGCTTGGGGCCTGTCTTGACACGGCCGGGCTCGCTGATCCAGTTGAAGTTGTGGGGCACATCGCCCTCGAAGCCGGTGACCGTATGGCAGTGGTCGCAGTGAACCGACTCGTTGGCGCGGCTGCCTTCCTCCGGGCGCGGAGGCGGCGTGTCGCCGGCCAGGAACGCCGTGGGCGCATGGCACCCGTTGCAGCCGTGGCGCACGCCGGCCACGATCTCGTCCTTGTCGGCATGAGGCACGGCCAGTTCGAAGTATTCCACTTCGTCCCAGTGGTGCGTGAAGGCCTGGCTCATCATGGACTGGGTCCACTGCTGGTAGATGTTGTCATGGCAGCTCAGGCAGACCTGCGGTTTCTCGTAATCATCGTAGGACCGGGTGCCGTGGGCGTCGTCACCCACCGGGATGGCCCGGACCGTCAGCGGGGCCATCAGGAGCAGTCCCGCCATGAGGAGTCGTCTTGTCATGATATCCCACCGTTTTTAAGGTATTTAACCTCAGCCGTTTAACTGATTCGATAATTATAGAAGAGGGGTTTTTGATCAAGGGTTTTTATAATTGAAAATGAGACAGGAAGTTAATTGGCCTGCGGCGCTGGGCATATGAAAAGGCGCACCCGTGAGGATGCGCCCTTCAGGACAAAAAAACCGGCTCAGGGTCTAGAAATAGATCCCGGCCGCGAACGTGAGGCCGTCCATGTCGCCCACCACGTACTTCACTTCACCGAAGGCCGCGAGCTTGTCGGTCAGCATGAAGTTCGCGCCGCCACCCAGGTTCAGCCCCAGGTCGGCCGTGTCGGAGTTGAACCCGAACTGCAGACCGACGAGCGGATAGAACCGGCTGGGGCTTTCCGGATTGATGATGAAGTGGTAGTCCGCATCGATCTTGAAGGTGGTCTTGCCGTGAAAGTAGACCGACCCCTGACCGGTGATCTGGGAGATGTCCCCGCCCATCCAGAAATCCTTGCGGATCTGGACGCCGAAGTCGCCGTCGTGGGCGCCGGCGCCCAGGCCCCAGCCCTTGGTTTCGGCCGCGGCGGTGGTGGCCAGGGCCAGGAGAAGGAGGGTGAGTGTGAGAAGTTTGATGGTCTTCATTGTATTTCCTTTCAGCCGATCGGCCCCATTCACCTGAGAATGGGGGCCGTGGGCAGATCTGCCCAAATTATCCCCTTAGCGTTTCGTTGCAGGCATAATTATGGAGGGCGCGGCTTATTTCAAGCGTTTTGGTGAGTCAGCCATGTAAATTCTCATCCCCATACAAAACCGTCGGCACATCCACCACCCGGCCCTCGGGCCGCGACAGCACCACATCCACGTTCCCGTGCTGCTCTGGGGGTCCGTCCCCGTGGCGATGGGGCTCCCCCATTCCTTCCCAGTGGTGCACGACCTTCCAGTAGGGAAACAGACCGATGATCTCGTCCGGGTAGAGGAAGAACCGGTGATTATTCCCGGACACGTCGACCAGACTGCGCGAACTGCTGTGGGACCAGCCGGCGCCGGGCTTATCGCACCTGGGATCCCCCGCGTGCCACGCGGTAAGGAAGAGCAGCCCCCCGGGGCGAACCAGCTCTTCCACCCTTTTGACCAGGATCTGGATTTCCGTCGCGGGCAGCATCTGCATGAGCCCGAAGCAGAGCACGGCGTCGAAGGGCTCATCCGGTTCGTAGCTGCGGTAGCCGGTTTGAATGACCTGTACCGGAAGGTCGTCCGCTTCGGCCGCCGCGGTCACCGTGTCACAGGCCACCTGCGACGGGTCGATGCCGGTGACTTTCACGCCACGCCGCGCCAACGGCAAAGCATTGCGCCCCTGGCCCACCCCGATGTCCAGCACCCGATCGCCCGGCTCAAAGATGTCGCCGAACCTGACCAGCAGGGGCGACGGGTCCGGCCCGAACCAGTCGGCTGTGGCGTAGGTGTCGTCGTAGTTTTCGCTCATGGGTGGCGGCCGCTTTCTCGATTGGCGTGGAATTGACGGAACATGCAGGGTAAATTAAGGACTCGGGACCGGGACAGCCACTTCCCATTCGCGCACCGCACGGGGACATCATGCACGAACTCTCCATCATCACCAGCATCCTGGACGTGGTCGAGGAGCAGGCCCGGTTGAACGGGGCCAAGGTGGTCAATACCATCGAGATCGAGGTGGGCGAACTGGCCGGCGTGGAGATCCCGTCGCTGGAATTCTGCTACGACGCCGCGCGCACCGATACCCTCGCCGCCAAGGCCAACCTGGTTATCCATGTGATCGAAGGCCGAGGCCACTGTCCCGACTGCGACAAGGATGTTCCCCTGGAATACTTCATCGCCCCCTGCCCCGAGTGCGGCGACACACTGGTGGAGGCCAGCCAGGGCAGGGAACTGCGCATCAAGTCCATCGATGTGGATTAGTGGGCCGCTAGAACCCCAGGGTCCCGCTCAGACTCACCATGGACAGGTTGTCCGGTCCGCCCACCTCAAGAGACTCCCACTCCAAACGGACGCCGAAGGGCCCCAGATGCACCCCGGCCCCCAGGCCCCACATGAAGTCCGTTCCGTCACCTTCATCGCTCTGGTTGCCGAGGGTGGCCTCCGAGTTCCAGAACATGATTCCGGCCTTGCCGAAGATATCCACGATGGCGATCTGCAGCCGACCGATGGCCTCGATATCCCAGCCCGAGGTCTTGGAAGTGACGAGATCGTCGCCGGACCCGGACTCAATCTTTCCGAAATCCCGGTAACCCCCTTCGACACTGAAAAAGCTGTCGGAATTGAATCCGCCGAAGGCTTTCCAGGCCGTGGAGTTCTCGTCGATCTTTTTGATCTGGTCGAGGGCGTCGGTGTATTCCGAACTGAAAAAGGTATTGCCCACGCCGAAACCGAAGTACATGCCGCCTGCGGTGGCGGTCGAGGCCGCCAGGCTGAGAGCCAGTAACGTGGTAAAAATGACTACGCGTTTCATGTTTCCACCTTTCTTCTTTCCAACTGAACTTGCCGGTGGAGCCCTCCCCCGGAATTGCGGTCAGTATACGCCGATTGAAAAGTTTGTGAAGGTCAAACC
>Ga0209475_10000871_pt1 | contig 46392 bp, 34 predicted proteins | sample tdDd471_FD_187128 | JGI IMG/M metagenome (GOLD analysis project Ga0209475, IMG submission 187128) | Marine sediment microbial communities from the Atlantic coast under amendment with organic carbon and nitrate - tdDd47.1 (SPAdes)... | ecosystem: Environmental > Aquatic > Marine > Coastal >... | reverse complement strand
TGGCTTGCTGGTACTTTGTCCCCAAACAAACACACTGTTGGTGGCAAAGCTTCCAAACAGTCTATTAAAAGAGTTTTCCAACCCTTTAGCAGAACCCAGGAGTCCGATAAGCAATAAAATTCCCCACCAAACGCCAACCATAGTAAGCATGGATCTTAACTTGTTTTTAGTAAGACTATCCCATACTTCCTGCCATGTATCTCTTTCGAATAAAAATTTTATCATATTAATCGTCTCTTAAGGCTACTATAGGTTTGATCTGTGATGCTTTTTTAGCTGGTAAATATCCTGCAATACCACCTGCGATTATTAGCGTAATGGTTGCTCCAATAACCAAGGTGGTACTCACACTTGGATCTTTTATAAAATAGGTCTCTAAACTTGGCCCTATAAACTCCAACACTCCCATTCCAATCAGTAAACCTACATAACCTGCAATGGCAGTAATTAAAATAGATTCCATTAAAATGATGGATATAATGGATTTTGGTGAGGCTCCTAAGGCTTTACGAATCCCAATCTCTTTGGTTCGTTCTTTCACTATAAATATCATGATATTACTAACACCAACCACTCCTGCGATTAAAGTTCCAAAACCAATTACAATAATAATAACACCCAAACCAAAGGTCATTTGATTAACGGTTTTGGACTCATTGGCCAAATTTCTAACCCTTATGGCTCTTTGGTCGCTACTGGCCACATCAAAACGGTCTTTTAAATCTTTGGTGAGTGAGTTGCTAAAGGCAATGGCTTTATCGTAATTCATTTCAGGATTATAGGTAAGATTGATTTGATCTATATAATCGTTATTACCATATACTCGTTGCGCTGTACTAATAGGCATGTAAATTAAGCGTTCTTCATTGTCGCCGCCATCGTCTGTAAAAATACCAACAATTTTATATTGCAAACCATTTAAACTTAAGTACTTTCCCAAGGCTGTAGTTTTAAGAAACAGGTCTTCTTCAACCAATCTTCCTATTACCACAACTTTGGATCTATTATCCAAATCCAACTGATTGATATACCTGCCTTCCTTCATTTTGGTATTTTCAAGATATTGGTGATCTGGATGAACAGCTCTTACATTATATGTGTTTTTTTCGTTTCTAAAAGAAGCATTAACGTTTAAATACAATCTAGAGGTAATGTATTGTACTTTATCCCCATACTCCTCTTTTATATAATCGTAATCTTTATTCTTAAATTGGATCTGTCTTCCTGCTTGATAGCCTTTATGGGCTTTTGTAGTGGTACCAGATTGAATGAAAATGGAATTGTTTGCATCGTCTGCAAAAGCTTCTGCAAAGGTGTTGTTGAGTCCGTTTGCAATTCCAAACAGAATGGTAAATAGTAGGATAGCAAAAGCAACAGTAAAACCAGAGAGGACACTTCTAGTCCTGTTCATGTTTATACTTTGAAATATTTCTCTCCAGAGGTCTCTATCAAACATATTGTGAGGCTCTTACTTGTTCTACTTTTTCGTCTTCCATGATAACACCATCTTTTAAACGTACAATGCGCTTACACATATGTGCAATGTCTTCCTCATGTGTAACAATAAGAATGGTTTTTCCTTCATCGTTTAAATGCTGGATAAAATCCATAATCTCGTACGATGTTTTGGTATCCAAAGCTCCAGTAGGCTCATCGGCCAACAGTAATTTGGGATTTGCAGCCAGAGCCCTAGCAATGGCAACACGTTGTTTTTGACCACCAGACAACTCGTTTGGTAAATGGTGTGCCCAAGCCTTTAGTCCTACTTTCTCAAGATGGAACAAAGCTTTTTCTTGTCTTTCTTGGCGTTTTATCCCTTGGTAATATAAGGGCAATGCCACATTATCGAGAGCGTTTTTGTAATTGATTAGGTTAAAAGATTGAAAAATAAAACCCAGAAACTTATTTCTATAAATAGCTGCTTTTTTTTCAGTAAGGTTTTTAATAGGGACACCATCTAGAATATATTCTCCTTCGTCTGCCTCATCAAGCATGCCAATAATATTAAGCAAGGTTGATTTTCCTGAACCAGATGAGCCCATTATGGCAACCATCTCTCCATTTTCAACAGACAAATCTATTCCTTTCAATACATGTAAACTCGAATCTCCTATGGGATAGGATTTGTGAAGTTTCTTTATGTTTAACATAGTTATTTTTGTTGCTAGTTAGTGCTTTATAAAAGTTAGACTATTTAAAACCTAAATTGTTACAACAAAAGTAAATATATTTTAAAGCGACGATTTTTTAGGCTTGTTAAACTTTTTATAAATTAAGAACCCTATTCCTGCCACCAAAATGTAAGGAATGGCCATGAGGTACACAATTCCATCGTTTATACCTTTAGCGATTTCCTGTCCTTCCTCGTTCTCTAAAACAGCACGACACATGGCACACTGCGCATTGGTTTGAAAAAAGACGAAAAAAGACAACAGGACAAAAAGAATTTTACGTTTCATAATTTATCAATTTACATAGTATGGTGAGATCATTAAATAAACAATAACCCCAGAAACAGCAACATACAACCATAGCGGAAATGTTATTCTGGCAATTTTTTTATGCAATAAAAAGTTTCCTGTTATGGCTCTAGCAAAAGTGATCAAGACAAACGGGATAATAACAATGGACAATAAAATATGTGTTATTAATATAAAGTAATAAATATATTTTATGGTGCCTTCTCCTCCAAATTTTGTAGAATCGCTTGTCATGTGATAAGCCACATATAACACCAAGAATACAGCAGAACAACCTACAGCTGTTGTCATTAAGTTTTCGTGCAGTACGATATTTTTGTTTTTAATGGCAAAAAAGGCAATGATTAGGATCACGGCTGTCAGTCCATTAATGGTCGCATAAATTGGAGGCAACATGGTTAGTGGTTGCACATTAAAACCTAAATCGCGTAAATTAATACCAAATAATGCTGCAACAATCAATGGAATTACAATTGATAAAAAAACAATCCATTTATTGTATTTTTTTAATTCTTGCTCTTTATTATTCATTTAACAATTTCTTTATGTCTTCTTTAAGCATCGTGATTTGTTGTTCTTGACCATCTTCGTCCATACCTTCAGCTTCAGAAATAATTCCATTATAATATATTATTGGGTTTCCGTTTATCATTCTGGAACGAATAAACCCATTTTTATCTATTAATGCAAAATTTCCAGAATGTTCAAAACCACCTTCCACCTCGTCTGCTTGAGCTGTGTAAAGGTTGAAGCCTTCGTTGGCGAGTTTATAGATTGCTTCCTGTTGTCCTGTTAATAAATGCCAATTTGGGTTTGTAATTCCATATTGTTGGGCATAATCTTTTAGAACCTGAATGGTATCGTGTTCTGGATTTATGGAGAACGAAGCAATTCCAAAATCTTTGTTTCCTTTAAAGGCATTTTGCACATTAACAAGGTTTTTGTTCATTTTAGGACAAATGGTTGGACAAGTTGTAAAGAAAAATTCTATTACATATACTTTTCCCTCATAGTCTTTGTTGGTAATGGTGTTTCCGTTTTGGTCTGTAAAACTAAACGCAGGCACTTTTTTTGCTTCGCCATTAATTTCTAAAAACCCCAAAGGACTGGCATCTTGAAAATTATTGTCTTGCCCTTGGCTCATTCTATCATTCCTGGAAATGTCTCCGTTTTTAACTCTATCTACAATTCTTGGGATAAAAATAATTCCAAACACCAAGATAATAAAGGCCATGCCTATATACGAATAATTGGTTTTATTGCTCATTTGTTTGTTTTAAATCGTTAGCTCTTCTGGTAGAAGAATCAAAATTCCCTTTTCTTTTTTCTCTGTATTCCTGAAACAGCACGCGCAAATCGTCTGCACTCATTTTATTTTTTATTTCAGCTACTTCTATGCAGTTATAAGCATATAATGGATATGCTGGTTTTTTCTTTTCTTTTTCGCCATCTGTTCTATCGTCCAGTCTGCCTCTTTGTTTTAAGTCCTTATCAACAATGTACACATCGTGTGTTGATAGGTCGTCTTGTAATGGGCTTCTGGATTTTAAACTGTTAAAAACAGCTTTAATGTCTGATTCAGTTCCATAAACAAAGTGCCAATATTTTAAATCTTCATAAGATTTAATTTCTTTTTTCAACAAATTCACCTCGTCTTGGGTGCCGTTTGGCAGTAACAAAACAATTTGAAATTTTTTGAACCCTTTAAATTTATCGTAAACAAGTTCCTTCAAATTTGAAGCTGCAATGGCATTATTCATAGGGTTTGTCCCTAAAAAACCTAGAACAGTTATATGATCTTTTAATTTAACATCCTTATTGTCTTCTGATGTGAAATTGTTTAAGTCCAATATGTTTTCATGAACCACATCCAAAGGGTTGTAGTGATGTTTTGCAGGAAAAAGCATCAATAAAAATAAGACAGGAAGGAAAAATAAAATTCCTAGCGTGGTATAGCGTTTTATAAGCTTTTTGTTCATTATCAAGCTAAGTGAGAAAATCGATAATCATTTAATATACCGATTGTTTAAAAATATAAAACTTGCTTTAAGTTTTGCTTTGCAAAAATAAAAAAAGACGGTTTAAAAACCGTCTTTTAGCATCTATTTAACTTTATAAAGTTAGTTAAAAATCGTGTTTTAAATAACTGTTAGTAAAAACGTTTCCTACATATCCTCCTTCTTGCAACAGGATAAATATCAAATAACAAATTAAAAATACAGATGTCCAAACCACCATGCGTCTTAAGCTGGCAGTTTCGTCTCTCATATGCATAAAGTCCCAAGTAATATAATATGCCTTAACTATGGTTAATAAAATAAAGATCCAGTTTAGCATCTTCATTCCAATAAAATGCCCATTCAATACTTCAGGTTTATAAATACCCAAAACAACTTCAATTGCAGTTACAATTGACAAAAAGATCAATACGCCCCAAATTTTTTGGGTGTTCGATTTAAACTTGATCAATCCTCGAAATATTTCTAATTTATGTGTGTCTGCCATGATTAAAATATTATTACCTAAAAATTATACTAAATAGAAGAATGTGAATACAAACACCCATACTAAATCTACAAAGTGCCAGTACAATCCAACTTTTTCAACCATCTCGTAACTGTTTCTTTTCTCGTAAGTCCCTAATATAACATTAAAGAAAATAATGATGTTCAATAAAACACCTATTGATACGTGAAAACCGTGAAAACCTGTTATAAAGAAAAAGTAGTTTGCGAATAATGGTGGACCATATTCATTGTGGACTAGGTTAGCTCCTTCTACAACGTTTTTCCCTTTTGTTTCCAACTCTGTTAACGATTCTGCTCTTGATAAAACCGTTTTATGTCCTGTTGCATTATCAGTATAAGTGGTTTTTACCAATATGTCATCATTGGCTTTAAAACCAGCAAGCACTTCGTTAAATGTAAAGCTTGTTAATTTTTTCTCATCACTATACCAAATGCCATTTTTTCTTTCATGTTGTACTCTATCTGTAGGCTGTGTAATCGCGAAATCTTTTAAAGCCACACGGTTTCCATCAGTATCCACAAAGTGGATAATATTTCCTCCATGAGTTTCAACAGCACCATATTCCCCTTTGATAAATGTTGTCCACTCATAAGCTTGAGAACTCAAGAATATAAGTCCACCTATGATGGTTAAGAACATATAGATGGTGGTTTTAGACTTATCCATTTTATGTCCTGCATCTACAGCCAACACCATAGTTACAGAAGACATAATTAATATAAAGGTCATAAAAGCCACGAAAATCATAGGGTAATCTCCGTGAATAAAAGGCACGTGCGTAAACACATCGTCAGCAATAGGCCAAATTTCAGAAAATTTAAATCTAGAAAATCCGTAGGAAGCTAAAAACCCAGAAAATGTTAAAGCATCCGAAAGAATGAAAAACCACATCATCATTTTTCCATAACTCGCCTTTAAAGGCTTGTTACCTCCTCCCCAAGTTTTTCCTTCTGTTCCAGTGTTTACAACTGTCGTATCCATATGTTTGGTTTAGTATTTATTTAAAATTTGAACAAAAATAATCATTTTATCTTTCTAACGAAATTTACTTCTCTAAAATTTAAGCACTCTAAGCAAGGTTCTGCTAGGTTATTACAGTCAATCCCTTAAAATGCAATTGTATTTATTAAACAAAATATAAAAACAAAAATAGATATAACCATAGTAAATCTACAAAGTGCCAAAAAGTTGCAGACAGTTCAAAACCTAGCATTTTTGTAGGTTGGTACTTCTGTTTAAAATGATTATAAATTACCACCAACAAAGAAATCAAGCCAACCACCACATGTAAAATATGGACTACTGCTATTAAATAAATGTAAGACATGGTCACATTACTGGTTGGCCCAGTAAAATTATATCCTAAATCTATGATTTGTTGAAACCCTTGAAATTGACATACAATAAAAACAATTCCAAGAATCAAGGTCACAAACAACAAAACGGTTGTTTGCTGTCTTTGGTTCTTTTTTAACGCTCTCTTGGCCAATATAAAAGTGATGCTACTTAGCACAATAACTATAGTGCTGGTTATAAAAGCATTTGGCAATTGAAAATCGTGTAGCCAGTCTGGCCTGCTACTGCTAACAACAAATGCGCTTGTCCATCCTGCAAAAGACATGACCAATGATATGATTCCAAACCAAAGCATCATTTTCTTGGCTCTACTATGTTTTTCTTCTAAGGTACCTTGGGTTAAATCCATGATTTATCTTAATAAACTTTCGATTACGTAAACTATTTGCAACAAGGTTATGTAAGACACACTGGCCAACATAAGTTGTTTTGCTGCTAAAACAGTCATTTTTTTATATAATTGAATGGCATAATACAGCATTCCTAAACCTAGTAGGAATACAATTACAGCCGAAATTGGTGTTAAATACAAGCGACCCGTAAAACCAAATGCAGGAACTATAGACACCAAAATGGTCCAAATTGTATACATGATGGTTTGTACAGCAGTGCCTTTATCCTGTTTTCCGGTAGGCAACATAAAAAAGCCTCCTTTTTTATAATCTTCAAACAAAAACCAACCTATGGCCCAAAAGTGTGGGAATTGCCAAAAAAACTGAATGGCAAATAAGGTGCCTGGCTCTATACCAAAGTCGTTTGTGGCTGCAACCCAACCCAACATAAAAGGGATGGCTCCAGGAATAGCCCCAACAAAAACTGCCAATGGTGTTTTGGTTTTTAAAGGTGTATAGGCGCAAGTGTAAAGGAAAATGGAAATAGCTCCAAACATAGCTGTTTGTGGGTTGATGCTATATAAAATAGCGATACCCGAAACCGTAAAAACAGATGCAATAATAAAAGCTGTTGAAACAGACATGCGTCCAGCCGGAACTGGTCTGTTTTTGGTTCGATCCATCAAAGCATCCAAATCCTTTTCTATAATTTGATTGAACGCGTTTGAAGCTCCAACCATAAAATAACCACCAAACGCCAAAAGCAGAAGTGTGGTATAATTTACTGTTTCTACACCTAAAAGATATCCAGCCAGTGAAGAAAACACCACACTAACCGACAAACGGATTTTAGTGATTTCCTTAAAATCTGAAACAATAGAATGTTTAACGGTTGAAGTGACTGTTTGACTCAAAGTAATAAATGCTTTGCCTAAGGCTTTATATTGCGTTTGCAAAGATACTTTGAAAAGTTAATTCTACAAATCAAAATACCAATTAAATAGGTCTGTTCTTATTCCTATATTGAACCAAACCGTATTGCTTTTTAGGGCTGTTGCCGTTTGTGCTTCCGGATTAAAGTCCCTAAAGGTCACATCTGTGAAAATCTTTAAATTTGTTGCTGGATTAATGACATAACCCACTTGCAGGTTTGTAAAGAAAGTGGTGGTTTTGTTTCCCTGTCCAACTTCTACGCCTGTATCAAAAGGTCTTTCATTGTAATTTCTATAAATATCCCCTCCATAACTATAATCATCCACACCATTGTTAAAATCCAACCCTCTAGTTCCAATGACCATTTTGGCATTTCCAAACCAACGTTTATAATGATATCGGCCAATAAGCACAAACTCACTGAAATTGGAGCCCCAAAGATGTGCCATGGATTGATTGCTGTGACCATAGTTTAAAACCACTGTATTGTGCGAGTAGGTATAAGGCCTTACCCTGTTATACTCTGTTTGAAGCATCAGGTTTTTAACTTTAAATGCATGGTAATATTTAAAACCCAATTGGTATCCAAATTTATTTTTCCAGCTTTTCTCACCTCCAGACATATCGCTCAATGAAAATTCATCTAAAATAAATTGCCCATACAGGTTCATGTTATCATTCAATTTATATTTACCAGACAATCCTAAAAGTGCATTTCCGGCATCTTGGCCTGTTTCAAATTCTATAGCTCTAAAAAAGATAATTGGGTTTAAATAATTAATATCAAAACCTCTGTTGTTTGCATTGTTCCAAATTACAGACTCAAAAAAACCTACATTCAATCTTTTTGAAACATTCCAACTTAAAAAGTGTGTTGCCATGTATTTTGGCATATATGCTCCATCCACTTCAACTTCTGGTCTTACGTCCCTTAACCACATCCAGGTGCTTGTATATTTTATTTTCCAGAATGTTGTGTTTAATTTCAAGAATGGATGTGGTGTTGCCACATCACTGATAAACAAGGATCGATAACCATCTCCAATAAAATTTTTGCCATGGCCAAACTGCACATTTAAAAACTTAAACGGAGTATAAGACAAATAGGCTTCTGCTACTGGATAATCGTAACCTCCATCTTTAAAAGCTTTGGCTATGCCTCTGCCTGGAACAATGGCTGCTTCGTCTGCTGCTTTTATGGATTCGGCATACTGATTATAATATTGTGCAAACCTACCTTGACTTTCAAAAAAGGACGTATAAAAACTAAACTTATTCCCCAAACCTCCTTGTATGGTTATCCCTCTGGTATTGTTATAGGTACTTGAAAAATCTGCATCTGTATCTTTTCCAACTTCAAAATCGAAAATAGGGTCTATTGTAAACCAATAATCTTTTCCTTCAACCCTTACCAGTCTTTCATTCCATAGTTTTCTGCCTGCAAAGGTATTGGTGTCTTTTGCCAAGGTGTCCACTGCTGCCTGAAAATTGTAATAGGCAGATACATCTTCATACATGTATGGTTTGGAAGCTGTGTGGCTGTTGGTTCCTACCAAGTTGATGCTTCTATCAAATTTAGCATAGTTACTATGTGTAAAGGGAATGTTTAACTGACTTGTATATTCTTTGTTGGAAAATGGCACCAACTTCATGTTCACGCTATCATATTCTGTTTTGGCTGCTTTTTCCAATTCAGTAAGTTCATCATTAATACTTGAATCCTCTTCTTTTGATAAATCTTTTGTGGCCACTGCTTGGTTTACCAATGGTATTTTAACAGCTATGGAATATTGCTTATAGGTAGGTCTTCCATTATAAGTTCCAGGTTTTATTTTAGGAAACTCCCCAAACACGCGTTTGGCTTCATCTTTTAATTCTTGATAGGTGGCATCTACATAAATAACCCTAAATTGACCTTCTTTATCAACTTCAAAAAGTACAACCACATCTCCATTGTAATTGGTATCCATAACTTCTTGAGGCACTTTAAAGTTATTAAAGACATGAGCAAAAACCTGATTGTCAAAACATTTTTGCAGAAGTTCGACTTCTATGGAATCACATTCAGAAAATACGGGTGGTTTTTCGTAAAGGAAATTGTTTTGAGCGTAAGATTGTACTTGAAAAAATAAAAAAACAATTACGAAGAATTTCTTCATATCCATGTGTAAGATTAATTTGCGTTGAAAGATACTATTTTTTTAATAATGACAGTATGAAAAAAGCCGTAAACAAAAGTGTTAACGGCTTTTTTAGTAAAAATATTTTGCTGCTTAATTGATAACATTGAATTTTATTGGCAAACTATAGAGCACATCCACATGATTGTCTTTTTGTTTTCCTGGTGTCATTTGGGGCAGTTTCCCAATCACTCGTTCTGCTTCTTTATTTAACAGACTGTACTTGGAGCTGGTTTTAATGTCTGTTACATGACCTTGTTTATCAATCTTAAACATCACATAAATCCTTTGCTCTCCCTTTAACCCAAGGTCTCCAGCAATATTGGTATTGAATTTTCTTTGAATATGAGCAGCAATTTTATCAGACATGCATTGTCTTCTTTCCTCGTTGGATGATACATTTTCACAACCAGGAAATATTGGCACCTGCTCTACAGCCATTACGTTAAAAAGTGGTAAATCGTCCGGTTTATCTATTACTTGTATTTTTTTGGGATCCATAGGTTCCTGAGATGTTGATGGTTTTGGAACTACAGTTTCAATAATTGGATCGTCATCGTCTTTTACAATAGGATTGTTGAAAACTATGGGTTGAGATTTCTTTTTTTCAACTGTTCTGGTCTCTTCAAGAATCTTGATAGGCTCATTGTAAACATACATGATGTCTTCTTCCGGTTGTGGGACATCTGGAGTGATGGTTTCATAAGTTTTAAAAGAAGCTTCAAAAAGTGCATAGGTAATAAGCAAGCACATTATTAAACCAACTTGAAAAAAAATGGTAGAGTTTTTTCGTAGATTTGCATCATGCTTTTGAGGTTTTGTTGCGTTTTTCTCATTTTGCCGAATGAGTTCGCAATTTTTCTTTTGAAAAATCATAATAATTGAATTTAAATGTTAATATTATGATAAAATATCAATAAGCATACCAAAAAGAAATCCCGTTACAGTAATTGTAACGGGATTTTATATAATTTTTAAAAACTAAAACTCTTAGTTCTGCACTTGGAACTTAATTGGTAGGTAATAAGGAACCCTTACTGCTTTTCCACGTTGCTTTCCTGGTTTCATTTTAGGCAATAAGCTTACTACTCTAATAGCTTCTTGTTCTAATCTTGGATGTGGTGCTCTTGCTTTTATATCAACAATTTCACCTGTTTTATCTATTTTAAAGAATACACTGATTTTTTGGATACCACTTAACCCTAAATCTCCAGCCAAATCGGTATTGAATTTTTTCACAATGAATTTTTGCATTTGCTCGTTCATACAAGCTTTTTTATCTTCATTGTTTCCTTTTTCACAACCTGGGAAAACTGGAACGTTTTCAATAACTGCAAAAGGAACCTCAACGTCTTCTTCTACTTCTTCAACTTCCACTTCTTCTACCTCAACAATTTCTTCTTCTTGACTGGTTTCGGTAGATTCAATAACCGTTTCCTCAACTTCCTCTTCATCTTCCACAACTTCAATCACTTCAGGAGCAGCTGGTGGTGGTGGTGGAGGTGGTGGTGTCTGTAATTGCTCTGTAATTGGAATTTCTTCCTCCAATTCTTCGTCAAGGTTTAACTGACCAATGTCTATCGCAGATTTATCGTACGTTTTATAGTTAATTGCCGTATATGTTACAAACAACATTAATGCTAAACCAACAGCAAAGAAAAGAGAGCTGTTTCGACCTACATTTGCTTTAGGATTTTTCTTTTGTTCCATGATTTTTAATTTTCCTGATTGCTAAAATAACCATTTATTTGGCAATAAAGCAAACGATTAATATTTTTTAACGTCTGTATTTATTTTAGTATGTATTAAAATAGCTGCAAATAAAACTCCTAAACTATTTGCCAATATATCCAATACATCGAAACTTCTTGAGGTTGTTAATATAAGTTGTAATACTTCAATAATTATACCAAAGGCAACAGATACAAGGATGCTTCTAAAAATACTTTTTATTTTACTAAAATTGAATTTGAAGTAGAATGAGTTAAACCAAAGCCAAGTAAATAATGTATAAGCCAAGAAATGAAATATTTTATCACTAAAGGATGGTACAATTTCTTCAACAGATTCTAAATCGAGTTTCGCCAAACTAACTGTTATAAGTAATACAGTATAGCTTATAGAAACCCCTAAAGCATTTTTTTTAAGCACCAATCAATTCTTTGTAAGCATCGGCAGACATAAGGCCTTCTACTTGGGACAGGTCTGAACATTTTACTTTAATCATCCAACCTTCTCCATAAGGATCGCTATTTACTTTTTCTGGTTCGTCTTCTAGTGCTTCGTTAAACTCTATAATTTCTCCAGATAGTGGTAAAAACAAATCTGAAACTGTTTTTACAGCTTCTACAGTACCAAAAATCTCATCGGCATCCAACGTTTCGTCTACAGTTTCAACTTCTACGTAAACAATGTCACCCAATTCGCTTTGGGCAAAATCTGTTATACCAACAGTTGCTACGTCACCTTCAATTTTTACCCATTCGTGGTCTTTTGTGTACTTTAAATTTGATGGAATATTCATTGTATATATTATTTATTTTCGCAAATGTATTTATTCAAAAGATAATATCAAACTAGATTTTATTAATTACCAAAATTATATCTCAACGTAATGCCTCCACGTATGGTTGTTTGAGGGTATGCTGTGGAAATGGCGTATTCTGAAAACATATAATCGAAGTAGAAAATACCTGTTAGGTTTTTACTAAACGAATAATCTGCAGTAAACTTTCCAGACCATACCGTTTGTCCAGATGTTATTTGGTTGTTGTTCACATCCAGATATCTAATAATGGTTTCGTTTCTTCTATATGAAAGATCGGCTTTCATATTTAAATCGCTTACAATCTTTTTGGTAGGTCCAGCTAATTTGGAATTGATCCTAACATCTTTTATTCTATAACCCAAGCCAATAATGTATTCGTTTCCTTGAACTTCAGTCATTAAATTATTATCAAAACTCAATGAAAGAAGTCTGTCTTTCTTGATTTCAGCAAGAATTTTTACGGAATTTTTCATTTCCATGTCTATTCGTACCAACGGACTAAACATTTCGGTTAAGTTGATGTTGCTGTAAAGTGTTTCATTTTTAAAATTGCCACCTTGATCCAAGGCTTCTGGCTCTAAAGGATCGTAGTCCAAATTGGACCTAAATTGATTGATGGTGTAGGATGCACGATATCCATGAATTAATGAGAAACGTTTAAAACGTTTTTTAAACCATTTTAAATTCATTAATCCTGTATATTTTATATCCCAGTTTGGAATTGGAAAATCTTTAATGGCAGATAAAGAGATCCCTCCAGCGTCCTTACCGGAATAGGCAGACAGGAAGGATGGCAACAAGACTGATTGGCTGTTCTTACCAAAACCTACCGGATAGCCTTCTGCATCTACAGGATACGTGGTGCTGCCATAATGTTGCTCTGCCAATCTGTTTGCTATTTTTAACCTATTGGCCCTAAAATCTTCGAAGGCTGCAGATTGGGTCTCATCACTTTTACTGAAAGCTGTTTTAATTAAAATTGTGGAAATACTGTAATTTCCAAAGGTATTTGGAGTAAGGGATTCGTACTCCAAGCCATTTCCATAATCGTTGATCCTATAGTTTTCAGTATAGTTTTCAGAATACAACCTATTGGCAACCAGATCTATTTTTAAATCGTTTAAAGGTTCAATATTTGCAGAATAATCCAATTGTTGGGTTTTGACTGCTGTATATTGCTCATTAAAATCTGGATACAGTGTTAACCAACCGTTTTTGGCCGCTAAGTGTCTTACATCTTTTTGGCTACCAAAGGTAAAACCAACAGTTGGTTTTAAAGTTCCTATAAATCCAGGGGTTCTTAAATAACCTGGTAAATAGGTTCCATTGGTTTCAGAATAGTTAACCTGTACTCTTTTTAAACTGGTAAGTATATCTATTCCAACATTGGCAAGCTTCTGTCCTCCGTTTCTTGCCTTTGCAGGCTTTGATCCGTCTTGAGGTTTTCCATCTGGCGTTGGTCTAGCTGCTGGCGTTGGTGTTTTTCTAATGGTTTTCTTTTTAAGCCCTATATAATTATAGAACTTGTTCATGTTTAAAGTGGTATTGATGTTGTGCCTGTTTGCATTGGAAACCGTATTACCCAAATCGTAGGTTTGACCGTCCACTTCCAGATTTCCAAACAAATCGGATCCTTTTTGCCATTGGAAATCGCCACTGTAGGAGTAAGTGGCATCCACAAAGCTAAAAGTTGGGATTTTATCCAAAGGAATGTCATAATTTACCGCCAGTTGTTGGAACTGCCTGTTTGGATCGCCAAAATCGAAAAAGCCATCCCAAACGGTTAAAGAAGGGTCTTGTTCGCCGTTGATGATATTGTCTTTAAAATAATTGCGCACAATATTATGGTTGGATGCCGTTAAATTTAATTGTAAGGATTTGGTTAAATTGTAATTGATGCTATATTCGTAATCGAAAGTATAATTTCTTCTGTAAAATTCATCCAAGCCAATATTGTCTCCGGTTAAATCTACTTCCCTGAATTTTTGCTGATTAAATTGACGGTTTATGTTGGTATTGACCGTAAACATGGAAGGTAACGGATTAAAATTGAAATCTTTTAATAGTTTTAAATAGTCACTGGTAAACAAGGAATCGTTTTTCTTAAAAGGTTCAATGGAATAAGGCTCAAAATTATATGCGTAATTAACGCCAGCCCTAACCGTTTGATCAATGGAATTTTCAATTTCAAAATCCCGATGCTTTATTTTATTGTAGGAATAATTAAAGGTAAGATTTTCCACATCGTAAAAACGAGGCTTGGAGTCGTTGGTCTTTATTTTTCTAACACCAATAAAGTTTATGCTTTTTCGTTTGGTGTAACTTTCGGACTGCTCCCTGATCTTATCTTTTTCATCATTGGAATCGGCTGCTTCCAATCTGGACTCCAAAGTTAAATCTTTATAATACTGATCATATTTTGGCGTAATCATTTCTTCTCCCTGTCCATAGTTAAATGGAATTTGAATTCCCCATTTTGGTGGAAGCAATTGCCCAATATTTACATTGGTAACCACATCGTATTGTTCTACATCTTCTCTACTTCTTTGGTTAGGGCCTTGTTCAATGGATCCAAATCCAGTGGTGCTTTTTCTTCCAGTGGCGCTTACGTTGGCAAAATCGGCAAAATTGGTATCAACAGTCAATACAGCTGCCCAACCACCTTCGTTGTCCATATCGGACAAACGTAATTCGTTAAACCATAATTGACCACATTTGTCTACTCCAGATGCATTTTTAACACCAACCATTAAGGTTCTAATGTCTCCAAAATTTGGATTTCCTATAATCCCTATTCGTTGTTGCCCTAAGGTATATGGAGCATATTCTGGAACAGGGTTTTCGCTTAATGCATCATCAATCACGTCATAAAAAACAGGTGTTGTCCCACTTAATGTTCCATTGCTAATACCTTCCGATTTAATATCTTGAAGCAATTCCAGAGCCAGGTTCATCTCATTTTCTTCAGGCCATAAAAGTTCCCTGGTTGTTCCGTCGCTTACTTTTAAGGGTACTTCTATTTGGTAGTAGTTTTGGGTTAAATCGTTACCCATTCTTATAAAACCAACTAAATCTTCGTCTTGCAGTCCTGGGATATCTCCTTCTTGAGCATGTATAAACATTCTTAATCGTTTATACTGACGCATGTCTATATTAATGTTTTTATAAACAGCCCTTGCATCATGTGATTCCAAATCGCACACATCCAAGACCAAGGATTGTTCGTTTTGTCTAATTACGGTATTGTTGTTGTAAAATTCTTCAGGTTCTACTCCTGGAGGTGAAATATAAATACCGTCGTTTTCTATGGTACCTATAATTCCAACGCTAAATTCGGTATTGTCCAATGCTGGATCTCCACCATCTTCATCCAATGTTAAATTATATCTTCTCCAATCGCTTCTTACCAAATCCAAAGTACCAAAACGGAACACGGTTTTTTCTGTAAATTCTTTTAAATACATACGTGTAAAACGAATGGACCTTAAATCTGAAATCCCACCAATGGCATTGGAGTATTCTGTAACCGGAATTCTAAATTGAACCCATCTTGGAATGACTGTTTGACCGTTAGGCAGTGTTCTTACCTGGTCTTCTTTAATATCTACAATGTATGGGTTGTTAATGTTTAAAGTAGCTGGGGTTAAATTCAACTCGTACTCATAATAACTGTCTATGGTATTCATAGTGTTATCACGATTGATGTCTTCCACATCTGGTTGTGTTGTGGAACCACGATTGGTGTCTGAAAACACATCTGGAGAATTTCCTTGAAGTCCGTTATAACGCTTATAACGTTCAAAAATATCACCATCTGTATTTAAAAAATAGGTATAGTTATCGTTTGCTGGATCTGGCAAGGAGGCGTAAGCTGAAAATATTTGAGCTTCCTCGGCATCATCATAACCATCAAGACCTGTATCTTGATTGGTACGCTGTTCGCCAGTAGTATCAAAAGCATAAATTAAAGATTGGTTTTGAGGGTAAACCGTTTCCCAAGAAGGAGAGGTTGGTAACACACCTATTACATTCCCATCTGCTGGCAAACCATTTTCATAAATTTTTCTTCCGTCTTTTATAACATCTTCTGAAATATTACCTAAGTTGAATACGAGTTTCCCTCCAGGGTTGGATGGGTTTTCCTGAAATGGATCCTGTAACCAGAATTCAATATATTCCACATTGGATTGTTCAAAGTCTGTAGAAGTTAAAGCTCTGGTAATACCTGCCCAACTTCTCTGTGGATCTGTTAGGGTGTTGTTATTAATATCAACGTTTGTGGTTTGGAAATTATAAGGCCCTCTTTCTGTTGGATAATATGCCAAATCCAAAGTGTTTACAACCGTTGATTGCCCTTGGGCAATGTCTTGGTTTGGAAAAAGTTCTTCAATAAACACACGACTGGTATATAAATCTGATATATCATCATCTGAAATGCCACTTGGACTTTGGTTTCCGTAGAAAATTGGATCAATATTATACCAATTCAGCAAAGCTCTATCATACCCTTGCTCAATACCATTCACATTATCGTCGTTACCGTTGATACCATGAGGACGACTGGAAATAAACCATGATTGTGGCGATTTTAGGTCGATAGAGTTTTGCGAGCCTTCAAAATCATCTACATAAGACGTAGCTTCTCCATTAAATTGGGTGCCTTTTGGAGCTCCAGGAGCTAAATAGGCAAACTCTCCCCTTACAGCCAAATTGGAAGGTGCATCTGTATCTATATTTGGTAGTTTGTTGACCAATCTGGTAAAAAACGGAACTTCGGTTGAATAATTTCCGTTGATTCCAAATATGTGGTTGTTTATGGGTTCTTGTGCATAATTTGCCTTTTGGGTTATAGGTCTTTCGTTTAAGTGCAACCAAGTTGCTCCAAGCACAAAATTTTCATTGAACTTATGTTCAACATTAATACCTGTAAATCGTTTAGTTTGTTGTCCAAATACAGCATTGTTTTCTGTAGTAACCTGAATAGGTGTGTTTGAGGCTTTTAAAGCTTCATCAAGTATCTGGACGGTTCCTTGTTGGTAATTAACCGTATAGTCTATACCTTCAACCAAAACCCTACCTCCAGCAGTTACTTGAACAGATCCTCTAGGAACGTTAAAGGCTCCAATAGGAATGCCATCTCCTCCAGAAGATTTGTAACGCCCTTTCATTTTAAACTTATTCTTGTCTGCTGCTTCTAGAGCTGCTGTTTTGGTTTGTTTATAAAGAATATCATAAACATATTTTTTCTGGTTATCGTTGTAGGTTACATCGTTGTTATAATCTTCGCCTCCAGAAACAGATAGTTTTTCGAATAGATATTTTCCAAAAGGCTCGGCCTTGGTAAAGATTATTTTTCCGTTTTGAGGAATCACTGTAATACCTGGAACAAAATCAAAAAAACCATCTCCATTTGTTTGAGGGTCGCCATTGAAATTCAATCTGTCTAGGTTAAACAGTCGTAATAAGGTTGTATTTTGAATTAAATCTTCTGGAGGTGTGTTGGTTGTAATTGGGTCTCCATTTATATCTACCCCAAAAGAATTGCCATCTACTGGAGAGATAAAATTCAATGGTGAGGCTTCGTTATAAAAAATATTTAATTTGAAATCGTCTTGACTTAATTGGTATGCTCCTGTATCATAGATATTCTTCATCATTAAATCCCAAATAGGTTGATTAACGTTTGTAATGGGACTTTTTAATAATTTTAAAATTAAATTGTTATTTGTAACCGTTGTGATACCTCCAGGAATGGTAGTTGTTCCCGTTGCGTCCAAACCATCGTTTGCAAATTCCCCTACTTGATATACTTGGCCACCAACCGTATACTGAAAAGCCACAGCCAGGACTTCATCGTTGTTTAATCTTTGGTTTAAAGAAATATAGCCTAGTTGGGAGTTTAAGGTATATTCTTGACCTTGTTGCAGTTTTCTGGCATTTTCCAGTTTGGCGTAGTCCGAACCTTCACTTACAGAACCGCTAAGGGTTCCAAACCCTTGTTGCACAGTTGCAATATCCCTTATTTGTGAGGTTAAAACTGAACCAGAACCAATTCTTGTTGGGTCGTAATCGTTGTTTCCGTTATTTGGGAACGCATTGGGACCTACATTTATAAATCCAGGAGGAACAGGTTGCAATAGGATGTTATTGGCATTTGGATCTGCATTGGATTCCCCTAAATCCTGAAGTGCCACAATATTTCTAACGTTTTCGGTATTGTTATTCCTATTGGTTACCCAAACCTCTATTCTGGTAATTTGTACATTGGAATTTATAAATGGATAATTTTCCAAGGTTTTATCGAAATTATCCCTAAAGTAATGTGCTAAGAAGTAATGTCTGTTTTCATCATAATCCCTAGCAAAAAAATCAAACTCCTCGATGGTACCTCCACCTTGGGCCACAACGGTTCTGGTATCCGATTTTTGTTCTGAAAAAACTCCTGTAACGGTTGTTTTTCCAAACTGCAATTGTGCTTTAACCCCAAATAAACTTTGAGCTCCTGTTATTAAAGAACTATTAAGAGGCATGCTTACGTTACCTACTTCAATTTTTTGGATGATATCATCTTCTGTAGGTGTGTATTCCAGTTTTATTAAGTTTTGGAAATCGAAGGTCGATTCGGTATCATAGTTTGCTGTAACTTGTAATCTGGTTCCAACTTTTCCCAACAAGCTCAAACTAATTCTTTGGTCAAAATCGAATGTAAAATTACTTCTGTTTTGGGGTGAAAATGTTGGATTGTCTTGCTTTGTAAACAAAACACCCAAATCCATTTCCACAGAACCTTGTGGCACCACATTAATGGTATTGCCTCCAAAGATGGTTTCAAACAATCCAGATCTTACATAAAATTCTGGAAGCAGGTTTTTTTGTTCTTCTTCGGAACCTTCTTTCTTTCCGTCATAAGCATCAATTTTCTGCTTGTAATATTGTTTTAAGTTTTCCTGTAATACAAGCTCCCTAAACTCTTCAGGTGTTAAAATTATGGGGTAATTTATATTGAAGCTTCCAACCGTTTCGGTGTAAATATATCTGTCTGTTAATGGATCGTAAGTATATTTGGATTCAATACTGGAAGGATTGGGCATGTTTATGTTTCCTAATGAAAAACCTGTACTTGTTGAATCTTGTGGTGTTGGTGTTATTTGTGAGAAAGAATATAAACTAAAAAGCAAGAACATGCTTAATAGGACATATTGTTTGTTTGCTTTTAAATAATTATGGTTGGTAGTACTCAAATCTTTTATAAATTTTTTAAAGCCTGTTTTATAATTACTTCGACAGTTGCATCTGGTTGATTGGATATAATTTTATCTACCACACGCTCGGATTGTTTTTTGTTAAATCCAAGAACATCTAAAGCAGATAACGCTTCATCTTTATTAGTATTGTTTTTTGGAGTTGAAAGTTCGTCAATATCGTAGACTTTCAAAATTTTATCTTTTAAATCCAAAATTACTCGTTGAGCTGTTTTGGCACCAATCCCTTTTATGGATTGAATTAAGGCTACATCTCCAACAGCAATTCCTTCCCTTACCTGTTTTGGTGTTAAGGAAGACAGCATGGTTCTTGCTGTACTGGCTCCAACACCACTCACGGAAATTAACAACCTGAAAATCTCTCTTTCGGCCAATGATGAAAATCCAAACAAGGTATGTGAATCTTCTTTTACTTGAAGGTGTGTATATAATTTTAAATGTTCTTGATCTGGAATTTGTGAAAACGTATGTAAAGAAATGTTTAACATATAGCCTACACCATTACAATCTATAACAACATCGGTTGGATTTTTCTCAATAAGTTTCCCTTGAATATGTGTAATCATTAACAAAACTTTAATAAACTCTCAAATGTAATAAAATTATTCACATTATTAAGCCGTTTATTTTTCTATTGCTGCTTTATTTTCAAGTTCCTTTTTTTCTTTTTGTTGTGCATCTATAACTGCAATAGCTGTCATGTTAACAATCTCATCCACACTTGCATCCAATTGTAGGATGTGCACAGGTTTTCTTAAGCCCATCATGATAGGTCCTATTGAATCTGAATTGTTGAGTTCTTTCATTAACTTATAGGTAATATTGGCCGATTCCAGATTAGGGAAAATCAAAGTATTTACTTTCTTTCCGGCCAATTTAGAGAACGGAAAGGTGTCTTGTAGCATTTCCCTGTTCAAGGCAAAGTCTGCTTGAAGTTCTCCATCTACCAATAAATTAGGGTGTCTTTTATGTAAATAATTTACGGCTTCACGAACTTTTATGGCTGTTTGATTTTTAGAAGATCCAAAGTTAGAGTACGAAATCATGGCCATAACAGGCTCCATTCCAAACATTTTTACCACTCCAGCTGTCATCTGCGCAATTTTGGTTAAATCTTCGGCAGAAGGGTTGATGTTTATAGCTGTATCACTTAAAAACATAGGGCCTCTTTTGGTCATCATAACATTTGTGGTAGCAACCCTTGTAGAGTCTGGTGCTAAACCAATAAGTTCTAAAACCGGCTTAACAACTGATGGGTAAGATCTGGAAAATCCTGAAATCATGGCGTCTGCATCTCCTTCATTGACCATCATGGCAGCAAAATAATTGCGTTCCCTCATAATTTTTTGAGCAGAATACAACGTTACACCTCTTCTGTTACGTTGATTCCAATACACCTTGGCATAGGTATTCTTGCGTGCCTCCTCTTCATCGGATTTTGGATCTATAATTTCAACATCGGCATCAAATTCTATTTCTTCTTTAAGCTTTTCAATTGCATCCCTTCGTCCAAGTAATATAGGAATGGCTATTCCTTCGTCGTGTACAATTTGAGCAGCTTTTAACACGTCCAAATGGTCTGCCTCTGCAAAAACCACTCGTTTTGGGTTAATTTTGGCTCTATTGAGCAAAAGCCTTACAATCTTATTGTCTGAGCCCAAACGCTCTAAAAGTTCATCTTTATATTTGGTCCAATTTTCTATGGGTTCTTTGGCAACACCACTTTCCATGGCGGCCTTTGCTACTGCTGGAGGTACTTCGGCAATCAGTCTAGGATCAAAAGGTTTTGGGATAATGTAGTCCCTTCCAAAGGTTAACCTGGTTTCTCCATAAGCTATATTCACTTGTTCCGGAACAGGTTCTTTGGCCAATTTAGCAAGCGCTTTTACTGCTGCCATTTTCATGGCTTCATTGATTTTTGTAGCTCTAACGTCTAAAGCGCCTCTAAAAATAAATGGGAATCCAAGAACATTATTTACTTGGTTAGGGTTGTCTGATCGACCTGTAGCCATAATAATATCTTCTCTTGTGTCTATAGCCAATTGGTAATCGATTTCCGGATCTGGGTTTGCCATGGCAAACACAATTGGGTTTTTAGCCATAGACAGCAGCATTTCTGGAGTTACGATATTTGCTTGAGAAAGACCGATAAACACATCGGCATGTTTCATGGCTTCCTCTAAGGTGTCTATGTTTCTATTTGTAGCGAATTCGGCTTTTTCAGAAGTTAAATTATCTCTATCTTGTTTAATAACCCCTTTACTGTCCAGCATGACAATGTGTTCGCGTTTGGCACCAAAAGCTTGATACAATCTGGTACAGGAAATAGCAGCAGCTCCTGCGCCACTTATTACAATTTGCACCTGATCTATTTTCTTATTTGCCAGTTCCAAGGCATTCAACAAAGCGGCTGCTGAAATGATGGCTGTTCCATGCTGATCGTCGTGCATAACAGGAATGTCCAGTTCTTCTTTTAAACGTCTTTCAATTTCAAATGCTTCAGGAGCTTTTATGTCTTCCAAATTGATGCCTCCAAAAGTGGGAGAAATCTTTTTTACAGTTTGAATGAATTCTTCAATGTTTTCGGTATTAACTTCTATATCGAACACGTCAATATCTGCAAAAATTTTAAAAAGCAAACCTTTTCCTTCCATAACGGGTTTTGAAGCTTCAGGGCCTATGTTCCCCAAACCTAAAACGGCTGTTCCATTAGAGATTACTGCAACCAAATTTCCTTTGGCAGTATATTTATAAACATTGATTACGTCTTTTGCTATTTCCAGACATGGCTCGGCAACTCCTGGAGAGTAAGCCAAAGACAAATCCCTTTGCGAAGCATATTTTTTTGTTGGTACCACCTGAATCTTTCCAGGGGTTGGTTTGGCGTGATATACTAAGGCTTCCCTGCGTTTACTTTGTTTGCTCATAAGTGCTATTAATTAAAGCTATATTCAAAAAAATTCTGAACTAACAAATGTAACAATACTCAACCTTAAAGCCTAATCTTTTAAGAAATTGATATTACGTTTTAGGCCTGAAAATTTGGTACGTTTTACTGCAGACTTTTTAAACACTTTTTTAAATGTTTCTTCAGTAATTTCTTCCCAATCCTTTTTGGTCATATCCAATAAGTCTGGATGTGGATTAAAAAGGGGTTCGTTATGGGATTTTGAAAAACGGTTCCAAGGACATACGTCTTGACAGATATCGCAACCAAACATCCAATCTTCAAACTGGCCTTTAAATTCCGTTGGAATGTTTTCTTTTAATTCTATGGTAAAATAGGAAATGCATTTACTGCCATCTACCACATAGGGCTCTGCTATGGCTTTGGTTGGGCAGGCATCGATACATTTGGTACATGTTCCACAATGGTCTGTGGTTATACTATCATACTCCAGCTCCAAGTCTATTATCAATTCGGCTATAAAATAAAAAGAGCCTACTTGTTGAGTGAGCAAATTGCTGTGTTTTCCAATCCATCCCAACCCAGATTTGGCTGCCCAAGCTTTATCCAACACTGGAGCAGAATCCACAAATGCGCGACCTTCCACCTCTCCTATTTCGCCCTGAATGGCATGCAACAAAGATTTAAGTTTATCTTTTATCACAAAATGATAGTCGGTTCCATAAGCATATTTTGACAGCTTGTAGGTCTCATGATCTTGAGTTTTTTCTGGAAAATAATTTAGAAGTAATGAAATAACAGATTTAGAGCCTTCTACCAATTTAGTGGGATCCAAACGTTTATCAAAATGGTTTTCCATATAATGCATCTGACCATGCATCTGTTTATTGAGCCAGTTTTCCAGTCGTGGTGCTTCTTCTTCCAAAAACTGGGCTTTACTAACACCACATGACAAAAAACCGAGGCGTTTGGCTTCGGTTTTTATAAAATCTGTATGTTGTTGCTTTAAATTCATTTTATAGATGAGCCAATTTGCTAGAATAAGATGTTAATTAAAACAATCCTCCTTGAGTAGGCCCTTTAATCCTTCCTAAGTGTTTATAAGCCAGTTCAGTAACTTCGCGACCTCTTGGGGTTCGCATGATGAATCCTTGTTGAATTAGAAAAGGTTCGTAAACTTCCTCTATGGTTTCGGCACTTTCGCTTACGGCTGTTGCTAAAGTTGTGATGCCTACTGGGCCACCTTTGAATTTATCGATTATGGTAGTTAAAATTTTATTGTCCATCTCGTCCAATCCATGAGCATCTACATGAAGTGCCTCTAAAGCAAACTTGGCAATTTTTATATCGATACTTCCATTGCCTTTAATTTGGGCAAAATCGCGCACACGACGTAACAGAGCATTGGCTATTCTTGGTGTGCCACGACTTCTACCTGCAATTTCAACGGCAGCTTCCATAGAGATGGGAACCTGTAAAATATCTGCACTACGTTGCACGATGGTTGTAAGTAATTCGGTATTATAATACTGTAACCTGCTTTGGATACCAAAACGTGCGCGCATTGGAGCCGTAAGCAATCCTGAACGTGTGGTAGCGCCAACCAAAGTAAACGGATTGAGATTAATTTGAACCGTTCTTGCATTAGGTCCAGATTCTATCATGATGTCTATTTTATAATCCTCCATGGCAGAATATAAATACTCTTCCACAATTGGGCTTAACCTATGGATTTCATCAATAAACAATACATCCCTCTCTTCTAAATTGGTAAGCAATCCAGCTAAATCGCCTGGTTTATCCAAAACGGGACCAGAAGTTACTTTAATTCCAACACTTAACTCACTAGCCAAAATGTGAGCTAAAGTGGTTTTCCCTAATCCTGGAGGTCCATGAAACAAGGTGTGATCCAAAGCCTCATCCCGTAAATTAGCTGCTTGAACAAAAATTTGAAGATTTTCCAATACTTGATCCTGACCTGTAAAATCATTGAATGATAGAGGTCTCAATTTTTTTTCCACATCCAGTTCTTCTGGTGTAAAACTATGTCCTGTTGGATCTAGGTTTTCATTCATATACCACAAATATAAACAAAAAGCCTTTCTAAAATTGAAAGGCTCCTGTTGTATTATATAAAGACTAATTATTTAGTGTTGAAGTTCCTCTTCCCCTTCTTTTAAAGGAATGTTTTGAGGCACAAAATCAACATCATGGCCTGGTTTGCTATAATCGTATGCCCAACGGTATACATGAGGAATCTCTCCTGGCCAGTTTCCATGAATGTGTTTAACTGGTGCAGTCCACTCTAAGGTAGTAGATCTCCATGGGTTTTGAGGGGCTTTCTTTCCAAAGAAGATACTTACGAAGAAATTGTAAAGGAATACCAATTGGAAAGCACCACCAATGATGGCAAATACGGTAATTACCACATTAACATTTGCTAAATCATCAAACAATGGGAACGCTGAATTTGTGTAATATCTTCTTGGTAAGCCTGCCATTCCAATAAAATGCATTGGGAAGAATACACCATAAGCACAAATAGCTGTTACCCAAAAGTGAATATATCCTAGGTTTTTGTTCATCATTCTACCAAACATTCTTGGATACCAATGATAAACACCTGCAAACATTCCGTAAAGTGCAGAGATACCCATTACCAAATGGAAGTGAGCAATTACAAAGTAGGTATCGTGAACGTTAATATCCAAAGCAGAGTCACCCAAAATAATACCTGTTAAACCTCCGGTAATAAATGTGGAAACAAAACCAATAGAGAATAACATAGCTGTATTCATTTGTAAGTTACCTTTCCAGATGGTTGTGATCCAGTTAAAAGCTTTTACAGCTGAAGGAATGGCAATCAATAAGGTTGTGAAAGTAAATACAGACCCTAAAAACGGATTCATTCCTGAGATAAACATATGGTGACCCCAAACTATGGTTGATAGAAATGCGATAGCTAAAATAGAAGCAATCATGGCACGATACCCAAAAATAGGTTTACGTGAATTTGATGCCATAATTTCTGAAACCATACCCATAGCAGGTAAGATAACAATATACACCTCTGGATGTCCTAAGAACCAGAATAAATGTTCAAATAAAACAGGGGATCCACCTTGATAATGCAAAACTTCACCTTGAATAAAAATATCTGATAAGAAGAAAGAGGTTCCAAAGCTTCTATCCATGATCAACAATAAAGCTGCTGACAATAATACTGGGAAAGACACCACGCCAATAATAGCAGTAACAAAAAATGCCCAAACGGTAAGTGGAAGTCTTGTCATGGACATTCCTTTAGTTCTTAAGTTAATTACTGTTACAATATAATTCAATGAGCCTAATAGTGAAGACGCAATAAAGATAGCCATAGACACCAACCACAAGGTCATACCCATTCCGGAACCACCTTGAGCCATAGGTAATGCCGATAGTGGCGGATAGATTGTCCAACCTGCAGCAGCTGGTCCTGCTTCAACAAACAGAGAGATAATCATGATAACACTGGATAAGAAAAACAACCAATATGAAATCATGTTCAGGAATCCCGAAGCCATATCGCGAGCTCCAATTTGCAACGGAATCAATAGGTTACTAAAGGTACCACTTAATCCAGCAGTTAACACAAAGAAAACCATGATGGTTCCGTGAATGGTTACCAATGCCAAATAAATATCTGCATCCATAACCCCTCCTGGAGCCCATTTTCCTAATAAAGCCTCAAACAATATATTTGGTTCTTCTGGCCATGCAATTTGCATACGAAACATGATGGACATTAAAACACCTATAACACCCATAATAGTACCTGTAATAAGGTATTGTTTAGATATCATTTTATGATCCTGACTAAATATGTATTTAGTCACGAATGTTTCTTTATGATGATGCCCGTGATCGTCTTCGTGTGCGTGAGTATCTGCGTGTGTTGACATAATCTATTATATACTTTTTAAAACCGTTTCTTAATTTACTTAATTAAAGAATCTTTAAATTCTTTTTGTTCTTTTATCCAAGCGTCGTACTCTTCTTGAGTTTCAACAATGATATTCATTTGCATGTTATAATGTGATTTTCCACATATTTTATTACATAACAATAAATAATCAAATTCATATGGATCTAGAGCTGGTTCGCCTTTAGCAGCCAATTCCTTGCTTTTTTCAACCCTAATTCTGTTGATATTGGCAACCTTTTCCATGATCTCTGGTGTTTGCCTCATTTCTGCTGTGGTTACTGTAGGAGTAAATCCAAATTGGGTTACCATGCCAGGAACACAGTTCATTTGTGCTCTAAAGTGTGGCATATATGCAGAGTGTAATACGTCTTGAGAACGCATTTTAAACAAAACCGGTTTTCCTACTGGTAAATGCACTTCTGTTGTAATAATATCGTCTTGTGCATTTGGATCAGATTCATCCAATCCTAAAATGTTAGCATTGTCTAAATTAATTAATCTCACGTTCGCTTTTCCTAAGGTATTGTCGTTTCCACCATATCTGGCTTTCCAGCTAAATTGTTGGGCATAAAGTTCTATCACCAAAGGGTCGTCGTCCTCATTCACGTTCATTATGCTTGTCCAAGTAAACAATCCGTAAATAATCAATCCAGCTAGAACAATAACAGGAATAATGGTCCAGATAGCTTCCAAGGTGTTGTTATCTGCATAAAACAAAGCTTTTTTACCTTTTTCACCTCTATATTTGTAAGCAAAATAGTGTAATAGGAATTGGGTAACGGTCTGTACTATAAAAATAATGACCATAGAGATAATCATTAAATTATCTATTTGAGAACCGTGTTCTGATGCCGCATTTGACATTAAAGGCAAATCTCCCCATTTAACAAAACAAACAATGGTAATGATGTAAATGAAAGCTAAGAAAGCCAACATTAGGTATGCGTTTATTTTGTTATCGTTATCTGTTGCTATCTGGCTATTTGATACACCTACTTGGGCCAAATCAAATATTTTAACCATTTGCCATATGGCAACAGCTACAAAAAGTACTATTATAATTGTTAAAAAAGCTGTCATTGTCTTTTCTCTTCTTTAATTAATTTTTAATAATGAAAATGTTCACTTTCCTTCAGGAACGGGTTTCTTTTTACTACTAATGGTGCTTTAGTTAAAGCAGTAAACACGATGAACAAGAACAGTCCTGCAAATAACATTACTGAACTTATTTCTGGAATACCAAAGCTCCATCTATCTCCAACCGTAGCAGGCATAATCATAACATAAACATCAATATAATGTCCAATTAATATGATAATTCCAGCCATTACAACAAACCAAGGTATGCGTTTGTAATCGCTATTCATCAATACTAAGAATGGGAATACGAAGTTTAAAACCAACATACCAAAGAACAGTCCATTATAATCTTCTATACGAGTAATGAAATAAGTGACTTCTTCTGGAATATTTGCATACCAAATCAACATGAATTGAGAGAACCATAAATAAGCCCAAAAAATGCTAAATCCGAACATGAATTTTGCCAGGTCATGAATATGACTATCGTTAACAATTTCCAAATGACCTCTTGATTTTAGATATAGGGATATAAATGCAATTACAGTGATACCACTTACTGCCATTCCAGCAAACACATACCAACCAAATAAGGTACTAAACCAGTGTGGATCGACACTCATGATCCAATCCCACGACATGATAGATTCTGTGTAAATAAAGAACACCAAAAAGGCTGCAGAAATACGGAAAGCTTTCTTAAAGTTACTATTGTCTGTTGCTGTATCGTTAGCAATACTAAATTTACGCGAAAAATGTCTGTACAAACTCCAACCTGCAATAAATATTAATCCTCTAACGGCAAACCATCCCAAACTTAACCAACCAGATTTTCCTTGCAACAGTTTATCATGAGCTACCACGTCAGGGTCCATCCATATAAAAATATTGTAATGCCCTATGGTTCCAGAAGCAACGGCAATGGCCAAAACAATAAGACCTCCAGGTAAAACATAAGCTGTAATACCTTCCATAACCCTAAATAGTACTGGAGACCAACCTGCTTGAGATGCATACTGGATGGCATAAAATGCCAAAACTCCAAGTGCAATCATAAAGAAGAAAAAGGCAGCTACATACAAGGCAGACCAAGGTCTGTTTGCGATTTGGTGTTGCACATGTTCAACGTGTTTGGCATGATCGTCTACATGATGTTCTACGTCTGCAGTTGCATCGTGCGCATTAGCTTGGTGACTATTATCTGAATGATCCGAATCATCGGCTACCACATGAGCTTCAGTTGCCACAGCATGACCTCCACCATGATGAGCTGTTTCTTCTGCAAGCATGGTTTCAACTTCTTCAAAAGATTTATGAGATGTCATAAAACCATATCCTACACCCAATAGTCCTAAAATTATTAAGGCTATAGAAAATGTCTTTAATTTATTTGAGATTGTGTACATATCTATATTTAATCTTTATCTTTCTTACTTTTCTAAATTAGCTTTTAAATCCAATACGTATGCTACTACTTGCCAACGCTCTTCTTCATTTAGCTGGTTTGCATAAGAACCCATGGTGTTTTTACCGTAGTAAATGGTATGGTAAATACTACCTTCTGTGATGGCTCTACCTATATCGTCATATCTTGGAATCCCTAGTATTTTTTCTCTTTTAACCAAGTTTCCTTGACCATCACCTTTAGTTCCGTGACAAATGGCACAATAAATATCGTATAACACCTTTGCTTCAATCAGGTCTACTTGGGTTGAATCCAAAGGACTTTTCAAGTTTGCTTTCGCCAACATAAAGTCTTCTATGGTATTTTTGTAATCAAAAGGTGTATGACCTCTAGGTACGGTTCCTTCAACAGGTAATTGTGCTTCAACACCAGTTCTAAAAGCTTGGGATTCTGAATATGTTTCATATCCTACAGGCTCATACATATTTGGCATAAACTGGTAGTTAGGTCTTGACTTGTTTTGGCAAGATACAAACGATGCGAATATTAATGCTATAACCGTTATTTTTACTAAGCTCTTCATATTGTAATATTAATGTGCTTCTTTTTCTATTAATTTAATTTCAACTGCACCTGTTTCCCTAAGCAAGCTTTCCAACTCAGTTTCATTGCCATGAACAGCAATTTCCATTAAAAAATGGTCGTCTGTGGTTCTTGGATCTGGATTTTCAGCTTCTTTAAATGGCCACATTCTACTTCTTAGATAGAAGGTAATTACCATTAAGTGGGCTGCAAAAAACACGGTAAGCTCAAACATAATTGGCACAAAAGCTGGCATGTTTTCCATATAGCTAAAACTTGGTTTTCCACCTATGTTTTGAGGCCAATCTTCAATCATGATATAGTTCATCATTACAATGGCCACGATTAATCCAACACAACCATACAAAAATGAAGTGATTGCAATTCTTGTTGGTGCCAATCCCATAGCTTTATCTAGTCCGTGAACTGGAAAAGGTGTATATATATCTTCTATGTGATGTCTCTCTGCCTTTACTTTTTTTACGGCAGACATTAATACATCATCATCTGTATAAATAGCGTGAATTACTTTTGAAGTTTCCATATGCTACTCGTCGTTTTTTGTTTTGTTAACTTGACTTCCAGAAGTTCTTACGTCTGCTCCTGTACCTACTAAACTGTCTCCTCTTTCTCTAATGTTTTTATAGCTTTCGCCAGAAGATTTTAAAATGGTTTTTACCTCTGCTTGGGCGATTACAGGGAATGTTCTTGAGTATAATAAGAATAGCACAAAGAAGAATCCAATAGTTCCTATAAAAATACCTATATCTACAAATGTAGGAGAGAACATGGTCCATGAAGATGGTAAGTAATCTCTATGTAAAGAGGTAACAATAATTACAAATCGTTCAAACCACATTCCAATATTTACAACAATAGAAATAAAGAATGAGAACATGATGCTAGTTCTAAGTTTCTTAAACCACATGAACTGTGGTGAGAACACGTTACAGGTCATCATGGCCCAATATGCCCACCAGTAAGGTCCAGTAGCTCTGTTTAAAAAGGCATATTGTTCGTATTCAACACCTGAATACCATGCAATAAACAACTCTGTAATATAAGCCACACCAACTATAGAACCGGTAATCATAATTACTATGTTCATTAATTCAATGTGTTGCACTGTAATATAATCTTCAAGGTTACACACTTTTCTCATAATAATAAGAAGTGTGTTTACCATAGCAAATCCTGAGAATACGGCTCCAGCAACAAAGTAAGGAGGGAAAATGGTGGTATGCCATCCTGGAATAACCGAAGTTGCGAAGTCAAAAGATACAATGGTATGTACCGAAAGTACCAATGGAGTTGCCAAACCAGCAAGTACCAAAGATACTTCTTCAAAACGTTGCCAATCTTTAGCTCTTCCAGACCAACCAAAGCTCAATAAAGAATAGATTTTCTTTTGGAAAGGTTTAATTGCTCTATCTCTTAACATGGCAAAGTCAGGTAGTAAACCAGTCCACCAGAATACTAAAGACACTGATAAATACGTTGAGATAGCAAATACGTCCCAAAGTAATGGAGAGTTAAAGTTTACCCATAGAGATCCAAATTGGTTTGGGATAGGTAATACCCAGTAACCCAACCATGGTCGACCCATGTGAATGATTGGGAACAAACCTGCTTGTACCACTGAGAAAATTGTCATTGCTTCGGCAGAACGGTTAATTGCCATTCTCCATTTTTGACGGAAAAGTAATAGTACTGCAGAAATTAATGTTCCTGCGTGACCAATACCAACCCACCAAACGAAATTGGTAATATCCCAAGCCCAACCTACGGTTTTATTTAAACCCCAAGTTCCGATACCTGTTGATATTGTGTAAATGATACATCCTATTCCCCAGAGAAAAGCTACTAGTGCTATAGAAAAAACTATCCACCAAGATTTGTTTGCTTTACCTTCAACAGGTCTTGCTACATCCACAGATACATCATGGTATGATTTTTCGCCTGTAACTAAAGGTCTTCTAATAGGTGCTTCGTAATGAGACGCCATAATCCTTTTATAATTATTTTCTTAATTCGTTTTTATTATGCTTCGGTTGTATTTCTCACTTTAGTATGATACTGCACATTTGGTTTTGTGCCTACATGTTCCAATAAGTGATACATACGTTTATCTTCTAAAAGTTTTGCAACTTTACTTTCTTTATCATTGATGTCACCAAACACCATAGCTCCATTGCTACAAGCTGCCGAACAAGCCGTTTGGAATTCGCCATCTTTAATTTCACGTCCATCACGCTTCGCATCCAAAATGGTTTTTTGTGTTTTTTGAATACACATAGAACATTTTTCCATAACACCACGAGAACGTACTACAACGTCTGGATTTAATACCATACGTCCTAAATCGTCATTCATATGATAATCGAACTCATCGTTTTGAGAGTATAAGAACCAGTTAAAACGACGTACTTTATACGGACAGTTGTTTGCACAGTATCTTGTACCAACACAACGGTTGTATGCCATATGGTTTTGACCTTGACGACCATGGGATGTTGCTGCAACAGGGCAAACTGTTTCACATGGTGCATGGTTACAGTGCTGGCACATAACTGGTTGGAAAGCAACTTGTGGGTTTTCTGAAGCATGCTCCATTTCACCAAATTCACTTAATGAACTTCCCAATCCTGAAATATTTTCTTTCTTTTCGTTATCGCCTTCAAAAGATTCTTCTGAAGAATAATATCTATCAATACGCAACCAGTGCATATCTCTACTTTTACGTACTTCTTCTTTACCTACAACCGGAACGTTGTTTTCAGCATGACATGCAATCACACAAGCACCACATCCTGTACAGGCGTTTAAGTCTATAGATAAGTTAAAGTGATGTCCTATAGAACGATCAAATTCATCCCACAGGTCAACTTCTGGTGAAGATACTGGAGTTTCAACGTGATTCAATGAAACTACAGGAACTGCATTCCAAACAGATTTATCTTTAGTGTTGAATATCTCTAAAGTGGTTTCCTTAATAATATCTCCACGACCCATTAAGGTATTGTGCAACTGTACAGAGGCAAACTCATGCATTCCTGAAGCAGCTGTAACACTTACATTTTGTACATTATTGAAATCTTGGTATAACACATAAGCATTAACACCTGTTTTCATTTCGCTTTTTAAACCAATTCTTCTACCATAACCAAAGGCAAGACCTACAGATCCTTTTGCTTGTCCTGGCTGAATCATCACTGGCACATTTTCCAAAGTGGTTCCATTTACAGTTACATTAGCATAACTACCGTTTAAAGCACCATCTGCCACATGCTCATTCTTTAAGCCTAAGGCTTCTGCATCAGCTCTGGAAATTGTTAAATAGTTATCCCAAGATGTTCTTGTAATTGGATCTGGAAACTCCTGTAACCATGGGTTATTGGCTTGTTGGCCATCTCCCATTCCTACTTTTGGGTACAATGTTAACTCGAAACCTTCAGAAGACACAGAAGATGCTAAAGCTCTTGCTGCTTGTCCTCCAGAAACAGCTGGAGCACTTATTGTTTGTTCGGTTTGTGCATCATCGTCATTCTTTAATCCCAAACCTTGAGCCACATCTTCTATAATACCTCCTACAAAAGTCTTGTCGTCATTGGAAGCTGCACTTGTTACACTTGAGGTTGTAACGTTTCCGTTGGAAACAAAAATACCATCGTGTAAGGCTTGACTAAATGATGAGCCACCTAAAATGTTTTCGTTCCAAGTTTGCTTGATATAATCGTGATAGGACATGGTATTTCCAGTCCAGTTTAATAAAGCATCTTGAAATTGTTTTGTATCGAATAAAGGACGTATGGTTGGTTGTATTAAAGCAAAATGTCCTTTTTTCAACTCTACGTCTCCCCAAGACTCCAGGTAATGTGGAGCTGCAGCAATGTATTGTGTTTGTGTTGAGGTTTCATCAGCTTTCATTGAGAAAGTAACTGAAAGCTCTGTTTGCGCCAAACCTTCAGCAAAATCTGCTGCATTTGGCAATGTATATAATGGATTTACTCCACTCATAATGATAGCGCCTACTTTACCTGCTTTCATATCAGCAATTAAGGTATTTACGGCTTTATCATTTCCTTGCCTTGTTTTAATAGGGGTAGCAGGATCAAAAGCTTTAGAATTTAAGTATTCATTAATTTCTAAAACTACTGTTTGTGCATTCACGTCTTGAATTCCTGTAACAACAACAGCATTACTTCCTGCTTTTTTAATCTGTGAAGCTGCATTGCTTATTGCGGTTGAGATATGTTCAGGTAAATCTACAGAGACAGATCCACCAACAACCTCACTATATAATTTGGCCAAAGCCAATTTTTGTTGGCTTGGCGTTAAAGGTACACGCTTGTCTGCATTGGCTCCAGTTAAAGACATGTTAGACTCAAACTGAATGTGACGAGACATTTTTCCGTTGGTTGGCACACGTCCAGCAGCATAACCGGAGTCGAAACCTCCTCCTTGCCAATCGCTAAGAAAATCTGCACCAATGGATACTATGGTGTCAGCTTTGGAGAAATCGTAATTTGCCAATCCTCTTTCATTATATTTAGCTTGATATGCATCTAGAGCAGCAGATTCTGAAATAGCGTCATAAACTACGTGGTTTACGTTTCCGTATTTTTGTTTGAACTCAGCAATCAATTTTGTGGTTGATGGACTTGCAAAAGTTTGAGTTAACAAAACAATTTGTTTACCAGAACCACTTAAAGCTGTTAATTTGTTGGTAACTTCAGCATTTAAATCTTCCCAAGAAACATAAGTATCTCCTTTTACAGGACCTTGCATCCTCATACTGTCGTATAAATCCAAAACCGATGCATTTACCCTGGCATTTGCTCCACCATTGGTAGTTGCCATAGTATTGTTTTCGATTTTAATAGGACGACCTTCACGGGTTTTCACTAATACGCTAGCAAAATCAAATCCATTTGCTATGGTTGTGGCATAATAATTAGCAACACCAGGAACAATTTCTTCCGGCTGCACCACATAAGGAATGGATTTAATAACTGGTCCTTCACAGGCTACCAAAGATGCAGCTGCTGTACTAAAACCAACATATTTTAAGAAATCACGACGTGTTGTTTTAGAACTCTCCAAAGAATTTTTATCACCTAAAAACTCATCGGTAGGAATTTCTTTAACAAACTCGTTTTGTTGTAGCGTCTCAACAATAGAGCTATTCTCGTTAAGCTCTTCAACACTTTTCCAGTATTTCTTGTTTGATGACATATTATATAATTGAATTACTTCTTATTTAATTTATTGTTTTTTGACAATCCTTTCAGACCAATCAATATTTTTTTAGTAGTGACACTTACCACATTCCAGCCCACCCATTTGAGCAGCTGTAAGCTTTTCTACACCATACTTTTTCGATAATTCTTCATGAATTTTGGTGTAGTAAGCATTGTCTTCAACTTTTACATTGGTTGTTCTGTGACATTCAACACACCATCCCATGGTTAATGGAGAATATTGATACATGATTTCCATGGTTTCAACAGGACCATGACATGTTTGACACTCTAATCCAGCAACAGTAACGTGTTGTGAGTGGTTGAAATAGGCAAAGTCTGGCAAATTATGGATTCGTATCCATTTAACTGGTTGAGATTCGCCTGTATAGCTTTGGTCTTCATCACTCCATCCTACAGCATCATATAACTTTTTGATCTCTCCATCGTAAAATTCCTTGCTGTACTCTTCAGTTGCTGTAGATTCAGCTACTTCATAAATTGATTTGTGGCAGTTCATACAAACATTTAATGATGGTATACCTGAAGTTTTACTAACTCTTGCAGAAGAGTGACAGAATTTACAATCGATTCCATTATCACCTGCGTGAATTTTGTGTGAGAAATGAATTGGTTGAACTGGCTGATACCCTTGGTCTACACCAATTTGCATCATGTAACCATATAAATAATAACCACTTGCCAACAAGAGGATAATGGCCGTAACCAATACCAAAAATTGATTTTGAACGAAGGCTTTCCAGATTGGTGTACGCTTGGTTTGTTCCAAATTCACCCCTTTGGCTTCAGCAAAACGATTTAAAGTACGTCTTACCAACACCAATGCCATTGCCAACAAGGCAAACAATAGAGCCAAGGCTCCTAATATTATTTTATTGGAAACTCCAGACCCTGAACCTGCTGCAGTACCTGTTGCTTCTGTTCCTGCCACTTGTGCAGGCACCTCTGGTTCTTGTGCAGTATAAGCAAGAATGTGGCTAATATCTTCATCGGATAACTGAGGGAAAGCTGTCATGGCTGCGCCACCATACTCATCATAAATTTTGTTGGCATAGGTATCTCCTGCCTTGATAAGCGCTGAACTGTTACGAATCCAAGCTGCTAGCCATTCTCTATCCAATCCTTGCTCATCAGCCAACTTTTGCTCAATATTACGCAAAGCAGGACCTGTCATTTTTTTATCTAACTTATGACAAGCAGCACAATTGGAATTAAACAAAGACTTTCCTTTTTCCGGGTCGCCATCTTGAGCGAAAATTGAGGTTGAAAGTGTTAGAATAAAAATTAAACTTAGTGTAAGAATATTTCTGCCTAACTTACGGTTACTCACCTGTTTCATATTAATGGTTGAATTAACTTCTAAACTTTGGTATGATTTTTTCACATATGTGAAGAAAAAATACAATTATAAAATCACTCGCAAAAGTAATATTAAAAGTCGATTTTAGAAATGTTACAGAAGTGTTAATTGGTAATTTAGAGGAATTCTAAATAATAAATCCCTATAAAAATTAGTTTATAAGGCATACATTTGCATTAAATATTGTTGAAAATGAAAATATTGAACCCTAAAAACAGCCTTCTTGCCATAGTTTTTATGGCTAGTTTTACCAGTGAAAGTTTTGCCCAACAAGGCAATGTTATTATCAATCAAGATGAAGAAATAACCCAATTATTGAAGTTAAAAACCGAAATAAACACTTCGGAAAACACCTCGGATAGATATCGTATCCAAATTTATTCCGGAAACAGGTCTGAGGCTGAAAAATCGCAAAGCACCTTTAAAAGCATGGATTTGGAAATGGCATCAAAATTGGTTTACGAAACACCAAACTACAAAATTTGGGTTGGAAACTTTAGAACCCGTTTGGAGGCAGACAGAGCTTTGGTTAAGGTGAAGTCCAAATTCCCAACTGCATTTATTTTTAAACCTAAAAAAGACAAAGAATAAAGGTTTTTATCTGAATAATTCCATAAATTTAGTAATAAGAATTAAAACAACTTGATTATCATGAAAACAAAAAAGCGAGCTTTCGATCTTATTTTTATTGGAATTTCCACTGCAATTATAATGATTTTATCTCATTACAATCTGTTAGAAAAATACATAGGATTTGTTTTGCTGCCCATTTTTATTGCATATCAACTTGGGCAATATTCTGAAAGAAAATTTAAACGTTAAAACAAATAAAATCTACATAAATCAAAAACAGCGACTCATTGGTCGCTGTTTTTTTTAATAAGATTTAGAAATTATTTCAATTTCTTTTTAACTTCCACTTCGTGATAGGCTTCTATAATATCACCTTCTTTAATATCGTTATAGTTTTTAATTTGCATTCCACAATCGTATCCTTTGGAAACTTCTTTAACATCGTCTTTAAAACGTTTTAAGGAAGCCAACTCGCCAGTATATACAACAACTCCATCGCGAATTAAACGCACTCCGGAGTTTCTGTATATTTTACCGGAAGTTACCATACATCCTGCAATGCTACCAATTTTAGAAACTTTAAAGATTTCCCTTATCTCGGCTGTTCCAGTGATCTCTTCTTTAAGTTCTGGAGACAACATACCTTCCATAGCATCTTTAAGGTCGTTGATGGCATCGTAAATAATCGAGTACATTCTGATATCGATTTCTTCCTTATCAGCTATCTGACGCGCATTACCCATTGGTCTTACGTTGAATCCAATAATGATGGCATCTGAAGCTGTAGCCAACAACACATCACTTTCTGTAATGGCACCTACACCTTTATGAATGATGTTGACCTGAATTTCTTCGGTAGATAATTTTTGGAACGAATCGGTTAAAGCTTCTACAGAACCATCCACATCTCCTTTTAAAATGATGTTTAGTTCCTGGAAGTCTCCAAGAGCAATACGTCTTCCTATTTCATCCAGAGTAATATGTCTTTGGGTTCTAACAGATTGCTCACGTTGTAATTGGGTACGTTTGGTTGCAATTTGTTTTGCTTCACGTTCGTCTTCAAAAACACTGAACTTATCTCCTGCTTGAGGTGCTCCATCCAATCCTAAGATCGATACTGGAGTTGAAGGACCAGCTTCTTTAACTTCGTTGCCACGCTCATCGTGCATGGCTTTCACTTTTCCACTGTTTTTACCAGCTAATACATAGTCTCCAACCCTAAGGGTTCCTGCTTGCACCAAGATGGTAGACACATAGCCACGTCCTTTATCCAAGAAAGCTTCCACAACGGTTCCAACTGCAGGTTTGTTTGGATTTGCTTTCAGCTCCAATAATTCGGCTTCCAACAAGACTTTTTCCAACAATTCCTTGACACCTGTTCCCATTTTTGCAGAAATATCATGGGATTGAATTTTTCCTCCCCAATCTTCAACCAATAAATTCATACTGGCAAGACCTTCTTTAATTTTATCTGGATTTGCCGTAGGTCTATCAATTTTATTAATGGCAAACACTATTGGAACTCCAGCAGCTTGCGCATGGGCAATGGCTTCTTTGGTTTGTGGCATGATATCATCGTCTGCAGCAACTACAATAATGGCAATATCTGTTACTTGGGCACCACGAGCACGCATGGCGGTAAAGGCTTCGTGACCAGGTGTGTCCAAAAAGGCGATTTTTTGACCATTTTCCAATTGAACCCCATAGGCTCCAATATGTTGTGTAATACCACCAGATTCTCCAGCAATAACATTTTCTTTACGTATGTAGTCCAATAAAGATGTTTTACCATGATCTACGTGACCCATAACAGTTACAATAGGTGCACGTTCTATTAAATCTTCTGGTTTGTCTTCTACTTTTTCTAAAGACTCTTCAATATCTGCAGTAACAAATTCCACTTGGTAACCAAATTCATCAGCTACAATACTTAAGGTTTCTGCATCCAAACGCTGGTTCATGGTAACCATCATTCCTAAAGACATACAGGCAGAAATAATTTGTGTTACTGGTACATCCATCATGGTGGCAACTTCGCTAGCAGTAACAAATTCGGTTACTTTTAAAATTTTACTATCTGCTGCTTCAGCCTGTAATTCCTTGGCCGTTTGCTCCCTGTGTTGGTCTCTTTTGTCCCTACGGTATTTGGCTCCTTTTCCTTTGCTGGATTTTCCTTGAAGTTTCTCCAGGGTTTCGCGAACTTGTTTTTGTACTTCTTCTTCGCTAGGCTCCTCTTTTACAATATTTCTTCTACCTTTTCCAGAACCAGCTTTTCCTTTAAACCTATCGTTTCCACCTCTAGTTGAAGTGGTATTCCCGTTTCCTGAGCCTGGTGCTCCGGCTTTGCTTATTCTTCGACGTTTTTTCTTATTGGAACTAGACTTATCGTCTTTTTTCTTATCGTCGGTTTTTTTCTTTGGCTTGTTAAATTGCGATAAATCTATTTTATCTCCAGCAATTTTTGGCCCTGAAAGTTTTTGGTACTGTGTTTTTAATTTTTCATCAGCAACAGGAGCTTCTTCTTTAGCCGTCTCTTTTTTTGGAGTCTCTTTTTTTGGAGCTTCTGCTACAGGTTTATCAGCCGTTTTTTCAACAACCTTTTCCTGAGGTTTCTCTGCTACTTTTTCTTTTGGCTTATCCTCTGCTACTTTTTCTTCTTTTAGCTTTTCAACCTTTTCTTGAGGTTTTTCGGCTTTAACAGCTTCTTCCTCTTTATTGGCAGGTGTTTCGGCAACTTTTTTATGAGGCTCCAAGTCTATTTTACCAACTTGTTTTGGACCAGACAACGTAGATTTAGCTTTAACAACTTCGGCTTCTTTAGCAGCAGCCTCTCTTTTTGCTCTAGCTTTTTCTTTTTCTTCAATCTCGCGTTCACGCTGTTCTTTCAGGGCTTCTTTTTCTTTCTGTTTTGCTTCGCTCACTTCTTGAGATGCCATTTTTTTATTGGCATCTGTTTGAAATTCGTCTGAAAGGACTTGGTAAACCTCGTCTGAAATTTTTGTAGTTGGACGTTTCTCTATTTCAATGCCTTTGGAGTCCAAATACTCCACAGCACGATCTAAAGATATGTTTAACTCGCGTAATACTTTATTTAATCTAATTGTTTCAGCCATAAATTGCCTTTAATATAACCTAAAAATATGTTATTCTTCAAATTCTTCCCTAAGAATTCTAATAACGTCAATAATTGTTTCTTCTTCTAAATCTGTTCTTTTCACTAAATCTGCAACTTCTTGCTCCAAGACACTTTTTGCTGTGTCCAGACCAGCTTTGCTAAATTCAGCAATGATCCAGCTTTCTATTTCATCTGAGAACTCAGATAATTCCACATCTTCTTCTGCACCTTCTCTAAATACGTCTATTTCATAACCTGTTAGTTGGCCAGCCAAACGTATGTTGTGTCCACCACGACCAATGGCCTTGCTAACTTCTTCTGGTTTTAAAATAGCTTCAGCGCGCTTGTTTTCTTCATCAATTTTGATGGATGTTACGCGTGCAGGACTTAAAGCTCTTGTAATGTAAAGCTGTAAGTTGTTTGTATAGTTGATAACATCTATGTTTTCGTTTCCTAATTCACGAACGATACCATGGATTCTAGACCCTTTCATTCCCACACAAGCTCCAACAGGGTCAATTCTATCATCATAAGAGTCTACTGCCACTTTGGCTTTTTCTCCTGGGATTCTCACCACATTTTTAATGGTAATTAACCCATCAAAAACCTCAGGGATTTCCTGTTCGAACAATTTCTCTAAAAACATTGGCGAGGTACGTGACATGATAATGGCTGGCTTATTCCCTTTAAGCTCTACACTTTCTATTATTCCACGAACGTTATCTCCTTTTCTAAAGAAATCTGAAGGGATTTGTTTTTCTTTTGGCAAAATAATCTCGTTTCCTTCATCGTCCAATAAAATGACAGCTCTGTGACGAATATGGTGCACTTCTGCCGTATAGATTTCACCTACTAAATCCCTGAATTGCTTGTAGATATTGGTGTTATCATGTTCATGTATTTTAGAAATCAAGTTTTGTCTTAACGCTAAAATAGAACGACGTCCAAGGTCTATAAGCTTTACTTCTTCAGACACATCTTCCCCTACTTCAAAATCTGGTTCAATTTTACGAGCTTCAGTTAAAGATATTTCTTGATTTGGATCTTCAACTTCTCCATCAGCAACAACTACTCTATTTCTCCAAATTTCCAAATCCCCTTTATCAGGGTTTATAATAATATCAAAATTATCGTCGTCTCCAAATTTCTTTTTTAAGGCATTTCTAAACACATCCTCAAGAATTGCCATTAACGTGACACGATCTATTAATTTGTCGTCTTTGAATTCTGAAAACGATTCAATTAACGCAAGATTTTCCATATCTCTTTTGAATTAAAATTTTATCATAACTTTTGCTTCTACTATATCTTTGTAGGCTATTTCTGCCTCATTTTGCACAGTCACTTTGCCTTTTCCAACAGGTTTAGGCTCTCTGGATTTCCACTGTACTTTAATGTTATTGTCTGTTGCTTCTATAAGATCCGCTTCTATAACTTTATCGTTTGTTTTAAGTTCTAAAGTCCGTCCAATGTTTTTCTTGTACTGTCTCACATTTACCAAAGGTGCCGTAGCACCAGCCGAAGCAACCTCTAAAGAAAAATCCTGTTCTTCCCTGTCCAGGTTATGTTCAATAGACCGACTTATAAACATGCAATCTTCTACAGTAACACCATGGTCTCCATCGATAACCACCTTAATGGAATTGTCTTCTGTAATGGTTAGGTCTATTAAAAACAAATTTTGTTTTTGTTCCAGGCCTTCTTTAAGTAACTTTTCAACAGTTGTTCTAAACATTTTTTGGTATAAAAAGAGGGGACTTTCCGTCCCCTCATATCTCTTAATTCTTACAACGCTGCAAATATACAATATTTATATTGAAATACATAATGATTGAAATGTCAATTTTTATTCTTAATTTTAAAGACATCAATTTAACGACAATTAACTACCAACTATGAAAAAACTTCTTGTACCAACAGATTTTTCCGAAGAAGCCGAAAACGCCTTAAAAGTAGCTGCACAACTAGCAAAAAAATACGGAAGCGAAATATTCTTAACCCATTTATTGGAACTTCCATTAAGTCAAGTGGATGCACTTAGCCACCATAGCGAACTGCCGGAAGCTGTATTTTTCATGAAATTGGCTCACAAAAAATTTGAAGAAGTTTTGGCCAAGGACTACCTGGATGGCATTACAGTCCATGAAACGGTAGATTTTAACCAATCTTTTTCTGGAATTGCCGATACTGCCAAACAAAACCATGTGGATTTAATTGTTATGGGTTCCCATGGAGCTTCTGGGTTTAAGGAGATGTTTATTGGGTCCAATACCGAAAAAGTGGTTAGAACATCTGAAGTTCCTGTTTTGGTGATTAAAAACGAACATAAAAATTTTGACATTAACAATATTGTTTTTGCTTCCGATTTTAAAAACGACAACAAAGAAACCTATAGGCAAGCCTCTGAATTGGCCAAGGCTTTTAATGCAAAACTGCATTTATTAATGGTTAACACGGCCAGCAACTTTACAACAACTGCAAAGGCAAATGCCAGGATCTTGGATTTTATAAATGGTTACGATTTTAAAAATTACACCATTAACATTTATAATGATGAAAATGTTGAAAAAGGCATTTTAAACTTTTCCCACATTATCGATGCCGATTTAATTGGTATCAGCACGCATGGCAGACAAGGTATTGCTCATTTTTTAAATGGCAGTATAAGCGAAGATTTAGTAAATCATGCCAAAAGACCTGTAATAACCTTTAAAATATAAAGCATTGCCAAGATAAAAAAAGCCTTTCTATAATATATTGAAAGGCTTTTTTTATTGATAAATTGAGACTTGGCGCTACTGGGTTTGCCTTAAAAGTTAAGTGTAAACCTGTTTGCCGAAAGTTAGGTTTCTCGCCCAAGATACTTTCTTGCTTAAATTAAAAAACCCCTACTAATTAAAGTAAGGGCTTCAAATTTACGTTGGCCTACTAGGGCTCACTTCGACTGCGCTCAGCATAAACTTCTCGCCCAAGATACTTTCTTGCTTAAATTAAAAAACCCCTACTAATTAAAGTAAGGGCTTCAAATTTACGTTGGCCTACTAGGGCTCGAACCTAGACTCTTCTGGACCAAAACCAGACGTGTTGCCAGTTACACCATAGGCCATTGTGTAATTGAGGTTGCAAATTTAAAACAAAGTTTTGTTTGCGCAAGTATTTTTTAAAGAAAATATTTTCAAAATACTTAACGTTTCCTTAAAAACATTTCTGATAACATAATTATTGTTAAATTCGCCTCTTTAACAAACATAGAATCTATGACACACTTCAGCTTTAAAAAATGGAATACACTTTTGGGATGGTTCTCCTTTTTAATTGCATTAACAACCTATAGCTTAACTGTAGAGCCAACTGTAAGTTTTTGGGATGCTGGGGAATACATACTAACCTCCTCTAAATTACAAGTTGGACATCCTCCTGGAGCTCCATTATTCCAAATGTTTGGCGCGTTCTTTTCTATGTTTGCCTTGGAACCTAGCCAAATAGGATTGGTTATGAATTTAATGAGTGCTGTTGCCAGTGCTTTTACTATTTTGTTTATGTTTTGGAGCATCTCCTTGCTTCTTAAAAAAATAATAACATTAAATGGTGAGTTTACTCCATCAAAACAAGTTGCTGTACTTGGAAGCGCCTTAGTTGGAAGTTTGGCTTTTACGTTTACAGATTCATTTTGGTTCAATGCCGTTGAAACCGAAGTATATGCCATGGCAACCCTAATCATGTCTGTATTGTTTTATTTGGGACTGCGTTGGGAACAAGATATGGACAAGCCGCGTGGAAACAAATGGCTGATTCTTATTGCCTTTATCATAGGACTTTCGTTTGGTGTGCATTTTATGGGACTTTTAACCATTCCAGCTATTGGATTGATTTACTATTTTAAAAACTATAAAACAGTAACGGTTAAAAACTTCATTGTTGCAAATGTGGTTTCAGTTGCCATTTTACTTTTTATATTTAAATTGTTATTACCAAATGCCTTAAAGATTTTCAGTGCCTTTGAAATTTTCTTTGTCAACTCAATAGGAATGCCTTTTAACTCTGGAACCATTATAGCTGGTCTTGTTTTGATTGCTGCTTTTTATTTTGGCATAAAATATACCAGGGACAAGAATTACACTCATTTAAACACAGCTATTTTATGTTTGATGTTTATTTTTATCGGGTTTTCTTCTTGGCTCATGTTACCAATTCGTGCGAATGCTAATGTAGTAATTAACGAAAACGACCCATCTGATGCCAGAGAATTATTAGCATATTATAACCTAGAACAGTATCCGGAAACACATTTGTTTTACGGCCCTTTGTTTACCGATCAATATTCTGGATTGGATGAAAACGAACCTTATGTGGACGATAAGCCCAATTACGAAAAAGACTATGAGACTGGGAAATATGTCATTATAAACGATTGGAAAAACGCCAAACAAAACTATAATCACGAACATGCCTCCATCTTACCTCGTATGTGGAGCCAAGAAAACGCTACGAATTACATGTTGTTTTCTGGATATTTGGATTTCAAAATAAAACCTGAATACCAAATGCAAAACGAACTGAGAGCTGCTGTAACCGAGTTTAAAAACAATGTGGCTCAAGGATTGGTTGATTATGAGGATTACCATGATTTTTTAAAACAATTTGGACAATATATCAATGTTGAAAAACCGTCTTTGGGAAGCAATATTGCTTACATGCTGGAATATCAGTTAGGGTATATGTATTGGAGGTATTTTTTATGGAATTTTGTTGGAAGACAAGACGACATACAAGGGAGATACGATAACCATGGAAATTGGTTAAGTGGCATAAAGTTTATAGACGAGTGGCATTTGGGCTTATCTCAGGACAATTTACCAAGCGATGTTAAAAACAACAAAGCCAGAAACACGTATTATTTCTTACCTCTTATCTTAGGGCTTATTGGCTTATTCTTTTTGTACCAAAAAGACAAAAAACTATTTTGGACCATGTTGGTGTTTTTCCTATTTACAGGTTTGGCCATCCAATTTTATACCAATGTAAGACCTTTTGAGCCAAGGGAAAGGGATTACTCCGTTGTAGGTTCTTTTTATGTGTTTGCCATGTGGATAGGTTTTGGTGTATATGCTTTATATGACATACTAAACAAATATGCCTCTTCCAAATTTCTAGCTCCTGCCATTACCCTAGCCTGTTTGGCCTTGGTACCCGGAATTTTGGCGGCAAACAATTGGGACGACCATGACAGGTCCGGAAAATATACAGCCAGAGCCATGGCAAAAATGTATTTGGACTCATGTGCCGAAAACGGCATCTTATTTACCATTGGAGATAACGACACCTTTGCGCTTTGGTATGCCCAGGAAATAGAAGGCTACAGAACCGATGTTCGTGTGGTTAATACCAGTTTGTTCCAAACAGATTGGTACATAGACCAAATGAAACGCAAAGCTTATGAAAGCGACCCAATCCCTACTAAGTTAAGACATGATCAATATAGATATGGCACCAGGGATTATATCATGAAAAGAGAGATTTCTAAAGACACCATGTTGATTCAGGATTTTATGGATTTTATTACTAGCGATAATCCTAGGACCAAATTCAAGTATATTTTAGAACAACAAGGCGAAGACACAAGCTTTTACCCATCGCAATTGGTAAACTCCAACTATTTTCCTGTAGAGAACATTAGAGTTCCTGTTAACAAGGAAAATGCGTTAGCATCTGGCATTGTAAAAGAGAAGGATGCCGATGAAATGGTGGATTTTTTGGATGTTAAAATTACTGACAATGCTATTTATAAAAACAGGCTTCTAATGTTGGATATTGTGGCCAATAACGATTGGAAACGTCCTATTTACTTTACAGGTGGTGCATTTAGCAATGAAGATTATATCTGGATGAAAGATTATTTGCAGCTAGATGGCATGTGCTACAAATTGGTGCCTATTAAAACACCAGTAGATAGAGCTAACCCATTTGACATGGGACGTGTGGATGCCGATTTAATGTACGAAAAAGTAGTGAATTGGGATTGGGGGAATAGTGGCAGCCCAGACATCTATCATGATACAGAAACCCGTAAAAACTCCATAACCTATAGAGGGAATTTAGCACGTTTAGCAGAGCAACTAATCAATGATGAAAAATTAACAAAAGCTGAGGAAATTGCAGATATTGCCATGGAAAACATGCCAGTGGAACTCTTTGGATATTACACCCTATTGGAGCCTTATATTGGTATTTATTACGAAGTTGGATCTGAAGAGAAAGCACAACAGCTGTTTAAAGATGTTTCTATAAAATATCAGGAAAACCTTAGCTATTTCAGTAAATTGGACGTAGAAAGCCAATACAAACTAATAGAGGACATCCTAACGGATATAGAGCGTTACAAAGGCATTTTAAATGTATTGCAAGAATACGATACAGATTTTTATAAAGAGGAAGCCAAAGTGTTTACCAACTATTTAAACCTATTCAGTCACTTTTACCAAGGAGACGACTACGAACAGGAACCTCAACCAAACCCAGATTTC